>Ga0335073_10014382_pt1 | contig 11086 bp, 11 predicted proteins | sample Lox_Sample_22_FD_207093 | JGI IMG/M metagenome (GOLD analysis project Ga0335073, IMG submission 207093) | Soil microbial communities from Loxahatchee National Wildlife Refuge, Florida, United States - Lox_Sample_2.2 | ecosystem: Environmental > Terrestrial > Soil > Wetlands | place: USA... | reverse complement strand
CTAGTAGGCGAGGTCACCGCGAACTAAATGAGGGAGTGCACATGGCGGACGCAGCGGTAGCGATCATCGGGGGCCGGGTAGTGCCGATCAGCGGCGAGCCGCTGGCGAGTGGCACGGTCCTGGTGACCGGCGGGAAGATCACTGCCGTTGGTCCTGACCTGGACATACCTGATGGCGCTACGGTGATCGACGCGGCCGGCGGCTGGGTGCTGCCAGGCTTCATCGAGGCGCACGGCCACGTCGGGGTCCACGAGGAGGCCGAGGGCTGGGCGGGGTCGGACAGCAATGAGCTGACCGAACCGGTGACCGCGCAGGTGCGCGCGCTAGACGCGATCAACCCGGCGGATCTCGGCTTCAGGGACGCGGTATCCGGCGGCGTGCTGGCAGTGAACGTCAACCCTGGCTCCGGCAATCCCATCGGCGGCCAGACCGCGGCGCTGAAGTGCTGGGGCCGGACGGTGGACGAGATGCTGCTGAGGGCGCCGGCCGGCATGAAGTCGGCCCTCGGCGAGAATCCCAAGCGGGTCTACGGCGAGCGCAAGCAATCGCCTTCCACCCGCCTCGGCACTGCTGCGGTAATCCGCGGCGCCCTCGTCGACGCGGCCAACTACCTGGCCAAGCTCGATGCCGAGCAGCGCAAGCCGGACGACGAGCGCAAGCCCGTCGACCGGGACCTGAAGCTCGAGGCGCTTGGCCGCGTGCTGCGCAAGGAGATCCCGTGGCGCCAGCACTGCCACCGGGCTGATGACATCGCCACCGCGCTGCGGCTAGCCGAGGAGTTCGGTTACGACCTGGTCATCGACCACGGCACCGAGGCGCACCTGCTCGCCGATATCCTGGCCGCGAAAGATATCCCGGTCATCATCGGGCCGCTGTTCACCAGCAGGTCCAAGGTCGAGCTGCGGAACCGCTCCCTCGACAACCCCGGCAAGCTCGCGTCGGCCGGCGTGACTATCGCGATCACCACGGACCATCCGGTCGTGCCGATCAACTTCCTGGCTCACCAGGCCGCGCTGTCGGTCAAGCACGGTCTTGACCGCGATACAGCACTACGCGCGCTGACGATCAACCCGGCCCGCATCGTCGGCGTCGACGACCGGCTCGGGTCGATCGAGCCGGGCAAGGACGCTGACCTGGTGATCTGGTCCGGCGACCCGCTGGACGTGCTCAGCCGGGTCACCCGCGCGCTGATCGACGGCGAGGAGGTCTACCGCTTCGAGGACGGCGAGGCGACCTTCGCGGAGCGTTAAGCCAGCACCCAGAGCATGATCACGAAGATTCCTCCGCGTTGTAGCACGGAGGAATCTTCGCGATCATGGTCCGAGTCACGTTGTCTGCTTGCCAGCCGGGCTGCTTTGACCCTGATGGCTGAGCTCAGGGAACGCGGCCGGGAAGCTGTCCGCCGCCTTCCTCAGCAGGTCGCCGTCAGCTGAGGAACCGAGAACGGCTGTTACCTTGCTCTGAGCCTGCTGCGCCTGCTCCTGAGCCCGCGTCCGCCCCTGGTTACCGAACCAGTAGCCAACTGCAGCGGTGGCCAGCGGGAACACGATGAAGAGTATGTCCGTAGCGCGCTGATACTGGTCGACAATGACCGCGCCCTTGGAATTCACCTGGGGCGCAGTACCAAGCCGGTTGAGGACGACTGCGAGCCACCAGATCACGATGCCGAAGACAAAGACAGTGATCACGATGGTGCCGATGCTCTTAATCAAAGCGGCCACTGTGGCAGAAGGTGCGGTCTGGGCACTTTTAGCAACCATGAAAGCAGCGTCCTCCGCCAGTCCGTCACCGGCAAGTGCGGACGCTGGTCAGGGCACGACAACCGTGCCGGTCGCGGACACCGCGACGACCGGCTCGGCCAGCACGGCGGCGGCGGACGGGCTCCGCTCCGGCTGAGCACGGCACACCACCCGTGCCTCGAACTTCAGATCGCGGCTGCGCGTACCGACCCGCGTCACGGTCGCCGACACCTCGAGCACGTCGCCGGCGATCACCGGCGCGCGGAACTGCACGTCCGAGTACGAGGCGAACAGCCCCTCATCGCCGTCAGTGCGGATGCACGCCTCCGTCGCCACGTCGCCGAACAGCCCCAGAACGTACGCGCCGTCCACCAGGTTGCCGCCGTAGTGGGCATGGCTGTACGGCACGTACCGGCGGTGCGTGACAATCAGCCCGAGCCGCGAGTCGTCGCCGCTCACGCGCTGGCACCTACGTGCTGTTCGGTTTCCGCACTTGCGCCGGCGGAATCAGGTGCGAGCGCGTAGGCCAGGTAACTCGCCACCTCGCCCGGCGTCGTGCCCTTGCCGAATATCTTGTCGACGCCTAGCTCGGCCGTCATTGACGGGTCGAACCTGGGCCCGCCCAGGACCAGCAGTGGCCCCCTGGAATACGGCTCAGCCGCGCGGAACGCTGCCGACATCTCCTTTGCGTTGGTGATGTGCGCATCCCGCTGCGTGACGACCTGGCTGACCAGCACCGCGTCCGCACCCTCGGCCGCCGACCTGGCGACCAGGTCCGGCACGGCGACCTGCGAGCCGAGGTTCACCACCCGGATCTCCCGGTAGTACTCCAGGCCCTTCTCCCCCGAGTGGCCCTTGACGTTCAGGATCGCGTCGATGCCCACTGTGTGCGCGTCAGTCCCGATGCACGCGCCGACCACCACGAGCTTGCGGCCCAGACCGGAGCGGATCCGCAGGTTGACCTCTGCCGAGTTCAGCAGCGGGAACTCGCGCTCGGTCACCGTCACCTGCGACAGGTCGACCAGGTGCGACACCCGGCCGTACACGATAAAAAACGTGTAGTCCGGGCCCATGCCTTTGCCGTGCACCACCATCGCGGGCTCGAGCCCCATCTTCCCGGCCAGCTGCATCGCGGCGCCCTCGGCCCGCGCCTTCTCAGCCGGCGTCCCGTACGGGACCGGCAGCGTGAACGACACCTGGATCCGCCCGTCGCCGGTGGTGTCGCCGTACGGCCGCACAATGTTGCCCGTCATCTCGCAGCTCCCGCCTCTACCGGGGCGGTCCGCGGGTCGAGTCCGCCCGCAGGTGCACGTTCCCCGCCCTCAAGGATTTCCGACGCCGGGTTGAAGTAGTCATCGGCGCGGCTGACCACGCCCTCCAGGCCCCGGCCGCCGTCCGCCGGGCGCTTAGTGATGCCGAACGTGCCTTCGGCGATGGCGGTCAGCAGCCCTTCGTCATTGATGCGCCGCAGCAGCGCGAGCGACTCGCCGAGCACCTGCTTGGCGCGCTGCTCGATGAGGCCGCCGGGCGCCGGCACGAAGCTCTCGCCGAGGCGTCCCGCCGCGTCCCGTACGTAGCGCACGTTCTCCAGGGCGAGATCACGATCGGAGAGGAACGGGGTGTGAATACCCTCGGTCATCATGCCGATGAGCAGTATTGACTGGCTGGTCATCATGCCGCAGAGATTGAAGAAGGCATCCAGCAGGTACCCGGCGAATACGTTGCCGGTCATGTGCTTGGTCGGCGGCATGTACTTAAGCGGCGCGTCCGGGAAGAGCTCGCGGACCAGCTGCGCGTGGGCGAGCTCGAGCAGGAACGAGTCCGGCACCTGCGGGTTGATCTCGAACGCGTGGCCCAGGCCGAGCTGGCTGTCGGCCAGCCCCGCCTCCTTGCCGAAGAACTCGTTCATCAGCTGGCTGACCACCACAGTGTGCGCGGCGTCCACCGCGTCAGCAGTAGTCAGGTAGTTGTCCTCGCCGGTGTTGATGATGATGCCGGCGCGGGCGTGGATCTGCCGCGAGAACCGCTGGTCGATGAACGTCCGCCGGGGGTTGATGTCCCGGAAGATGATGCCGTACATGCAGTCATTCAGCATCATGTCGAGACGCTCGAGGCCCGCCAGCGACGCGATCTCCGGCATGCACAGGCCGGAGGCGTAGTTAGTCAGCCGGACATACCGGCCGAGCTCGCGGCTGGTCTCGTCCAGCGCCGCGCGCATCAGCCTGAAGTTCTCCTGCGTGGCGTACGTGCCCGCGAAGCCCTCGCGGGTAGCGCCCTCTGGCACATAGTCGAGCAGCGACTGGCCGGTGGAGCGGATTACCGCGATGATGTCGGCGCCCTCGCGGGCCGCGGCCTGAGCCTGCGGGATGTCCTCGTAAATGTCGCCGGTCGCCACGATCAGGTAAATCCAGGGCATGCGCGGCTGCGACGTTTGCTCGATCATCCGCTGCCGCTCCTGGCGGTTAGCGTCGATCCGGCCGATCCCGGTAGCAAGCGCAGCCGAGGCGGCTGCACGGGCAACCGCGGCGTCGGCCCCCGCCGGGATACGGAACGCCACCTTGCCTTGTGCCGCCGCTGCCGCGAGGGAAGCGAGATTGTCGTAGCCGCCGGCGAGGAGCGCGTCCCAGGCGGGCAGTGCCACGCCGTGCTCCAGTCCAGTGGTCTCGCGGACCGCGTCGACGAGCCTGTTCACCCAGGGCATCCCGTCATCGTCGGCGCCCTGGAGGCCGGCCAGGCGCAGCACGGCCCGCTCCACCGACACGGTGGTATGGGACTTTGCCATCGCCACGATCGGCTCGCCGGCCTTGGCGGCCAGCGCGCGGGCCTCGCGGATCAGCGCGGGGTCGAGGTTAAGCCGGGTTTCCATTGGGCGTCACTCCCCGTGGTTAGGAGCACCGTGGTTAGGAGCACTGTGTTCGTCGATGCGGCGCTGGAAGAGGTCCCGGACGGACGGCTGCGCGCGGATCAGGTCCAGTGCCAGCTGCGCATGCCCTGGGACATACCCGTTGCCCACCAGCATTGTGACGTCAGCGGCGACCCCTTCGGCGCCGAGCGCCGCAGCCGTGAACGAGGTGGCCATCGAGAAGAAGATCACCGTGCCGCCCTGGGCCGTGGCCAGGATCGCGCCGCCTTCGCAGCCCGCCACGTCTACGCAGACGACGGTAACGTCCGCCGGGCCGCCCGCGTTCTCGATTGCGCGCGATACCGCGACCGGATTGCGTGCGTCCGCGATGACGATCTCGTCCACCAGGCCAGGCTGACTCGGCTGATCCGGCCGGCCGGGCGAACCGGCGGCGCTGCGCAGCAGCTGAGCCTCGGCCTCGTGGGGCACAACGCCGATGATCCGTGCCGCGCCAGCTTGCCGGGCAGCTGCCGCTGATAGCGAGCCGCTCTTGCCTGCGGCGCCGATAATCGCCACGACCGGCCCCGGTGCCTGGCTACTGCGGTCCTGGCTACTGCGGTCCTGGCAGGCGGCAACGACCCGGTGGGTGAGCGCGGGCGCGCCGCAGACGTCCATTACCGACAGGGCGAGCTCGGCAGACAGGTCATCGGGCAGCTTCGCGGCAATCGACCGGCCGAACAGGATCGCGTGCCCCTCGCATGGCACCTGCTCAGACTTTCCGTCCCAGCGGGCCAGGCCGTCGGTGATCACCAGCGGGGTCAGGCTCAGCGATACCAGGGTGGCGATCTTGTCGCCGGCGGCAAGGCCGAGCGGCGAGTCCGGCCCGACCTCGGCTACAGTCCCCGTGAGCATGCCGCCGGAGCCGGTCACCGGATTCTGCATCTTGCCGCGAGTCCGGACGATCTCCAGCACCGCAGCCTTGATCTTGTCCGGGTTGCCGTCGTGCCCTTCGCGTAGCTGACGGAACGAGGCCGCGTCCAGGTTCAGCCGGGTGACGGCGACGCGCACCTCGTCCGGCCAGATGGCGGCCTTGGCGTTCAGGCGCCACGCAGCTTGCGGCAGGACGCCGGCTGGCTCCAGCACCCTGTGCAGGCCAAGCGGCGAGCCGGAGGCGCTGGCCTGGCCGTTGAGGCTTGCCCCGGCGCTCGCGCTCGCCCCGCCGGGCTCAGGTCCGGCACCGTCGTGCGGATAGAGCGGCGATCGGGGCATGACTCGGTCCTTCCGGTCGGCCAGGCTCGCATGCCTTCCGGCTGGTGCCAGACTCGCGAGCTATGAGTGATTTGCGTAGAGGGCAAGGGTACTATGAGTATTCGAAAGATTTTCCTGCTTCTCACTATACCGACAGGAGCATCTTTTGTAATCTAACAAAAAACACATATCATCCTTGGTGCCGAAGCATCCCCGAAGGCAGGTGGAGCATGATCGAGCAGCCGTACGTCTACCGGCATACGGAACTGGTGGAGCCGGACTGGCAGCGGCTGCCCGGCTGGGCCGACGTTTCGCCGCGAGACTGGGCATCTGCCCAGTGGCAGCGAGCTCACTGCGTCAAGAACATCCGCCAGCTTCGCCAGGTGGTCGGGGACGGCCTCGACGAGCGGTTCTACGCCGACCTTGAGCGTGACCAGGCCGAGCGCGCCACCATGTCCATGCTGGTACCGCCCCAAATGGTCAACACGATGGTGCCGCACCTCTCCCCCGCCCACCCGGGTTTCACGGACGCCTTCTACGCCGATCCGGTCCGCCGGTACATGATCCCGGTCTTCACCGACCGGCGCGAGGACTGGCCGTCACACCCGCTGGCCTCACGTGACTCACTGCACGAGGCCGAGATGTGGGCGGTCGAGGGCCTCACGCACCGTTACCCGACCAAGGTGCTTGCCGAGTTGCTCCCGACCTGCCCCCAGTACTGCGGTCACTGCACGCGCATGGACCTTGTCGGGAACCCGACCCCGGTGGTCGACAAACACAAGTTCGCGCTCGCCCGGGAGGACCGGCTGACCGCGATGCTGGGATACCTGCGCAACAACCCGGGCGTGCGGGACGTGGTCGTCTCCGGCGGCGACGTGGCCAACATGCCCTGGCCCCGGCTCGAGTCGTTCGTCGCCGGCCTGCTGGAGATCGAGAACATCCGCGATATCCGGCTCGCCAGCAAGGCGCTGATGGGCCTGCCCCAGTTCTGGCTAACCGACGAAGTCCGGGCCGGAATGGAGCGACTGGCCAAGGTGGCACGAGAGCGGGACGTGAGCATCGCGATCCACACGCACGTGAACACTGCCCAGTCGGTGACGCCGCTCGTCGCGGCTGCCGCCAAGGCCATGCTCGAGACCGGTATCCGCGACGTCCGCAATCAGGGCGTGCTGCTCCGCGGCACCAACGACAAGACCGAGCAGCTACTCGACCTGTGCTTCGCCCTGCTCGATGACGCCAAGATCATGCCGTACTACTTCTACATGTGCGACATGATTCCCGGCAGCGAGCACTGGCGGCTGTCGCTCGCCGAAGCGCAGAAACTGCAGCACGACATCATGGGCTACCTGCCGGGCTTTGCGACGCCGAGGTTCATCTGCGACGTGCCCTACGTCGGCAAGCGCTGGGTCCACCAGGTCGCGAGGTACGACCGCGAGCTCGGTATCTCGTACTGGACGAAGAACTACCGCACCGCGGTCGAGTCCGGCGACGAGCTGGCGCTGCAGCGTGAGTACGAGTACTACGACCCGATTCACCTCTTGCCCGAAGCGGGCCAGGAGTACTGGCGCTCTCGGGTTGCGACGCCCGTCGCCGTTGGCTGAGCCCTGCTGCCGACCAGGCAGGCGCCGTAATCCGACCGCGCGGCCTGCGGGGTGCGACCGCGCGCTGGTTACTGAGATCGCTACGCAGCCGATTGACACGCGTCATCCGCTATTTCATTGCTATTGGTCGGTCGTGCGTACAGTCCGAGTCATTCGTTAAGCACGTCAAATGGCTTGGAGAGAAACTCAATGTGTCTTTCCGATGGCGTAAATTCGTCTCCTGAGTCATCGCCCGGGCCGAACAGACGCAGCTTCCTGTGGACGACAGGGCTAGCCGGGGCGGGTGCGGCGGCGCTCGGCGGGCTCACCGCGGCTCCCGCCTCCGCGGCCGAGGCCCTGCCCGACCGTCGACATCGCCAACCTGGTGTCGTCCAACGGGATCACGCAGCTCAATCTCCCGTGGGCGCTCGGCGGCTATGAGTACGCGGGGACCATCAACCAGATCTGGAACGGCTGGGTCGGAGACGTCCGCATCGTCAACAGGGCGCTCTCGGTCGGTGAGTTCCTGACCGCCCGTTAACCTCCTTAGCTGTGTCAGCCAGTGTCTGCAACGGGCACGCTGCGTTGCATCCCGTGAGGCGGCCGTTTACTCCTCTTGCACGGGGGCACAGAGAGCCCCGTCATGAGCGTCGACGAAAAGCTTGACGATCCTGCTGCCGGGCTGAACGCCCCGCGCGCGGAGGACGTTGCCACCGCCTCGCCGGTGCTAACGACAGCCTCAACGTTGTCCGGACGCAGGACGCAGACGGAGCGGCTCCTGATCTGCGCGCGCTGGCAAGGAAAGCCCTCCGCAGCGTGTGGCCGTATGCGGCGGGCACCGCCGTCGTGCTGATCGCGGCCGGCGCCGTGTTCGGCGGGCGGGTCAGCTGGGGGAACGTGCCGACGTGGGTGCTCGCGGTCACCATGCTGCTGGCTTTCGTCGCCGCGGCATTCGCCGCGCTCGCTACCTAGGAGCTTCTGCGCGCCGAGTCGCGGCGGCATGCGGTGATCGTGGAAGAGCAGCGCCAGCGCGAGGAAGCACTACGCCGGGCGCAGGCAAGCCGGGTTGCCGCCTCGTACGGCCGGTGGTCATCGGTGGTGAAAGGCCCTGGGATGACAGCTGACCACCGCGAGTGGCTGCGCTACGGGGCGATCATCAGCAACGCTTCGGACCTGCCCGTGTACAACGTCCGGGTATCGCTCTGCGTGGCTGGCGACCCCTCCGCATGGCTGACGTGGCGCCAGGGCGAGCGGTTCGCGGGCGCGCTGCGTCTCGTGCCGCCGGGCCAGGAGCACGTCGAGATGCCCGACCACCTCAGGACCGAGGAGGAGGCAACCGGGAACCAGCCGACGTGGCTGGTCGCGATCGAGTTCACGGACGCCTCGGGTGTGAAGTGGCTGCGGGATCCGCGGGGCAGGCTCGAGCCGGCCGATGGTGGCATTGCGGAGAGCGATCATCGGTAACCGGCGCAGGGCGTCGTTGAGGCCAGCGGCCGCCTCACTCAACCAGAGGCACCCCCTGAAGGTAGCCTCGTCGGGGCACGAAGATCAGGCAGTGGGTCTTCTACAAGCGCGACGAGGACGCATTGCCCGTGCGAAGGAGGCACTCGCTAGTGACTGGTGACATGCGAGCCAGCGAGCACCGGCTCTCGGTAGGCACCGCGATCGAGGCCGCGCCGTCGCCGGACCCGGCTCGTGACCAAGGGCAGCATCTGGTGATTACGCGCAAGGATGTTCACCGTGCCTACGCCACGATCGGGCAGTACCTGCGCCGGACACCGGTCATCCAGCTCGACCTGGCCGGCCCGGTCACCCTGAAGCTTGAGCAGCTACAGTGCGCGGGATCGTTCAAGGCCCGCGGCGCGTTCACGAACCTCCTGCTGCGGGACGTACCGGCGGCTGGCGTGGCGGCCGCGTCGGGCGGCAATCACGGCGTCGCCGTCGCGTACGCGGCTCACCGGCTGGGCATCCCGGCCAGGATCTTCGTGCCGACCGTGTCATCCCCGGCCAAGATCGAGCGCATCCGTCAGCTTGCGGACCTGGTGGTCACCGGCGACCGCTACGCCGACGCGCTGGAGGCCGCGCAGCAATGGATCGCGGCGTCCGGCGCAATGAGCGTTCACGCCTTCGATGGCCAGGAGACCATACTCGGTCAGGCCACGCTCGCACTCGAGCTCGACGACCAGGCCGGGCCGCTGGACACGGTGCTGGTCCCGGTCGGTGGCGGCGGCCTCATCGCCGGAATCGCATCGTATTTCGCTGGCGCCGCCCGGATCATCGGCGTGGAACCTGACGGCGCACCGACCCTCGCCCGCGCACGGGCGGCAGGCGCGCCTGTCGATGCCCCGGCCGGGAGCATCGCCGTTGATGCCCTGGCGCCGCGCCGTGTCGGCGAAATGGTCTTCCCGATCACCAGGGCCTACGTCGAGGACGTAGTGCTCGTGGACGATAACGCCATCCGGAGCGCGCAGCGCACCCTATGGCAGACCGCGCGCATCGCGGCAGAGCCGGCCGCCTCAGTCGGTGTCGCGGCCCTGCTCACCGGCGCTTACCAGCCCGCGCCGGGCGAGCGCGTCGCCGTCATCATCACCGGTGCGAACATGAGCCCGTCGCAGCTGGATAGCTAACGGGGCAGCTCACCGCGCGTCCCCTGGCTCGCGCAGCAGGAGCAGGTTCACCGCCACGAGGCTGAGAGCCGTCAGGCTGTCCTGGTTCAGCAACTCGGCCCTGGTGCGCACCACGCCGCGGTCGGGCTTGGATCGGGACCGGCGCGTCTCGACGGTGGTGGTCCTCAGCCGCAGTTGGTCGCCGGGCCGCACCGGGACAGGCCACCGCAGCTCATCGAGACCTGGAGAGCCCAGGCTGGCTACCCGCGACAGGTAGTGGTCGGCGAACAGCCGCATGAAAATCCCGCCGGTATGCCAGCCGCTGGCGATCAGCCCACCGAACGGCCCGGCGGCGGCCAGCCGCGCATCCGTGTGGATCGGCTGCGGGTCGAACCGGCGGGCGAAGGCGACGATCTCCTCCTCGGCCACGGTCGTGTAGCCGTACTCGTAGATCGCTCCCGCCTCGTAATCCTCGAAATAGCGATCCTCGATGGGGGCAGCGAAGTCCGCCTCGCCCAGCGTCCGTGTCGCGTCGTCGTGCCCTGCTGCCCGCGATGTCATGGCTCCCGTTATCTCGGCGTTCGCCGGAGCACTCGCGCGGACAGCGCAGTGAGCCAGGCGAAGCCGGTGATGATGCTGGCGCGCTGGAATAGCCCGCCGAAGCTGACGAGCCGAGGCGACTGGCCGAACCCGGCACCGGCCACAGCCATGGTCGTGAGCATGGTTGCGGCGGTGCCCGCGCTGTAGAGACCGAAGCGGTGCTGGCCGGCCCGCCAGGATCGCCAGCTACAGGCAAGCGCGGCGGCGGGCAGGCCGGCGAACACCGGTACCGCCGACAGATTGTGGGCGGTACCGGTAGGGCTTGGGTGGGTGAGCGCGTCGGGCGTTCCCAGCGGGTAGCCGCTGACCGGGTCTGTGGTGAAGACCGCCGAGCTGATAAGCCCCGCGCCCGCGGCGCCGATTAGAGCCGGAGCTGCCCGGCCGCCGGTGGTGGCGTCACCAGCGCGCGCCAGGCCTGCGGCTCCGGCCAGGAACAACGTCCCTGCCACCGCGAAGTTTCCGGCTTGGATC
>Ga0335073_10014381_pt1 | contig 11086 bp, 9 predicted proteins | sample Lox_Sample_22_FD_207093 | JGI IMG/M metagenome (GOLD analysis project Ga0335073, IMG submission 207093) | Soil microbial communities from Loxahatchee National Wildlife Refuge, Florida, United States - Lox_Sample_2.2 | ecosystem: Environmental > Terrestrial > Soil > Wetlands | place: USA: Florida... | reverse complement strand
TCTGAATGACGGAATATGTAATCAACCGCAAGGGAAGAGAAGTGCGTGCCATCACCATAATGGAATTCGAAAGAGGAAAATGCTGGCGAGAAAACGCAATGGCAGGGCGGAATATCTTTTGAAAAAGTGAGGAGGGGAAGAGCCCATGCGCACGATCAGCCATTTCATCAACGGTCAAAGCGTCACCCGCACTGGCGCCCTAACCAGCCCGGTCTACGATCCAAGCACTGGGCAAGTGCAGGCCCATCTGGAACACGGTGACGCAGCAATGCTGGCCGAGGCCGTCGCGGTTGCCAAAGCGGCCCAACCCGCCTGGGCCGCGATCAACCCTCAGCGTCGGGCCCGGGTGATTTTCAAGCTCAAGGCATTGATCGAGGAGCACAGGCAGGAACTCCTTCAACTGATGTCCTCCGAGCACGGCAAATTGCTGGACGACTCCGACGGCGAGCTGCAGCGTGGCCTCGACGTGGTGGAGTTCATTTGCGGCGTCCCACATTTGCAGAAGGGCGAGTTCACCCAGGGCGCGGGGCCGGGCACCAATGTCTATTCGATCCGCGAACCATTAGGCGTCGTCGCCGGAATTCCGCCTTTCAACTTCCCTGCCATGATCCCGCTTTGGATGCTCGCGCCGGCCATCGCGGTCGGCAACGCCTTCATCCTGAAACCGTCGGAGCGCTGTCCTTCCGCTGCCGTTCGGCTCGCGGAACTTGCCCTCGACGCCGGAGTGCCGCCGGGGATCTTCAACATCGTGCATGGAGCCAGGGAAGTCGGTGAAGCGATCACTGATCATCCGAACATCAAAGCCGTGACCTTTATCGGCTCGACTGCTGTAGCGAAGTCCGTTTACGCGCGCGGCGCGAGCAATGGCCAGCGCTTGCAATGCATGGGCGGAGCGAAGAATCACGGCGTGGTGCTGCCCGACGCTGATCTCGACCAGGTCATCGCGGACGTTCTCGCCGGGGCTTTTGGCTCCGCCGGCGAGCGGTGCATGTCGATGCCGGTTATCGTGCCCGTCGGCAAGAAGACCGCGGAGGCGGTTCGCGAGCGCCTGCTGCAGGCGATTCCAAAGCTGCGGATCGGCGCCGCCACTGATCACGACGCGCAAATGGGGCCAATCGTCACGGCAGAACACAAGAAGAAGATCGAAGGTTATATCCAACTAGCTGCCGACGAGGGCGCAGAGGTGGTCATCGACGGGCGGGGGCGGCGTTTGCCGGGCCGAGAGGAGGGGTTTTTCTTGTGGCCGACCCTGATCGATCACGTCATGCCTTCAATGAAGAGCTACCAGGACGAGATCTTCGGCCCCGTGCTGCAGATCATTCGTGCGGAGACTTTCGAGGAGGCGCTGAGCTATCCGAACGACCATCACCAGGGCAACACGGTTTCGATCTTCACGCGTAGTGGAGATGCAGCCCAACGTTTCGTTGCCGAGGTCGCGGTAGGCATGGTGGGCGTCAATTTTCCGCTGCCCACGCCCGTCGGATACTACTGCCACGGCGGTTGGAAGGACTCGGGTTTCGGCGACCTTAACCAGTATGGCGAGGACAGCATCCGCTTCTTCACGCGCACAAAGATTGTAACACAGCGCTGGCCGCAGGGCGGACCAGCCACCCAGCTTTGACAATAGACTGCGGAGTCCGTGGAGAGGGTCGAATGTGTATAAAAGACATCAAAGCGATCGCAACCAGCAGCATTTGATTTAGCCGAGACAAGAACGGCGACAATATAAAAAGGCAGGGCTTGGCCGCATTGTTCGCCCGTTAGCAGGAAAACGATGAGTAGTGTCGCAAGGCGCTAGACGTAAATCCCAACAAGGCAAAAAGTTGCGAACCAATATTGGGGAAATGTATTAGGGGAAGTCGAAAGTAGTTGAGCATGAACGGGCCGCCTAACTCGGATCGGGTTTCCTTGTTCACTGCGCACGAAATTCTTGCTTCTTCCAGATGGAAGGGGAGTGGATCGCAATGGTTGTGAGCGAGCAAGATCCGGAGGAGTTATGAGTACAACGGTTCAGCCGATCGACGATCTATGCATTAACACTATTCGAACGCTTTCTATCGACGCAGTACAGAAGGCGAACTCGGGGCATCCGGGGACGCCACTGGGCGCGGCCACGATGGCATATGTCTTGTGGAGCCGCCATCTCCGGCACAATCCCACCAATCCCAAGTGGCCCGATCGCGATCGGTTCGTCCTGTCAGCGGGACACGCCAGCATGCTGCACTACAGCTTGTTATTCCTTAGCGGATACGACCTTACCATGGACGATATCAAGCAATTCCGCCAATGGGGAAGCCGTACACCGGGGCATCCTGAGTGTGGTGTGGTGCCCGGGGTTGAGGTTACTACGGGTCCGCTGGGTCAAGGTGTTGGAAACGCGGTGGGATTGGCAATTGCGGAGCGCTGGCTGGCAGCAACATTCAATCGGCCGGGCCACGAAGTCGTGAATCATCATACGTATGTGATCGCCAGCGACGGCGACATGATGGAAGGCGTCGCGGCCGAAGCTGCCTCGATAGCGGGGCAGCTTCGGCTCGGGCGACTGGTCGTGCTCTACGACGCCAACCAGATCACACTTTCCGCAAGCGCCGACGTCACCTTCTCCGAAGACGTCGGCGCGCGATTCGAGGCGTATGGTTGGCACGTGGAGCACATCGACGGAATGGATATTGCCGCAGTTGATAGTGCCATAACCAGGGCGAAGGCGGCCGATGACCGGCCGTCGCTAATCATGGCGCGCACGCATATAGGGTTTGGTAGTCCGCACAAGCACGACACTTTTGAGGCTCACGGCGAGCCCTTGGGCATTGAGGAGGTGCGATTAACCAAACGGGCGTTGGGCTGGCCTGAAGACAAGAGCTTCTACATTCCCGAAGAGGCCTTGGCCCAGTTTCGCAGGTCGGTGGAAAACGGCCGCGCCCTCGAGGCTCAGTGGCATCGACGCATGGACGATTTGCGCGCTGCCGATCCCCCGCTGGCTGACAAGCTTCGGCAGGCGCTTGCCGGTGAACTGCCTAAGGGATGGGAAGCAGCTCTTCCCCGGTTCACGCCCACGGACGGTGCGATGGCGACACGCGATGCCGGACAGAAAAGCATCACCGCGTTGGCCGAGGTGATACCAAATCTGATCGGTGGATCGGGCGATCTCGATCCGTCCACTCGCACGGCGCTCAAGGGCCACGGCGATTTCGAGAGCCCCGAGTTTACGCGGCCCGAAGGAGCGCCGCCCACCCAGGGAATGGTGGGTGGTCCGTTGGGATACGGGGGCCGGAATATCCATTTCGGCATTCGCGAGCACGCCATGGCCGCGATTGCAACAGGTATGGCCCTGCATCGCGGCATCCTGCCCTACGCCGCGACCTTCTTTACGTTCTCCGATTACATGCGGCCGAGCATCCGCCTGGCGGCTTTGAGTAAGGCGCACGTCATCTATGTGTGGACTCACGACAGCATTGCATTGGGCCAGGACGGACCCACGCATCAGCCGGTGGAACAACTGGCGAGCCTGCGGGCGCTTCCCGATCTAATGCTGCTACGTCCGGCCGACGCCAATGAGACTGTGGAAGCGTGGAAGCTCGCAGTGGCGCATTCTGACGGCCCCGTGGGGCTGGTGCTTACGCGGCAGAAGTTGCCCATTTTGGACCGCAGTACTCTGGGTCCCGCTGCGGGAACGGCACAAGGAGCCTATGTCCTGGCCGACTGCGTCTCAGGCGCGCCGCAGCTTATCCTCATCGCGACGGGTTCTGAAGTTTCGATCGCGCTCGAAGCGCACAACCAGCTGGCCCGCGAGGGAGTTGCAAGCCGGGTAGTCTCGATGCCGTGCTGGGATTTGTTCCAGGCGCAACCGCAATCCTACAAGGACGCCGTTCTTCCTCCCTCCGTCAAAGCAAGAGTTAGTGTTGAGGCGGGCTCCCCGCTGGGATGGGAGCGCTATGTAGGCCTCGAAGGTGCAATCATCGGGCTTCATCGCTTTGGTGCTTCAGCGCCCGGTGAAATCGTGATGCGTGAGCTGGGCTTTACTCCAGAGCACATTGTCAAAGTTGCCAAATCTATCCTGGCCGGCGAACGCCCTGGCTGAGACGTCTTCAGGTCAAAACAAATCACGCGTCGAAGCCAGATACGGATCGAGCCGAAGCATCACCAGGATCAAGTCGCATCGCGAACTCTGTGTCATGCACACTATTATTGCAACTGCAAAGGGACGCGTTTCGCCCTCGAATCGACGTTCTTCTACAACGCGATTAATGGCAGGACAGGCAAGAACCGGTGCGTAGGCTGGCGGGCATAGTGGCAATAATAGGGGGAGCTGTGCTGCTGGCAGCCCGCGCTCCTCTGGCGCAGGTCGCCAGCGCCCCAGACACGATGGCCGATAAAATGCAGGCCTGCGCTGCCTGCCACGGTCCAGAAGGTTGGGGCACCGATAACGACTATTTTCCAAGGCTCGCAGGCAAACCAGCCGGTTATTTGTTCAACCAGCTTCTTGCCTTCAAGGAGGGGCGGCGGAGATATCCGCCGATGAACTTCCTGTTGGAATATCAGTCAGACGACTACCTGCGCGCCATGGCTGCATATTTTGCGGATCAAAGGCCGCCTTCCGCACAAACAACACCGCCAAACGTAAGCGGAGCTGTTCTGGCCCTTGGTCAGACGCTGGTGACCAGAGGCGATCCGGCGCGCGGCATTCCGGCGTGCACTGCCTGCCACGGTTCCAAGCTGACTGGCATGGAGCCAGCCATTCCGGGCCTGGTGGGTCTGAGGCCGAGTTACATTAGCGCACAGCTCGGTGCCTTTCGTTACGGAACACGTACCGCGGCCGCGCCGGATTGCATGCAAATCATTGCGGCGAGTCTGAGCGAAGGCGATGTGGCCGCAGTCGCCGCGTGGCTCGCGTCACAGCCCGTTCCGCTCGATGTATCGCCTGTCCCGAAGGGCACTCTGGCGATGCCTCTTGCTTGCGGCAGCGAACAGTCGCTTCCGTCCGTTACCCGCATGCCTACGGCGCACGTCGGCGACCAATCGCTGATTGCCAAAGGCGAATACCTCGCGCGCGCCGGCGATTGCATCGCTTGCCACACCAATCCCGGTGACGCTTTGTTCGCCGGCGGCTTTGCGATGCCGACACCTTTCGGCACGTTATATTCCACGAACATTACGCCCGATCACGAGACCGGCATCGGAACGTGGGACGCTGATCAGCTTTACGGCGCGATGCATACCGGCCGCTTTCCGGATGGCGGGCTAATCTATCCAGCCATGCCCTTCGCTTCCTACACGAAGGTCACGCGGGCGGACTCCGACGCGATCTTTGACTATCTGCAATCAGTGCCGGCGGTTCATCAACCGAATCGTCTGAACGACTTGCGCTTCCCGTTCAACAACCGGTCTATGATCTTGGGTTGGCGCACATTGTTCTTCAGGGAAGGCGAATATAAGCCCGATCCGGCCAAATCAGCCGAATGGAACCGTGGCGCTTATCTTGTGCAGGGTCTCGGCCATTGCGGGATGTGCCACACGCCGATCAACAAGCTTGGCGGCAATTCGGAATCGCAGGCCTTCGAGGGCGGCCTGATCCCGATGCAGAACTGGTACGCCCCATCTCTCACCTCCAACAAGGAAGCCGGGCTCGGCGAATGGAGCATCGGCGAGATTGTCGATCTGCTGCGCAATGGAGTCTCCCAGCGCGGCGCGGTCTACGGCCCGATGGCGGAGGTGACGTACAACAGCCTTCAATTCCTGAATGATGGCGACGTGCGTGCGATGGCTTTCTATTTGAAAAGCCTTGGTCAAGGGCCCTCGTTGAGGCCAGAGGCCACCGCCATCCCGCACCCCGAACGCAGCTTGCTGGTCCATTTCGGCCGGACCGTCTATGAGACACACTGCTCGAGCTGTCATCGGTCGGATGGCCGCGGGATGCCGCCGCAATATCCGGCCCTGGCGGGCAATCCCTCGATCCAGATGCAGTCTGCGGTGAACCCGATCCGCATGACGCTCAACGGCGGCTTCCCGCCTGGTACGCAAGGCAATCCGTACCCCTATGGCATGCCGCCTTTTGCCCAGAGGCTTTCTGATGACGAAGTCGCCGCGGTGGTTACCTACATTCGCGCCGCCTGGGGCAACCGTGGCGCCGCAGTGTCGGCACGCGAGGCGAATTCGTTGCGAACCGCACCGTTAAACTGATGCTGTCATGTTGAACTCTGATCCTGGGTCTGAAGAGGCCTCCGCGAGAACGGATGCCGAAGTGCGCGCTGTGCTGGGGCCCGGCCCCATCGGAGCGATGCTGGTCGCGGGCATCGCGACCGCTGTCGTCGTCGCCATCTGGCTTGCATTCTACCTTCTGGTCTTTTTACCGCGCGCAGGAGCGCCATGAGCGAAGTCGTACCTCCGGCGACGCCGGACGACGCGGAAGAGAGCGAACGCGCCGAACAACGCTGGGCCGTGATCGCGGTGGTTATCCTCGCGTTGATGGTGGTGATGGCGGTGTTGGGTGGACTCCATGAGGCCGTCCTACCACAGGCTCAGCTTCAGACGGCCGATCCACGAACGTTGCACCTGCGCGGCGAATTCATTGAAAGCAATTTGGGCAGCGCCGTCGAACCCGACGGTTCCGTCACCGTCCGTCTGATTGGCCAGCAATATTCCTTCACGCCGCAATGTATTTTAGTACCGACCGACACGCCGATCACCTTCCGCGCCACCAGCGCCGATGTGGTGCACGGATTCCTGATCACCGGAACGGCAATCAACCTGATGCTGGTGCCAGGCTATATCTCAAGTATCGCGGCACAATTCGACACGCCCGGTGAGCGCCATATGCCCTGTCAGGAATTCTGTGGCGTCGGGCATGAAGGCATGTGGGCCAACCTCAAGATTATCGACAAGGCCGCCTTCATGCGGATGGCGGCAACAACGACGAGGCTGAGTTGTGTTAAATAACCGGCGGCTGATTCTCGCACATTTTTGGTTCGCCTTTGCGGGCTTCGGTTTCGCTTTGCTGTTGGGCGAGTGGCAGATGTTCGTCCGGAGTCCTTTGCATGCCTGGATCGGCGATCCCGGACTGTACTACCGCTCAGTGACCGCGCACGGCAGCACGATGGCATATGTCTTCCCGACGTTGATCGCCATGGGATATGGCTACTTGGTCACCGAAGCCGCGCTGGGCCGACCCCTAATCGGGCATCGTTGGGCTTGGGCTGGCCTGGCGCTTGTGGCAGTCGGCACAGTAATGGCGATCGTACCGGTCGCGCTGGGACGAAGCTCGGTGCTGTACACCTTCTATCCGCCGATGATCGGCAGCCCGTTCTATTACATAGGCGTGGTCCTTGTAGTGGCCGGCTCGTGGATATGGGTCGGGTTGATGTCGGCGAATCTCTACGCCTGGAAGCGACAGAACCCGGGTGTTCCGGTACCGTTCCCAATGTTTGCGACGGTCGCCGGTGCCTATCTCTGGGGTTGGACGGCGGTCGGAGCGGCACTCGAATTACTTTTCTTGATCATTCCGGTCGCGCTGGGCTTGCGCAGCACGATCGATGCAGGCCTGTCGCGGGTGTTGTATTCGTGGACGCTGCACGCGATCGTCTACTTCTGGTTGATGCCCACCTATATCGCGTTCTACACGATCGTGCCGCGCGCGATCGGCGGGCGGCTGTTCAGCGACCAGATGGGCCGCATCGCCTTCATCCTGTTCCTGGTCGTTGCGATGCCGATCGGTATCCATCACTTGTTCGAGGATCCTGAAGTTGGCTCCGGCTTCAAGTTCCTGCACTCGGTGTTCACGGCACTCGTCGCGCTGCCCACGTTCCTAACAGTGTTCACGATATGCGCCTCGGTCGAGATCGCCGGGAGGCTGCGCGGTGGCAAAGGCATGCTGGGATGGATCGCGGTCCTGCCATGGGACAATCCGGTCATGCTCGGCACCGCGTTGTCATTCGTCATGCTGGGCCTCGGCGGCGCGGGTGGGCTGATCAACATGAGCTACCAGCTCAACAGCACCATTCACAACACACAATGGGTCACTGGCCATTTCCACCTGATCTTCGGCGGGGCGATCGTCATCATGTACTTCATCATCGCCTATGACGTTTGGCCGCACCTGACTGGACGTGCCCTGGACAGCCTCAGTCTGATGCGAATACAGCTCTGGCTGTGGTTCATCGGCATGATGGTACTGACTTTGCCATGGCACTATGTCGGCATCCTGGGCATGCCGCGCCGTATGGCGTTCTACGATTACACCGACCCAGCGATCGCGGCACAGGCCCCATGGGTGATCGTGTCGGTGATCGGCGGCGTGATTTTGTTGATCTCGGCTATCCTATTTTTCATCGTGCTGGCTCGCGGCCAAATGGCACCACACGTTGAACCAGAAGCCTACCGGTTTAGTGTGGCCATACATCCGCCGCGCCGCCTGCCAGTAGCGTTGAACGGCTTTGCCCTATGGCTTGGCCTGATGGTGGGGCTGACTGTCGTGAACTACGGTTTTACTGTCGCCAACCTTCTAGCGACGCCAGGTACCGCGGTGCCGGCGGTCATTGTGGGAGCTGGCCGGTGAACTCGGAACGGATTCTCTCCATCCACAACAAGTGGTTCACTTACAGCGTCGGACTAACTGCGGGGATCGCTGTCGTCAGCATCGCCATCGGCTTCATATGGCTGCCGTCGGTGCGAGGGAGCGGAACCTCGCTCGGCGTCTGGTATACGATCTGTAGTGCAGCCGGCCTGATCCGGACGACTCCCATCGGCGAGCAAGTGGTACAGCCGGTCTACGTGACAACGCGTTTCGAAATCGTGCCAAATATGCTGCGCAAGCCGAGCGCCGAATCTATCGGCCGGGGCGCTACGCTGGCAATGCGTTGCACCATGTGTCACGGTGCCCGCGGTCTGAGCCACGCCGATACACCGAATCTCGCCGGACAATATGCGGTCGCGATTTACAAACAATTGACGGACTATAAAAGCGGCGCCCGCACCAGTGCTGTAATGCAGCCACTTGCCGCCGACTTGAGCGGCCAGAATATGCTCGACCTCGCCGCCTACTACGCCTACTTGCCGCGCGTGCGAGTCAGTCATTCTACCGCGAATGAGATACCTCGCATCGTTGCGGAGGGCGCGCCAATGCGGAGCATAGCACCTTGCGGCGCGTGCCACGGCGAGCTCAGCACGATGGCCGATGCACCATGGTTGGAAGGAGAGCCGGCAGTTTACCTGAATACGCAGCTAAAGGATTTCGCCTCCGGCACGCGACATAACGACATCAACGAGCAAATGCGCAACGTTGCCCGCGGAATGACGCCGGAAGAAATCAATAGTGCGACTCAATATTTCACAGGCCATTGATAGGATAACTACTGTCTTTTTGACGCCACTTTCCTTGCGATAGTCACAAGATTTGCTCGCGATCGATTAGAGCCTTGAGCGCCTGACGCGCGCGGTGGAGTCGAACTTTAACATTGTTACCGGTGACGCCGAGCAAGCTCGCGACTTCTTCGGTATCAAGTTCATCAATATCGCGCAGGATGAGCACTATTCTGTGAGCGACGGGTAACTGTTCGATGCACCGGCGGACCGCCGCCCTCGTTTCGAACATTTCAAAGCTGACCTCAGCAGACATGCTACGAGAATCTCCGTCCATCCAGTTCCCTGCCGAATCGAACCGCGGTAACAGTTCATCGATATCTATCTCTGCGTCCTGTTTTTCCGAATGTCGTTTTTTCGTACGCAAATACATGAACGCGCAGTTGATGATGATCCGGTGTAGCCAGGTCGACAACCGCGAATCTCCCTTGAAGTTGCCTATCGATCGCACGGCGCAAAGAAACGCGTCCTGAAGCACATCACGGGCTTCATCCTCAGATCGCAAGTAACGACGCGCCTTCGCGAGCAATCTGGGGCCGAATTTCATCACCAGAATCTCGAACGCCTGCTCATCCCCATTGCGCAGTCCGTCGATGAGCGTGCCTTCCTCTGCAGGCTGCGGCAGCTCTGGCAGCCCGGGACTTCCTTTATCGTGGTGGCTAGCACGGACTGATTCGCAAGGCATGAGCGCTCCACTGTAACTGGGCAGCGTTTCTTGTAAGACCAATTGCTCTACCTCCTAGCCACGACTCGATAACTGCGCTTTCCCGATTACTGACGACGGTGCAGGTCAGAACGTACGTTTGGCGGCTGGAGCAGGGTTTCCTCTGTTCACAAGCGCCTTACGTCCCGAATCTTTGTCTCGTGATCCACTCGCGGACGTATGAATCGCAATTAATCAGAGTGATGCCCGCCGCTTCGCACTGGGCGAGAAAATTAATGCCGTCTTGACCTGTCAGAACCATATCCTTGAGGTCCAGAATGATGTGGCGATCTTTGCCTTCCGCGCCAATGAGCGCCTCCAGCTCGGCAATGTGCTCTTTGTCGATTCGGCCACTCAAAGTAAAGACCACATCCCCGTTCGCCGTCTTGTCAATTCTCAGCATTGCGCTCCGTAGCGCATCGAAATGCAAGTCGAGCGCCACGCGGAAGTTATTGAAATGAAAGGGATTTACGGCGAATTGAAATTGACGAGTCTCGTCAATTGACGAGGGCTGCACAAAAATCTGACGAAGGGTGGGTCAGAATTATCCGGGAGGAGCTAGCCGTCGATCGTTCTAAGGATTTGGCCCTTTGAAGCGATTCTTGTTGATCTTCAATGACTGGATCTTGGATTCGAGCGTGGTTCGCGGTATGCCCAGCTTGGCGGCGGCGCCGGAGGGCCCGTACACGCGTCCGCCGCATTCCCGCAACGCAGCCTCAATGAGCGCCTTTTCCTGACCAGGGAGCCGGTTGAAGAGGTTCGACCGGACATCCACCTCAGTGGCCGAAGGCCGGCGGGAAAGCCAACTCTCATCTACCGAAAATGTCTGTGACTCGCTGACAATAACGGATCGCTCGATCACGTTTTGTAATTCCCGAATATTGCCGGGCCAGGCGTACGATCGCAGCAGATCGTGGCTCTTTTTGTCGATCTCCGTAAAATGCCTGCCTGCTTTCCGTGCGTACCGATTGAGAAAATAGGTGACAAGCAAGGGAATGTCTTCCTTTCGTTTCCGCAGAGGCGGCATCTCAA
>Ga0335073_10014380_pt1 | contig 11087 bp, 9 predicted proteins | sample Lox_Sample_22_FD_207093 | JGI IMG/M metagenome (GOLD analysis project Ga0335073, IMG submission 207093) | Soil microbial communities from Loxahatchee National Wildlife Refuge, Florida, United States - Lox_Sample_2.2 | ecosystem: Environmental > Terrestrial > Soil > Wetlands | place: USA: Florida... | reverse complement strand
GTTCGCGCCCAGCTGGGTCTGGGCCGCCACCGTGTGATCATAAGCACGACGGCCCCGGAGCCTGCGCGACTGACGGCGCTCGGCGAGAATTGTCCGAAGCACACGCATGCCGTCACTGAATGCATTCAGGTTACTGACGCCGTGCACACGCGGGCTCTCGAAACTGGGCACCTCAGAAATCATCAGACCAGCCTTAGCTGTACGGATGTTGACCAGGGTCTCTACCTCAAAGCCGTCACCCCACAACCGGCCATCACTAGTACCAGATTGAGAAATGGGATCGAGCCCGATCACCGGGATAACATACCGCCAGAACGCATTGTAGCCATAGCAGAGGTCCGTGTACTTAGTACCGTAAACCCTGTTCACGCTCGCGACGAGGATGCGGTTCCCGAGTCGCCGGAAGAGGGTGATATCGCTGCTCCCGCCGCCCTTGGCGAACCTGCTTCCCTTGGCGAAGTCGGCACCGTTGACGAGTGCCTCCACGAAGCGCGGTATCTCGCTCGCGTCCGCTGAGCCATCTGCGTCGACCATCGCGATGATATCGCCGGTCGCCGCGGCGAACCCACAGGCGAGAGCGTTTCCCTTGCCCGTTCGGGTCTGCATCACTATGCGGACATCCGGCCACAGTCGCTGCGCCACGGCCACCGTGTCGTCCGCCGAGTGACCGTCAACGACAATCACTTCGTGGACGTCCACCGGCATCCCGGCGAAGACGTGCGGAAGATTGCGGGCTTCGTTCAGTGTCGGGATGACAACAGACACTCGCGGCTGACTCGTCTCTCTGCCGGAATGATCTGTCATGAGTCCCCCTCGGAGGTGAGCCTGATCACGCCCCGGCTCGCGTCCAGGCAGCAGGCAAGCCCGTGGGGTGGTGGGTGGTCCATGTGTTTCCTGTTTCTAACAGGACGCATATGCGGGCTTTCCGGTTGACAACTCATGTTGATAACTATTGGTCACAACAACAGCACTTAGCGTAATGAGTAGCCAGTCGGCCTGTGCCCTGCTCAGCCTGGAAGTTAATTCCGCTCAGCCTGAAAGTGGGCATTCCCGCCGGGGCCGTGAACCAGCTGCTAGAGCCGCAGCCATCCCTCTGGTATCTCAAGTTTTCTGATGACACGTGCTGGCGTTCCGGCAGCAAAACAATTGGGCGGGATGTCTCGCGACACCACGGAGTTCGCTCCGATCACCGAGCCGTTCCCAATCGTGACGCCTGGGAGCACGGCGACGTTCCGTCCCAGCCACACATTGTTTCCCACGATGGTCGGCCCCTTGGCCCGGGACGAGCCGGGCTCAACCTCGTGGCGGTCATCATCAACAATTGATGCGAACGGTGCTATGAGCGCGTGATCTCCGATCCGTACTTCGTTATAAACCTCAATATAGGATCCAGTGTTCATGTAACAGCCATTACCTATCGACAAGACCGCATCGCGGGCTACCAAGACGGTTACTCCGGCTGTCATGCCCTCAACCATGAACTTGTCACCAATATGGACTGTACCGCGGAACCGGAACCGTACCTTTCCAAGTATCACCGGTTGCTTCCCGAACGTGCGCGGCCGGTAGCGCCTGACGCGCACAGCCCCGTACGCGATCTTAATGCCGTTCAAAAGATGCTGGCGGAAGGTAACTTGCGCCGACTGGAAATCTCGCATAGACGATGCCTGATCAGTTAGTGATGTCCAGCGGGTTTCGCTGAGTTGCGTGGCATCCTAGCGGAGTCTCACCCAAGCGCACGGCGTACGGCGTCCACGACCCTGGCTTGCTGCTCCTCGGTGATCTGTGGGTACAGCGGCAGCGACAGGAGCTGAGTGGCCGTAGCCTCGGCGACCGGGAAGTCGCCTGGGCCGTAGCCGAGGTGCCGGAACGCCGGCTGCAGGTGAACGGGGACCGGATAGTGAATGCCGGCCTGGATCCCTTCGTCGTGCAGGCACCGGAGTATGTGGTCCCGGCGCGGGACTCTGATCACGTACAGGTGCCAGACGTGCTCGTTGCCGGGTGCCGTCATCGGAAGGATGACGTCGGGGACGTCAGCGAGCAACTCGCTATACCGTCTCGACGCCTGCCGCCGCGCCTCGTTACCAGCAGCGAGCCTGCGCAGCCTGGCTCGCAGCACAACGGCCTGGAATGTGTCGAGCCGGGAATTGAAGCCAATGGTGACGTGCTCGTACCGGCGCTCCGATCCGTGGTCACCGAGCAGTCGTACCTGCCGTGCGTGCTCGGCCGACTCAGTCAGCACCGCTCCGGCATCGCCGTACGCGCCGAGATTCTTGCCCGGATAGAAGCTCACGCCGGCCAGCAGGCCGAACGAGCCGGCCGGCCGGCCGCCCTGCGTCGCGCCATGCGCCTGGGCGGCGTCTTCAATGATCACGGTTCTTTGCCGGCCAGCGACCTCGGCAATCGCCGCCATCGGTGCCATCTGGCCGAAGAGGTGCACCGGGAGCACCGCCCCCGTCTCCGGGCTCACAGCCGCTCCCAGGGCTCGCGGATCGAGCAGGAGGTAGTCCGGATCCACGTCGGCAAACGCAGGACGAGCGCCCGCGCGCACCACGGCTTCCGCGGTGGCGACGAATGTGTTCGCTGGCATGATCACCTCAGCCCCAGCGGTCACTCCAGCCGCGCGCAGTGCCAGCTCGACCGCATCGGTGCCGTTGGCCACGCCGACGCAGTGCGTCACCCCGGTGAAGGCTGCGTAGTCTCGTTCGAAGGCTTCCACCGCCGCACCCTTGATGAAGGCGGTGCTCGCCATCACATCATCGAATCCGGCCTGGATCTCGGCCGCTACTTCAGCATGCGCAGCCCGCATGTCGACCAGCGGTATCGTCGTCATGGTCTCGGGGTGACTGGTCACATTGCCCTCTCGTGGATGGTCATGTCTGCTGTGATCCGTCTAGTCCGGGAGGAGATACTACTGCCGCTGGCCCCGGCAGACCGATTTGCCGGCCCGCGAGGCCTGCACCGGCACCGTGGCCAGCGCGGGAAGCAGTCAAGTGCCGTGACCTGTGCCGTCTGAGAATCCGAGGGACAGTGCTACCGAACGAGGACGGAAAGACCGCTGTGCAGGAGATCCGAGTCCAGCCCTCAGCGGACGTAGACGAGCGAGCAGAGCTCGGGGCCGGAACGTGGGTGTGGCACCTTGCGCAGGTCCGCGAGAATGCGCGGCTTGGGCGCGATTGCATCGTGGGCAGAGGTGCCTATGTCGGTCCTGGCGTTGTCATCGGAGACAACGTCAAGCTGCAAAACTACGCTCTGGTGTACGAGCCTGCCCGGCTGGAGGATGCCGTCTTTATCGGCCCGGCCGCCGTGCTCACGAACGATGTGTACCCACGATCGGTCAGCGTGACCGGCCAGTTGAAGCGACCTGCGGACTGGGATGCTCGTGGCGTTGTGGTCCGCGAGGGTGCATCCGTCGGCGCCAGGGCGGTCATCGTGGCCGGCGTGGAGATCGGCCGCTGGGCCCTCATCGCCGCCGGCGCCGTAGTGACGAGGAGTGTGCCCGAGTTCGGTCTCTTCGCGGGCGTGCCGGCCAGATGGATCGGCTGGGTGGGCCGGGCGGGGGTCACGCTGGTGGCGGACGGAGACTCACGGTGGCGATGCCCTGAGACCGGCGACCTGTTCACCGAATCTGGCGGCTTGCTGGAGATGACGGAGCCGGGCGCCTAGCGTGGCCGTTGAATCACCGAGCGTACTTTACCAAAGCGCCCGTCAAGAGATCGTGGGCCGCAGGTAATCTTTTGCCTCGAACTGCGCGTCTAGCTGCAGGAAACGCGAGCAGTGGCTGGCTCGCCAGCGGCGCTCTCGTGGTCAGGTGCCTGAACAGTACGGCTAATCCGACCACCAAATGTCGTCGGCAGAATACATTCCGTGGTCAGAGAGGCGGTTCTCATCGGGGCATTGCGGGTTTGTAAACGTTTTGGGCGGTCTGCGTGTCTAACATTGGCAGGGCATCGCACGAGACCTCCCCCTGCGGGACCGCCGGTAACAACCCACCGTGCTGGGTGCCGGTTGGCGTGCGGCTCGTTAGCCAGCCGGTAAGCAGGGGGAACGCACGCAGCGGCGTGGTTCGCAGGCGGCGTTCTGATGACCAGGGTCACTCCCGGACGGCTGCCCCAGGCAGGAGAGGTTATGAAGCTTGAGCGTGAGTTCAGCAGATCAGCGGAGCCGATCGGCCTCGCTGTGGTGGGCGCGGGCTATTGGGGCCCGAACCTGGTGCGGAACTTCGCTAGCTCACCGGAGTACCGGCTGACCTGGCTGTGCGACATTGACAGATCCCGTGCAGTGCAGGTACTCGGGCCGTACTCGACAGTTGAGGTGACCGACGACCTGGAAGTCGTGCTGGCCGACAAGCGGGTCGATGCCGTCGCTGTCGCGACTCCGGCCGGGACTCACTTGGACATAGCACTCGCGGCGATGCGTGCCGGCAAGCACGTTCTCATCGAGAAGCCGCTGGCCTCCACCTACACCGACGGGCTCCGCCTGGTCGAGGAGGCGGACCGTGCTGGCCTGGTACTCATGTGCGATCACACCTTCTGTTACACTCCGGCCGTTCTCAAGATCCGCGAGCTGGTGCACTCCGGTGAGATCGGGGACCTGCACTATTTCGACTCGGTGCGGATCAACCTGGGCTTGGTGCAGCCGGATATCGATGTGCTGTGGGATCTGGCCCCGCACGACATCTCAATCCTCGAGTCGGTCCTGCCGCCGGGGGTCGAACCGTTGTCGGTCGCGACGCACGCAGCGGACCCGATTGGGACTGGGCGGTCCTGCATCGCGTTCATGACCCTTCAGCTGACCGGCGGAGCGATTGCGCACTGCCACCTGAACTGGCTGTCACCAACGAAGGTCCGCACCACCATGATCGGCGGATCCAAGCGCGCCCTGGTGTGGGATGACCTTAACCCGCTGCAGCGGGTGACCATCTACGACCGTGGCGTCGACCTGGTGCCCGCGCAGGAGGCCAAGGCGGAAGACCGGCAGAAGGCGTTCGTGTCGTACCGGACCGGAGACCTGGTATCCCCGGCGCTCGCCGAGCGCGAGGCCCTGGCCAGTATGGTGGCGGAGTTCGCGGATTGCATCCGCACCGGACGGCCGTCGCTCACCGACGGACGCTCCGGACTCCGGGTCCTCGACATTCTGGAGGCGGCCTCGCGCAGCATGGCGGACCACGGGGTGCCCGTGCCGCTGCGGGGCGCCCAGCCTGGGCCAACGCTGCCGGGCCGTGAGCTCGCCGGGCAGGACCGCCCGCGATGAGCCGCGTCGACGTTGTCATACCGTGCTACAACTACGGCCAGTTCCTGGGTGAATGCGTGAGCAGTGCCCTCAGCGACCAGCCGGGCGTGGATGTGCGGGTGCTGATAATCGACGACGCGTCACAAGACGACAGCGCGGAGATCGCACACAAGCTGGCCGCGCCCGACGACCGTATCGAGGTTCGTGTTCATCCGGTCAACCGCGGTCACATCGCCACCTTCAACGAGGGCCTGCTCGACTGGGCCGACGGGGACTACTGCGTCCTTATCTCGGCTGATGACCGGCTGGCCCCCGGTGCGCTGCGGCGAGCCGCTGACCTGATGGATGCGCACCCTGAGGTGGGCTTCGTTTACGGGAATCCGGTGCCGTTCCGCGATGGCGAGGAGCCGCCCCGGGCACGGACGCAGTCCCGTGGCCAGTGCATCTGGCCGGGCGGCTGGTGGCTCGAGCGGCGGTTCCGGGAAGCGCGTAACTGCATCTTCTCCCCGGAAGTCGTGGTGCGGACAGCCCTTCAGCACCGGGTGGGCGGTTACGACCCGGACCTGTACCACACCTCCGACCTGGAGATGTGGATGCGGCTCGCGGCCTATTCCGATGTGGCGTATATCCGCGCCGACCAGGCCTACTACCGCACGCATGACAGCAACATGTCGCTGGAGCTCAATAACCGGCTGGTCCGGCTCGGCCAGGTGAGAAGGGCCTTTGAGGCCCTGCTACGTCACTGCGAGCAGGTCCTGCCTAATGCGGCCGAGCTTTCCGCCATGGTTCACCGCCAGCTGGCCCGGGAGGCCTTGTGGCAGGCCCTGCGCGCGTACGACCGGCGGCGGACCGACGAGGTGCTGGAGGACGAGCTGATCGCATTCGCAGCTGACTGCTGGCCCGCCGCGGCCAGGCTTGGCATGTACCGCAGTCTCCAGTTGCGGCAGCGTATCGGGCCTACCGTCATGCCCTTCCTGCAGCCGCTCATCTGGTCCGCCGTCGCGCGCCACGCGCGGGACAGATGGGCATGGCACCGGCGGCTGCGCCGGGGCATCTGAATCACAACGCCACGAGATCAACACCGAGGGGACATAGTGATAGCAGGACAGCGCTGCCTGGTCACCGGAGGAGCCGGCACGATCGGATCCACGATCGTGGACCAGCTCGTCGAGGCCCGCGCCGATGAGATCATCGTGCTGGACAACCTGGTCCGTGGCCGCCGGGAGAATCTGGCCGGCGCCCTGGACAGCGGCCGGGTCCGGCTGGAAGAGGGAGACATACGCGACGCGGCCCTGGTGCGGCGGCTGATGAGCGGGATAGATCTCGTCTTCCACCAGGCCGCCATCCGCATCACGCAATGTGCGTCCGAGCCGCGCCTCGCCCTCGAGGTCCTCGTCGATGGCACGTACGAAATCGTGGAAGCGGCGGCCGACGCCGGCGTCCGCAAGGTGGTGGCCGCGTCCTCGGCGTCCGTCTACGGGCTTGCTGACCACTTCCCGACTACCGAGCGCCAGCATCCCTACGACAACGACACACTGTACGGAGCGGCCAAGACCTTCAACGAAGGGCTGCTGCGCAGCTTCCATGCGATGCGCGGGCTGGACTACGTGGCGCTCCGCTACTTCAACGTCTACGGGCCGCGGATGGATATCCACGGTCTGTACACCGAGGTCCTGATCCGGTGGATGGAGCGGATCGAGGCGGGCCAGCCACCGCTCATCCTCGGCGACGGCCTGCAGACGATGGATTTTGTCTATACCGAGGACATCGCCAGGGCGAACCTGCTGGCGGCAGCCGGCGACGCCACTGATCAGGTCTTCAACATCGCCAGCAGCGCCGAGACCAGCCTTATCGGACTGGCCGAGGCGCTGCAGCGGGCCATGGGGACCGACCTGGGCCTGGAGTTCGGGCCTCCCCGTGGCGTCAACGGTGTCACCCGGCGCCTGGCCGACACCTCGGCCGCCGCCCGGGTGCTCGGGTGGAAGGCCGAGATCGGCCTGGACGAAGGGCTGACTCGGCTGGTCGCGTGGTGGCGGGGGCAGCGATGATCCCCGTGATCCGCCCGCTGCTGGGAACCGAGGAGGCGGCGGCCGCGGCCAAGGCCATCGAGTCCGGCTGGATCGCTCAGGGGCCACGCGTCGCGGAGTTCGAGGCCGCGTTCGCCGAGGCGACAGGCGCCGGGCACGCGGTGGCCGTCTCCTCCTGCACGACTGCTCTGCACCTGGCCATGATCGTGGCCGGCGTATCAGCCGGGGACGAGGTCGTGGTTCCCTCGATGTCCTTCATCGCGACCGCGAATGCGGCACGCTATGTGGACGCCAAGGCGGTGTTCGCCGATGTCGATCCGGAGACACTAAACCTCATCCCGGCTACCGTCGAGCCGCTGCTGACCGACCGCACCCGTGCGGTCATCCTCGTGGATCAGGCAGGCGTCCCCGCCGATCTGGACGCTATGCGGGCGCTGTGTGATCCGCGCGGCATCACCGTCGTGGAGGACGCGGCTTGCGCGGCGGGGGCCACTTACCGTACCCGGCCGGCCGGCGCGGGAGCCGACCTGGCGACGTTCTCCTTCCATCCCCGCAAGCTGCTCACCACCGGTGAGGGAGGGATGATCACCACTCCCGATCCGGAAGTGGCGGCCAGGCTCCGCCGTCTGCGTGAGCACGGGATGGACGTAAGCGCGGCCGCCAGGCACGCCGGACGCCAGCCAGTGATCGAGCACTACCTGGAGCTCGGTTACAACTACCGGATGACCGACGTGCAGGCGGCGATCGGCCTGGTCCAGCTGGGCCGGCTGGGTGAGATCATCACCCAGCGTCGGCAGTTGGCACGGCGATACCAGTGGCTACTCGGCCAGATTCCTGGGCTGAGGACGATCGGCGATCCCGATTATGGCACCACGAACTTCCAGTCGTTCTGGGTCGTGCTGCCAGATGATTTCCCCGTGACCAGGAACGAGCTGCTGCAGCGGCTCGCTGACGCGGGGATCTCAGCGCGCCGCGGGATCATGGCTGCGCACCTGGAGCCGGCCTATGCGGGCCAGGGGGACCACACGCACCTCCGCGAGACCGAGCGGCTTTCCGCCTCGAGCCTCATTCTTCCTCTGTTCCATCAGCTCACCCAGGACGAGCAGGACCAAGTGGTCTCCGTCATATTCGGCGCCGCGCGCTTGCCCTTCCCGCCGGCAGAGCTGCCAGCTATGTCCGCACCCGCCTGACGCGAGTTCCAGCTTCCGGGGAAGCTGCCGGAGGTGCGCAGCGGCCGCCCCGGCCTGCCGGCGGTGGCTGAGGTTCTGCTGTGCAGCTAGTACCACTCTTCCCAGCTGTCGTAAGCGCCAGCCAGTGCCGCACGGAACAGCATCGGACGGTCAATTCTGGTGATGAAGGTACGCTCGATGGTTCCGCTAGGACGGCCGTTGACACATTGCGCGTACACCTTCGTGTAACCGGCCTCGGCCGCCGCCAGGCCCGCAGCCTGGGTCCAGTTACTGGACTGGCCGAACGGAATGGCGAACTCGTCGGTCTCGATCCCCAGGACCCGGCGCAACTGCTCGCGGGAAACCTCAAGTTCCCGGCGCGCCTCGCCGGGCCCAAGCCGGGCGAAGTCGGGATGAGTGACCGAATGGCTGGCCACAGTCATCCCGCCTTCTTGCAAGGCGCTCACCCCCCGCCAGTCCAGCAGGAACTGCTGGTATCTGTCCGGGATCTGCCCGCTGGCCCATCCGGTGATGATAAAGGCTGTAGCGGGAATCCCATGATGGCGCAGCACGGGCAGAGCGTTGGCCAGCACGCTGCTCGCCCCATCGTCGAAGGTCAGCGCGATCTGCGGCTTATCCGGGTTGGCGATTACCTCGGCCGGGGTGGCGAAGCTCCAGTCGTCGTCCGCGGCGATCTGCAGGTGACGCTCGAAGTCACGTGGGCTTACATCATTAACGCCCCATTGCGGCGTTCCGATCGAGTGATACGCGAGGATCCGCCCTCGCCGGACCGGAGTAGGGCCGACCGCAACGCGATGGCGGGCAGCCAAGCCCCAACGCTCGGTGGATAGCCGTCCCCGGACGGCGCTCCGGTACGCAACGCGGTCCGGCCGGTATTTGCCCAGCGAACGGCGAAGCGATTCAACCGTCATGGGTGCAGCTCACCCTTCCCCAAGCGTGCGGGCTCAGCGTTACGCCACTGACTCATCGAGTCCATCGGCCGACGGAGCGGCACCCGTCGTTATGTTCGCCACGGGGGACCGATGAGCAAAGCCCCCGCGGGCTTCCTGCGCCGCGCTGGTCGTGTTAGTCGCCGCCTCGGCCGCGATTCGGGCCCTTAGATCGCGGGAGTGGCGGCGCTCAGCCAGGATGGTGCGGAGAACACGCAGGCCGTCGTGGAAAGCGTTCAGGTTGCTCACACCATGGACGCGAGGACTCTCGAAGCTGGGCACCTCGGTCATCTTCAGGCCGGCCTTGGCGACGCGGATGTTGACCAAGGTCTCTACCTCGAAGCCATCGCCCCACAGACGGCCATCACTACCAGGGCCGCACGGTGAGATTGGATCGAGGCCAATGACAGGAACGACGTGCTGCCAAAACGCATTGTAGCCATAGCAAAGGTCGGTAAACTTTGTGCCATACACCTTGTTGACGGCAGCGATGAGCACCCGGTTCCCGAGCCTGCGAAACCGCGTGATGTCGCTGCTTCCCCCGCCTTTGGCGAACCTGCTTCCCTTGGCGAAATCGGCTCCCTCGACGAGTGCCTGGACAAACCGCGGTATCTCACCCGCGTCCGCGGAACCATCCGCATCGACCATCGCGATGATGTCACCGGTCGCGACGGCGAAGCCACAGGCCAGTGCATTTCCTTTACCCTTGCGGGTCTGCATCACGATGCGCACGTCCGGCCACAGCTCCTTCGCGACGGCGACCGTCTCGTCCACGGAGTGCCCGTCGACCACGATCACCTCGTGGACGTCCGCGGGCATTCCGGCGAAGACGTGCGGAAGGTTGCGCGCTTCGTTCAGTGTCGGGATGACCACGGAAACGCGCGGGGCCTGCGCTTCGTCTGCGTGAACTGTCATAGGTGAGACCTTCCGCGCCCTCCGCCATCTCGCAGATATCGAGGGGAGGGCTGTGCGCCAGTGGACGTATGTGCTTACGTCAAACAAGACGCCCAGCCCAGCGAGTTGGTTGTCAGTAGGACATATGTAACTATAAGTAGTTATATGACAGAAGAATGTGAACACGCCACATTGGAATGCGGCATTGGTGTACTATTCGCCTCCGGTACCCGGCTTCTAGGGGCTGCTGCCCTCGCCCGCCCAGGTCACCGGCGGACCGCGTCGTCGTAGGCTGTATGGATGTCGTCGCGAATCTCGCGGCGGATCCGCAGCGGCCGGAACCCGTACAGCAGTGCAACAGATGGCCCGGTGACCTCCGCGGTGCCGGCCCGGCGCAGAACTACCTCGGCCCATCGGCGACGACGGGATGGCAGTTCTACGCTCTTACCCTCCGCCGGGGATCACCGGGCCCCCGCGACTCACCCGACTCATCATCTCCCGCTGACTCACCCCGTTTCGCGGACCGGTGCCGACCGACGTAATTGTCGCCCTGCGGGGGCGTTTGCGGGCTGGCCGGAACGTGAGGTTGCGGTGGCCTGGCCGGCTGATCCGGCCTGGCTGACCGCGGTGACCTCGGCGCACGCGGTGGCCTGGCCGGCTGGTCCGGCATGGCGGGCTGATCCGGCCTGGCTGACCGCGGTGACCTGGGCGCACGCGGTGGCCTGGCCGGCTGGTCCGGCATGGCGGGCTGATCCGGCCTGGCTGACCGCGGTGACCTGGGCGCACGCGGCGGCTGAGCAGACCGAGGTGGCATG
>Ga0335073_10014378_pt1 | contig 11087 bp, 8 predicted proteins | sample Lox_Sample_22_FD_207093 | JGI IMG/M metagenome (GOLD analysis project Ga0335073, IMG submission 207093) | Soil microbial communities from Loxahatchee National Wildlife Refuge, Florida, United States - Lox_Sample_2.2 | ecosystem: Environmental > Terrestrial > Soil > Wetlands | place: USA: Florida... | reverse complement strand
CCAGCAGCCATGTCCGCGCGCGCCCTTGGCGGGTCACCAGGCTGATGACAAACCCGCATAGCGCGAGAACCGTGATGATGCCGGTCCATGACCAGGCATCACCCAGCACCTTGAGCCAGGGGGCGGCGCCGGGGACCCGCATCAGCGTGGTCCGCTCGAACCCGCCGACGTACGAGCTCCCGCCGAACAACACGCCCAGCAGCAGGAGCGTGACCAGTACGGCCAGCAGGATCGCGATCCGTCGGGCGGCCGTCTTGCCACCCGGCTTCGGGAAGGCGGTGAGCAACGCAAGAAGGACGACGATCGGGTCGAACAGGGCCGACGAGTACGCGGCGGCATTGGCCAGTGCCAGCACGGCTCCCGCCGCGATCATCCAGCCGGCCGCGTCGCCTCTGTCCCCGGCCCGGGTCACGCACCAAGCCGCGAACGCGATCAGGAACACCGCCATAGCGTCGTAGGTGGCGAACGAGCCCAGGTGCAGCGTCGGGCCGCACACGGCGAACAGCGCGCAGGCAAAGAAGGCGGCCCGGGACCCGTACAGCCGGGTCGCCGCGCCCCACAGCAGCGCAGTAGCTCCAAGCATGAAGACCAGAGACAAGATCCGGGCTCCGGTTAGACCTCCGATGCTGTCTGCGAGCGCACCGATCGGCGGGTAGATGACCGGAGCTCCGGAGAAGTAAGCCGAGAACGGCGGGATCGGCGTGCCGTGCAGCCAGTTCGCCCACTCCAGGTGTCCCGCCCACAGGTACGTGGCCTCATCCTCGAATGCCGTGTCGGCCTTAACGAGCCGGATCGACAGCGCGGCTTGAACGACCAGCACCGCCACCAGCGGCCACCAGGTAGGCGCGTGCCGCCCGAGCAGTCGCTTTTCCGGACGCGAGCCTGCTACGGGAGCGGCGGGAGCTGTATCCAGGGAAGAAGTGTTGGAAGGCTCGGTGCTGGAAACCTCGTTCGCCTGGCGGGTCGTTGTCCCGTGCTCCATAGGCCGTACCTGCCTGCGATCAGGGGCATACCAACAGGGGCATCTCGGCTCCCCCCCGGCAGCCCACCTTCTGTGATGGCGGCGTCACACGCCGTGGCGATACCCCCCCGGACAGGAATACCCCATAAGAGAAGGTACTATCCGATCAGGCCCAACGAAGGACGTTTGCCGAATCTTCTGCATGCAAACCTTCTGCTTCCGAGCCACGGGGAAGGGGCGCTGGTCACACGCTCCGCGCGCCAGCGTAGGACAGCCAGCCTCAAGTTTGCAAGCACATTAGTAACTATTTAGTGACAATAGTACATTTCGCTTGAACCGGCGGCGCATCGTATGTTGCGCTGTTCTCTGGGATCGCGTCATCCTATTGCGTGACCCGGGGGGTTGGCCGCTTTGGGAGATGACCGCAGCAAGCCGCCGCTGGAACGGCGCGTGCCCGGCGCGACCCGGGCCGGGCCGGCTTCGACGTCCCGGCCGGAGCTGCCCGAGGCTCTACTGCAACGCATGCAGGCTGTGGTCAACGCTGCGCATGCTCGCGCCGTGCAAGAGGAAGGAGAGCGGCGGGAGCGTGCAGGACAGGCGGATCAGACGGTACATCCCGAGGCGCCGATGTCCTTGCCCCGCCGGGTGCCGGGGATCGCGGTGGGGCCGAGACCGTCCAACGGCGTCCCCTGGACGAAGCTGGCCGCCGCACCAGGCGGGCACTTCTCAGATGAGGATTCGGAATTCGATACCGATCCTTTCTTGCCACGCCTGGCGGCTTCAGGGGCTGTCGCGAGTCCGCTGGCCACTAAACCGAGTGCGCAGCCCAACGGCACCGCACAGGCCAACGGCACCCCGCACGTCACCACCAGTACCGCGCAGCCAGATAGCGCCGCGAAGCCGGACCATGCCCGGAGGACAGACCGCGCCCTGAGGCGGCGGGATCGCCGCGCCGCGAAGCGGGACCAAGTCCAGGCCGAACGCGAACGAGCCGAACGCGAGCACGGCGCCCAAGCCGAACGCGAACGAGCCGAACGGGCCGCGGAAGCCGAGCGAGCCGCCCAGGCCGAACGCGAACGAGCCGAACGGGCCGCGGAAGCCGAGCGAGCCGCCCAGGCCGAACGCGAACGAGCCGAACAGGCCGCGGAAGCCGAGCGAGCCGCCCGAGCCGAACGCGCCGCAGAAGCTGCGGGCGCCGCGCAGGCCGCCCGGGCCGTGGCCGAACATGCGGAACAGGCCCAGCGCGCCGCTCCCCCGGACCAGGCCGCACCAGAGCAGCAGACTCCGTCGGACGGTGCCGAACAGGACAGCTCAGCCGAGCCGGACCGCGTCGCGCCGACAGTGGTGGACCAGCCCTGGCGCCCGCTGGGTCTGCAGAAGCCGCCGACCCGCCGACGCTCCCGCACGGTTGTCCTGGCTGTCGGGGTCGCTGCCCTCCTGGCCATTGGGCCCCTGGTGCTCGTGACGTCGCACCACCCCGCGCCCAAGCCCAGCACGGCTGAGGTGACTCGCGACGAGGCAGCGGCCTGGGTGGCTCAGCAGGTCAGCAACACCGACGTCGTGTCGTGCGATGTCACGACGTGCCTGGCGCTTAAAGCGCATGGAGTCTCGGTCAGCAACCTGCTGGTGCTGGGGCAAGCGGCACGCGACATCATGGGCTCTCAGGTCGTCGTGTCTACGGCCGCCATCCGACAGCTATTCGGCAGCCGCCCCCTCGACACCATCTATGCGCCGACGGTGCTCGCGAGCTTCGGGTCCGGGAAGGCACGGATCGACGTGCGGGTGATCGCATCGCACGGAGCCGCCGCGTACCTGTCCGCGCTCCAGTCAGACTTGCAGCAGCGCAAGGGCCTCGGGGCCCAGCTCGCGAACGTCAAGCAAATCAAGATTTCAGCCGTGGCCAAGAAGCAGATGATCTCCGGCCAGGTCTCCGCGCAGCTGCTGATCATGCTCACGAGTCTGGGGGGGCACATCCATTCGCTCGACGTTCTCGCGTTCGGCGACTCCGGTCCCGGCGCCAGCCCGGGCGTCCCGCTCCGTTCGGTCTATCTGGCAGAGAAGGGCGGCGCCGCGATGGCGCGCTCGACGCTCGCTTACCTGCGCGCCCAAACGGGCTATTTCCGCCCTGCGCACGCGGGGACGACGCGGTTCGACGCGCAGCCGGCTGTGTTGATCGAGTTTGACGCGCCGGGCCCGCTCGGGCTGATCAACGGTCCGAACCAATGAGCAGGAACCTCGGGGCCCGTTATGGCTATGGCTGGCCGGATTTTTCGCTGTCCAGCGCGGTCATCTGCCCGGGATCGTAGCGGTCGCCGGCTACCTGGCCCGGCGGTATCGCCGCCTCCAGGGCGGCCAGGTCGTCGGGGCCCAACCGCAGGTCGAGCGCGCCGAGGGCCTCCGCGAGCCGGTCCCGCCGCTTGGTCCCGATGAGCGGCACGATGTCTGTGCCGCGGGACAGCACCCACGCGATGGCCAGCTGGGCCGTGCTGACGCGATGCTCCTGCGCGATCTTCTCCAGCGCCGCTAGCAGGTCCAGGTTGCGCCCGAGGTTTTCCGCCTGGAACCTAGGGAACCTGGCTCGAGGGTCGCCCGGCCCGATCTCGCGGGCGCTGGCGGTCGACAGCAGGCCGCGCGACAGCACCCCGTAGGCGGTCACGCCGATGCCAAGCTCGCGGACCGTGGGCAGGATCTGAGCCTCGATCCCTCGGCTCATCAGCGAGTACTCGATCTGCAGGGCGGTCACCGGGTAGACGGCGTGCGCACGGCGGATCGTGACCGGGCCCATCTCGGAGAGGCCGAGGTACCTAACAAAGCCGGCCTCGATCATCTCCACGATCGCGCCGACCGTGTCCTCGATCGGAACGCGCGGATCCAGCCTGGCCGGCTGGTACAGGTCGACGTAGTCGGTGCCCAGCCGCTGCAGACTGTAGGCCAGCGAGTTCTTAACCGCGGTGGGGCTGGCATCGTGCCCGATGAACGCGCCCCGCGGATCGCGCTGGCCGCCGAACTTGACCTGGATGAACACGCTGGCACGGTCCACTCCGCGCAGGGCGTCGCGCAGCAGCATCTCGTTGTGGCCCATGCCGTAGAAGTCGCCGGTGTCAAGCAGCGTGATCCCGGCGTCCAGGGCGGCGCGGATCGTGGCGATGCTCTCGCTCTCGTCGGCCGGCCCGTAGACGCCGGACATGCCCATCAGGCCCAGGCCGACCCGGGACACGAGGGGCCCGCCGCTACCCAGCGCGATCGACTCCATCCCGCCTCCTGTCCTCCGCTTACCTAGTCACAACCCTAGGAGCGTGACGAGCGCGGCGCGCCCAGGGACATGGCCAGCGTGGCACACCCAGAGGGCTGGCCAAAACGGCACGCTCAGGGGCCTGGCTAGTGCGACGCGGCGTAGACCCGCTCGCCGGCCACGTAGGTGAACTCGACGGCCGCGCCGGCGATCTCGTCCGGCGGGTGGGCGAACGGGTCGCGGTCGAGCACGATCAGGTCCGCCAGCTTGCCCGCCTCAATGGCGCCGGTCTCGTCGAGGTGGTTCACGTAGGCCGAGCCGGTCGTGTACGTGGCGAGCGCCTCGGCCAGGCTGAGCCGCTGGCCCGGCAGCAGCGGCTCTGCCGCGGCACCGGTCGATCCCGGCAGCGCCCGGTTCACCGCGACCTGGATCGCGCGCAACGGGTTGGCGCTGCTTACCGCCCAGTCGCTGCCGCCCGCGAGGCGGGCGCCGGACCGGAGCAGGTCACCGAACAGGTACTGGTGTGCGGCCCGCTCCGGCCCGATGAACGGGATCGTCAGCTCGTCCATCTGCGGCTCGTGCGCGGCCCAGAGTGCCTGCACGTTCGCGGTCACGCCTAGGGCGGCGAACCTCGGCACGTCGTCCGGGTGCATCACCTGAAGGTGGGCGATGTGGTGCCGGTGATCGTTGACGCCGTTGGCGGCCCGCGCGGTCTCGATGGCGTCGAGCGATTCCCGGACCGCGCGGTCTCCGATGGCGTGCAGGTGGACCTGGAAGCCCGCCGCGTCCAGCAGCGTCACGTACTCGCGCAGCTGCGTCGCGTCCACGTGGGACAGCCCCCGGTTGGCGGTCTGGCAGCCGCACGAGTCCAGGTAGGGCTCGATCATCCCGGCGGTGAAGCTCTCCGTGACCCCGTCCTGCATGATCTTGACGGTGTTCGCGCGGAACCGCCCGGCCTGGCCCTTCTCGCGCCGGGCCAGGATGTCGGGCAGCTGCTCCCCGCCCCGGCCGCGATCCCACCACAGGGCCCCCTGGACCCGCGCCGTCAGCTTCCCGGCCTCGGCCGCGGCCAGGTAGACGGGCAGCGGGTCGCCCGAACCGAGGTAATCGCCGACGATCGCGTCCTGCCAGGCGGTGATGCCGCGGGCGTGCAGGTGCTCTTGGGCCAGTAGCAGCCCGCTAAGCCGTTCGTCGAACGTGACTCCAGGGACGTGGCGTCCCACCAGGGTGGCGGCTCCCTCGTGCAGGGTGCCTTGGGCGGAACCGTCGGCGTTGCGCTCGATCCTGCCGTCCGGCGGGTCGGGCGTCTGCGCGTCGATGCCCGCGAGCTCCAGCGCGCGGGTACTGGCCCAGGCGCCGTGGCCGTCGCGGTTGGTGAGGTAGGCCGGCCGGACGCCGGTGACCTGGTCTAGCAGCTCGCGGCTGGGCGTGCCATGGTCGAACCACTCCATGCGCCAGCCGCTGCCCGCGATCCACTCCTGGTCAGGGTGCTCAGCCGCGTAGGAACCGATCCGGGCGAGCGCCTCGTCCAGGGTGGCGGCTCCGATCAGGTTGCATCCGATCATCGTCACGCCGGCGAACGCCGGGTGCACGTGCGCGTCCTGGAATCCGGGCAGCAGGGCCCGCCCGCGCAGGTCCACCACCTCGGTCCGGCGGCCGACCAGGTCGGTCAGGTCGCGGTCGGCGGCGTCGCCGACGGCGACGATCCGGTCGCCGCGCACGGCGACCGCGCTGGCAGGCGGCCCGGACCCGGCGGGGATCACACGGCGCCCGTCCCGGTCCGCGGTGTAGACGGCCCCTCCGGTGAAGACCACATCCGCCTGCTCGCCCATCCGCATCTCCTCATCCTCGCCACGACTTGGTGCCCGCCTGATCGAGGCGGCTGGCCTCGGCGCAGCCGAAACCGCCGGCCGACCTAGCCTAGATGTCGGAGCAGGACTGGCGCCGTTAGCCAGCCAGACGCACGCCGAACGGATCGCCGTGGCCCGTGACGGCGACCCTGGATCGGATGTCTTCGATGAGAGCTATCCCGTGATGATCTTCGACCCCGTGGTGATCTGCGACGCCGCGGGCAACGGCGGGCGCACGGGGGCGCAGCCTCGCCGGGCGCGCCGCAGCCAGGTGCGCCGCGGCAAGAAGCCGCGGCGCATGCCAGCAACCGTGCACGGCGCCGTGCACGTCACGCGGCCTGGTTGGCCCAGGCATCGCAGCGCCGGACCGCGGCCTAGGCCGCGCACTCCCGGCAGACCAGCTGATCGCCGCGGGTTTCCGCGAGCTGGCTCCTGTGGTGCACGAGGAAGCAGCTTGAGCAGGTGAACTCGTCAGACCGGCGCGGGATCACGTGGAACGAGAGTTCCTCGTTGGACAGATCCGCCCCCGGCAGCTCAAGCGACTCGGCCACATCGTCCGGGTCGATGTCGATCGAGGTCGACGATTTGTCCATCCGGCGCGCCTGAAGCTCCTGCAGGCTGTCCTCGGTCAGCTCGTCGTCGGTCTTCCTCGGGCTGTCATAGTCGGTAGCCATGTCGGCCCTTACCCTCCATGTTCTTCGCCTATCGCGCGGGTGTAACGCTCGGGAAGCCTCGGTTGTGCCCGAATCCGGCGGAGAATTCTGTCACGTGCCGGCACCTGGTACACGTACGACGCCTCCTCGGCGGTTCGTGTCGCGGTCGGACCTGGTTGGAACATCACATAACATCTGGCATTCCCCCTAAAATCTCCCCAGATAACTTGCTTGATGGCCACCACTAGCAGGCAAAAAGTGCGTATGGTACGAACCTCACAACACGTCTGCCTGCATGACCCCGCGGAGACGAGTTATGCCCCACGTCACGCCGCTGCATGCCGACGACCCGCAGCGCGTCGGCCGCTACCGGCTGACCGGGCGTATCGCGGGGATTCCCGCCGACGGTCTGGCCTACTTCGCCGGCGCCCACGACGGCGTCGCGGTGCTGCCTGCCTACGGCTCGGTCTACCTCGGTAGCACCCCGGATGGCGGCGAGGTCGCCGTCAAGCTGCTCGACGGCGACTGGAACGGCGCGGCACGGGACCGGTTCACCGCGGAGGCGAAGGCAGCGTCCCGGGTCGCGCCGTTCTGCGCCGCGCAGATCCTCAGCGCCGGGTTCGAGGGCCATCAGGCGTACCTGGTCAGCGAGTACGTAGCCGGGCCGTCGCTGGAGGAGTTCGTGGCCGGGGAAGGGCCGTGGGAGGGCCGTGATCTCATGGCGCTGGCCATCGGGACCGCGACCGGGCTCGCCGCCATCCACCAGGCCGGGCTGGTCCACGGGGATTTCGGGCCGGAGCACGTGGTGCTCGGCGCGCAAGGCCCGCGGGTCGTCGGGTTCGGGATCACCCCGCCGTACGGCCCCGCCACCCCCGCCGCCGACCTGCGCGCCTGGGTGCACACCGTGCTGTACGCCGCGGCAGGCGAGACCGCGGACCCCGAGGACCCCGAAGACCTGGACCTGCTGCCCGAGCCGCTGCGCACGCTCGCCGTCCGGTGCATCTTCGCGGAGACCGGCGGCCAGCCGACCGCCCGGTCCATCGTGCTCGAACTCCTCGGCGACGAGAATCCGCCCGCGGGAGTGCTCGGGGAAGGGATGCGGCGTGCGGCGCGGGCCGCGGTAGGGCCGCTGGCGCCGCCTGACGAGGACTTGGCGCCGCCGCCCGGGGCCGCCAAGCGCCGGGTCCGGGCGGTCTGGTGGGTAGCCGGGGCTGCCGCGTGCCTCCTGGCGATCGCCGCGGCCGTCCTCTTCGTGCGGCACCAGGGCAGCCCGTCCTCTGACGCGGCAAAGTCACCGGCGTCGGACGGGCCCGCGGCGGCGTCACCGAGCGCTGGCCCGCCGACGTCGACGGTCACGGTGCCCGCGGCCCTGGCCGGGACCTGGTCGGGCCAGATCACCCAGACCAGCCAGACCAGCCCGACCAGCCCCGCCGACGTGTTCCAGGCCCAGATGACCCTGGCGGCCGGCGCCAACCCGGGATCTGTTCACTACTCGGGCGCGTCCTTCTCCTGTACCGGCCGCCTCACCCCGGTATCCGACTCGTCCGGCACCGTGACGCTGGACCAGGCCATCGTCCATGGCCCGTGCGCGGGCGGCGTGGTCACCCTCAGCCCGGGCCCGGGGAACACCGCGCGGTTCCGCTTCAAGGGGAAGGAAGGGCCCATGGCCACCGGGACCCTGACCAAGTCATAGGCCCGGCCGGTCCCCGCGAGTGGTCAGCCATCCCGCTCCGGGTCCGTGCTGGCCAGCAGGTCGTGCAGTTCGCCCAGGAGCGGGGACGCGGCCGCGATCGTCATCGCCGGGCCCGCGGGCCTGCCGTACAGCCCGGTGATCCCGGCGCCGGCCTCGGCCGCGATCAGGGCGCCGGCCGCGATGTCCCAGAGGTTGACGCCGCGCTCGTAGTAGGCATCCACGCTGCCCGACGCCACCGAGCACAGGTCCACGGCGGCCGAGCCGCCGCGCCGGATGTCCCGCACCCGGGGCAGCACGGCCTGCAGCACCTCGCCCTGGACCAAGCGCCGCCCGGCCTCGTACCCGAAGCCGGTGGCCACCAGCGCCCGGTCGAGCGGCACGCCGACGTTGCAGGCCAGCCTGATGGGCTGTGGTGCGTCCTCGCCCCGCCAGTCCAGGGCGCCGCTGCTCAGCCAGGCGCCTCCGCCGAGCGCGGCGCTGAACAGCTCGTCACGCCGGGGCACGAACACGGCGCCGGCCACCACCGTGCCGTCCGCCTCCGCGGCGATGCTGACCGCCCAGTCCGGCAGTCCGTAGAGGTAGTTGACGGTGCCGTCCAGCGGGTCCACGATCCAGCGCACTCTGCTTATCCCGCCCTCCCCGTCCCCGCCCCCGCCCGCGCCCTCCCGGCCCTGCCCGTCCGCGCCGCCGGTCTCGCCGCCTTCCTCGCCGAGGATCCGGTCGTCGGGCCGGGCCTCGCCGATCAGGTCCCGGATCATCGTCTCCGCGGTGCGGTCCGCCTCGGTCACCACGTCGGTCGGGCTCGACTTGGTGGCCACGACCTCCGGGCGGCCGCCGCGGCCGAGCAGCAGCCGCCCGGCCGTCACGGCCACCGAGGTGGCCAGCTCCAGCAGGTCGGCTGCTGACCCGCCGGGCGGCGCGGTCACCGCGAGGCCCGGGGGAACACGGTGCCTGCCCCGCAGCAGCCGCTGCCGCAGACGTCGAGGGAGGGCCCGAGGTCACCGAGCGCCCGCGGCGGCTGCCCGCTAAGCCGTTCGCCCACCAGCTCGGTGATCATCGCGACGAACCGGGGGTCTGTGCCGGGTGTCGCCGCCCGGGCCAGCGGCAGGCCGAGCCGCTCGGCGAGCTGCGCGGCCTCCACGTCCAGGTCGTAGGCGACCTCGAGGTGGTCCGAGACGAAGCCGACCGGCACCAGCACCACCGCCGCCGAGCCGGATCCGGCCAGCTCAGCCAGGCAGTCGTTGACATCAGGGCCCAGCCAGGGCACCGAGGGCGGCCCGCTGCGGCTCTGGTAGGCCAGCCGCCAGGACCGGCCGCGCCCGGCCCGCTCGGCGACCAGCCGGGAGGCCTCCGCAAGCTGCCGCTGATACGCGCCCCCGGCGGGCCCGCTGGCAGCGGCCATGGCCTCGGGAATGCTGTGCGCGGTAAAAACAACATCAAAATCATCCATAACGGATGGCGGCAGGGTTTTGGCCGCCCGGCGCACCGCATCGGCCAAGGGCTCGACAAAGCCCGGGTGGTTGAAGTACGGCCGCAGCTTGTCGATCTGCGGGGCGCGCGATCCCACCTCGGCCCTGGCCTGCTCGATGTTCTCCAGGTACTGCCGGCAGCTGGAGTAGGAACTGTAGGCCGACGTCACGAACGCGATCGCGTGCTGCCTGCCGTCGGCGGCCATGGCGGCCACGGTCTCGGTGAGCAGCGGGTCCCAGTTCCGGTTGCCCCAGTAGACAGGCAAGTCGATGCCGCTGGCGGCGAAATCCTTTTCTACCGCGGCGAGCAGGTCGCGGCACTGCGCGTTGATCGGGCTGACCCCGCCGAACCGGTAGTAGTGCTCGGCCACCTGCTCCAGCCGCTCCCGCGGCACGCCGCGCCCCCGGGTGACGTTCTCCAGGAACGGGATCACGTCGCCGCGGCTCTCGGGGCCGCCGAAGGACACGAGCAGGAAGGCGTCGTAGCGCGACATGTCACCATCCAACCAGCGCGGCGCCGCGGGCGGGACTTCTCAGCGGTAGTGACAGGTCACGGGAAGTCGCGCGCGTACTCGGCGGCGAGCCCGAGCACCTCGTTCACGTACCAGGTGGCGTGGTTGTAGTCGAAGATCGCGGCGGACAGGCCGCTGGGGCCGGAGGCGGCCCCGTCGGCGCACAGCATCCGGGCGGCTGACGGCACCGCGTCGTAGGGGTTCATGATGTCCGGCGGGCCGGCCTGGCCGAACGCGTCGATGCCCCAGGCCGCCCAGGTGGACGGCAAGAACTGCATCGGCCCGAGCGCGCCGGCGCTGGACGGGCCCATGTTCGTCCCGTCCGCGCTCTCGATCTGGCCGATCGCGGCGAGCACGGTCCAGGACAGCCCGGGGCAGTACCCGGCGGCGGATTCCTGGAACAGCTGCAGGTAGGTCGTGGGGACCTGGCCGGAGGGAGCCGGCGCGGCGGGCGCGGCGGGCGCGGCGGGCGCGGCGGGCGCGGCGGGCAGCTGCCGCTGGCGCAGGCTCACGATCTTGCCCGAGGGCCCCAGCACGGCCTTGACCTTGGCGATCAGCGTGACCAGGCCGGTTCCGGGCGCGCTGATCAGTGCCGCGACCTGGTGCACCAGGCCAAGCTCGCGGGAGAGCCTGGTGTCCACCAGCAGGTCCACGCCGTCGATGCCCAGCGAGGCCGCCGCACCGAAGATCGCCGTCTGCCGGGTGCTCCCGGTCAGC
>Ga0335073_10014376_pt1 | contig 11088 bp, 13 predicted proteins | sample Lox_Sample_22_FD_207093 | JGI IMG/M metagenome (GOLD analysis project Ga0335073, IMG submission 207093) | Soil microbial communities from Loxahatchee National Wildlife Refuge, Florida, United States - Lox_Sample_2.2 | ecosystem: Environmental > Terrestrial > Soil > Wetlands | place: USA... | reverse complement strand
TCTTTCCCCACTGCTCGTCGCTGAGCCAAAACAAATTGCTTCTCATGGCGCCCACCCCCTCGAGCAGGACACCAGAGAATCACTATCCGATTCACGCCTCAAGGAATTTTATGGGTTTAGACCCTAGTCCACCCTGTTACCGCGGTGTGACGGTCGTCACGGCGCGCCAGCGCTGGCCTGTGGACAATAAGGTGTGTTCGCGTCACGCGCCGATCATGGACCGGCAGGCATCGAGACGAACGCCGGTGCCGGTTTCGCAGAATTCCACCGCAAGATCGTGGCCGATGGGGAGACGCCGAGACGACGGGAACCGGCCGCGTGCGGCCGCCCGATGGGGTGACCCTACGCCAGCAAAGGGGCGCGCGCTTTGGAATTTGACGACACTGTCCGCATCCGTGAGCCCGGCGAGAAGATGGAGAGGAGCGAGGTCGGCGACGAGCCGGCTGGGTTGGCGCGCATCCTGCTGGTCGACGACGACCCGGCGATGCGCCAGATGATCGCCGCCTTTCTCGAGAACCACAGTATGCGCGTCGTCGGCGCCGGTTGTCGGCAGGAAATGTCCCGCCAGCTGACCGGCGATGAGCCTTCGCTGGTGATCCTCGACCTGCAGCTCGGCCACGAGGACGGGCTCGATCTGCTGCGCGACCTGCGCGCCCACTCCGACCTGCCGGTGATCATCGCCACCGGTCATCGCCGCGACGAGATCGATCGCGTGGTCGGGCTGGAGCTCGGCGCCGACGATTACCTGACCAAGCCCTTCGGCCTGCGCGAGCTGCTGGCGCGCATCCGCGCCGTGCTGCGCCGGCGTCAGGCCACCCAGAGCGTTGCCCCGCGCCGCGATGGGGAGCGGCGGCGCTGCCGTTTTGGCGGCTGGCGGCTGGATCGGCGGCTGCGCCGGCTCACCAACCCGGAAGGGACGGCCGTCGCGCTCTCCAAAGGGGAATATGCGCTGCTGATCGCCTTCGTCGACGCACCGCAGCGCCCGCTGAGCCGCGAATACCTGCTGCAGGCGACACGGATGCATGAAGATATCTTCGACCGCAGCATCGATGTCCAAGTGCTTCGGCTGCGGCGCAAGCTCGAGGTCGATCCGAGCGCGCCGCGCATGATCCGCACCGAGCGTGGCTTCGGCTATGTCTTCGATGTGCCGGTGGAGCCCTGCTGAAAACCGGCGCCACGGCTACGGTTGTAACCTTTCTTCCCGATCGCGAAACGCTGCCGCAACGCGCGGCCGGCAGGCTCTCCTCCGATCAACGCCGAAACGGACCTTCGGCCACGGCGGAAAAGGAGCGCAACGATGCTGGCCTCAACGAACCGAATCAGCTCTAGCTGTGCCGACGAGCTGCGCGCAACCCTGTCCGGCCGCGTGGCGCTGCCGGGGCACGAGTTCTATGACGCGGGCTCCCGCGTGTGGAACGGCGCCGTGCGCCGCCACCCGGCGGTCATCGCGTTCTGCAGACAACCCGAGGACGTGCAGGCGGCGGTGCTCGCCGCGCGGCGCCATGGCCTGCCGCTGTCGGTGCGCGGCGGCGGGCATGACTGGGCGGGGCGCGCCCTGAGCGACGATGGGCTCGTCATCGACCTCACCGGAATGCGGAATGTGGCGGTTGACCCGCGCGCGCTTGTGGCCACCGTCGCGGGCGGCGCCCTGGTCAAGGATGTCGCGGCCGCCGCCGGCGCCCACGGCCTGGTCGCGGCATTGGGCAATTGCGGCACGGTCGGCATGGCCGGCCTGACCCTGGGCGGTGGCTACGGCCCGCTCAGCGGTACCTGCGGCCTGGCGGCCGACAATCTGCTTGGCGCCGAAATCGTCCTGGCGGACGGCCGGCGCGTGACCACCGGGCCCGACGCGGAGCCCGGGCTGTTCTGGGCGCTGCGCGGCGGCGGCGGCAATTTCGGCGTCGTGACCGCGCTGCGCATCCGCCTCCATCCGGCGCGCCACATGCTCGCGGGATGGATCGTCTACAACGGGAACGAGGCAAGCGCGGTGTTGCGCCGCTATGCGGCGTTTGCGGCGACGGCACCCGACGAACTCGGCGTGCCCGTCGGCATGATGTCCGGACCGGACGGCGAACCCGTCATCATGGTCGTCGCGCTGTGGAACGGCGAGCGGTGTCAGGGCGAGCGTGTCATGGAAGACGTGCAGGCTTTCGGCACGCCGCAATCCGCAGAGGTCGGACCGGCGACCTACGCCGACATGCTCGCTCGGTTCGACGCGTGGGTGGCGGCCGCGGAGGGCTGCCACTGGGAGCTCCGGACGCGCTCGTTGCCCGCGCTCACCGCCGGCGCCGCCGACGCAATCATCGCGGCAATGGCGCGCAGAGCGTCGCCGCATTGCGCGATCTTCTGGCACCACTTCCACGGCGCCGCGACGCGGGTGGCGCCGGCCGGCGCCGCTTTCGGCTTGCGCCGCGAGCACTTCATGGTCGAGATCATCGCGGGTTGGAAGCCCGATGGGGATGACGGCGCGGCGCACCGGCGCTGGGCACAAGATCTCTGGCAGAGCCTCGCCCCGTTCGCCCTGCCCGGCGGCTACGCCAACTTGCTCGGCCCGGATGATCGCGAACAGGCGGCGGAGGCTTATGGCGGCAACGGCGACCGGCTCCGGGTCCTCAAGCGCCGCTTCGATCCGGATGGCGTCTTCGCGTCCGCCATCCCGCTGCCGACTTAGCCGCGGTCAAGGCGGTTTGGCCGTGACCAGGATCGCGCATTGTTGCTGCGGCTCGCTGCGCGCGGAGGCGACCGGCGAGCCGGCGTTTGTAGCCGCGTGTCATTGCCGGGCGTGCCAGCGCCGTACCGGCTCGCCCTTTGGCGTCAGCACCTATTTCCCGAAAGCGCAGGTGCGCATCGCGGGGCCGAGCAAGGTCTATGTCCGCGGCAGCGACTCGGGGCGACAGATTGAATTCCATTTCTGCCCCGACTGCGGCTCCACAGCGTTCTGGCACGCGGCCTTTGTCCCGGACCTTATCGGCATCGCGCTTGGCGCCTTCGCTGACCCGTCGATGCCCCGGCCGTCACTATCCGTGTGGGAGACGACGCGGCATCCCTGGGTGACGTTCGATCACGGACTCGATCGCTTCAGACGGCAAGTCGAGCCGATCGACGGCTCTGCCACGGCCCAACGATGAGCGCGCGCGCCGGAGGTTCAGCGATATCGCGATCAGCAGGCTCACATGTGACACCCTCGACGGCCTGAGACAACCAAGAGTGATTGAGCGTGTCGCTATCGTGACCGGTGGGCTGATGCAGCCCCAGCGAACGACGCATTGGAAAACGAGGGGCCTGCCACCATGTGCCACGCGAGGGGGACCGACAACGGCTGATGAAGGAGCGACCAAGATGCGCAGCCCTCGGCACGCTACGGACGCGCAGACAGAGGCGGCGGCGCCCTTCTTCGAAGGGTTTCGCGCCGAGCGCATCAAGACCTCGGGTGCGACGATCAACACCGTCTACGGCGGCAACCGCAACGGTCCGCCGCTGCTTCTCTTGCACGGCATTCCAGAGACGCACGTGGTCTGGCGCAAGGTGACGCCGGCGCTGATGCGGGACCACTTTGTCGTGATGACGGATTTGCGCGGCTATGGCGACAGCAGCAAGCCGCCGGGCGGTGCGGATCATTCCGGGTACTCGAAACGGGCGATGGCGCAGGACCAAGTGGAGGTGATGCGGCATCTGGGCTTCGCAAACTTCGCCCTGGTCGGTCATGACCGCGGCGGGCGTGCGGCGCATCGGCTGGCGCTCGATCATCCCGACCTCCTCACCAAGCTGGTCATCCTTGACATCGTGCCGACGCATCTCCTCTACCGGCGCATCACGCAGGAGTTCGCAACGATCTTCTATCACTGGTTCCTGTTGGTCCAGCCAGCCCCGTTTCCCGAAACTCTGCTCGAGGGCAGCGCCGAATATTTCCTGAAATGCACCTTGCTGTGGCTGGGAGGCACCACACTCACGGACCCGCTTCCCGACTGGATGGCTCCCGCCGTATTCCAGGAATATCTACGGACGTTTCGCCGGCCGGAGACCATCCACGCCATCTGCGAGGATTATCGCGCAGCGGCATCGATCGACCTCGCGCATGATGCCTCCGACCTGGACAAGAAGATTGGATGCCCACTCCTCGTGCTCTGGTCCGAAAAGGGGCCGTTTCATCGCATGTATGACGTCCTGGACACGTGGCGGGACCGCGCCGTCCAGGTGCAAGGCGAGGCGATGCCGACCGGCCATTTCCTTCCGGAACAAATGCCGGAGGAGCTGACGCGCAAGCTCACGAGCTTCCTGGGCGCCTGATGCTGGCGCGTCCGGTTGCGGCGCCTGTTCAGTGGTGGCACGTCGGAGCTTCCGAACCCGAATCCATCATCGCCCGAATAACATATCGAACCGCGCTAACACGAGCTTCGCCATGAACTTCAAAGGGAATGCAGAGTATGTCGGCATGTCCTTCCGGATCTGAGTGCCGTTGGGCATAAATCGCGTCTGAATACGCATCTGCGGCGGTGGTGCATCTACGAATCGCACTCTATACGCTGCGAACCAATGGCCTTTTTCGAAGTCCAGAAACATCGCCGAGCTGCAGCAGCCGGCGATGACCCGCTTCGTGGGCGACTTCTCCCGCAGCCGCAGGTTCTGCAGAAGCTGACCGCCTCTGGTACAGTTGAAGCGATCTTTTCGGTATAGCAGGTAGGCGGTTCCTCCATCAGGCTCTCGCACGCCAGGAGCGCTTGGAAGCGCTTCGACCTGCCGAGAGCCCTCCTGGCAATCATCGCAGCAACAGATGACGCTCATAATCGGCGAACCGATCGCTTCGAATTCGACGTTACCGCATTTGCACGATGCGTGAGCTGTCGCTTTCATTTGTTGCCGGTCGTCATGCGATTACCTGCGCTGTCCCGGGTTGTGTGGGTCGCTCGACTTCTATCGACCGCTATCGGTGGCTTACGGTTCGCCTTAGTGTCCCCTGCTATCCTCTGCTGCACCGCAGTGCCCTCGGTTGCTCCCGAGCATCGTAACCGTCTGACTTTTCGCCGCAATTTCTTTTTGCTGACGGTCAAAACCCGAGCATCGAGCCGTCGAATTTTTCGCTTTTGATTTCAAAGGGAAATTCGCGCGGTTCGAAATTTGCGCGGCCTCGAGAACTATCGCCGACGATCGGTCGCCTGCGATTTCCCAGCCCAAAAGAATGCAGCCTCCCGGCTCTGCGCTGGGCATGCTCCGGATCGCCGCTTCGCCTGGATTAACCCCGATCGCTCGCACGTCGACCAGGACATCATTATCGCGCGGCGTCGGGACAGGGATTTCGACGAGCTTGATCGCGAAATCAGCGAGGCTGTGGGCCTTCTCGTAGACCTGGGCCTTCATAGGACGAACCGTTCGCTGAAGGTAAGATACTGTCGAAGTTCAGCGCCAACCGAGACCCGTGCGATCAAGGAACCGGCAGTCAAATAGGTTGGCCAGTAGCATGGGAGGAGTTGATGGTGAAGACCCATCCGTCGGGTCCGATGACCTCAAACGAGTCGTGAATGCGACCTCGTCGGATCGGAGATGGGCACAAACCCTTCTCTTCGAAGATGCGGTGCGTGGCGTCAATGTCGTCGAACATCAGATCGAAGGGCGCTCCCGTTCGCGGCTCGGACGGTTGCTCGGCTTGCATGACAACCAGATGCGTGCCGCCGCGCAATTCAAGTACTGCCAGATCGCTGCTTGATACGATCGGACGCAACCCTACTGTTGCGAGCCAACGCGAGGCAGCGCCGACATCGGTGACGTCAAGGCGCACATGACCAATGGCGACAGGTGGCCTCTGATCGACGGCCTCGGGCATGGCTACTGCTTTCGTGTCAAGCGATCCAACATGGTGGTCTCGAGGACTGACCTCGATCGCAAGCGGAGTGGGCATTTGGGGCTCCTAAGCGGCTGATTGCTTGGTCCGCCATTTAAGAAGGGGCAGATGATCGAAACAGTGATTAAATTTCGATCGAGATGATCTATGTATATGATTATGTTGGATTCGCTGACCCTGGACCAAATTCGGCTGTTCCTCGCGGTTGCCGACACCGGAAGCTTCTCCAAGGCTGCAAAACAGCTGAACCGCGCCCAGTCGGCGGTGACTTACGGAATTCAGAAGCTCGAAGCGCAGTTCGGCATTCCGCTATTCGACCGCACAACTTATCGGCCAGCCCTGACGGAGGCGGGGCGTGCGCTGCTGCCGCGGGCGCGCCGGATTGCCGAGGAGACAAATGCTTTTCGCGATACCGCGCGAAGTCTGGCCAGCGGATTGGAAGCAGAGTTGACGATCGTGCTCGACTCCATGTTCCCGATGCCTGCGGTCGTCAAAGCGCTCGGCGCTTTCACCGCGAAATTCCCAACCGTTGCGCCGCGCATCTATGTGCAATCGCTCGGCGCCGCCGCGGAACTGGTACTCGACGGCACCTGCATGATTGGATTGCTGCAGCTTTTCTTCAGCGACATCGCGCTCCTGAAGCGCTTCCCCTTGCTCACGATCGATCTGATCCCGGTAGTGGCACCCGATCATCCGCTCGCGGCACTCGAGGGCCCAATCGATACACACGTCCTGCGCCGGCATATTCAACTCGTGCTCACGGATCGCTCGTCGCTGACGGCGGGACGTGATTATGGCGTATTGTCGGGCCGTGCCTGGCGCCTGGCGGACCTGGGCGCGAAGCACTCGATGCTGTTGGCCGGTCTCGGATGGGGCAACATGCCCTTCCATCTGGTCCAGAATGACATCGCGCAAGGGCGGCTAAAAGTCATTCGACCCGTAGAGTTCGACTCGAGAGGTGCGCAACTCGTGATGTGCGGCGCCTACCTCGCCGACCATCGGCTAGGCCCTGCAGGGCAGTGGATGATCGACCATTTGTCGGCCGTCGTCGGCAGTTAGACACCGAACGCATGCATCTCACCATGTCGCTTGTCGGCACCAGGCCGAGGTGTCGGAGCGGCGCTTAACCTCTGGTGCTGATCGAGATCAGATGTCGCGACTGGTTCTCGTGGGATCATTCGATTTCAATCGACTGCTATCAATGGCTGACGCGTCGCCTTGGTACCTACCCCAGTCAAATCTAAGGTCAGGCCGGCGCCGATAACGGCCATTCGAGTGGCAGCAGGAGAACCCGACGTTGTCAGGTGAGCGACGAGATTTCCTGTTGCGCCTCTTCGTTCAGCCAATCTCTGAACCGCCGAACCGCAGGCTTTTGCTGCGCCTCGGACGTCGCGACCACATAATAAGCGAATTGTAAGGGCCAATTCACCGTAAGCGGCTTTACCAGCTTCTTCGCTCGAAGGTCGTCCTCGGCATAAATATCCCGCACCAGCGCCAATCCTTGTCCCGCGACAGCCGCGCGCACAATCAGGTGGTTTTCCGAAAACGCTGGACCCTTTTTGCAGTTCGGCGCGGCTACGCCATGAGCTTCGAACCAGAGCGGCCAGTCCTGGCGATTGAAGTCGTGGAGGAGAGGAAATGCCAGACAATCGGCCGGCCCCTTGAGGGGGCCACGCTCTTTGAGCAGATCGGGGCTTGCGACGACGATAAGTTCGGGAGCAACCAGCCAAATGGCTTCTAAGCCAGGGTACTTTCCCAACCCATGCCGAATCGCCAGATCGATCGGCTCTCGCTTCAGATCGACCGGGCGGCTGCCGGTCTCCACGGCGATTTCAATATCCGGATAACGTTGCGCGAACATCGCGAGTCGCGGCACCAGCCAAGTCGCCGCGAATGACGGCGTCGTACTTATCGTCACGCGGCTCGATGATGGGCCGCCGAGTTCGCGATCGACCGCTTCGATCGCCCGAAAGGGCTCGGCAAGCGCACCAAACATGGCTTCACCCGCGGCGCTGAGCTCGACGCCCGAGGGATTGCGCAAAAACAGCCGACGACCGGCCGCCTCCTCAAGCTGGCGAATGCGTTGACTGACCGCGCCCGGCGTGAGCGCGAGCTCATGCGCAGCTTGCCTCATCTTTCCGGCGCGCGCCACGGCGACGAACGTCTGCAGCAACGCGAAGCGTCTGATCATGACGCAAGTTTAGCGCAGCTAAACCTACCCGCCAAATCTATCGCTTGCCGGTCCGCTACCCGCGCTTGATATCGAGGGGGACGCATCATCCCAAACGAGGGCCGTCTCGATGACCGACATCATCCTGCATCACTACGGGACCTCTCCCTATTCGGAGAAAGTTCGGCTCGGTCTTGGTCTCAAGGGCCTGGCCTGGGGATCGGTCGAGATCCCGGTCATCATGCCAAAACCCGACCTGACGGCGCTGACCGGAGGCTATCGCAAGACGCCGGTGATGCAGATCGGCGCAGATATTTATTGCGATAGCCAGCTGATCATGCGCGAACTCGAGCGCCTGCACCCCAGCCCGAGCTTTTATCCGGCCGGCCACGGCGCGGCCGACGCGCTTGCCTGGTGGGCCGAGAAGACCATGTTCGGTCCGGCTGTGAGCATCGCATTCGCGAAGAGACCCGACGCGTTGCCCGAAGGATTTCTCGAAGACCGGGCCAAATTCTCTGGCCGAAATATCGATCCCGCCGCGATGAAGGCGGCAGTACCGAACTTGCTCGATCAGTTGCGCGCGCATCTCGACTGGCTGAACCAGATGCTGACCGACGGGCGCTCATTCTTGCAGGGCTCCGCCGCTAGCCTTGCGGATCTCGCCGCCTACCATCCGGTTTGGTTCCTGCAGCAAAATTTCGGACCACTGGCGGCGCCGCTCGATGGCTTTCCAAGGCTGCTGAGCTGGGCCGAGCGGGTTGCCGCAATCGGCCACGGCCGGCGGAGCCCAATGACCTCTGAGCAGGCGCTCGATGTAGCCCGCGCCGCCAGGTCAATCGCCAGCGCAACCCCCGATCCGCGAGACCCCGTCGGCCGGAAGCCTGGCCAGACCGTCACCGTCACGCCGGATGATACCGGACGCGACCCGGTCATCGGCGAATTGGTTGCCTCGGGCATCCATGAGATCGTCATCCGACGCAGCGATTCCGCCATCGGCGAGGTCTGTGTGCATTTTCCACGCGCCGGCTTCGTCGTTGCACCGGCCTAGTGCAAGGCCCGCACTCGTGCGAGCGGTATCAGCAAGGGTCAGGCGCGGAGGTGAGAATGCAGCAGCATCGAACCATCGAGGTCGGTGACGCGACGTTGGAATGCACCCTCTACGGTTCGGGCGCACCAGTCGTCTTGCTCGCGAACGCAGGCTGTAGCACCGGTTACTTTGATCAGCTGGCGCGCGTCCTTGCCGCGGGAGGGCTTCAGGCCGTCTCGATTGATATGCGCGGCGTCGGGGGCAGTCGCGGCTCTCTCGACGGCACCACCTTGCACGATCTGGCCGGTGACGTTGCTGGCGTCATTGAAGCGATCGGCTGTGGTCGGGCCCACCTGGTCGGACATGCTTTCGGCAACCGGATCGCCCGCTGCCTAGCGGTCGATCAGCCGCCGCTGGTTCGCAGCGTGACGCTGCTTGCGGCGGGTGGTCTCATCGTACCTCCGACACCGCTCGGGACGCCTTTTCGCAATGCGACGCAGGCCAAGATGAACGGTAGCGAGTGCGTCACCATGCTAGGCGCGCGCTGGCTCTCACCGGCATCCGATCCCAGGGTACTTGAACGGGTCGAATGCTGGCCTGCGGTCCATATCGCGCATCTCGCGACCAGCCGGAACGTGCCCCTCGAAGATTGGTGGAGCGCCGGCACTGCCTCCCTTCTCGTGATCCAGGGGCTCGACGATGACGTGGCGCCGCCGGGGAATGGGCATGCGTTGCGCGAGCAGTTGGGCGAGCGGGTGCGGGTCGTCGATCTACCTCGTGCCGGACACTTTCTGCTGTTGGAACAGCCGGAAGCTGTAGCGCAGGCCGTGACCGAGTTTCTCGGCGCCGGCGACGCCCTCGACCGATTACACCGCAACGATACAACGGAAATCTAAATGACGCGATATGACGAAGGCTTTGTGGACCGGTCCGGACGCTTTCCTCGCCTCTATCGCAGTTCCTCTACCGGAGGATGAAATGAACCAGGCCGAAAAAGCTGCGCGTTTTGCCGGGCTTCACGCGAAAGGAGCCCCCCTGTTGCTCTACAACGCGTGGGACGCAGGCAGCGCCAAAGCCATTCTCGAAGCGGGTGCAAAGGCGATCGCAACCAGCAGCTGGTCTGTCGCCGAGGCGCAAGGCTACCGGGACGGCGAGACCATCCCGATCGAACTGGCCGAGCAGATCATCGCGCGAATTGGCGCGACCATCGACGCCCCTGTGACCGTGGACTTCGAAGGCGGGTATAGCGAAGACGATGGCGAATTGGCTAACAACATCTCGCGTCTTCTCGAGCTGGGCGTGATCGGCATCAACTTTGAGGACCGGATCGTCAAAGGCGCGCGACTCTACGACATCGAGCGGCAGGCAAGGCGCCTCGCCGTCATTCGCAAGGTAGCCGAGCAGCAGCGAGTCGCGCTCTTCATCAACGCGCGGACCGATCTGTTTCTGGGCCAGGGCCGCGACGCGGCGCAGTCGGTCGGCGAGGCCCTCGACAGAACCAAAGCGTACGCCGCCGCGGGCGCGTCCGGATTCTTCATTCCCGGCCTGCGAGACGATCAGCAGATCGGTCGGATCTGCGATGGCGTAACGATGCCCGTCAACGTGATGGTCATGGACGGCGTGCCGTCAAATGACCGCCTGACCGAGCTCGGCGTTGCACGCATCAGCTACGGTCCCATCCCGTACATCCGCGCGATGGGCGTGCTCCAACAGGAAGCAAAGACGGTGCATTCCTAACGGAAATGGCGCTGATGCGAGAGGCGCCTGTCTACGCTCTGACGAGCGCTGAGAGGGCGGGGCAAGGTGACCAGAAGAGTGGTGGCGTCGGCGGCGTTACGCAGTTGATGCCGCTCGCCCCTCACTCCCACTCGATCGTCCCCGGCGGCTTGCTGGTGATGTCGTAGACGACGCGGTTGATGCCGCGCACTTCGTTGATGATGCGGGTGGCGGCGCGGCCGAGGAAGTCGTGCGGGAACGGGAAGTAGTCGGCGGTCATGCCGTCGGTCGAGGTGACGGCGCGCAGCGCGCAGACCTGGTCGTAGGTGCGGCCGTCGC
>Ga0335073_10014374_pt1 | contig 11088 bp, 7 predicted proteins | sample Lox_Sample_22_FD_207093 | JGI IMG/M metagenome (GOLD analysis project Ga0335073, IMG submission 207093) | Soil microbial communities from Loxahatchee National Wildlife Refuge, Florida, United States - Lox_Sample_2.2 | ecosystem: Environmental > Terrestrial > Soil > Wetlands | place: USA: Florida... | reverse complement strand
CTGCCCGATCTCGCCGGGAAGATCCAGGTGGCACTGTTCAACATCATGCAGGAGGGCGATGTACAGATTAAGGGCTATCCCGTGCGGCTGGCGCTCGACGTGGCGCTGGTCTTCAGCGCCAATCCTGAAGACTACACTGCGCGCGGCAAGATCGTGACCCCGTTGAAGGATCGAATTGGGTCGGAGATCCGTACGCATTATCCCGAGACGCTGGAAGAAGGAATGGTTATCACAGCGCAGGAGGCTTGGGCTGAACGTGGCGGCGTGCCCTCCGAAATACCGCCATATGTACGCGCGGTGGTGGAGCAGGTGGCATTCTCGGCTCGCGAGGACAAGCGGGTGGACAAGCGGAGCGGCGTGAGCCAGCGACTGCCAATCTCGACCATGGAACTGGTTGTATCGAACGCAGAGCGGAGAGCGCTAACCAACGCCGAGAGGATCGCGGTTCCGCGCATCAGCGATATTTATGCGGCCCTGCCCGGCATTACCGGCAAGTTGGAACTGGAGTATGAGGGCGAGATGCGTGGCGCCGACACAATTGTTCGTGAGCTGATTCGCAACGCGGTGGGCAAAATCTACGATCGCTATTTCGGTGAGACCAATACGCAGCAGATTGAGCAGTGGTTCAACCTGGGCGGTACGGTGAAGCTTGATGACAACCAGTCGAGTTCCGCGGCGCTTGCGGATCTGGAAAAAATCCAGGGATTGTTTGAGAAGTTGTCGCCACTTGATGTGAAGGCCTCTGATGAGCCGCCCGTCGTCGTGGCCGCAGCGGAGTTTCTGCTCGAAGGTCTTGTTGCGCATCGCAAGCTGAGCCGCAGCGAGGAACGTGGGTTTGCCGCTCCCGAGAAGACACAACGCAAACAGGAGCGCGACCTGGAAGTGGAGTTTGACGATTGGCAGCGGACAAGACGGTCGGGACGCAGCGGCGGGCTGAACTAGCTCTTAACCTCTGTGGTTCTTTTGTTTCCAGGTCTCAATATTGCGACCTGGGGCACCCAGATAGCGAAGGAGTATTCGATGAAGCGGGTTCGCTATACGAAATTCAACGGCGATCTGGTGTCGGAAATCGACATGGAGGATTTGCTCAAGGCGCTCTCCGACTACCTGCTCGATTCGGGATTTCGCGATCCGTATTTGCGCTTTCAGGATCTCGATCACACGCTGGACAACTTGCGCGAAGCGTTGCGGCAATTGCTCGAATCGGGCGAGATGTCCGACGACCGCATTCGCGCACAGCTTCAGCAGCTTATGGAGCAGGGAAAATCGGATGAGTTGATCGATAAGCTTATCCAACGGATGGAACGCGAGAACTACATCTCGTGGTCGCAGAACATGAACCCCGAACAAATGGCGCAGATGATGGGCCAGGCTGGAAATGTGCAGGGTGAGGTACGATTCGAAGTAACCGACAAGAGCCTCGACTTTCTGGGATATAAGACGCTGCGGGATCTGCTCGGTTCCCTGGGAAAAGCGAATTTTGGACGCCACGACACGCGGCACTGGGCGACGGGAGTGGAGGCACACGGTGCCTCGCAGCGTTACGAATTTGGCGATACGCTGAACCTCGATACGGTCACTACGCTGAAGTCGGCGATTGCACGCGAGGGCACCGGGCTGCCGCTGAATCTCGAATATGACGATTTGCACGTGCACCAGTGCGAGTACCAGAGCTCTTGCGCGACGGTGGTGATGCTCGATTGCTCACACTCGATGATCTTGTATGGCGAAGATCGCTTCACGCCGGCAAAAAAGGTAGCGATGGCGCTTTCGCATCTGATCCGCACGCAGTATCCGGGCGACTCGCTCTCCCTGGTGCTATTTCATGATTCGGCCGAAGAGCTGCCGGTGTCACAACTGGCGCGCGTCAAGGTTGGACCGTACTACACCAATACCTGCGAGGGTCTGCGGCTTGCGCAGCGCATTCTCGCGCGACAGCGCAAGGATATGAAGCAGATCGTGATGATCACCGACGGCAAACCTTCGGCCCTGACTCTGCCGGATGGCCGCATTTACAAGAATGCATACGGCCTTGATCCGCTGGTGGTGAGCGAGACCCTGGAAGAAGTGGCGCGCTGCAAGCGGTCGAGCATCATGATCAACACCTTCATGCTCGCGTCGGATTACGGGCTGGTACAGTTTGTACACAAGGTGTCGGAGATGTGCCGCGGGAAGGCATACTTCACCACGCCGGATACGCTCGGCGAATATCTGCTGATGGACTACATGAATCGCAAGTCGAAGACCATCCATTGAGAAAGAGCTCTAAGTTTCTGGTCTGCTCCGGTGGTCATTGTCCCGAGGCTTGGGCGTGCGCATAATAGCCCTTGATTGTTCGGACGATCACATTGGGGCGATCGACTCGCACCTCGATCGCGTGGTACTCGTTGGGATGGTCATCGGGCGCGACGTCAAAGGCGAGCTCGTAGCTTGTGCTCGCATCTCGCACTGCCGTGTTCAGCCCGGGGAGAATCACGGGGCCGTTGATAAGAACCTGTCCTCCCGAGTGCTCTGCCAACACCTGCAAGGCGAGATCGGCGTACTCGGCGTCCTTCGGGGCAGAGATGGTTTTCAGAAAGTTCTGATAGTAAAACGGAGTGCTTCTACCCAGCTCGAGGGGATAAATACAATAGAGCGTTACCTGCGACTCCTCGATTTGGTTGGTGAGCTGCACGATCGAATTGAAGACCTGTGAGCGTTGCTTCCGGTCGGCTTCCGCTCCCGACCACGGAAGCAATGGCCAACCCGGGCCGATCACCAGGACCAACTTTCGGCCAGGCACCTTGGCTTCGTAACTGACCAGCTCACCCAGTTGGTTAAGTGACAAGCGGAAGCGGTCCGCGGCACCCCAGAAACCAGCGCTCCTGCCCTCCATCCGCATCTCGGTTTGCTGCTTTTCAAACATAGCATTCAGTGCGTTGCCGTCACGGGTAAATCCCCGACCCACTTTCGCCCCGGTTTCACCGAACGTGGCAATGGAAGTGGGATTTGCCAGCTCCCCGTTGTTTTGCTTGAGGAACTCGCTGAGTTGTTCCCGTTCGTGGGCAATTATGTTAACCCCCGTGTTGATCATGTCCAACACGATCACCACGTGGACAGGGTCCTGGTGCGGCGCGTCTGCATTCACGGCATGGAACGCTCGCAGCTTCTGCGGATCCTTGTTGTCAAAAACAGTGAAGTCGGCGGCTTGCAGATCTCGAATGGGTTGGCCCTTCTTGTCCGCCACAACCACATTGAGAGAAATGTGACTTCCCTGAGGTATGGAACTCGGCTGAAGATTGGATTGCGCCAGAGCAGTTGATACGATCACGGTCCGTAGCAAGACGGCTTGGAGAAAAGAAGAAACGCGACTTGTCAAGGCTCCTCCCTGGAACTGCGGCGTCTGTTCGGCATTCCCGGATGCGGCGCCATTCTAATTCTCTGAAGCCACGCTTTGTAAGGGAAGAAAGCGGCGAACTTGCCACAGACGGGCGTGCCCTTGGGCGCGTGAAGAACCAGCCGCAATCGGATCCGCAATATCGCGCGCTATCCCGGCGCGATCGGGGGCGCGTGAATATAATCTGGCCGGTGCTCAGGTTCCGGCGCCAAGAACCTCAAACGGACGCATCATCTCGTTGTCTTCATGTTCGAGAATGTGGCAGTGCCACACATAGCGTCCGGCATATCCCTCGAAGCGGGCGATGATGCGGGTCACCATCTGCGGGTGGGCGGACACGGTGTCCTTCCATCCTGCTTCGCGAGGATCGGGTGGCAAAGGAGCGCCCAGATATTTGAGTTCGCCCTTCATGAAGTAATGAAACTGGTCGAACGGACGTCGATCGAGAATCTGGAAGCGGACCAAATGAAGGTGAATGGGGTGCACGTCCTCCGTAAGATTAATAAGGCTCCAGATTTCGACGGTATCGAGTGTGGGGGTCTCGGTAACCGGCATGTCCCAGTGCGCTCCACCGAGCAACATCGTCATGGATTCGCCTTTGGGACTCTTGTACTCCCTGAGCGTGAGCTCGCGCGTGCGCACTGCTGAGGTCTCAGATATGGGAACAACCGGCCGCAGCCTTTCCGGAAACGAGCCACCAGTCGAACGCCCGCGCGCAACCCGGAACTGCATGATCTCCTCGACGGGTCCGATCTTGAGCGTCAGTTGCTGACCACTTGATTTGCTGAAGTCGATCACCAGATCGGCGCGCTCTCCAGGACCGAGAGGTACGATCTTGGCAGGCACCGGCGCCGGAAGCAGACCCTGATCGGTGCCAATCATCGCGATCGGCTCGCCGCTGGAGAGGGTGAGATTAAAGAACTGTGCATTGGAGCCGTTGAGCATGCGAAAGCGGTAGCGTGCGGGCTTCACTTCCAGATACGGAAACAGCTTGCCATTCACCAGCGTGGCGTTGCCATAGAACTCCGAAATCCACGGCGCGTCCGGATTAGGTGAGACATCGTACATGAGCTGTCCGTCTTCTGAGAATTTGCGGTCGCAAAGCACAAGGGGCACCTCGTATTCGCCGCGCGGCAGGTCGAGTGCGTCTTCGACTTCGTCACGGATGATGTAAAGACCCAGCAGACCCGCGTAGATATTCAGCCGGTTGATGCCCATGGCGTGATCGTGATACCAGAGCGTGCATGGGTCCTGCAGATTTGGATAGTGGCAGATTGAAGATTTGCCAGGCAGGAACCAGGATTCCGGATAGCCGTCGCTCTCCGGTGGGACTTTGGCTCCGTGCAAATGCACGACGCTGCGCACATCAGGCTTGTCGCGCTCGGCGCCCATCAGTTTGTGATCGATCGTGAACAAATGGCGGTGAGGGAGATCATTGACCCACTCCACAAGAACGCCTCTGCCCCTTTGCACTTCGATCACCTGCCCTGGAGATGAGCCATTGAATCCCCACGTGCGTGCGGGCTTAAGATCGCGATGCGCGCTAGATTCAATCTCGCTCATTACCATGCGATAAAAGGGGAGCTTTTCGGCCGGGTTTGCCGGATTGGATCGCGTGCCGGCGGGCCGCGCGATCTCGATAATGGGGAGCGGATCTACGTAGCGCTTCAGCTTGTCCGGGTCGAGCGTTTCTACGCTGGCCGCGAATTGGAATGCGTGCGGTGAGGCGGTCTCACTCGTGGGCAGGCTCAAGAACGCGCCTGCAGCACCTGGCAGCGACTTGGCGAGACCTGCGCCAGAAAGTGCGGACACCGCTGCGACTATGCCGGTCTCTTGCGCAAATTTACGGCGCGAAAGAGTCGATATGTGTTTTTGGGTCAATCGGTTCTCCGAGATCGCCGACAAGCTTTCTATCCATCAAAACACAAGCGGCCGATGCAGCTCAGGTTGAGCCGCACCTGCCGCCAGTGAAAGGTTCTTTCTCCCTATCCGATTTGCAAGTCCTTCTCAGTGGTTCTCAAAAGACATGGCTATCGGCCTGCTCGCCGGTGGATGGATTGAGGAAAAGTCGATCTTCTCGCCATGCTGACCGATTGAAGTCGAACATGTCGTCGATCGAGCCGGCAATCGTATCGAAGTAACCGGGTCCGAGGCGCTCGCTGCCGAGCCAGTTGTCTTCAATGAAGCGCACCACCGACGACTGGTCAATCACGACGTGGGAAACATAGTTGTCCCGCGACCATGGCGAGATAACCAGGAAGGGCAACCGAGGCCCATATCCGCAACGGCCTTGAGCATTCGGCGTTGTCGTCGGATCGATGCCGGGCAAGTTAGCGATTGCGCCCGAACCACACAGCCCGGGGCCGGATAACGCGTCGGCCGGCGTCTGCGATTGATTGACGATCGGGCTCATCTGGTGGTCATACCAGCCATCCGAGTCGTCATAGGTGATGATCACTGCGGTGCTCGACCACTCCGGCTGCTGCTCGAGGAAGTTGATGGTATTCACGATGAAGGTTTGCTCGTCCAGCGGATCGCTGTAGCCGGCGTGGCCGTCCTGGTAGCCTGGCGGCTTGAGGTACGACACGGCGGGGAAGTTCCCGGCCTTCACGGCATCGAAGAAGTCGTGAATGTCGTACTGATTGTGAGCCACCGGATCATTCGGCATACCAATGGCCATCACCGAAGCCGGCCGGGTATGCGCCAGATTCTGCGTCGATGCAAAGTACTGGAAGGGCTGATGGTGGGGAATATAATCGGTCTCGGTGACACCCGTGACCGCCGACTTGGTGGCGCGTGCACAGCCGGTGGTGTTGGTGCTCGTGTTCGTGATGGTCAGGTCGAAGCCACCCTCAAAAAATCCCCAGGAAATGCCCGCTGCATTCAGCAAATCGCCGATATTCTTGCCGGTCATCGAGACGTTCTTGGTTTTTGACGAGCAGACGTCGCCCGCCGGATCGGCGTCGCTGATCAGTGTTTCGGAGCCTCCACCGCCGCTGACGATCGTCGAATTATTCACTGCCACGGTGGTCGAAGTCACGCCGTTCGTTTGCCCGGAAATCACGTTGAGCGCGCCTGGCGTCGAAGGCCCAAAGTTCGTGTCGAACATGTTGTCGCTCATGGCGAAGTGCTGGGCGTAATTCCAGAGCGCAGTCACTGTGTTTCCGTCAAAGTAGCCCATCGTCAAAGCGGTGGTATTCACTGCTGCCGGAGGAGCGGCCGGCGGTGGGCCTTCGGTGCCGACCGAGAGGGGGAAAAGGTCCATCAGTCCTGCGTCGAAAGCCATTTGCTCGGGCCCGTAGTTGTGGTCCTGATCCGCAGTCGAGGCCTGTGAGCGATCGAGCCGGAACGGGTTCGAAGCGATGCTGATGGATCCGCTCTTCAGCGTCATATTGTTGGCCGTATTCAGCGAATTCGGATTGTGATTTAGAAGTTCAGGAGTCAATCCGTTCACCGAGGGTGTGCCCGGGCGAGCATGAAAAGCGGGCTCTTTGGGCGAATTCGCCGCCCAGGGATAGGTAGCGAAGTAATGGTCGAAAGAGACGTTCTCGTTGAAAATTACGACCAGATGCCTGATTGGGGTAGCGGTTGGTTCACCGCCGCCAGGGCCGGCGGCAAATCCGGTGGTGGGAAATGTGCCAACAAGCAGCAAGACCGACATTGCGGTGGCGCTGAGCTTTTGCATTCAACCTCCTGATGAGTCGTAAGGGGACTTGGAGCGTCTACGATCTTTCATGCTGGAGATGAATGACATGTAAACGTACCGCAAATGCCAGGCAAATTTGCGTTCTCGGATTTGGCGAGCAAAGGCGCAGTCGCTGGGTTCTTGCTGAGCACGGGACCGGTGGATGACCTGCGCTTTGAGCGCGGCCGTCCTGCAGTTCCCGCCGAGTTGTCGCAATGACAAAGCCGGGTGGAATGCCCGAGACTTGCCGGTTCGCCATCCAATTGCGACACCGGATGAGCTGAATTCAAAAGTGAATCAGGTAGGCGATACGCACGCAGAGGAATGCGGTGAAGAGAACCGAGAGCACGAGCAGAATCACGATGAGGCGATGGAAGGAAGCGGTTCGCTTTGCCAGCTTGGCGACGTGCTCTGCGAGTTCGGCCTGCAACTCGGCGTTCTTGTGAACGGACTCCTGGAGGGCGTCGAATTCATCTTGAATCCGGCGCAAGGCGCGCTTCTGGTCGGTGGTGTGGAAGGTGAGAGCGCGTTGGTCGGACTGAAGGCGCGCGATGGCTTCTTCGAGCGGCTTGAGATCTACTGGGTTGGGAATCAGCAGGTTTGACGCTGCAGAGACTACATTGCCTTCGAGCAGTGGCAGCATTTTACTGACGATGGGCAGGACAGTTTTGGCGATTCCGATGGCACGACCGAGCTTGCCGGGTTTATGTAATGGAGGTGTCGGGCGGGCCAGCGCAGTTTGCGCCGGTGTGGGGATCGGATCGGGAACGGGACTTGCAGACATGGAGGTGGCCTGGGGTGACGCTGGTTCTGTTTCGTGAGCAGAAGCCGGGTCCCTGCCTGAGGAAGCCGATTCTCCCTCGGGGACGTGCCGGGTGAGAGCTTCTGGCTGATCGTAGTTGGCGAACCGGACTTTGGGGCGTGAGGGTTTTGGCGGCACGGGAGGCTCGATTTCGGAGACGATTTCGCCGACATGCCGAGCGGGCAAGACCGGATCGATCGGATCGCGCCCCATAGGATCAGCCATGAATCACCACTCAGCTTAACTATATGGGAAGGCATGGCAATTCCCAATTGTGAATCCCAGATTGCCGTCTCGTATGCTTTGTATCAGGAGCAGAATGTGAATCCTGTGATTTCGCACCCTTTGCGCAGCTTACAGCGCAATATTCTCGCCGGGATCATTACCGTCGGGCCGTTGTTTGTCACATGGCTGATTTTCAGCTTTCTGTTAGCTAGTCTGGCGAAGGCGGGGCGGCCGCTGGTTTTCGTGTTGACGACGGTTTTCCCGGAGGACTGGCTGGCAAGGCCCTGGGTACAGTCGACGATGGCGGTTTTGCTGACACTGGCGGTGCTGTATGTCGTGGGCTATTTGACGTCTGCCGTGATCGGCAGGCAGGTTTTTAGTCTGTTCGAGTCGACCCTGGAACGGTTGCCTGTGGTGGCGAAGGTGTACACGTCGGTGCGCCAGTTGCTGGACTCGATGATGGCAAAGAAGGACTCGAATCAGCGAGTAGTGTTGGTAGATTTTCCCATTGAGGGGCAGAAGAGCATTGGGTTTCTGACGCGGACTTTGCTCGACTCGAACACCGGTGAGGAACTGGCGGCGGTGCTGCTGCCCAATGCCATCAATCCGACCTCGGCATTTCTGCAAATCCTGCCGATGCGGCGCGTGACCATGACCGACCTGAACATGGAACAGGCGATGAGCATGCTGTTGACGGGCGGGGCGGTCGCGCCGGAGAGCGTGCAATTTTCGCAGGCGCAAGGCGAGACGCCGAGGATTGCGCTCACAAAACAATCGTAAAACAAGCGATCTGTTCTTCGAACTGCCATCCTGAGCGGCTTTCTTCTGGGGAGTGAAGGATCTGCTTCGCTCTCCAAGATTCTTGCCCGAATGCGTGCGCCCCTGACGATTTATGATGGACCTTCTTTGATGAGGAGGGTTTGACATCCGATGCGTTTTCGAGTTGCAGTGATGTTGCTGGCTGCTGTTTCTTCTGTTGCGGCGCAATCTACGGCAGGCAAATCTACGCCTTCGCCTTGGGTCGGGACGTGGGCGACTTCGCCTTTTGATGGCGATCCGTGGCACGAAATTCCGACGCTGGTCGACTCGACTCTGCGTGAGATTGTGCACACGTCAATCGCGGGAAATGCGCTGCGCGTGAGGCTGACGAACGAGTTTGGCACGGAGCCGTTGCGCATCGATGCGGCGACAATCGCATTGAGCACGGGTGTAAGCGGGGTTGACCCGGCTTCGTTGCACGATCTGTCGTTCAGCGGTTCGCCATCGATCGTGATTCCTCCCGGAGCGGAGGTGCTAACCGATCCGGTGTCGATGCCGACGCCGGCTTTTACCAACTTGGCCATCAGCCTTTATCTGCCGCTACAGCAGGTCAGCGACATCTCGGCTCACATGAGCGCGCAGCAGGACAACTTCATCCAACAAGGCAATCACGTGCGCGAGGCTTCTCTGGCATCGCCGACCGTTGTTCCGTCCTGGTACTTCCTGAAAGGTGTGGACGTTGAGCCGACGAACGCGCACGCGGCGGCCGTGGTGGCCTTCGGGGATTCAATTACGGATGGAGCCTTATCGACGGAAAATGCGAATCACCGTTGGCCCGACTACCTGGCTGCGCGCCTGGCGGGCAATCCATCGACCGCGAATCTTGCAATGCTTGACGAAGGAATTGGCGGGAACTGCGTTCTGGTCCATTGCGTGGCAGAGAATGCGCTGGCGCGCTTTGATCGCGACGTGCTTTCCCAGGCGGGCGTGAAGTACCTGATTGTGCTCGAAGGCATCAATGACATCGGCCGGCTCCATGAGCCCAACCAGCCGGATTACAAGCTGACCGCGGAAGATCTTGAGCAGGGGCTTGCTCAACTCGCAGCCCGCGCGCATGAACACGGGATCAAGGTGATCGGGGCGACGCTTACCGCGTACAAAGGAGCGGGCTACTTCACTGAAAATGGAGAGCAGATTCGTGAAGCCGTCAATCGCTGGATTCTCACGTCGGGTGTTTTTGACGGAACGGTCGATTTCGATAAGGCGACCGGAGACACATCGAATCCGTTGACGTTCGCTCCTCAATACGACAGCGGAGATCATCTGCATCCCAAAGATGCCGGCTATGCGGCCATGGCAGGGGCGATTGATCTTAGCTTGTTCCGATAGAGGTGGCAGGAACTAAGCTGACTCTGAATTGGCTCCGCCGGGGTGCTCGATGGGCATGTGCTCGGCCTCTTCTTCACTCTCATGGGCGACCTTACGCAAACTGATGTGCTCGAATTGTGCCCAGATCAGCCCTATGGGGATCACGCCTAGAAAGGTGACGAGCAGCAGCGATGCCGCGCAGGCCGTCGCCGCTTCGGGTGACGCGCCAAGAGCGCCAGTTAGCACTGCCGCGACAATGCCGATCTGTGTGAACCACCCGAGGACGGGCAACTGGAAGATGCTGGCTCCGCCGCTGGCGATCATCATGAGCACGGTTTTTGATGCGGTGACTGTAGCCAGCGGCGGGCTCCCGGAGAACGCGCGCATGGTAATGAAGTAGGCAAAGGCAATCAGAAGCCACATGCCGATAGAGAGGGAAGCAGTGGCAGCGAACTCCGAAAAGGTCCGCATCGTATCGAGACCGGAGTGGAAGGTGCGGATCTTCTCGCCGATCGCAGTGCCAAGCTTTTTTGAAATCAATCCAAATGTCCGCTCAAAGAAAGTGGCGACAGCAGCGCCCCATAAGCGCACGGCTACCAAAAAAAGAGCGCCGGCGACGGTCAGAAACAGGCCTCCAAATCGCGCCAGGATCGCGGCCAGCATGGGTGAGTGCTGCGAGGCCGCGACGACCATCTTGGAGTGGCTGGTGACCCGGATGATTTCGGTCTCGGGAATCCAGAGCATGGCAACGGAGAAGATCAACGCCATAGACCCGGCATCAAAAAGGCGTTCCACGATGTACACGGCGAATTGCGAACTGAGAGGCAGGCCTGTTTTCTTGGACACCAGGTACGGACGAACGGGGTCGGCCAC
>Ga0335073_10014373_pt1 | contig 11089 bp, 6 predicted proteins | sample Lox_Sample_22_FD_207093 | JGI IMG/M metagenome (GOLD analysis project Ga0335073, IMG submission 207093) | Soil microbial communities from Loxahatchee National Wildlife Refuge, Florida, United States - Lox_Sample_2.2 | ecosystem: Environmental > Terrestrial > Soil > Wetlands | place: USA: Florida... | reverse complement strand
GAGCGCGCCGCAATCCTCGGCGACGACGTAGCGCTCGATCCGCACCAGGCCGGTCTCGGCATCGACGTCCACGATCGCGCAATGACTGCCGCCGGACCAGCCTCCCTCGCCGCCGTCGAACGAGGCGACGACCTCGAGTTTGGCGTCCACGTCCGCGCCGAACTCGCCCGAAGCCGCGCGCCGCGCGACCTCGCCCACCGGGACGCCGCTCGCCGGGTCGCCGCGCACGAAGACATGACCGTCGGTGATCTCCAGGTCCTGCGCGCTGGCCTCCATGAGATGCGACGCGACGTCGATCACCTTGGCCTTGAGCTGCCGGGCGCCGTGCAGGGCAACGCCTCCGGTCATGGTGGCCGACCGGCTGCCGCCGGTCAGCCCGAACGGGACCACGTCGGAGTCGCCGACCACGACGCGGACCTGCTCGAACGGCACGCCGAACTCGTCGGCGGCGATCTGGGCGAGGGTGGTCTGGTGGCTCTGGCCGTGCGGCATCTGGCCGGTGAACAGCACCACGAAGCCGTCTTCCTCGAGGAGCAGGCGCATGGACTCCAGGCCCATCGGGCCGCTGGGTCCGCCCGGCTCCCGCGGGCCGGGCGCGGCCTCGATGAACGTGGCCACGCCGATGCCGAGGTAACGGCCCTCGGCTCGCGCCTCGGCCTGCCGGCGCCGGAACGCGGGGAAGTCCACGAGCTGGGCGACCCGCGCCAGCGACTCCTGGGTGGTTACTCCGACGAGCGGGCGCCCGGTGACCATGACGGCCGGCGGGTCGGTACGCGCGGCGGCGTTACGCAGCCGGATCTCGAACGGGTCGAGGCCGAGGTCCTTCGCGACCAGGTCGAGCACGCGTTCCCGCACGAACGTCTCGGACGCCCACGGGCCCCGGTAGGCGACGTACGTCGCCTTGTTGGTGATGGCCGCGGTCGACTCGAAGCCCAGGGCGGCGAGCTTGTACGGGCCCGGGAACATCGCCTGGACGATATCCGGAACCATCGCGCCCATGCCCGGGTAGGCGCCGGTGTCGACGACCATCTTCACGTCCAGCCCGAGCAGGTCGCCGTCGTTGCTGACCGCGGCGCGGACGTCGAAGCTTTCCTCGCGTGCCTGCCCCGATGTGGTGAGGTTCTCGCCGCGGTCCTCGACCCACTTGACCGGCCGGCCGAGTTCACGCGACGCGGCCGCTACGGCGAGCTCTTCCCGCGAGGCCCCGATCTTCAGGCCGAACGAACCACCGATGTCACCGGCCAGCACGCGCACCTTCTCCTGCTCCATGCCCAGGCGCATGGCGGTGGCGATCTTGCTGACGTGAACGCTCTGCGTCGCCGCGTACACCGTCATGGCACCGGAGTCGGCGTCGTAGCTCGCGATGCAGGCGCGTCCCTCCATCGGCACGTTCTGGTGGCGGTGCACGTCAATGTGGACGTCGAAAACCCGGTCAGCGCCCTCGAACGTGGCCGCGACGTCGCCGAATTCGTTGCGCGAGTGCGGGCGGGCGATGTTGTCCCCCAGGTTGGCGAACACCGGCGGGCTGCTCGGGTCGAGCGCGAACGACGCGTTCGTGACCGGAGGCAGATCCTCGTACTCGACCTCGACGAGCTCGCAGCCGTCCTCGGCGAGGTAACGGCTCTCGGCGACGACGACCGCCACGGGATCGCCCGCGAGCCGCACCTTGTCGGTCGCGAGCAGGGTGAACTCCGGCATGGGCCCCTGCCAGCCCATGAGCGCCATCAGCGCATCCGGCCCCGGGACCGTCATCGCTTCCAGCTCCGCTCCGGTGTACACCGCGACGACCCCGGGCAGCTCCCGCGCGGCCGAGGCGTCGACCGAGAGCACCCGGGCGTGCGCCATCGGCGAGCGCACGAACGCGGCGTGCAGCATCCCCGGCAGCTTGATGTCGTCGACGTACCGCCCCGCGCCGGTCAGGATGCGCGGGTCCTCCGAGCGCTTGATGCTCGCGCCGGTGTACCGCTCGGCCGCGATTGCCGTCATGGTCGCTCCCCTCACTCAGCGCTGTCGGTTGCGCTCGGCGGCCAGCAGGACGCCGTCGATGATGCTCTGGTAGCCGGTGCACCGGCAGATGTTGCCGGACAGCGCCTCGCGGATCTGCTGCTCGTCGGCGTCGGGGTGCTCGCCGAGGAACGCGGCGGCCTGCATGACCATCCCGGGCGTGCAGAAACCGCACTGGAAGCCGTGCGAATCCCACATCGCCTGCTGCAGCGGGCCCAGCTCGCCGTCGGTGGCCAGCCCCTCGATCGTCGTCACTTCGCTGCCCGCGGCCTGGACCGCCAGCATCAGGCAGGACCGCACCGGCCGGCCGTCGAGGATGACCGTGCATGCGCCGCAGACTCCGTGCTCGCATCCGAGATGCGTACCGGTCAAACTGAGGTCGTCGCGCAGGAAGTCAGCCAGCGTCTTGCGGGCCTCCGGGGAGCCCGTGCGCGTCGCGCCGTTGACCGTCAGGGTGATGTCCACCTCAGTCACTGCCTCTCCTGGGCGTTGCCCACGGCCTCTCGCAGGCCGCGCCGCACCAGGGCGGCCGCGACCTTCTTCCGGTACTCCGCCGACCCGTGCAGGTCGGCGGGCGGGTCGATATCGCCGGCCGCGCGGCGGGCGGCCTCGTCGAACAGCTCGTCCGACGGACTCTCGCCAACCAGCAGATCCTCCGCGCCGGAGGCCCGGACCGGCACGTCAGACACGCCGGCGAAGGCCAGCCGGGCATCTGTGATCGCTTCACCGGACAGCGTCACCGATGTCGCCAGCCCGACCATGGCGAAGTCACCGTGACGCCGGGCGACCTCCTGGAAACTAACCCCGGTGCCGCGGGCCGCCCTCGGGAAGCGCACCTCGGTGAGGAGCTCGTCGGGGCCGCGTGACGTGGTGAGGTAGCCCTCGAACCACTCCGCCGCCGGGACGACCCGTTCGCCTGACGAGCCGCGCACCACCATCTCGGCATCGAGCGCCCGGGCGACGGCCGGCAACTCGGCGGCCGGATCGGCATGGGCCAGGCTGCCGCCGATCGTGCCGCGGCTGCGGATCGCCTCATGGCCGATCAGCGGCAGGGCGGCCGCCAGCAGCGGCACGGCATCGGCGATGGTCTGCGATGCCTCGGCCACGTACTCCCGCGTCGTGGCGCCGATCGTCACCGAGCCGTTGGCCGCCGACACCCCGGACAGCTCGTCGACGCCGTTGATGTCGATGAGCACCGCCGGGTAGGCCAGCCGCAGCGCGAGCAACGGGATCAGGCTCTGGCCGCCGGCCAGCACGTTCGCCTCGTCCTGGTGCTCGGCCAGCAGTTCCAGCGCTTCGGACACGGTGGTCGGCGCCTCGTAATCGAACTGAGGCAGCTTCATCGGCGCCTCCGATCCGGTAGGGGTGCTTCACAGTCGACCACACCCGCGGCGCGAGCGGCTAGCCGAACTAGTCGAACTCGGTCGGCAGCGAGGAATCCCGGTGGTGCGCGAGCGCGCGTTCCACCTGGCGCTCGATGACCCGGCCCAGGGACAGCGGCGGCAGCGCATCGAGGGCGAACCAGCCGACGTCGAGCGTCTCCAGCGCCGCCGGCTCCTGCACGGCCCCGTCCGCGCGGCACAGGAAGAACAGCTTGTAGACCGAGACCGGGAGCGGCGGCGGGTTGCCCTGGACGTCGCGATCCCAGCAGGCGATGAGCTTGACCGCGGAGCTGTGATAGCCGGTCTCCTCGAGGATCTCGCGGGTGACCGCGACCGACGGGGCGTCGCCGGGCTCGGCCCACCCGCCGGGCAGCGACCAGCGGCCGTCGGTCCTCTCCCGCATCAGCAGCACGCGTTCCTGGTCGTCGAAGATCACTCCGCGCACGTCGACCTTGGGCGTGGCGTAACCGGAGTCGCGACCCAGCTCGATGGCCAGCTCGGCGGCCGGGCGGCCGCTGACCGCGGACAGCAACTCGGCCGCCATCCGGCTGATCTGCCGGTACCGGTCCAGGTCGTAATCGTCGGCGCCGTAGGTCAGCCCGTCCTGAGCCAGCGCGGACAGCTTGATCCCGATCCGGCGCACCTCGTCCCCAGCTGTGTCTGCCACCCCGGCATTATTTCGTCCGCCCGGCCGGGCTCACGCGCTCACCGGCCGGCGCCCAGCCGCCCGCCCAGCCGCCCGCCTGACCGGACGCCCGACCGGGCGGCCCGTTCCGGAACCCCGCGACCAGGGCATATCCACCGGGAGCAGGGCACGCAGCGGCCGACGGGGGGCGCCGCCATGACCGGGTACGTCATGGATCATCACCAGGAAGGCGAGCGCGCGCGGCTGGAGTTGATGTCGCGGCTGCTCGACCCGATGCACCGCCGTCACCTCGAGGCGCTCGGGGTCGGCCCGGGGGCCAGGACCCTGGAGGTCGGCTGCGGCAACGGCTCGGTGTCGGCCTGGCTGGCCGGGCGGATCGCGCCCGGCGGCCGGGCGGTGGCGGTCGACCTCGACCTGTCGCTGTGCGACGCGCAGGCCCCCGGGCTGGAGTTCCGTCAGGGCGACATCGTGGCGGCGCCGGCCGGGCCCGCCGACTTCGACCTCGTCACGGCCCGAGCCGTGCTGCACCACGTCACCGACCCCGCGGCCGCCGTCGAGAATCTCGTGGCCAGCCTCCGCCCGGACGGGGCGTACCTACTTCTGATCGAACCGGACTTCCTGCCGGTCGGCATCGCCGAGCCGCCCGAAGTACACGCGTTCTGGCAGGGCTGGCTGGCCTGGTCGCGCGAGGAGGGCATCGACTACTTCATCGGCCGCAAGCTCCCGGCCATGCTGGCCGACCTGGGCCTCGAGGACATCGAGGCCACCGCGCAGACCGCGCTCTACAACGGCGGCTCGCTGTGGGCGCGGTACTGGACGCGGACGATCGGCGAGCTGCGGCCCCGGCTCGAGGACTCGGGGCATCTGGACCGCCGCTTGATCGACACATTCCTCGCGCACTGTGATGAACCGGACTGGTGGACGCAGACCATCGCCTTCACCGCCGTCAGCGGGCGTACGCCGGACGGAGGACTCGCATGACGGACCAGTCCCGCGGCCTGGCCGGGGTGTTCGATGACCACCTGGCGGCCGAGTTCGCCGCCCGGGATGTCGACGCCACCATGGCGACCATGGCCGACGATCCGTACGTGGTCCACGTCCCGGTGCTGGTCGGCGGGACCGGCCGGGAGGAGGTGCGCCGGTTCTATGAGCGGATCTTCATCGGCCACTGGCCGGCCGACACCACCATGGAGCAGGTCTCCCGGACCGTCGGCGCCGATCACGTGGTCGACGAGCTGGTGCTGTCGTTCACGCACGACATCCCGATGGACCATCTGCTGCCCGGCGTGCCGCCCACCGGGCGGCGGGTCCGGTTGGCGGTGTGCGTGGTGGCCGGCTTCCGCGACGGCAAGGTCACCCACGAGCACGTCTACTGGGACCAGGCCTCGGTCCTGGTCCAGGCCGGCCTGCTGGACCCGGCCGGGCTGCCGGTCACCGGGGCCGGGCAGGCCGCGAAGCTGCTCGCACCCCGCTCCGTCTCGCCTCAGTAGACTGTCCCGCATCGTGCCGGGCCGATCCAGTCACCGATTGAGGCGCAGATGAGCAACTTAGGGGGAATCGGTCCGAAGACGCTCGTCCTGGGCCGGCTTGACGGTCGCCTTATCGATTTCGATGGCGACGCCGACCTCATGACGATCGGGCCGAACCGGTCGGGCCGTGACCGTTCCTCTCTGATACCGAACCTGCTGACGTACGCCGGGCCGGCCGTGGTCATCGACCTGAACGGAGAGGTCTACGCCGCCACGGCGGAGGCCAGACGGCGAATGGGGCACACCGTGGTGCGACTGGATCCCTTCGGCGTGACCGGGCCGGAATCAGACGGCCTGAACCCCATGGATCTGGCGGACGGCCTGGAGGGACCGGCTCTCGACTCCGCGTGCCAGGACATCGCCGATCTCATTCCGCTCCGCAATTCGTTCGGCGATTTCGGGGAGTACGAGGCGTTCGGGCTGCTCAGCGGGGTGATCAGCTATCTCGCCGTGGTCCCTGACAAGCGGTCGTTCGACCAGGTCTATTCCACGCTTCATTCAGACGACGTCGTCTACACGCTGGCCGTGGTGCTGGACACGGTCGGCAAAAAGATCCCGAAGATGTCTTACGCGGAGATCTCGGGTTACCTGCAGAAGGAAGACAAGCTGCGCAGCAGTCTTCTCACGAAACTCACATCACATCTCAAGGCCCTGAGCGGCCGTGAGGTCCAGCAGAGCCTGAGCCAGTCGACCGTTCCGCTTTCCGAGATGCGCTCCGGAGCGCCGGTCACCGTGTACATCATCATCCCTCCGGAACGACTCGCCATACATTCGGTCCTGCTGCGAATCTGGATCGGGACCCTCCTGCACAATGAGCTGAAGGCGCAGGAGGGGTCTTCCCCGCCGACGCTTTTCCTCCTCGATCACTGTGCCGAAATCGGCCGGTTCCCCTTCCTGGCGTCGATGCTCAGCACGGGATCAGGGAAGGCGTTCCGCATCTGGACGTTCTGGCACGACGTTCATCAACTCCGGACGACCTACCCGGGTGACTGGCCGGCGATCGTGTCCGGCTGCGGGGCGGTCCAGGTCCTCGGGACCAAGGACGCCGCCGCGGCCGCCGAGGCCGAAGCCCTGCTCGGCCTGGCCGCGAACGATGTCTGGTCTCTCGGCGCCGGAGAACAGATCGTCGCGGTTGACGGGGTGCCCGTCCGGGCCAGGAAGCTCGATCCCCGGGACGACATCCCCGCGCCAGCGGCGGAAGGCGATCCCGCGGCGTTTACAGCCCGCTGACCTCGAAGATCGCCCGGTAGAGGACCCGGTCAAGACGGTCGACGTACCGCATGGACATCCGGCCCTCGTCTTGGGCTTCGTGCATCAGGTAGACGGCGCCGACTCTGGGGGATCGGGTAACGGCATCCTGCAGGCCGCGCAGGACGCGGCGGCGGTCGGCGGTCGCGCCCTCGGCCCGGGCCACGCTCACCAGCAGACGGGCCGTCGATGCCGCGACGGCGGCACTCGGGTCGTCCAGCAGGCCCAGCAGGTGCGGGATGATGTCACCCTTGATGCGGCGGAACTCCCCGACCGAATCGTAGGCGGCCTCCTGGACGAAGGAGACGTCGCTCATGGCGGCCCGCAGGGCGGCGGCGACGCGATCGGTAACCCGGCGGAGCAGGCCGAGGAGCCGGACGGCGGCGAGACGGATGGTCCAGTGCTCGCCCGCCTCCGCCCACTGGGTGAGAATCGACTCCCATATGTCGGGGTCCGCCAGCGCGGTGAACGCGTCCGGGGAGACGTGGGCCAGTGCATCGATCGCGGTCAAGAGGTCGCCGATGCGTTTATCGGAACCCTCGGCGGGACTCAGGGACTCCGCCATGGAGAGCAGCAACGTCAGCGCGTCCTCGTTGCCGGCCAGCGACGCGGCCGCCATGTTCGCACTCGCCCAGTACCCGGATGAGCCGAGCTCGACATACAAGCCGCCCCCGATTCCCCCGAGCCGGTTCAGAATCGACCCGGCGTCGCCCAGGAACCCGTCATCGAGCCGGAGCGTCGCGTTCTCGATCAGTGAACGTGCGGCCTCGAGGCGTGAGTCCTGACCGTACTTGGCGGCCGCCTCCGCCGCGAGTTTGAGGTACGTCACCGGCCCGCCGCTCACAACCGAAACCTGGTGCCTGACCTCCGGCGGAATCGCCGCGACCGCCGACCTCAGCGGGTCGTGTATGCCGTTCAGGGCCGCGCCGTTATGCGCCAATCGAGCCAGCCCGAACAGCACCGAACGCTGTAGCCGCGGGGGGGCCGACGGAAGGGCCTCCAGTAGCGGGGACACCAGTCCGGGACCGATGGCCTCCATGTACTCGAGAATCCAGTGAGCGGGTGAGTCGCTGCTGGCGGCCGCGTCCGACAGCCAGTGGCTGATCGCCTCGGCCTTGTCGTGGTAGATATCGTGCGCGGCCCAGCTCAGCGAGCTCCGTACCGGCGGCGGGTACCGGTCCCGGCTCGCATGCCAGGCAATGGCTTCGATCGCCTCGGCGCCGACCTGCGCCACATACCAGCGGCGGTTCGGGTTGTTCCCGTAGGGGGTCCGCCCGTGCAGGGCCAGGGCCGCCCGGACCCGGAGGCGGTCGGCCGAACTGACGGTCAGCTCCACAACGGGGCCGACGTTCTCCGGCGTCAGACGTCCCGCCTCCACCTGGACGAGAGCCGCCCATCGCTTCGCCTCTTCATCCGCGGCGGTCCACCGGGCGGCCATCGCCATCGACCCCGCATCGGGGCTTTCCAGGTAGGCCCAGAGCGGTTTGAGCACTTCGGCCCGGCCCGACTGAATCACCCGGTTGAGCACGGATGCCTCGCCCGCCGTCAGGCGGAGCCCGCCGTCGGCCGCGGACTCGACGAGACCGTCGACGCCGGCCCGCGGCTCGGAACTGAGCAGCAGGTCCCAGTGCGCTTCGCTGCCGGCCGGGCCTGCCTCGAGTCCCGCTATCTCGGCGGCGGTCGCGTTCAGGTACAGCACACCCCAGGCGAGGTTCCCGGTCGGGTAGGAGAGCCGGAAGCTGCTGGCGCCGATCCTCGCGGCGTCAGGCGGAAGGCGCCAGGCGAGCGCGCCGGCGGCGTAGTCGAGCCGGTAGCCGGCCACGAGACGAGACGCGCGACGGCGGGCCTTGTTTCGCAGCCACGGATCGGGCAGGGCGTCGGCGATGGCGTCGAGCGCTTCGACGAGGCTCGGCGCCGCACCCAGCACCGACCGGACATCGCTGATCGCCTCGGCCCTCTGCCGCGGATCGGCGATCTGCTCGATGGATTCCGCCGCCGCGGCGACCAGCTCGTCAAGTCGCTCGGGCGCCAGGAGTACCAGCCGGCACTGAGCCCGGGCCCGGTCCTCGGGATCGGCGATCCTGGCGAACGCCGCGGCCAGCGCGTCCAGATCGAAGATCTCGGCGGCGCCCCGGCCGATCTGCTGGTCCGGGATGGTCATCATGATCCACTCAAGGGCACGCGACTGGCCGAGCCGCTCGGACAACTCCTCGAGCCGGAGGGGCACGTTCAGGCTCAGCGGGAGCTTCTCTTCCCGGCCGATGGTGTCGAGCAGACGCGCTACGGCGCGATATTGCAGATAAGGGTCGGCGATCTGGAAGGCCCGATCCAGGATCGAGACGCATGACGCCATGACGGGATCGCCCGAGTCCGAGACGCCCTGAGCCCGCCATAGAAAAATGCGGTTCAGGGTGCGCCGCAGGCTCTCTTCGTCCAGTTGACTCGCGCGACGGCCGCCCCATGCGGATGCAAATTCAGCGGCCAGTGAATCGGACGCGGACGTCAGCACGCGGTCCCCGGTCGCGCCCGCGAGATACCCCGCCATGAATCCCTCCGCGCGAGAGCAGCAGATCGCGACGGTTTCCCAGATCAGCGAGGGATTGTCGGCCAGCAGCGGCCGGCACCGGCCGAGCAGGTAGCCCGCGAAACCGTCGTACTGCGGCGGCGACTCCAGCAACACGTCGAGCATGGCGAGGTAGTGCTCGACCGGCGTTCGGCACCGCGGGGCAAGGATGACCTGAGGCCACGGCAGACGCAGCCGGGCGAGAAGGTTGCGTGCCTGGGACAGCTCCGACCAGCCACGGATCAGCCGCTCCGGCGAGCTGAGCTCGGACTCGGCCACCATCCCGAGAACCGCGCCATCGGGCCCGTCACCGGAAAGCCCGGAGAGCCCGGAGAGCCCGGAGAGCCCGGAGAGGCCGGAAAAGGAAAGGCCGGAGAAGACGTAGGCCCAGCGTTCGGCGTCCAGTGCGTCGCGCACCCGGGCCGAGGTCGCGGCGACGAAGCGGCAGGACGGAACCGTGTCGCTGACCTGGAGCGGATCGCCGCCGCTGGCGGCCCTGGCCTCGATCACCACCCGCAGCAGGTCGAGCTGACGCTCCTCCGGGGCCTCGTCGGGAAGGGTGCGAGCCGCGGTTTCCGTCGATCTGAGCAGAGGTTCCCGCAGCAACGACGTCAGCCACCGGAATCGGGCCAGAGCGGCCCGCGCGGCGGGCTCCCGGTCCCGGTCGGCCAGCGCCGCGCGAACGAGGGGAAGCACGTCCTCCCCCAGGGCCGCCAGGCCGACGACGGCTTCGGCGCTGCCCGCGGGGTCGCCGCCCCGCTCCCAGAGCCGGCGGAAGGTTTCGGCCAGCTCACCGGCCGGCCTGCGCATGCTGAGATGACGCTGGATGGCGCGGCTCAGCTCCGCGTCGGCCAGGTCGTGGACGATGTCGCCGGGGCAGAACTCGATCGGCGGGACAGCGGGCGGCGGGTTAGCGGGCGGCGAGCCGGCCGTCTCGTCCACCGGATCGTCCAGGTCGGCCTGGAGCTCCCGAAGACGCTGCCGTCGGTCGGCCCGCAGCCTCTTCCCGACCTCGGCATGGCCGAGTCCGCCGTACAACGCGATCATCAGCCAGAGCCAGCCGACGTCGCCCCGGACGAACGCCGTCAGCCCGGGGCTGGACTCGAGCAACCAGCGCATGGGCAGGTGCCGGGCCAGAAGGCCGGAGGTGTTCAGGGCCGGCGCCGGCCCGAGCCAGGGCAGGTCCCCGGCCGGCTGACCGAGGGCGGCGAGCAGGGCCCAGCGAACCGGCCAGCCCAGCTGGGCCTGGTCCCGGTGCGCCACCTGCAATAGAGCGTCAACGGTCTCGGTGGTGAACCAGTGGATCCGGAGCATGACCTCCGCGGCGGCGGCGGCATAGTCCGGATCGGCCGGGCGCCGGATCGCCTCGGAGATCGCGTCGGATATGAGATCGGCCTGCGGCCCGCTGAGGAGCTGCACAAACGCCTCGCAGATTCCCTCGCGCAACCCCTCGGCCTGTGACTGGTCCTGGCTGAACGCGTAAGACCCCAGGAGTTGCCTGACCACTCGCTGGACGACCCGGCTGGGCACTCCCTTGAGGTCGGGCAGCGCATTGATCACCAGCATCGCGGCCCGGGGGATCAGCGGGTTGCGGTCGTCGGCCGCGAGCACATCCTCCAGCAGCTGCGTCCGGGCGTCCGGTCCGCCCCACTCGAGGCTGATCATCGCCAGTCCCAGCGCCAGCAGCAGCGGCTCGCGCCACGGCGGGTCGTCGAGC
>Ga0335073_10014372_pt1 | contig 11089 bp, 12 predicted proteins | sample Lox_Sample_22_FD_207093 | JGI IMG/M metagenome (GOLD analysis project Ga0335073, IMG submission 207093) | Soil microbial communities from Loxahatchee National Wildlife Refuge, Florida, United States - Lox_Sample_2.2 | ecosystem: Environmental > Terrestrial > Soil > Wetlands | place: USA... | reverse complement strand
AAAAAAGGCAATGGAACTCTTCCCATCATCGGCTATGCAGTGCGTCTCCCGCAGGCTAGCGGCGGGAGACGCGGGCGGGGGGTTAGGTGCCGGAGGCCATAAAGGCGGCGAGTGGCCGCGTGCCGGTCCATCCCGCTGTCGCGGCTGTTGAGCAGGATCGGCCCTTACGCGCGGTCTGCGACCGCCCGGTCGATGGCCCGCCCGACAGCTGGCGGCAGCGGGACGAGGACGATCTTGGTGCCCTTGCCGCACACGCGCAGCACCCGGTGGCCGTGTTCCTCGCCTAGGTCGCCGATGTTGGCGCTGGTGGCTTCGAAGATCCGCAGGCCGAGTAGGCCGAGCATGGCCACCAGCGCGAAGTCGCATGGGTGCGGTGACTGGCGGGCGGCGGTAAGCAGGGCCTCGAACTGCAGGTAGGTGAAGCCCAACGTCGGTGATTCGGCGGGCACTGCGGGGCGGCGGACGTGCTCGGCAGGTGAATGCTCCAGAATGCCGTCGATGGCGCAGGTCCGATTCGGTGTGCTCACGGGACGAGCCCTTGAAGCGGGCCAGGTAGGCGGCCACGGCCAGCCGTAGCTGGCCAGGCAGCAGCCCGGCTTGACTGGAGGGGACTGACGCAGGTTCGGTGGGAATCATCATGTCCTGACATTGCGGCGCCTTGCGCAGCCAGTGAATCCCGCGGGTCGCGGACGCGTGAATATATCTCGATAGAGCCTTCTGAGATATACTGACCGTAAGGAGGCGGCAATGACCAAGACCCTCGTAGAGATCGACGACGAGTACCTCGCGGCTGCTCAGCAGGCGCTGGGCACCGCCACCAAGAAGGACACGGTCAACGCTGCCCTCCGCGAGGTCGCCGCGCTGGCAGCCCGCCGGCGTGATCTGCAACGACTCACCTCCGGCGGCCTGCCCGACCTTGAGGACCAGGACGTGATGCGGGCCGGATGGCAGCGGTAGCGCGCTACCTGGCGGACACCAGCGCCCTCGCCCGCCTGCGCCATCCGCAAGTGGCAGCGGCTCTGACACCGCTGATCGAGTCGGGAGTGGTTGCTACCTGCGGTGTCATCGAGTTCGAACTCGGCTGGGCAACCCGGAGCGGAGCGGAGTTCGATCAGGTACGAGCCGACCGCGACGCCGGCTATGAGTGGCTGGCCACCCGTGATGAAGACTGGCGGCGCGCGCTTGACGTCCAGGGCGCCCTGTGGCGAGGCGGGCGCATCAGGGCGGTCGGCCTGCCTGACCTGCTGATCGCCGCGGTAGCCGAACGAGAACGTGTCACCGTTCTGCACTACGACGGTGATTACGAGCTGATCGCGCAGGTCACCGGCCAGCCGGTGCAATGGGTCGCACCCCGCGGAACGGTACCCTGACCTCCGCAAATGGCAAGCTCACGTCCCCAGGTCAATGAACCATACGCGGCAGATGAGTTCGTTCGCCAACAGCCATCGCGTAGCGATCCGCTGCATGGAAGAGTGATCGACATGGCGCGCAAGCTGGTGATCGAGCTACCTGACGGGAGTCGGCAGATGCTTGAGCAGGTCCCAGCGGAACATGAACTACAGCTCCAAGAAAAGCTCAAGCAGCATCCCGAGTTGTTGCCCTTGGAGGATCTTGGCTTGGTAGGTCCTGCCGTCGTTGTCGGGCGCGAGTCCACCCTCGACTCAGGTCGCGTTGATCTAGTCCTACTTGGCAACGGCGGTGACTTGGCGCTTGTCGAGTTCAAGACCGGTCCGCAGAATCCGGACTTTCGCGAGTGCCTGGCGCAACTACTCGACTACGGGTCTGATCTGTGGGGGATGACTCTCGAAGACTTTGAGACAAGAGTCGCTCAGCGGTACTTCAACGGGTTGCATTGTCCACCCGGAACAGTCCGGCCGGGGACGTCGCTGGACGAGGTGCTCAGCAAGGAGTGGGGTCCGACGGTAGACGATGCCGTGGACTGGAGCGAACGCCTGCAGGCACAACTCCGTGACGGAAGTTTCCACTACGTCGCCGTAGCCCAGCGCTTCACTCCGCCAGTGCTGCGTACGCTTCAGTACCTGAACTCGGCCATGAAATCATGCCGGTTCTCTGCTGTCGAACTCGTCCGCTTTGCTGGCGCGAATCACAGCGCGTTCGAGGCCCGGCTAGTTGCTGCCGCGGAACCGCTCAAGGGAGTCGCCGGAACTGGGAAGATCGCCCTCGCGGGTGTCGACGACCTCATTGCAACCATCACGGACGATGACTACCGGCACCACCTGCAGGACCTCTTTGACGCACTGGTCAGCCTTGATTGCCTGACCGTCTTCTGGGGCACCACAGGCTGCTCGCTGCGAGTGGCCGTGCCGAACAGGGGCCCGCTGTCGATCGGCTGGGTATTCCCGCCAGGACCGCCGCGATGGATGGGGCTGACTGATCTGACGCTGGGCTGGTACGAGGACGCCAATGGCGTGGTGATATCGGAGTCTGGGAAGGCGGCTCTTGACACGTACCTTCAGATGCTGAGCTCACTCGAAGGCTCGACCAAGCCAAAGTCGGGCGCCATCCGAGGACGGACATTTCCCCCGGCGGCGGTGGTAGCGCACGCCACTGAACTCGAGGAAGCTATCCGGACCGTTGTGGCCGCGCTGCTGCAGAGCTGATCATCGGTTAGCCGAGTGTTCACAGCGGCACGAGAGTGCGTCACATGCTAGTTCTACCTGCCAGTTGAGCCGCTGGTATGACCGCAGACGAAGCCGTGATCACGCTTGACGGGCATCGCATTCAGCCTCGTACTAGTGGCCGCGTCTGTCTACGCTGATTGTTTGGCGACACAATCACTCACCAGATGGAGAATCGACCTTCCAATGACCTGCGAGACATCCATACGTGATGATCGCCGCGGCCGGGGGCGGCGATAGCTAGCCGATTCGACTATTGGTGCGTGGATGCGCTAAAGACAAGTGCGCGAGAGCGATACGTGGGATGGGCTTATGCTGACTTGGACTGTACCGCCACGGGGATGAGGGGTGCGACTATACCCCAGTGCACCGGTAGCGCACGCTTCATCGTTTCCAATGGGGTACCCGGCCGTCGGTCAGCGAACTATGCTAATTGCATGTTTTGGGGAGCCTTGGACGTGCATAGCTTGTCGGAGCCGGGAGTTACCCTGCCGGTTGCTGCAGCAGTCGTAGGAGCGACCCTGATGGGGGTCGTTCTGCAGGTGGTCGCTAAGAAGCGAAGCTCCGTGCGTCGTAGATTCACTCAAACTCTAGAGCTAAGAATTTTCCTGCTGATTGTTCTGCTCCTTGCATCGTGGCCTGTGCCGACCAATTCCTATCGCGAGGCGATCGCGTGCGGTGCGCTCATTCTTTTGTCGTTTTCTCTTGCGGTTGGCTTTGATGGCACACTATTGGGTCCGTGGCGCATAGCTGGGCTTATTTTCGTCGCGGGCGCCTACCTGAGTTTGGACATTCTAACCTACTATCATGTTGATAGGCAAATTACTGACCTTTTCCGCAGCTATCAATTTCAGCTAGCGAGCGCCTCCGCGTTCCTATACTTCATGCTGCAGCCGATCATTGCAAACCATGATGCCAACCTTGACGGGCATATGGAATCTCTTCGCGAACACGCAAAGTTTATTCGCGAACTGCTCGAATGGAAGAATCAGAACACGAAATATCTTGTTTCGGCAGATGGTAGGCAAACCAGGCTAGTAGTACCGATTGAAAAGGTGCGGCCAGACCTGGAGAAGAGAATTAAAGAAGGCAAAGAGATAGTTGGTCGTATTAGGAACTACGGCGACTATGGCGCGAGCGGCATCCGTGCTGAACATTGGTATTGGCATACTCGCGGGCTTTTGGAAAGGTGGTTCAGCCGCAACGATGTCGCTGAGGAATTCGTGGCGTCGAGGGGGGCCGAGCTCCGGAGCTATCGCGATATTAGCTCTGATAACTCCTGGCGCGTGAGGCTAATTCTTGAGAATCAGATAACATGCATCGAAGGCATCCTTCGTAGACTCGACGTTTACGATTTGCCCATATCCGGTGAAAGGGAATCGCCTGCAGACGTCGAGCCGCCGAAGGCAAGAGAGACTGCTCCTTCATACATTACCTACAGGTTCAGCGGGCCAGTAGGACAGCTGATAGCTGGTGAAGGGCAAACAGTAAGGAACATCAACAGCCACATTGCTGCTGTCGTCGGACAAGGGCAGGAGGCCGTCGGTGAAGCCCTTGTGAAGCTCAGTGAGGCCGCCCTGAGTGATCCGCAATTGGACGACGCTTCTCGTGCCCAGATACTGGAATCCATCGAAGATCTAGCAGACGCCGCAGAATCAGCCCCAAACGAACGTAAAAGTGCTCGAATCCGCGGAGCTATCCAAGTGATCGGGCAGGTGGCCAGCGTAGCCACCCAACTAGGAGAAGTGTGGAATCAATGGGGACCAGTGATTACTCAGCACTTGCGGTTACAAGGCACGATTAGACAACAGTGCAATCCCCTGAGAGCACTCGGGACATCCTCACATCGGCATGTGCGGACTGGGCCGTGAGAGGATCTGATCCACGTCCATGGCGCACATTCCGTGCGGCTGCTAACAGCCGTTTCGATTGGGGCGGTACCGGGAGGACCGGGAAATGCAGCGGCGCGAGATGTGCACCTGGCCGCGTCGCCCGGGCCCGGCGAACCTGCCGAGGCGGCAGCCCGTCCCTGCCGGTTCTGCTCGCCGACACGCGGCGGGATGCATCGGCTGGGCAACTTGCCGCGGGGCCGGGGCGGCTAACCACCGCCCGGCAGCGCGACAAAGGGGCTGGTGGCGATGCGACAGGCCGGGTGAGATGACTGCCCGGGGACCGCTGGCCGCGCCCGTCACCGGGAGCCCGGACGCGCCCGCTCACGCGAACCGGGACACCGCCCGGCGGGTGGTGCCACTGTTCCGCCCCTACCGGGCCCGGGGCGCCGCCGTCGTCGGCCTCATCGTGCTGACCTCGACGATCGGCATGGTGGACGGGACCATCTCAGTCGGCCTGAAGCTCGCTCAACCCTCCGGCAGCGGCTGCGGCATGATCCCGGGCGTGGGCTGGCGAGCGCCGTACTCGTAGGCCGCGTGACTGCTGGACAAAGTGAGCTCGCGATTGCCCGGGGGATGCGCGATCAACTCCACGCTGGCCAGCGCGGCGTGCGTGACGGTCCGTGTTCCCCCACGCGGGTCGGTGTAGGTCACAGCCACAGGGGCGTCCTCGTCGAGAGTCACTGACAGCCGGAGGCGGGTTCCCCGCGCGTAAACGTCAGCAACAAGGCGGTCGGGGCGGGCATCAACCTTGGACCGCCGGCCTAGCCCGCCGAGCGCGATTCGCTTGCCGCCGAGGCTGAGCGCGCCCATGGCGGTCCAGGGCGACCGCGCCGGGCCGACCCTGATCCTGGCGAGCACGAGTTCCAGCCATGCCTCCGGCGCGGCGCCGAAGTCGGCGGCGTGCAGCCAGACCCACGAATCGGCATGCTCAGATCCCCAGTTGTGCCCGGCGGTCCCCCGCCACCCGGACACGCTGACCGCACGGCCGTCTACCTGAAGCATGCCCGTGACCTGGCCATCAGGGACGACCGCCTCGAGCTTGGTGCGCGGCAGCGGCGTTCGGTACAACACCAGCGGGCGCAGCGGCCGCAGCGACGGCTGCTGGCCGGTGATCGCCAGGTCCCAGCGCGCGCTGCGGGTTCCCAGTACGACCTGCCCGCGGAACTGACCAGGCCCGGCGGTAGCCTCCGGCGAGAAGGCACCGAAGACCTGCTTGATCACGGCCGGCCGCTGGCCGAGGTCACGGTCGAGGACGGTGCACCAGAGGGCAACAGACTCCGGTCCCTGACGCGGGCGATGGCGGGTGTGGCGTATCCACAGCGCCCGGGGCGAAACAGGATCGCGAGCGCTGACAAACCACGACTCATACCCGTAAGCATCCATCTGCTCATGATGCCCTGCCGGGAGAAGTCACCATACGTTCGGATAAAAAGTCCTTGAATTCCCGAACGGCGCCCCGGATATTGTGCCGCCTCGCCTGCTGACGTATCCTTCCAGTCGGCAGCCACGTCTGCCTGATCCGAGCTATCCCAGCCCGGCGCTGGCGGTAGTGCTTAAGGACAAGAGCGGCACAGCCCTCGCGTGGATTCTCCTTTCATCGTGATTTCCTCTATGCGGTGGCCAGGCGCCGGGACGCGGCCACCGGGGCAGAGACACGATGACGCACGACAAGATCAAGGCGGCAGCCCGCAAGCGCATGGCGGAAACAGGCGAGTCGTATGCCACCGCCCGCCGCGAGGTCATCAAGAATTACCAGCAAGCCGGATCCGGGGCTGGCGCCTCGTCCTCCAGCGCGAGATGGTTCGCTCTCGACGACAGCGATATCGGCCGGGTCACTCAATGGCTGGACAGCCTGCGGGGCAGGGACTCGGGATACGGTGGCGTGGAAGTCGGCTCCGACATGCTGCGGGTGCGGGCGCTTGACTTCCGCCTGGACATCCCTCGCGACTCAGTGCGATCGGTCGCCCGTTCCGACCGCCAGACCCGGGGAACCATCGGGGTACACAGCCGCCGCGGCGACTGGCTCGTGAACGGCTCGCATAAGGGCCTGGTCGAACTCGCCATCGAGCCGCCCATCTACCCGGCCAGGCAGCCCAACACACTATTTCTCAAGATGACGGTCAATTCACTGACCATTAGCCTCGCCGACCCCGACGGTTTCATCGCCGCAGTCAGGATTCGGACCTGACTCATCGCCGATGCGGGTTTTTGCGGCAATAATCGTGGGGTGGGGGATTTGCCGGCGGGTACCGTCACGATGTTGTTTAGTGACATCGAGGGTTCGACCGCGCTGCTGAGCCGCCTCGGTGACCAGTACGGACAAGCGCTGTCGGATCACCGTGCCGTGCTGCGCGCGGCCTTCGAGGCCTGGCGCGGCCGTGAGATGGACACCCAGGGAGACAGCTTCTTCGTGGTGTTCGAGACCGCGGCCGACGCGGTGGCATGCTGCCTGGCCGCTCAGCGCGCCCTGGCGGCGCATGACTGGCCGGGCGGAGATGCGGTCCGGGTCCGGATGGGGCTGCATTCAGGGGAGCCGGCCCGGCACGAGGATGGGTATATCGGGATGGACGTGCACCGGGCCGCGCGGATCGCCGCGACCGCGCACGGCGGCCAGGTCGTGTTGTCCGAGGTGACGCTCCAGCAGGCAGGCCCTTTGCCGGAGGGTGCGTCGGTCCGGGACCTGGGGTTCCACCGGCTCAAGGACATCGGCGCGCCGGAACGCATCTACCAGCTGGCCGGGCCGGGACTGCTTGACGACTTCCCCGCGCTGAAAAGCCTGGGCACTCACACCAGCCTCCCGGTGCCGGCCACGCCGCTGGTCGGGCGTGATGACGACGTGGAGCGGCTGCTGGCGGTCATTTCCCGGCCCGACGTGCGGCTGGTCACGCTAACCGGCCCTGGTGGGGTAGGCAAGACGCGGCTGTCCCTGGCAGCCGCCGCGATGCTGGATCACGCCTTCCCGCACGGCGTGTTCTTCGTCGCGCTGGCCGCTGTTCGCGACGCCGCCCTGACGTGGAAGACCCTCGCCGGCGACCTGGACGTGGACGGGGAAGGGCCGACCGCGGTGCTTGAGTACCTGCGGAAACGCCGGATGCTGCTGGTGCTCGACAACCTCGAGCAGCTCGACGGGGCCGCCGAGATCGTCGCCGCGCTGGTAGCCGCGGCTCCCGGCCTGGTGGTCCTGGCCACCTCGCGCGGCCCGCTATACGTCCAGGGCGAGCATGAGTTCCCGGTGCCGCCGCTGGATGTGGCCCGCGGCGCCGACGTGGACACGGTCGCGGCGTCCTCCGCGGTGCGGCTGTTCGCCCAGCAGGCGGGCATGGTCCGGCCGGGCTTCGCTATCACCGCGGACAACGCGGCCGACATCGCGGCCATCTGCCGCCGCCTGGACGGGCTGCCGCTGGCCATCGAACTTGCCGCGTCCCGGGTGCGGCTGCTAGCGCCCAGGGCGCTGCTCGCCCGCCTCGGGCAGAACCTGAGCGTGGCTACCGCCGAGGCCGGACGGCCGTCACGTCAGCAGACCCTGCGGAACGTCGTGGCCTGGAGTTATGACCTGCTGACCCCGCGCACGGCGCAGGTGTTCCGCCGGATGAGCGTCTTCGCCGGGGGATGCGACCTCGTCGCGCTCGACGCGGTGGCCGCGACCGGCGACGGAGTCTCCGATCCGGTGGAGCTTGTCGCGGAGCTGCACGACGTCAGCCTGATCACGGTGACCGAGAGTGCCGACGGCGAGCCGCGCCTCGGCCTGCTCGAAACGATCCGCGAGTACGCCCTCGATCGCCTGCAGGCCGACGACAGCCTTGATGGCACGCGGCGCCGGCACGCCGATTACTACGCCGGGGTCGCCGAACGGGCCAGCGACCAGATCGACGGCCCGGCCCAGCTGACCGCCCTGGACCGGCTGGAGACCGAGCACGACAACCTGCGGGCCGCGCTGGCCTGGTCGCTGGAAACCCCGGCCACGGACCCAGTTGACCAAGGCGAACGGGCCGTTGCCGGGCTGCGGCTTGTGCAGGCGCTGATCCCGTTCTGGTATCAGCACGGCCACGCGACCGAAGGGCGGCGGTGGCTGCAGCGCGCCATGGACCTGGCATCCGGCGACGGCGGGGCGCCGCTGGCCAAGGTGGCGCACGGGCTCGGCGTTCTGATGGACCAGCAAGGCGAGCCGGACGCGGCCCTCCGGCTGTTCGAGCGCAGCCTGGTCATCTGGCGCGAGCTCGGCGACCGGGGCGAAGAAGCGCGGCAGCTGAACAGCCTCGGCATCACCTATCGTCACCTCGGCCAGATGGCCAAGGCGCGTGCCTTCCTCGAGGAAGCCGTCGCCCTCAACCGCGAGACCGGTGACATGGCGAGGCTTGCGGCCTCACTGGCCAACCTGGGCCAGCTGGAAAGCTCCCTGGGCCGCTGGGACCGCGCCATGGTGGTCGTCCAGGAGGCGCTCCAGCTCGACCGGCAATACGGGAGCCCGTTCGGGGTCGCCGCCGACCAGTCCACGCTCGCACTGAGCACGTTGCGCGCGGGGCGACCGCGCGAAGCCCGCGACCTGGTCCGCGACATGCTCGACTACGTGGCGAGCTCCGGTAACACCGCCTTCTTCGTGAACACCCTGGAACTGGCCGCCGTCATCGTCGCCGCGCTGGATGACCCTCCACTGTCGGCCCGCCTGCTGGGGGCCGCTATGGCCGTCAGGCACGAATCGGGGATGCAGATATCAGAGCAGGAGGCCGGCTTGCTGGACGAGCTCCTGGGCCCGGCACGCGAGTCCGCGACCGCTGCGGAGTGGGACGCCTGGGTGGCCGCCGGCCGGGCCCTCCCCCAGCCTGAAGCGCTCGCGCTGCTGCGCTCGCTCATTTCCGTGTAACCCGCGGCATTCTGGTGATGAGGTTCTTTTATTCTTGGTTATCTCAGGCTTTTATCTGATTCGCGATCGCCGCAGATATCTTGCCTATATTGACGGGACTAGCGCCGTCAAGAATGCCGTCCAATTCCCCCCGTATCCTGATCTCCTATTCCTTCTATCGCGTGGCCGGATTTCACCGTTCTTGTGGCGAGACAATTCGTCCAGGCGTCTTGAAAGTCTGGCGATCTGCTTTTCCAGGGCCTTTACTGTTGCTGCGAGTGCGCGGATGTCCTGCGGGGCCATGCCGTCCGCCGAGATCGGGGTGACGGTCTCCATCGCGTTGATCTCGGCGGTGCCGGCCTGCGCCCCGGCCCCATTCGTGCTGCCGTTTGCCGTCTCGCCGTTCCAGCACTCGGGGAAGACCCGGAGGTACAGCAGCCAGTACCGCTCGCTTGGCTTGCGGGCGCCGCGCTCCCATGCGTTGATCATGTGCATCAGGCCACGGAGGCTGGCCAGCGGCTCATCGGCGGCCGTGATGAACTCACGAGCAAGCCGGGAAACGTCCCACCGCCGAGACAGCCGCCACCGGCGCAGCGTCGAACCATCGACGTGCCGGACAAGCGAGCCGAACGCAAAGCCGAAAGCGATCGCGGCCGCCACAGCCATCGCGGTGGTCATGGGATTACCCTGTGCTTTCGGCCTGGCCGTGTCAAGAGAACGCCTGCAAAATCGCCGCCTCGCGACCTCTATTTAGGCGAGAATTACCTCTACTGTCGATTCTGCCTCACTAGTGAGGTTCTGTCCCAGATAAGACTTTGAGCGGCTTTCCAGCAAGCGGGATTTCCAGGCCACGGTCTGGAAAGATAGCTGGCGGCTCGCCGCCAGTCCGCTCCCACGCGCTCCCGGTCGCTCCCCGGTCGCCACTATCCCCTGCGCAGCGCCATGGTTTGAACTGTCACTAGCGCAATTGCGCTCCATCACGGGATGTCCTCATCAATCCCATCAGCCACCTGCGCGACAGAAAGGAGGCACAATCCCATGAAGCCCCAAGCAAATCGGCTGTACCTCACTGTTGGCGAGGTGGCCGCACAGCTGCGCGTCGGGGCCCGTACCGTGCGCTGGCTGATCCGCACGCAGCAGCTTACGGCGCAGCGCATCGCCGAAGAATTCCTTATCGAGGAATCTGACCTGGCGGCGTTTATCGATACTCACACGATCCGTACCATCCCGAAGCAGAGGGCGCCGGGATGGGACGAGCTTTGACCGGCTTCTTGAACTTTTACCAGGTCAAACGGGGTAACGCCAGCAACTTCGCCGGATGAGCGAGTATGCACTGGAGCCGCTCGAAACCCTCCCTCTTCCGGCAGTAGATGATGTCCGGCGGATCTACGCGGAAGGATTCCCGCCGCACCAGCGGGCCGACTTCGCCGACGTCAGCGAACGGCGCCGGGGTGACGAGTCCGCGCTGGCGCTGATCCGGGGCGGTCAGCCGTGCGGCTTCGCCATGCTCCGCTCGCTCGGTGACACCGGCTGGATCTACCTGCGCTACTTCGTGGTGGACCGCCGCCGGCGCGGCCAGGGGCTGGGTGGCGTGCTGTGGGATCAGCTCGCTGCCCGGCTGCGTGCGGCCGGGTTCACGCTGCTGGTGTTCGACGTCGACGACCCCGCCGAGCCGGGCCAGGGGCCAGACGAGGCCACCATCAGGTCACGCCGGATCA
>Ga0335073_10014370_pt1 | contig 11089 bp, 8 predicted proteins | sample Lox_Sample_22_FD_207093 | JGI IMG/M metagenome (GOLD analysis project Ga0335073, IMG submission 207093) | Soil microbial communities from Loxahatchee National Wildlife Refuge, Florida, United States - Lox_Sample_2.2 | ecosystem: Environmental > Terrestrial > Soil > Wetlands | place: USA: Florida... | reverse complement strand
GGCTCGAGCGGGTGTTCGAGGTGCTGCGAGCGCCATACACCGAGGAGCCGACGAACTGGTCCCGGCGGTACAAAGCCAACCTGGAGAAGCTCGCCTCGGGCGATGTGAACAAGGTCGCCGAGGTCGTTCGTGACCTGTGGCGCAGGGACCGCGAGCGCGGGCTGTCTGCCGGGGAGAAGCGCATGCTCGCCAAGGCGCGGCAGATCCTCGTCAGCGAGCTTGCCCTGGCCGAGAAGACCAACGAGGACAAGGCAGAGGCTCTGCTCGACGAGATCCTCGCGTCCTGATTTTCGGCTGCTGCCGACCGTGCCGGGCGTATTTCCGCAGGTAGGGGTCGGCACAGACGTCCATCCATTCGGTGAAGGTCGGCCACTGTACCTCGCCGGGCTGCTTTGGCCGGGTGAGGTGGGCCTGGTCGGCCATTCCGACGGAGACGTTGCGGCGCACGCGGTCTGTGATGCCTTGCTTACCGCAGCCGGTCTCGGCGACCTGGGTGCTCATTTCGGCACCGCACGCCCGCGCTGGGCGGGCGCGCGGAGTACCGAGCTGCTGGCCGAGACCGCGCGGCTGGTCGCGGACGCGGGGTTCACGATCGGGAACGTGGCCGTTCAGGTCATCGGCAACCGGCCCCGGATCGCGCCGCGCCGCGACGAGGGGCAGCAAGCCCTCTCTGGCGCGCTCGGCGGCGCGATCGTGAGCCTGTCGGGCACCACGACCGACGGCCTCGGCCTCACCGGCCGCGGCGAAGGCATCGCGGCGATCGCCACCGCCCTGGTCCTCCCCGACGCTGGCTGACCGCGGCGCTCTGGGGCGCTGATGCATCCGGTTGGGGCCGCCGTGGTTCTGCGGCCAGGCCGTGCGTCGGAGCGCGTGCTGCCGCTGTCAGGCGCCGTACAGCGCGGCGGTGCCGCCGTCGAGGAAGCGCATCGCGACGGCGACGGCCTCCTCGCGCTCAGGGCCCGGCTCGGTGTCGATGATCTCCATCGTGATCGCCGCGGCCGCGGCCGCGGCGATGCGGGGGCCGATGGCGCCGGGGGCGCTGCCGGTGTCGGCGGCGATGGCGGCCGCGCCCTCCCTGATGGCCGCCGCTATCCGGGCCGTGCGCAGCGCGGCTAGATCGGGATTCGCCGCGAACATGCGCCGCGCGAGCCGGTAGAGCTCCCGGTCCTCGGGATCGGTCTGGCTGGCCAGCAGCCAGCGGCCGAAGACCTCGTGGACCGTTTCGCCGGGCTGGCGGTCTTGTATGGCGGCGGTCAGGCTTGCCACCCCGTCGCCCAGCCGGGACATCGCGATGTCCTGCTTGGCCGGGAAGTACATCGAGACGGTCCGCGGCGCCACCTCGGCCGCCTCGGCGATGTCAGCGACCGTCGTCGCGTCGTAGCCGCGCTCGGCGAACAGCTCGAAGGCCGCCCGGATGATCGCCGCCCGGCGGCGTGCCTTGCTGCGTTCCCTCAGTCCGGCCTGTGCCATGCGAGAAGTCTACCGCATACTGCAATCTTGCGTAAGACTGCAAATTTGCATTAGGCTGCAATAAAACAGCCCGGCGGACCCGAAGGGACCCAGCACCATGAGCAACGCCGCCGTAAGAGCCCCAGCAAAGGCACGCGATCCAGAACCTGGCGTGGACGGGCCGGACCCCAGGCGCTGGCTGATCCTGGCCGTCGTCGCGCTGGCCCAGCTGATGGTCGTGCTCGACGCCACGATCGTGAACATCGCGCTGCCGTCCGCGCAGCACACCCTGCACTTCTCCAACGTCGAGCGGCAGTGGGTGGTCACTGGCTACGCGCTCGCCTTCGGCAGCCTGCTGCTGCTCGGCGGCCGGCTCACCGACCTGATCGGCCGGAAGGCCACGTTCATCGCGGGCCTGATCGGCTTCGCGGCTGCGTCGGCCGCCGGCGGCGCGGCGGGCAGCTTCGGCATGCTCGTCGCCGCGCGCGCCTGCCAGGGTGCCTTCGGGGCGCTGCTGGCACCGGCCGCGCTGTCGCTGCTCACCACCACGTTCGGCGGCACCAAGGACCGCGGCAAGGCATTCGGTGTGTTCGGCGCCATCGCGGGCGCCGGAGGCGCGGTCGGCCTGCTGCTCGGCGGGCTGCTCACCCAGTACCTGGACTGGCGCTGGTGCCTGTACGTCAACCTGATCTTCGCCGCCATCGCGCTCGCCGGTGCCCTCGTGCTGCTGCGCCGGCAGCCGGCCGGGCCGCGGCAGCGGCTGGACCTGCCCGGCCTCGCGGCCGAGGTCGCGGGCATGTTCTGCGTCGTCTACGGATTCTCCAACGCCGCCAGCTACGGCTGGCACTCTCCAGCGACCTGGGGGTTCCTGGTCGCAGGCGTCGTGGCGCTCGCGGTGTTCGGATACATCGAGACGCGCGCCAGGCAGCCGCTGCTGCCGCTGCGCATCGTCCTCGACCGCAACCGCGCCGCTGCCTACCTGTCGATCCTCGTCACCGGCGCGGGCATGTTCGGCATCTTCCTGTTCCTCACCTACTACCTGCAGGAGACCCTGGGCTACAGCCCCGTCACGACCGGTGTCGCCTTCCTGCCCCTGGTCGGCGCGATCATCGTCTGCGCCAACCTGGCGAACATCGTGCTGCTGCCCCGCATCGGCCCCCGGTTCCTCGTCGCGCCGGGGATGCTCGCCGCCGCCGCTGGCCTGGCGTGGCTGACCCGCATCGGCCCGCACTCCAGCTACGCGGCCGATGTCCTCCCGCCGCTGCTGCTCGCCGCGATCGGCCTTGGATTCGTGATGTCCCCGTCGATGAACATGGGCACCGCGGGCGTTGTGCCGTCCGACGCCGGGGTCGCGTCGGCGGTCGTGAACACCGGGCAGCAGGTCGGCGGGTCGATCGGCACGTCGCTGCTGAACACCGTGGCGGCCAGCGCCGCTGCCAGTTACCTCACCAGCCACCTCAGCCCGCGGCTGATGGCAGGCGGCCGCCCGGCACCGGCGCTTGTCGAGCTCGCCCAGGTCCACAGCTACACGACCGCGTTCTGGTGGGCGGCCGGCATGTTCGCCGCCGGGTCTGTGGTCGCCGCGCTGCTGTTCCGCGGCGGCGCGCCGACCGCCCGGGCCGCTGCCCAGCCCGGCGATGGCGCGCAGTCATGACTCACGCCGGCATCCCCGGCCGGGCGCAGCGGGACGCTGCAGGATTCGACCCGGTGGCCGCGCTGGACGGCCTGCTGTCCGGCATCGGGCTAGATACGGCGGATACGGGAGGGACCGTGTCATTCACCGGATCCGATCCGATCCTGCCTGCTGCGCACCGTCTCGGGGCCTGCATCGGCATCCCGGTCATGGCCAGCGCCGTCGCCGCGGTTGCCCTGCACCGCCGCCGTGGTGGCCCGGCCCAGGACCTCGCACTGGACCTGCGCCAGGCCGTGCACGGGATAAACCCCGGTGCGTTCTGGCGGCCGAGCCTGAACGGGGAGCCGGCCCCGCATCCGCTGGTGCTGGACAACCCGTTCCTGCTCACCCCGTACCGGACGGCCGACGGGCGCTGGATCATGGCGTCGGGGGTCTATCCGCGTCTGGCCGCGAAATGGTGCCGCTTCCTGGGGGTGCCGCCCGACGCTGCCCGGGTCGCGGCGGCCATCGCCGCGCGAGACGCGTTCGAGCTCGAGGATGCCGCGAGTGCAGCAGGCCTGCCGGTGTGTGTCGTGCGCACCCGCGGCGAGTGGCTGGCGCACGAGCATGGTGCGCTGCTGGCGGCCCAGCCGGTCATCGGCCTCGAGCGCATCGGCGACGCGCCGCCGCAGCACCCCGGCCCCGCGCGACGGCCGTTCGAGGGAGTGCGGGTGCTGGCGTTCACCCACGCCGTCGCCGGCCCGGTCGTCGGCCGGACGCTCGCCGAGCAGGGAGCTGACGTGCTGTGCGCCACCCGCCCGAACGACTACGAGCACGAGTTCATCTACGCCGAGGCCAACGTCGGCTCACGCAGTGCCTACGTGGACCTCGCCGGACAGGCGGGGCAGACGCGAGCGGCGGCGCTGCTGGCCGGCGCCGACGTCGTGGTCAATAACCACCGGGGCGGCTCGCTGGAGCGCCATGGTCTCGGCCCGCACCAGCTCGCCGAGAGATACCCGGGACTGGTTCAGGTGTCGGTCACCTGCTACGGATCACGCGGTCCCTGGGCGGAGCGCGGCGGGTTCGACATGAACGGATCGGCCGCCTCCGGGCTCATGGCGGCCGAGGGAACCGCATCCGAGCCCCGGCTTCCCGTCACCGGCCTGATCAACGACTACGTCACCGGCTACCTGGGCGCGGCCGGTGCGTCCGCGGCGCTGGTGAAACGCGCCACCGTCGGCGGCTCGTGGCACGTCACCGTCAACCTGACCAGGGCGGCCATGTGGTGCGGTTCGCTCGGCCTGGTGAATCCAGCGCTGGCCGGATGCGACGACGAGCACAGCCTGCGCGAGCCCGTCCCCTACGACGCCCCCAGCCCCCTGGGCGATGTCCACATGCTCGCCCCGCCGGTCCGGTTCTCGGCGACCGCACCAGCGTGGCCAGCGCCCGTTCTGGTCCCACGGGGCTCGAGCCGCCCCGAGTGGCGGCGACCCGCGGGCCAGTAGCCAGATCGGCCATGCTGGCGAGACAGCGAGGTACTCCCCGGTGCCGGCCTGATCAGGAACCGGGCGGCAACGGGGAACTGCGCACCCGCTCGAACTGCAGCGGGTCGGCCTCGGGGTCGTAGGGCGGCTCGGTGTCGGCGTCGGACGCAATCTCGGGCCCGGCCGTGGCTTCGGGTTCTGCGGCGGGCTTCGACCCCGACCCCGGCTCACCGTCGGGGACCTCCGCGGCTTCCGCGGTGGCGCCGGGCAGGAGCCCGGCCCCGGGCTCGGCTGCCGCCGCGGGCTCGGGCATTGCCCCGGCCTTCGGTGCAGGTTTGGCCTTAGCCGCGGGCTTCGCCTTGGGCGTCGGCTGCGCCTCGGCTTTGGGCGCCGGCTCGGCTTTGGGCGCCGGGCGGGTCTTGCCTGCTGCCTTGGGACCGCGCGCTTCCTCAGCGCCAGGGACCGGCTTGGCGTTCTGCGCCGGTCCGGCCTCGGGCACGGGAGCGGGCGCGCGCCTCGGCCCGGGCACGGTTCCAGCTTCTGCGGGCTTGTCGCTGCCAGGTGCCGAGATCACCCTGACGTCGTCCGCGAGATCCAGCGTCGGCGCCGGGCTGAACGCCGACGCCGAGCCGCCGCGAAGTCCGGCGGGCTGCTCCTCGCGCTCCGCGCTGCGCGCGGCCGGGTGACCCTCGTCACTGGAGGGATCATCGTGGCCGGGGTCGCTTTCGATGGCCAGGTCCGGGGCTGTTTCGGCTGCGGAGGCTATCTGGGCTGCGGGGGCGGGCTTGGCCCGCGGGACGGGCTTGGCCGGCGGCACGTACCGGACGGCCGGCACATCCGGGGTGCCCCGCGAGCCGAACAGGTCGTCGAGCCCGTGACGCTGCCGCATCTCGACGTGGCCGGACGGCTGGGTGAATTCCCGCTCCGGGGCCCCGGCCAGTCCCGCCCGGCGCAGCCGCGCGTGCCGCAGCATGCTCAGCAGCAGCCCGAACCCGAGGAGCACGAGCACCCACGGAATGATCGCCGCGGCGGCTGCTGTGGGCTTGTGCGGGAGCTTGGTGTTCGTCGCGTGCACGGTGTCGGCGCCCGCGGCGGCGGCGAGCAGGAGCAGCATCGTCAGCCAGGCGTAGCAGCGGGACGGCAGGCCCGCCCCGCGCAGCGCGAGGACCGCGGCGCACGCGACCACGAGCATCGCGTCGAAGATCACCGGGTAGATCCGGGCGAATCGGGGCGAGACCCCGGCGGAGAGGGCGATCGCGTGGATCCCCGTGTACGACAGCACGAACGCGGCGGCCATGATCACTAGCACGCCGACCGCCACCGCAACTAGCCCGAACAGCCGCAGTCCGCGGTGGCTGTCCGCCGGGTGCGCGGTGCCCCCCTGGGGTTGGTTGCTCATCAGGCCCTTCGTCCTTCCTCGCGCGAGGCAGTCTCACGCCGCGGGCTTATAGTCGAAAACTGGGAGCCAGACCGGCGCTGCCGCCATGGTGCTGCACGGATATCGGCGTTGCTGCTGGAATACCGGGGCACGAATGGCGGGCGGCCAGTCGGCTCCGAGCAGGGCCTCGCGGTTTCGGCGTCAAGGGAGACGATATGCCGTACTACCGAGTTGCTGGGGAGATTCCGCGGAAGCGCCACGTGCGCTTCCGCCGTCCCGACGGCGGCCTCTATGCCGAGGAACTGATGGGCGAGGAAGGGTTCGTGTCCGATTCCTCGCTGCTTTACCATGTCCACCCTCCGACGGCCATCGTAAAGAGCGAGGGCCTCGATGAGGCCGCAGAAGCGGGCGTGTCGCCGAATCATCCGCTGTTGCCACGCCATTTCCGGACGCGGGAACTGCCGGCGGGCGGGGACATGGTGCTCGGCAGGCAGCTTCTGATGGCCAACGACGATGTGCGGATCTCATTCGCGGCGGCCGATGCGCCGTCGGAGCTTTACCGGAATTCAACCGGTGACGAAGCCATTTACGTTCGCAACGGCTCGGCCAGATTCGAGTCGGTGTACGGCTCGCTCGATGCCGCGGCGGGCGATTACGTCGTGGTGCCCCGCGGAACAATTCACCGCTGGATTCCGGCGGGTGGCGAGCCCACCGACGCACTGGTCATCGAGGCACGCGGGCACATCAGGCCGCCGAAGCGCTACCTGTCGGCCACCGGCCAGTTCCTCGAGCACGCCCCGTACTGCGAGCGGGATCTGCGCGGCCCGGACGGCCCGCTCGTCGCCGACGGCGAGGACGTGCCCGTGATCGTGCGCAACCGGGGCGGGCTCACCAGGCTGAGCTATGCGTTCCACCCGTTCGACGTGGTCGGCTGGGACGGCTACCTGTACCCGTACGCGTTCAACATCGCCGACTTCGAGCCGATCGTGAAGCGCACCCACGCGCCGCCCCCGGTGCACCAGACCTTCGAGGGGCCGAACTTCGTCATCTGCTCGTTCTGCCCGAGGCCGCTCGACTTCGACCCCGAAGCGGTGCCAATCCCGTACAACCACCACAACGTGGATTCAGACGAGATGATGTACTACGTGGCCGGCGACTACACGGCGCGCAAGGGCTCCGGGGTTGGCATCGGCTCGATCACCCTGCACCCGTCGGGATTCACGCACGGGCCGCAGCCGGGCGCGGTCGAGGCGGCGATCCGTGCCCTCGACGAAGGGCACGGCACCACCGACGAAACCGCGGTGATGATCGACACGTTCCGGCCGCTGCTCCTCGCCCCGGCGAGCCGCCGCGCCGAGGACCCGGAGTACGCCTGGAGCTGGGCCAGGGCCGCCCGCGGCTGACCACCCGGAAGGTGGTCAATGGCGGCTGCTGGCACAGCCGCTCGTGACCGCCTTAAACCTCGATACGACCCGCGTCGCCAGGCGCCTGGGTGGGCGGCGGCAACGCGGCTCGCGGGCCTTTGTCGGGCCCGTCTCCTAGGCTTTGTTCGTGGAGACGCTCACGTTCCTCTTCACGGACATCGAGGGCTCGACGGCGCTGCTGCGGCGCATCGGGCTGGACGCCTACGCACGGGTGCTCGACGACCATCACTCGCTCATCCGGTCTGCCCTGGCCGCTCATGACGGCCGCGAGGTGAGGACCATGGGCGACGGGTTCTTCGCCGTGTTCTCCTTGCCGAGCGCCTGCGTGGCCGCCGTGCTCGACATGCAGCGCGGCCTCGAGGCCCACGCCTGGCCCGCCGGGGAACGGGTCCGGGTGCGCATGGGCGTGCACACCGGTGAGGCAGCCCAGACCGGTGCCGCCGACCTGATGGGCCTCGATGTGCACCGCGCCGCCCGGGTGGGCGCGCTCGCCTACGGGGGGCAGGTCCTGCTCTCGGAGACGGCGGCTGCGCTGGTACGCGACCGGCTCCCGCCGGGCGCTGCCCTGGCCGACCTCGGCCCGCACCGGCTGAAGGACCTGGGCCGCCCCGAGCAGATTTTCCAGCTGGACGCCCCGGGCCTGCAGGCCGCGTTCCCGCCGCTGCGCTCGCTGGGCAACCCGGAGCTGCCGAACAACCTGCCGACCCAGCTCGCGACGTTCGTCGGCCGCGAGCAGGAACTGGCGGACGTCAGGGCGCTGGCCGAGACGTCCCGCCTGGTCACGCTCACCGGCGCCGGGGGAGCCGGCAAGACCAGGCTGAGCCTTCAGGTGGCCGCAGAGCTGCTCGATGGGTCCGGCGACGGAGTCTGGTTCGTGGAGCTGGCGCCGGTCGCAGACGAGGACGAGGTGGCGCCGGCCATCGCCGCGGCGCTGACGATCGCCGGGCAGCCCGGGCGGCCCATCCTGGAGACGCTGGCCGACGCGCTCTCGCCGCAGAACGTCCTGATCGTCCTCGACAACTGTGAGCACCTGATCGGCGCGTGCGCCAAGGCGGCCGACGCGATCCTGCGGGGCTGCCCGCGGGTGCACATGATCGCGACCAGCCGGGAGCCGCTGGGCATCGCCGGCGAGGTCATCTACCGGGTGCCGTCGCTGTCGCTTCCCGGCCCGGAACCCGGCGCCGACGCCGGCGCGGCCATCCAGGAATCGTCAGACGCCGTCGCGCTGCTGGTGCAGCGGGCACATGAGCAGGGTGTCACCCTGCCCCACGACGAGGAGACCGGCCGGCTCCTGGTTTCGGTGTGCCGCCGGCTCGACGGGATGCCCCTGGCCATCGAGCTCGCCGCAGCGCGCCTGCGCTCCATGTCACTCACCGATCTGCGCGACCGCCTCGACCAGCGGTTCCGCCTGCTCACCGGGGGCAGCCGCACCGCGACGGAGCGCCAGCGGACCCTGCAGGCGACGGTCGACTGGTCATATTCGCTGCTCAACTCCGCCGAGCAGGTGCTGCTGCGGCGCCTGTCGGTGTTTCCGGAGACCTTCGACCTCGCGGCGGCCGAGGCGGTGTGCGGCTTCGGCGACATCGAGACGGTCGAGGTCGCCGACCTGCTCGGCTCGCTCGCGGACAAGAGCCTGGTCGTGACCGAGCAGGCCGGTGCGGCGGTCCGCTACCGGCTGCTGGAGACCATCCGCCAGTTTGGCGCCGAACGGCTCACCGAAACCGGCGACGGCCAGGCCGCCGCGCTGGCCGCTGCGCACTGCGAGTACTTCCTGCGCGTCGCCGAGGCGGCAGATCCGCACCTGAGCGGGCCAGACCAGGGAACATGGTTCGCCCGCCTGGATGCCGATCAGCTCAACCTGTGGCGCGCCGCCGAGTACGCCGCTCGCAGCGCGGACGGCGTTGCCCTGGTGCTGCGGTTCGGCTTCGCGCTGCGCCGGTACTGGGGATGCCGCCCCCGGGAAAGCGAGGCCTTTGAGCTGCTCGCTTCGGTGCTGCTGCGGCCCGACGCGCGCGCGGACCCCGCGCTGCTCGCCCGGGCGCTGACCACGGCCGCCTTTTTCGCTCACACGAACGACGCGGCGGCCGCACAGCGTTTTGGGAGCCAGGCGGTGCAGCTTGCCCGGGAGCTCGGCGACGACCGCATACTCATCGAGGCCCTGTCCGCACAGTGCTCCACCTGCTATTACCTCGGCCGGATCGAGGAGGGATTTGCGTTCGGGGAGGAGGCCGTTCAGCGCGCCCGGCAGCTGGGCGACGACGTGATCCTCGGCAGCGCGCTGATGTCGCTGCTCATGAACAGCTACATCCTCGACCCCGGCGGATCCAGCCAGCTGTTCGCCGAGGCGATCGCGTGCATCGGCCGGTCCGGAGATCTGCAAACCACGTTCAGCCTGCAAAACAACGCCGGCGTCCAGGCGCTGCTGACCGGGGACATGCCCGCTGCCCGGGCGCATCTGGAGCAGGCCCTGGCGGGCAACCGGGCCGTGCGGGAGGACGAGAGCGTCGTCTCCATCAACCTGGCCTGGGTACTGCGGGCCGAGCACGATCCAGACGCTGCCCGGGCGAGGTTTGAGGCCGTGCTCCGGACGGGCCGCCGGACGGGGCAGCGTTACGTTCTGGCCTACGGCGGCCTCGGCCTCGCGTGCCTCGCCGCGGATCTGGGCGACTGGCAGCGTGCGGCCGTGCTGCACGGGGTGGCGCAGGCGTTCCTTGACCGGATCGGGGAACGGTGGCAGGAACCCGAGGAGGGCTACCGCAGCGGCAGCATTGGCCAGATCCGGGAGCAGCTCGGGGATGACGCGTTCGAGCTCAGTTACGCGGAAGGCCGGGCCCTGGGCTTCGACGACGCGATCGACGCAGCCCTGGGCAGGGCCTGCCCGGCCTGATCCGGCCTCAGTCGTCGACGACCGCCACGAACATCCGCGAGCCGGGCGGGGCGATCTCCTGGTAGTCGGCCGCGGTCGCGCCTCCCTCGGGCGACCCGAACCCGGCCTGCATCGCGGCCTGGTCGGCGAAGTACAGCTCGGCTATCCGGTAGTACGTCTGCTCGCCGCCGTCGAGCGCCGCCCCGAACCGGCTGGTCTCGTTCCGCTGCAGCCCGGGGATCGCGTTGACCAGCGGCACGTGCGTGCCCAGATAGTGGCGGTCGAACGCTTCCGGGTCGCTCGGCTGGGTGTACAAGACCACGAGTTTGACTGTCACGCTCCGCGACACTACCCGCGCCGCGGCCCGTTGCGCCACGCAACCAGCGTGCTCGGGCCGCAGCGGCCACAACCCGGTTGCAATGTCCCGTAGCCTGGCTGCATGACGTTGCGCCTGCACGACACCGCCGCCCGCGCGGTACGCGAGTTCACCCCCGTTACGCCGGGGAAGGCCTCGCTGTACCTGTGTGGCGCCACCGTGCAGGCCCCGCCGCACATCGGCCACGTCAGGTCCGGCGTGAACTTCGACATCCTGGTCCGCTGGCTGGCCGCGAGCGGCTACCAGGTCACGTTCTGCCGCAACGTCACCGACATCGACGACAAGATCCTGCGGACCGCCGCCACCGACGGCGTCGAGTGGTGGGCGGTGGCCGAGCGCAACCAGCGCGCGTTCACCCGCGCGTACAACGCGCTGGGCTGCCGGCCGCCGGACGTCGAGCCCCGGGCGACCGGGCACGTGCCCGAGATGATCGTGCTGATGCGCCGGCTGATCGAATCCGGTCACGCCTACACCGCCGGCGGAGACGTGTACTTCGACGT
>Ga0335073_10014369_pt1 | contig 11090 bp, 10 predicted proteins | sample Lox_Sample_22_FD_207093 | JGI IMG/M metagenome (GOLD analysis project Ga0335073, IMG submission 207093) | Soil microbial communities from Loxahatchee National Wildlife Refuge, Florida, United States - Lox_Sample_2.2 | ecosystem: Environmental > Terrestrial > Soil > Wetlands | place: USA... | reverse complement strand
TGCCCGTCATCCTCAAATCCCGCCTGGGCATGGAACGCCGACAGCACCCGCGACCGGGCCGCGGTGTGCATCGACGCGGCCCGCTCCAGACCGCGCAGGCAATCGGCCTGCACCGCCGTGGGCATCGACGCCGCGTCCGCGGTGGCCAGCCAGCCCAGCCCGGCCGCCACCATCGCCAGCGCCTGTGCGGCACTGGCGGGAACGGCGGGCACCTGACCGGCTAAGCACACGACCCCGGAGGCCTCCTCACGGACATAACTTCGACTGCTAGTTCGATGATAGAGCAGGGGTCTGACAATTCTGGGAGCCTTGGCAGTGGTATGAGAATAAATTCAGGAAAACCGACGAGCTAAGAGGGCGGATATGACCGACGTCCTGCTGCAGGAAGACACCGATGGGATCCGGGTGCTGACGCTGAACCGGCCCGGGGCGCGCAACGCGCTGAGCACCGAGCTGGCGGCGGCGCTGAGCGCGGCTCTGACCGCCGCGGCGGCGGAGGAGGAAGTCCGGGTTCTGGTGCTCACCGGGGCGGACCCCGCGTTCTGCGCCGGGATCGACCTCAAGGAGGCCGCGCGGGACGGCGACGAGTACTTCCGCAGGGCGGGCACGGCCGACTGCATCGCCCAGGTGGGCCGGATGGCCAAGCCGGTCATCGGCGCGGTCAACGGCGCGACGTTCACCGGCGGTCTGGAGCTGGCCCTCGGCTGCGACTTCCTGATCGCGTCCGACCGCGCCATCTTCGCCGACACGCACGCCAGGGTCGGGATTCTGCCGCGAGGCGGCATGAGCGCCCGGCTCCCGCTGGTGGTCGGGGGCGCGCGGGCGCGGCGGATGTCCATGACCGGCCAGGTGATCGACGCGGCCACCGCGGAGCGCTTCGGTCTGGTGACCGAGGTGGTGCCGCACGACCGGCTCCTGCCGCGCGTCATGGACTGCGCCAGGGCGATCGCCGAGGTGCCGCCGGACACGGTGCGCGGCCTGAAGGAGATGTACGCCGCCCAGGCCGCGGTCGCGCCGGTGCTCGCGGCCGAGCGGGACATCGCGCGCCGGCACGTCCCCGACTGGGCGGGCCTGGAGCAGCGCAGGCTCGCCGTCATGGAACGCAACCGGGCCCAGATCGGGGGAGCGCCGGCATGAGGGTCGACACCGGGCTCGGCGGGTCCATCGATGCACGCGAGGCCGCGGTGCGGGCGGAGCGGGAGGGCTACGCGGGCGCGTGGACCAGCGAGATCACGCACGATCCGTTCGTCACGCTCGCGCTGGCCGCGGTGGCCACCGAGACCATCGAGCTGGGCACCGCGATCGTGGTGGCGTTCGCGCGCAACCCGATGTCCCTCGCCATGCAGGCCAACGACGTCCAGCTGCTGTCGCGGGGGCGGCTGCTGCTCGGCCTGGGCTCGCAGATCCGGCCGCACATAACGCGGCGCTTTTCCATGCCCTGGTCGGCGCCGGCCCGGCGGATGCGCGAGTTCATCCTGGCGCTGCGGGCCATCTGGAGCTGCTGGAACGACGGCACCACGCTGGACTTCCGCGGCGAGTTCTACCAGCACACGCTCATGACGCCGTTCTTCAGCCCGGGACCCAGCCCGCACGGAGCGCCGAAGGTGATGCTGGCCGGGGTGGGGGAGGCGATGACCGCGGTCGCGGGCGAGGTGGCCGACGGGTTCTTGTGCCACGGCTTCACCACCGAGCGGTACCTGCGCGAGGTCACCGTGCCCGCGCTGGCCCGGCACGGCCGGCTGGACCGGCTCGAGGTGGTCGGCTCGCCGTTCGTGGTCACCGGCCGCACCGACGCCGAGCTCGAGGCGGCCGGGCGCGGCGTCCGGGAGCAGATCGCGTTCTACGGCTCCACGCCCGCCTACCGGCCCGTGCTCGAGCTGCACGGCTGGGGCGAGCTCGGCGGCCGGCTGCACGAGATGTCGCGCCACGGCCGCTGGCAGGAGATGGGCACGATCATCGACGACGACGTGCTGAACGCGTTCGCCGTGGTCGCCGAGCCCGGCGCGATCGCCGCCGAACTGCTGCGCCGCTACGGCGACGTGATGACCCGCATGACGCTCTATACGCCCTACGCCCTGGATCCCGCGATCACCGCGCAGATCGTCGCCGGCCTGCGCGCGGCCGACTGACTGATCGCGCCGCGGCGTGGCCGGCCAGCCGGGCGGCGTCGCGTTCCGGCCCTTTTACCGGATGAGCGGATCCCGGGGAAGTCCGAGGATGCGCTCGGCGACCTGATTGCGCTTGATCTCCGATGTGCCCCCGGCGATCGACATCGACCGGTTCAGCAGCATCAGCGTGCCCGCCATGCTGGCCGGGCCGTCGAGGAACGCGAGGTCGGGGCCGGCCAGCTCGGCGAGGATGGCCGCGGCCTCGTGCCCGTTCTCCGACAGCAGCAGCTTGGTCAGGTTGCCCTCGGGGCCGGGCCCGGCCCCGGTGACCGCCCGGTAGGCGGCGCGCAGGTTCAGCGCGGTCATGGTCTGGGTGCTGGCCAGGAAGCGGCCGACCCGGCCGGCGCCGCCGGCCAGCCGCTCGGGGTGCGCGTCCAGCGGACCGATCACCGCGTCCGGCGGCAGCGTGAACAGGCTGCCGCCCCCGCCGCCGATCGACACGCTCTCGTTGCCGAGCGTGGCCCTGGCGACCGTCCAGCCGCCGTCGACCGGCCCGACCACGTCAGCGTCCGGGACGAACACGTCGTCGAAGAAGACCTCGTTGAACTCCGAGTAGCCGGTCGGCATCCGCAGCGGCCGGACCGTGACGCCCTTGGCGTGCATGTCGATGACCACCATCGTGATGCCGTCGTGCTTGGGCGCATCCGGGTTCGTGCGCACGGTCGCGAAGCCGTAGCTCGCGTGGTGCGCGCCGCTGGTCCACACCTTCTGGCCGCTGATCAGCCAGCCCGCGGTTTTCCCCCCACCCCCGCCCACCCTTGTTGCCCTCGTCCTGATGCCCGCCGCGTCGGAGCCGGCGCCGGGCTCGCTGAACAGCTGGCACCAGATCACCTCCTGATTCAGCGCGGCCGGGACCCAGCGGGCGACCTGCTCCGGCGTGCCGTACTGGATCAGGGTGAGGATCACCCAGCCGGTGATCCCGTAGGACGGGCGCTTCAGGCCGGCGGCCGCGAACTCCTGCTCGATGACGAGCTGCTCGACGGCGCCGGCGTCCCGGCCCCACGGCCTGGGCCAGTGCGGCATCAGCAGCCCGGACTCGATCAGCGCCTGCTTTCGCGCGCCGTCGTCCAGCCCGCGCAGGCGCTCCACCTCGGGCCGGACCGAGGCCCGGATCTCCTCCGCCTCGGGCGGCAGGTCGATCGCGGCGGCACGGCTGACCCCGCCCCGGACCTGGTCGGTCACGTCGATCGCGGCGGCCTCGGCGTCGATGAGAGCCTGGATCGCGCCGGCCCGCCGCAGGTACAGGTGGGCGTCGTGTTCCCAGGTGAAGCCGATCCCGCCGTGCACCTGGATGTTGAGCTGGGCGTTCTGCACCCCGGCGGGCACGGCCAGGGTCGCGGCGATCGCCGCCGTGTAGCTGAGCTGGCCGCCCTCGCCGGCCCGGGCGGCGTCCCACACGGCGGCGGTGGCGAGCTCGGCCGCCACCAGCATGTTCGCGCAGTGGTGCTTCACCGCCTGGAAGGTGGCGATCGGCCGGCCGAACTGCTCGCGGACCTTGGCGTAGCGCGCCGCCTGCTCGGTGACCTCGCGGGCGACCCCGGTCGCCTCGGCGGCGAACAGCAGCCGGGACAGATCCGTGAGCACCCTGGCGGCGCCGGGCAGCACGGTGGCCGGCGCGCCGGTGAGGGTCACCCGGGCGATCCGCCTGCTCGGGTCCAGGTTGGCGGGCACCTCGGTCTTGACGCCGCCGTTCGCGGTCTCGATGACGAGCACGTCCTCGCCCTGCGCGACGAGCAGCACGTCGGCGACGTGACCGCTCGCCGCGATCCCGGCGCTGCCGGTCCCGTCGGCCACGTCACCGCGCAGCGCCACGGCCCCGATCGTCGAGCCGCTGGCCAGGCCGGGCAGCAGCCGGGCCTGCAGGTCCGGGGGGCCTGCCGCCGCGATCACCGCGCTCGCGATCACCGTCGGCACGAACGGCCCGGGGGCAACCGCGCGCCCGAACTGCTCGACGACGATCACCAGCTCGGGCAGGCCGAAGCCGGATCCGCCGTGCTCCTCGGGCAGGTGCAGCCCGAGCCAGCCGAGCTTGCCGATCTCGCCCCAGAAGTCGGGCAGGCCGTCGGTCTTGGCCTCGAGCAGGTTCCGGGCGGCGCCGCGGGCACCGCGGGCGCCGAGAAACTCGGACACGGTCTGGGCCAGCGCCCTGTGGTCATCGGTGATGGCGAGCGACATGGTTAAACCCTACGTGCTGGGTCGTTATCTGAGCAGATCAGCTCGTCCCTCAGTCAGCGCGGGGACGGCGGCTCCGTCCGCCACACCGACTCCTGCGCGATGCCAGCGGCGAGCCTGCCATCCTTGCCGAATATCCGGCCGGTGTACATGCCGCGCCCGCCCGCGATCGACTCCGGCTGCAGGTCCATCAGCACCCAGTCGTCGAGCGAGACCCGCCGGTGGAACCAGACCGCGTGGTCGAGGCTGGTCGGCGGGCCGAGCCGCTCGGCGCCCGGGGTACCGGCCAGCCCGGTGAACATGTCGGAGACGTAGGTCAGCGCGCAGGCGTTCAGGATGTCGTCGCCAAGCGCGTCCCTGGCCCGCAGCCACACCCGCGACGGCCACTTCTGGTCTGGCTGGGCCTGCTCGGGGATGCGCAGCTCCACGCCGACGAGCAAGCCGTGGATACCGCTGTCGGGCAGCTCGTCCGGCGGCGTGACCTCGGGCACGGTGTGCGCCTGGTAGTCGACGCCCGGCTCGACGATGTGGAACGAGGCGGCCATGTTGAAGATGACCCGGCCCTCCTGCACCGCGATGACCCTCCGGTTGGAGTAGGAGCGGCCGTCGCGGTCCTGGTAAACGGTCAGCAGGACCGGGCGGGACGCGTCGCCGCGGCTGAGGAAGTACCCGTGCAGCGAGTGCGGATGTCTTTGCGGATCGACCGTCGCCGCGGCGGCGCGCAGTGCCTGCGCCGCGACCTGCCCGCCGTACAGGCCCGACGGGCCCTCGTGCAGGACGGGGGTGAGGAAGAGGTTGACCTCGACCCGCTCCAGGGTCAGCAGGTCGAGCAGCCGCGAGCTGCTCGCGACGCGGTTCGCCGGGCCAGGCATGGCCCATTGATATCACCGCGCGCCGTGTGGCAGAGCGCTTGGCTGGCCCCTGCTAGATCTCGCTGGCTACGAGCTCGTAGACGTTCCCGTCCGGCCCGCGGAAGTGCTGCCAGGTCGGGCCGGGCTCGCCGAGCAGCTCGACGCCGGCGAGCCGCAGCTCGTCAACCGCCGCGGCCAGGTCGCGGACGGCAAACCCGACGACGGGGCCGGTGGAGAAGTGATCCCTGCCGGTGTAGTTGCGGCCGAACACCTCGACGTTGCGGCCGTCGGGAAGCTTGAAGACCCAGAGGCCCGGCTCGGCGTGCACCGCCTGCAGGCCAAGCACGCGGGTGTAGAAGTCCGCCAGCTCTTCGTCATGGTCGGTGCGGGTCCCGCACCAGCCCAGGCCCGTCACGTCCATGTCAGCCAGTATGTCCACGATTGCGGCATCCGGGGGGTGGAGCGGAAGGATTGCGCCGTCCACCGCGCCGTCCGCTGCGCCGTCCAGCGCGCCCGCCGGCGCGGCGGACGTCAGGCTTGCCCGGCGAACAGCTGCTCGCCCGCGGCCCCCGGCACCCAGTCGAGCGCCTTCTCAAAATGCACGGTCGTGCCATCGCCGCTGCCGGTCAGCTGAAGGTTGTCCACCACCGCGTCCATGATCTTCAGCCCGCGGCCGTGCTCGGCGGTGAGCGGCACAGCGGGGTCGGCTGGCGGCGCCGGGCGGGCCGCAGGGACCACGAGCGCGCCGCCGGAGTTGATGACCTCGATGACGCACCGCCCGTCCGAGGCCCGCGCCATGACCTCGTACTCGTCCGTGTGAGCCGCGTGCAGGATGACGTTGGCGCACGCCTCGCTCAGGGCCAGGGCGATGTCCGTCCGGGTCTCCGCCGTCACGCCGAGCCTCTCCAGGCATCCGTCCAGGACCTGGCGGCTGACCGGCACGCTCGCTGCGTCGCGCGGCAGGAACAGCACCATCTTGATCTCCACGGCGGCACCTCCGGGGCCAGGCGGTCGCGTCCGTCCAGCCTCGTTCCCCGGACGGGCGGTTCCTAACGCGCCTCCCCGCGATCCGCGGGGCTTGATGGCCTGCAGGTATTCCCCTTTCCGGCAAGAACGCGCAGAGTAATGCCCTAGGAGGTACGGCGCGGTGGGTGATGCGGTGGTCGGCGTGGTGGCGAACCCGCTGTCCGGCCGCGACATCCGGCGGCTCGTCACGCAGGCGTCGGTGTTCCCCACGGCCGAGAAGGCCAGCATGATCCAGCGGATGCTCACCGCGTTCCAGGCGGTCGGCGTGGGCCGCGTGCTGCTGTCCACCGACCTCGGCGGGATCTCGGCTGCGGTGCTGCGCACGATCGGCCAGCGCCGCAGCCAGGGCATCCGGCTGCCGGAGGTGGAATTCCTCGACGGCCAGCCGATCCGGCAGACCGCCCAGGACACCGTGGACTCCGTCCGGCGCATGGTCGCGGCCGGCGCGCGGGTGGTGGTGTGCCTGGGCGGCGACGGCACGGCCCGGGTCGCCGCCACCGCGGTCGGCGACACCCCGATGCTGCCGCTGTCGACCGGGACCAACAACGTGTTCCCGGTGGTCAGGGAAGCGACGATCGCCGGCCTGGCCGCGGGCCTCGTCGCGACCGGCGCGGTGCCGGCCGAGAGCGCGACGACGCGGGCGAAGCTGCTCGAAGCGCGGGCCGGCGGCCGGGCCGAGATCGCGCTCGTCGACGTCGCCGTGTCGACCGAACGTCACGTCGGGGCCCGCGCGGTCTGGGACCCGGCCACGCTGACCCACGTCTTCTGCGCGTTCGCGGAACCGGACGCGATCGGCCTTTCCAGCATCCTGGGGCAGCTTGCGCCGGTGGGCCGGCGCGAGCCGCGCGGGGTCCTCGCGCGTATCGCGGCCGGCGCGCCGCGGCGGGTGCTGGCGCCGATCGCGCCCGGTCTCGTCGCGCCGGTCGGGGTGACACACGTGGAGCAGATGCTCCCGGGCGCCGCTTACCTGATCGAGGCCGGCGCCGGGGTCATCGCCGTCGACGGCGAGCGCGAGCTGGAGTTCGGGCCGGGCGACCAGCCCACGGTCACGCTGCGCACCGACGGGCCGCGGTGCGTGGACGTGCCGGCGGTCCTGGCCGCGAGCGCCCGCCTCGGCCTTCTCGTTCCCGACCGTGGTGTGCGGACGCCAACCGTCTAGGAGGAAGACACATGACCGACACGCTGGAGCGGAAGACCCTGACCCGGGAGCAGCTGCTTGACGCCTACCGGATCATGCGCTCGATCCGTGAGTTCGAGGAACGGGTGCACCGGGAGTTCGCCACCGGCGAGATCCCCGGCTTCGTGCACCTGTACGCCGGAGAGGAAGCCTCGGCGGCCGGGGTGTGCCTGACCCTCGACGAGCGTGACACGATCGCGAGCACCCACCGCGGCCACGGCCACTGCATCGCCAAGGGCGTCGACGTCGGCGAGATGATGGCCGAGATCTACGGCCGCAGGACCGGAAGCTGCCACGGCAAGGGCGGCTCGATGCACATCGCCGACCTCTCGAAAGGCATGCTCGGCGCCAACGGCATCGTCGGCGGCGGCCCGCCGCTGATCTGCGGGACCGCGCTGGCCGCCAAGCTCAAGGGCACCGGCGGGGTGAGCGTCGCGTTCTTCGGGGATGGCGGCAGCAACCAGGGCACGACGCTCGAGTCGATGAACCTGGCCTGCGTGTGGAACCTGCCCGCGATCTTCATCGCCGAGAACAACGGGTACGCCGAGACCACGGCCAGCTCCTGGTCGGTGGCCAGCGACAACATCGCCGACCGCGCGGCCGGGTTCGGCATGCCCGGCGTGATCGTCGACGGCTTCGACTTCTTCGCCACGTACGAGGCGGCCAGCGAGGCGATCGCGCGGGCGAGGCAGGGCGGCGGCCCGACGCTCATCGAGATGAAGTTCACGCGCTACTTCGGCCATTTCGAGGGAGACCAGCAGACCTACCGCGCGGACGAGGTCGAGCATGCCCGCGCAGAGCTCGACTGCCTTGAACGCTTCGCCGCCCGCGTGACCGAGACCGGCGAGCTGAGCAGGGCCGACCTCGACGCGATCGACGCCGAGGTCGGTGCCGAGATCGACAAGGCGGTGGACGACGCGAAGGCCGCGCCGTTGCCGACCGAGGCAGACCTCCTCACCGACGTGTACGTCCGCTACTGACCCGGGAGGCTGGCCATGGCACGCAACATCACTTACCGCGAGGCACTCAACGAGGCGCTGGCCCAGGAGATGGAGCGGGACGAGAGCGTCATCGTGATGGGCGAGGACAACGCGGGCGGCGAGGGGGCGCCCGGCGACCAGGATGCGTGGGGCGGCGTGCTCGGCGTGACCAAGGGGCTGTACCACAAGTTCCCCGGCCGGGTTCTGGACACCCCGATCTCCGAGTCGGCGTTCATCGGCGCGGCGATCGGCGCGGCAACGGCCGGGATGCGCCCGGTGGCCGAGCTCATGTTCGTCGACTTCATGGGCGTCTGCTTCGACCAGATCTACAACCAGGCCGCGAAGTTCCGGTACATGTTCGGCGGCAAGGCGGTCACGCCGGTCGTGATCCGCACGATGTACGGCGCGGGGCTGCGGGCCGCCGCGCAGCACTCGCAGTGCCTGTACCCGCTGTTCACCCACATTCCCGGGCTCAAGGTGGTGCTCCCGGCCACCCCGTACGACGCCAAGGGCATGATGATCCAGGCGATCAGGGACAACGACCCGGTCATCTTCTTCGAGCACAAGGCGCTGTACGACACGTCCGGACCGGTGCCCGAGGAGAGCTACACGGTGCCGTTCGGCGAGGCGAACGTGGTCCGCGAGGGCGGCGACGTCACGATCGTGGCGCTCGGCCGGATGGTGCACACCTCGCTCGACGCGGCCGCCCAGCTCGCCGCCGGCGGCGTCGAGTGCGAGGTCGTCGACCTGCGCACGACCAGCCCGCTGGATGAGGACACGGTGCTGGAGAGCGTGGAGGGGACCGGCCGGGTGGTCGTGGTCGACGAGGCGCACCCGCGCTGCTCGATCGCGACGGACATCTCGGCGCTGATCGCGCAGAAGGCATTCGGCTCGCTGCAGGCCCCGATCGAGATGGTGACCGCGCCGCACACGCCCGTGCCGTTCTCCGGCCCGCTCGAGGACAGCTACATCCCGGATGCCCAGCGCGTCGTGAACGCGGTCAAGACCGTGACCGGGTGGACGCGGTGACCGATGACCGGATCGTCCCGGTGACGATGCCGAAGTGGGGCCTGTCGATGCAGCTCGGCAAAATCACCGGCTGGATCGTGGCCGAAGGCGACGAGGTTGGCGTTGGCGACGAGCTCGCCGACATCGAGACCGACAAGATCGCCGGAACGCTGGAGGCCGCCGACGCCGGGACCGTCCGGCGGATCATCGCTCACGTGGGCGAGGACGTTCCCGTGTCCGGGGCAATCGCGCTGATCGCCACGGCCGGCGTGAGCGACGCCGACCTCGACGCGGCCGCGCAGGAGGCCCGCGCGGTCATCGACGCCGGGGTGCCGGACGAGGCTGCCGGCGAGCCCGTGGTCGAGACCGCCGAGGTCGGTGGCAGGCAGATCCGCTACGTCGGGGCGGGGCAGGACGGCGACGTCGTGCTGTTCGTGCACGGCTACGGCGGCGACCGCAACTCGTGGCTGTTCCTGCAGGCGCCGATGGCCGGCAAGCACCGGGTGTACGCGCTGGACCTGCCGGGGCACGGTATCTCGTCCAAGGATGTCGGCGACGGCTCTGTTGGCCTGCTGGCCGACGCCGTCGTCGGCGTGCTCGACGCGATCGGCGCCGACCGGGCTCACCTGGTCGGGCACTCGCTCGGCGGCGCCGTCGCGCTCTCGGCCGCCGCCAGAGACCCGGCACGCATCCGGTCGTTGACGCTGATCGCCCCGGCGGGTTTCGGGTCTGCGATCAACGCCGGTTACCTGCGCGGGTTCGCCGACGCGCAGACCCGCCGCGAGCTCAAGCCGGTGGTCGGCCACTTGTTCTCGGATGAGGGCCTGGTGACCCGGCAGGTGGTCGACGACCTGCTGGCCTACAAGCGGCTCGACGGCGTCGACGAGGCGCTGCACACGCTGGTCACCGTGCTGCTGTCGCCGGACGGCGAGACACAGGGCATCGACGCCGCCGCGGCGGTCTCGGCGATCGGCGGCGCGGTGCCGGTCACCGTGGTCTGGGGGACCGAGGACCGGATCATCCCGGCTGGGCAGGCAGAGGCCGTGCCCGGCGCCGCCGTCCACCTGCTCGACGGCGCCGGCCACATGCCGCACATGGAGCGCCCGGCCGAGGTGCAGGCAGTGATCGAGGAGGCGATCGCGGCGGTCTAATCTGGCCCCGCCCCGGACTGTCCGGATTCGCGCATGTTTCGGCTACGGTGTCCCATCGTGTACAGCAATCCGGGCCGCGCGCTTCAGTCACCCGACTGAAGCGGCTCCGGATGCATATGCCTATCGTCGAGAGATGGACCTCAGACTTGCCGGGAAGACCGCCGTCGTCACGGGCGCGAGCAGGGGCATCGGCCTGGCCGTCGTCGGCGGGCTCGCCGCGGCCGGTGCGCACGTGATCGCGGGGGCCAGGGCCAGTTCCGCCGGCTTGGACGAGCTGGCGAAGGCCGGCCAGGTACAGACCGTGCTGGCCGACCTGGCCGCCCCGTCTGGCCCGGAGCGCCTGATTGAGGCGGCCGGGGAGCGGATCGACATCCTGGTCAACAACGTCGGCGGCGCCCCCGCCCGGACCGGCGGCTTCCTCAGCATCACGGACGACGACTGGCACGCCACGATCGAGCTCAACCTGATGGCCGCGGTGCGGACGACCCGCGCCGCGCTGCCGAAGATGATCGCCGCGGGGACCGGCGCGATCGTCAGCACCTGCTCGGTGAACGCGT
>Ga0335073_10014368_pt1 | contig 11091 bp, 12 predicted proteins | sample Lox_Sample_22_FD_207093 | JGI IMG/M metagenome (GOLD analysis project Ga0335073, IMG submission 207093) | Soil microbial communities from Loxahatchee National Wildlife Refuge, Florida, United States - Lox_Sample_2.2 | ecosystem: Environmental > Terrestrial > Soil > Wetlands | place: USA... | reverse complement strand
CGACCTTTTGGTTGATAGTATTGTCATCACACAACAGCACTCGCAACGGCTGACGGCTGGCAAAAGTTTGTTGATCCTGAACCGGTGGCGGTATCATTTGTTCTGTGGCAACCTTTGTTGTTGTTTTGGAAAGAACGCGGGTTAGAGTCTCAAAAAATTGGACGGGCTTGACGGGCTTGGTGGCAAAAGCAACAAACGGGATGCGCTCTGTCGGAGGAGTTTCCTGGCGCATACCGAGCGGCGCGAGCAGTACCAGCGGCATCGTAGCCGCTTGGGGCAAATGATGAATTTCAGCGGCGAGTGTAAAACCGTCCATGCCAGGCAACTGGGCGTCAAGAATGATTAAATCAAATTGGTTGCCGTCACGGAGAAAACTCAATGCCTGTTGCGCATCTTCAGCAACGTGAACAATCATTCCCCATTTTACCGCTTGTTCAGCCAGCGCACGACGGCTGGCCGCGTTATCATCCACAATCAAAGCCCGGCGGTCCGCCAATTGATTCTGCCGGCCGGCAAGTGTAAATGGCGCGGTTTGCGGCTGAACGAGCACATTTATGGTAAAATGGAACTTCGAGCCTTCACCCGGCACGCTTTCGGCCCACATTTTACCGCCCATCAATTCAACCAGTTGTTTGCTGATGGCTAAGCCTAGTCCTGTACCTCCGTAGCGATGAGCCGTTGAAGCATCAGCCTGAGTAAAAGGCTTGAACAAGCGCGCCAAGCGATCCGGTGGGATGCCGATTCCCGTATCGCACACCGAAAAATGGAGGTGTAGCAAGGAACGGCCCCGGTTGTGTTCTTCCCTGGCTGAAAGCAATTTGATTTGAACCAAAATCTCACCGGCTTTGGTAAACTTAAGACCATTGCTCAAAAGATTCACCAGAACCTGGCGAAGGCGCAACGCGTCACCCTCCACGAGCGTGGCAATCCGGTCATCCATCTGATAGACCAGATCGAGATTCTTCTCGAACGCCCGTGGCGCCATTAAATCCAGTGTTTCCTCCACACACGTGCGTAAATCGAACGGTCGTGAATCCAGTTCAAGCTTGCCTGCTTCGATCTTCGAAAAATCAAGGATGTCGTTGATAATGGTGAGCAATGCTTCACTGCTGGCATGAATCGTTTCAAGATAACCGCGCTGCTCGGCAGTAAGCGGTGATTCAAGCAGCAGCCCAACCATCGCCACAACGCCATTCATTGGCGTGCGGATTTCATGGCTCATGGCCGCTAGGAAATCTGATTTGGCGCGCGCGGCGGATTCGGCGGCAATCCGAGCCGCCATTAATTCGCGCTGATGCTCAAGCAACTTGTCAAATTGCCGTTTGGTTTTTAACGCCGCATGCAGACGCTCGCGCAGTTCCACGGCGTCGAATGGCCGGCTCACACAGTCATGCGCGCCCAGTTCAAACGCGCGCACTTTCTCCGCAGCATCTTCAACAGTAAATACAATAACTGGAATCGTCTGCGTGGCTGGAACCTCCTTGAGTTCCTGAAGCAAATCCAGTTGGCCCGCGTCCAGCAAAATCAGATCCGCCGGCTGGTCGCGAAACACTTCAAAAATCCCTCCGTCAGGTGGCGCCAACCGGATGGCAATATCATCCGCCCGCAGCAATTCGGATAGCACTCCCAACAGTTCCGCATCATTGCCAACCAGAAAAATTTGGGCCGCTGCCTGTCTCATGCTGAACATTCCTGTTTTCGTTCCAATCTGTGACTTGCGCTTAATTAACGTTCATTCAATATCAGTTTTGCCGTTTAGGCCAAGCCGATTTTTGTTAGTGCCGCAATTCTGATGCCGAAAGAAACGTTGCCGGCACAAAGTTTTGGCGATAAAATGGCCGTATGTTGCAGTCGGTACTCGAACCCAGTACGGCGGAAAACGCGACTTTATTTCACGAAACGTATCTGGCCGCCTACCGCTTCATGCTGACGGCGCGGCTGCTGGATGACAAATTCGCCGCCCTTGGGCGTTCAGGCCGTATCCACGGCGGTGTCTTTTTAGGACGCGGCCAGGAAGCCTTGAGCGCGGCAGCCGGCGTTTTGCTGAAACCAGGAGATGTCTTTGCCCCATTGATTCGCGACGCCGCGGGGCGGCTGGCTTTTGGCGAAACCATTTTGGACGCCGCCCGCACGTATCTTGGCTCGGCGCGAGGCCCGATGCGCGGGCGAGACGGCAACGTCCACCGCGGCAGGCCGCAGGAAGGTTACTTGCCGATGATCAGCCATCTGGGCGCGATGATTTCCGTCGTGAACGGCATTTTGTTCGCGCGCCGGTTCAAAAAAATTTCCGGCACGATCGGCGTGGCCAGCGTCGGTGACGGCGCTACCTCCACCGGCGCGTTTCACGAGGCGCTTAATCAGGCGGCGGTGGAAAAATTGCCTCTGGTCCTGATCGTTGCGAACAATCAGTACGCTTATTCCACCCCCGTTTCACGCCAGTTTGCCTGCCATGATTTGGCAGACAAGGCTGCCGGCTACGGCGTGGAGGCGGACTCGGTGGACGGTACCGATTTGAACGCATGTCTGGAAACCATTGGACGGGCGATGACGCGCGCGCGCGCCGGTCACGGACCCCAGTTGGTGGTGGCGACATTACTCCGCCTGTGTGGGCACGGCGAACACGACCCGGCCGATTATGTGGACCCGAAATTGAAGAATTCTTCGCTCGGCCGGGATTGTCTCAAAGTCGCCGAAGAATTTCTGCTGGATCGGAAGCGGCTCGATGTCGCGCAGCGCGGCACGATACGGGAAGAAATCATCCGCGAAATCGAAGCCGCCATAGCGCAAGCGCAGCGCGAGCCGGCACCTGATCCATTCAGTGAGGAATGGCGGGCGATTGCAACCAAACATCTCAGTGAAACGCATGAGGAATCCTGACAAAGCAGAAGGCAGAAGGCAGAAGGCAGAACCAGATGGCGGTTTCGTTTCTGCATTCCATATTCCGCAACCTTCCATTGGCGCATGAGTCTTACCTACCTGGAAGCTATCCGTGAAGCGCAAGCACGCGCCTTGCGCGACGACCCGCGCGTGTTCATCTACGGTCAAGACGTCGGCGTGTTTGGCGGCGCGCACAAGGCCACGAAAAATCTGGCAAAGGAATTTCCCGGGCGGGTTCTGGATTCGCCCATCAGCGAGGATGCCATCATGGGCTTGGCGGTCGGCGCGGCGATTGAAGGGATGCGGCCGATTGTAGAGATGCAATTTGCGGACTTTTCCACGGTTGGTTTTAACCAGATTGTCAACCAGGCGGCCACGCTTTTCTGGCGAACGAACGTGCCGTGCCCGGTCACGGTACGCCTGCCGTTTGGCGGCACGTCGGGCAGCGGGCCATTTCACAGCCAATGCATGGAAACGGTTTACGCGCATTATCCAGGATTGATCGTATTGACACCCGCCACGGTCGAGGATGCTTACAGCATGTTGCTCGAAGCGGTAGCAATTAACGACCCGGTGATTTTCTGCGAGCACAAATTTCTCTATTACCATCTCAAAGCGGAAAAATTGCCAAGTGAAGCCTTGCCCGTCGGCAAGGCCCGCATCGCGCGCGAAGGCCGCGACATGACCATTGTTGCTTACAGTGCCATGGTGCACGAGGCGCTGGAAGCGGCCAAGGAACTCGCGCCCGAAGGCTGGGAGGTGGAAGTTGTAGATCTACGTTCTGTAAAACCGATTGATACAGACACAGTGATGGCCAGCGTCGCGCGCACAGGACGGTTGTTATGTGTCGGCGAAGCCTGGCCATGGGGTGGCGTCACAGCCGAGATTATCGCGCGCGTAGTCAGCGAAGGCTACGGCTTGCTGGACGCACCGCCGCAACGGCTCAACGCCAAGGACACCCCGGTCCCATACCATCCTAACCTCTGGATGGCACATCGTCCCACACACCATGCGATTACTGCTGCAGCCAGAAACCTGTTGAGAAAATGACCAGAGAAAACACATATCGTAAACTGTAAACGAAATGCCAGCCATTCCCATTATCATGCCGCAATTGGGCGAATCTATTGCCGAAGCCAATATCATTGGCTTCCTGGTGAAACCGGGAGACGTTGTCGAAGCCGGCCAAGATTTGATCGAAGTGGAAACCAACAAGGCCAACATGACGGTGACCTCGCCTTGCGGCGGACAAATTGAAAAACTGACCGCGCAACTGAACGAAAGTTATCCCGTTGGAGCGGCACTCGGTCAGATTGCAACCACGAACGAAGAAATCGCCCGGCTGGGTTTGGAAGTTTCCACGGCAGCCAAACCCGGCGACACTGACCGCGTGGCCAAGGCTGGGAACGGCGGACAGAATCGTGTACGACCGACCGTTCGCGGTCTGCCTGTCCCCGCGAACGCCGCCGGCGCCAGTTATCTCTCGCCACGGCTTAAGGCGCGTATGACGGAAATGGGTTTGAGCGCCGCCGATCTCGCGGGCGTCGCAGGCAGCGGCGCGGCAGGGCGTGTGACCGTTGAGGATTTTGAAAAATTCATCGCGCAGCTCGAAAAACAAAAAATGAGCCAGGCCTCCACCATGCGCGTGGCCGTAGCCGATGCCATGCGGCGCAGTTGGACGCGGCCCATTGCTCACGTGGGCATGCCGGTATGTCTCGACCCGTTGTTTGCCTACCGCAAAGTAACGCGGCCCAAACCAGGCCCGGCGCTTTGCGCGTTGCGCGCGCTGGCAGTGGCACTGGCCGAGAACAGCGCGCCGGCAGGCCGTTTGGTCGGTAGTAAAATTGTTCATCCGTCCGCGATTGATATTGGCTTCGCGGTTGAAGCAGAGGATGGCGTGCTGGTTCCAGTGTTGCGCAATGCCGACAAACGGCCATTGAAAGATTTAGTCGCGCCGTATAATGAATTGGTGGAGTTGGCGCGGCAGCGCAAGTTGCCGCCGGACGTCACGGGGGGTTCCATTGCCACAGTCACGAATTTCGGCACGTTCGGGCTGGAATGGGCCACACCCATCCCGCTACCGGAACAAACGCTCGTGCTGGGCATGGGCGCAGCGCGTCACGCCCCAAATTGGGATTCGGTAAAAGGTCAGTTCGTACCGATTATGGAGGCAAACTTGACATTAAGTTTTGATCATCGTGTGCTTGACGGTGGTGCGGCGGGCCGTTTGCTTCAGCGCGTCGCGGCCTTGATGTCAAAGCCAGACACACTTTAAAACCGTGTCTGGAGGGCCTGTTTCGAATCGCATTGCCATTGTTGAAGGCGACATTACGAAACAGTGCGTGGACGCCATCGTGAATACCGCCAACACGACGTTGCTTGGCGGAGGTGGCGTGGACGGTGCCATTCATCGCGCCGCCGGGCCGGAATTGCTGGCGGAATGCCGTGCGCTTAATGGCTGCGCCACGGGTCAAGCCAAAATCTCGCGAGGTTACAAACTCTCGGCAAAATGGCTCATTCATACGGTCGGTCCGGTCTGGCGTGATGGTTCTCACGACGAGGACACGCTGCTCGCGAGTTGTTATCGAAGTTGCTTCACACTCGTTGAGCAACATGACATTAAAACTGTGGCGTTCCCGTCCATCAGCACTGGCGCGTACGGTTTTCCGATGGACCGCGCGGCAAGGATAGCCTTACGCGAGGTAAAACATTTTTTGGAGGGGAATCATACGGTCGAGGAGGTAATTTTAGTTTGTTTTGGCGTTGGCGCGTTGGAGGTTCACAAAGCCGCCTATCAGGAAATTTGCGTTTGATATTGCCGCGAACCAACTTATAAGAATTGCAGTGCAAAATGCGAAACCTTTAAAGTCGAAATTGACCGCGTTGACAATTGTTTTGCTGTATTCGACAGGAATCGGGCAATTGGTTGGCAATGGATTGCTGGCGAGCCGGACTCGTCCGTATGATTCCAAGCTTGATCTCATGCAGTTGCACACCCAAGGGAACAAAGTTTTCAACGCGGTTGGAAAACCAATGCGGCTTTATGGCGTTAATATCGCATCGCTCGAATGGCGAAACGATGGTGACCACGTGCAAGAATCCGTCAATCGTGCCATCAACGACTGGAAGGTAAATCTCATCCGTCTGCCCCTGGCGCAGGATCGCTGGTTTGGCAAAATGACGAACCAGACGGACGGAGGCGCGGCTTATCGTGCTATCGTGGACGAGCTTGTGGATACGTGTGCCGTAGAGCACGTGTATATTGATTTGGATTTGCACTGGTCAGATTGCGGCAAGTGGGTTAATGAGGGCGGCAAGCTTGGCCAGCACAACATGCCCGATCAAAACTCCGTAACCTTCTGGCAAGATATAGCGGCGCGTTACAAAAATCATCCCAACGTCATCTTCGGGCTTTATAACGAACCTCATGATGTGGAATGGGTGACTTGGCGAAACGGTGGCACAGTCACTGATGTTCCCTCAAGGTGGAATCCCGACCAGACGCGAACTACATACGAAGCGGTGGGAATGCAGAAGCTATATGATACGGTCCGTGCCGCTGGTGCAAGAAACCTTGTAACTGTTGCCGGACTTGATTGGGGTTACGATCTAAGCGGAGTGCTGCGAGGTTACGCGATCACGGGCACAAATTTTGTCTATGAAACCCACCCTTATCCGAACAAAAACAACTGGGACAAATACTTTGGCGCCGTAAGCCAGTATTACCCGGTTTACATTGGAGAATGGGGCTTTGGGGGATGGAATTCAGACGCCACAAATGGCCTTGCTTATGAACAGCGATTGGTGGATTACGCCGAGGAACACGGCATCCAAATGTGGACCGCGTGGGACTTCCACACCACGGCAGGACCGACTTTGATTAAAAACTGGTCGTACGAACCGACCGCCTTCGGGCAATTCGTCAAGAAACAACTTGCAAGCACAGCTGAAGCTCGCGGCTTTAACAATTGAAGGCGTTTGCCTAGTGACAACGTAAAGCTGAAATTAAGCGCTTTAAACGCCACTCACTTGGTCGCCGGTTCAGCAGCAGTCTTCTCTTCCTTTTCTCGCACCAGAGTAGCGCCTTTGCCAAGGCGTTTGCGTAAATAGGTGAGTTTGGCTCGGCGAACTTCGCCTTTGCGTTCAACCTCAATTTTATCCACGCGCGGCGAATGCAACGGAAACACGCGCTCGACGCCCTCGCCATAGCTTATGCGGCGCACGGTGAAAGTCTCGTTCAATCCGTGACCGCGTTTGCCGATGACGACGCCTGAAAAAATCTGGATACGCTCCTTGTCGCCTTCAACAACCTTGGTGTGCACACGGACAGTGTCGCCAACGGCGAATTTTGCGTCGCCCTTGCGATATTGTTCCGATTCAATTTTATCCAACAATGCCTGGTTCATAAATCTTTAACGACGCTCTATGAGCGGCGTATTTTTCTGGCGGTCACAGTCCGCCGTTACATCAAATCCGGCCTTCGTTCTTTTGTCCGCAATTGCGCTTGTTCTCGCCGCCACTTTTCGATTTCAGCGTGGTTGCCGGAAACCAAAATATCCGGCACTTTCATCCCGCGAAATTCCGCCGGGCGTGTGTACTGCGGATATTCCAACCCCGCCATGTCTAGGCTGAACGATTCGTACTGCGAACTCTCATCATCGCCCAAAACCCCGGGCAACAGACGTGCCACAGTGTCAATCACCACCATCGCAGGCAGCGCGCCGTTCGTCAGGACGTAATCGCCAATGGACAACTCATCGCCCGCCAGCTTCTCGCGCACTCGCTCGTCAAAACCTTCGTAATGGCCGGTTACGAGGACCAAATGCTTTTGCCCAACCAACTCGCGCGCGACAGCTTGATTAAATTTTCGCCCGATCGGCGACAATAAAATCACCCGCGTATCTTCGCGCCGCAACGCTTCAATCGCTTCAAACAACGGCTCCGGTTTAAGCAACATTCCCGGTCCGCCGCCAAATGGCCGGTCGTCCACGGTTTTGTGCCGGTCATGCGCCCAGTCCCGGAGATTGTGGATTTTCAAATCCAGCAAACCGGCTGCGCGCGCACGTTTGATGATGCTCTCATCCAATGGCCCGGCAAACATCGCCGGGAATAAAGTAAGCACGTCAATTTTCATTTTGTAGCAGCGCTCTGCGAGCGCGAAGCGTGCTCACCGGCCTCAAACTGCCACCACAAATCAACTCGCCGATCTATTTTCGACAATTTCCACCGAACAACGCAGCCCCTCTTTTGCGCTTCCAGCGAGCAACAAAGACCGAATAGCGTTAATCGTCACTCCATGCCGACCGATGATTTTGCCCACATCCTCTTGATCCAAACGCAACTCATAAACGGTCATACCATTGCGTTCCACTGGCGTAATGGACACGGCCTCGGGCTTTTGCACCAATCCCTTGACGACGTATTCCAAAAAGGCCTGCATGGCACGAAAAACACCTTCAAGTCAGGCAGCCGCAGCGGCCTTGCCCGCTTTTTTAATGAAACTGGCGACTGTTTCACTAGGTTGCGCGCCTTTACCCAGCCAATATTGGGCACGGTCAAGATTGAGGGAAAAATTGTCGCCCTTCTTTAATGGCTGATAGGTGCCGATTTCCTCGATGAACTTGCCATCGCGCGGACTGCGGCCATCAGCCACAACAATACGAAACACCGGGGCATTCTTGGTCCCGACGCGCTTCATGCGAATTTTTACTGCCATAAATTTTGCAAAAGAGCGAGCAAAGTATCACTGTGTAATGTAATTTGCAAGCCCCGTTTTGCGTGAAAAAGGCTGCTTGCCGGCCTCATTAATCAATGCTTTGCTTTGGCAAGATGAGCCGACCGTACGAAGAAATTTTAGGCGGGGAATCCCTGCCTCGTTCCGCGCCAGGCGTGCGGCATGAAATGATATGTGCTCGTCTACATACGGCGATGACTGCCAGCGTAGCGAATCTTCCCGCCACACAATTGCTGGCCCCGCGCACAAAAGTCCAGGTTTCCCATTCAACGGCCATCTGCCCTGATCTCGCACTCGTTACTGTGGCCACCGGCAAACTGTGGCTCGCCGCCGAAATTATCAGCACGGACGACCATCAGGCCGACACGGTCGTCAAAAAACAACTCTATGAAGACATTCGCGTACCGAGGTTATGGATGATTGACCCGCGTTACGACAACGTGGAGATTTATCACTGCACGGAATGGGGCTTGGTATTAAAAAGCATCCTGGCTGGAAACGAAGTCCTCGCGGAAACACTGATCCCTGAATTTCAAATCGTTATCGCTGGACTATTCGCCGCTGAATCAAAAGCACATTAAGCTTGCGACTTTTTATAGTTTGAATGAAATTCAGATTTAAGCTGTCTTAATCCTGACAACCAAGAAATCAAATAGTCTATGAAAAAATCCAAATGGTTCCTCGCCCTCGCCGCCGGGCTGGTGGCGGCAACATTCGCAGTCAGCGCACTGGCTGCCGACAACAATGACGTCACCCTCACGGGCATGATGGTTTGCGGCAAGTGCAAATTGCACATCACGAAAGAATGCCAGGACGTGCTGCAAGTTGAAAAGGACGGCAAAACGGTCAACTACTTTTTGACGATGAACAAGGTCGCCAAAGACTTCCACCCCAACATTTGCGAGAACGATGGGGAAAAGGTAACAGTGACCGGCAAGGTGTCCGAAAAGGATGGCAAAGAAGTGATGGTGGCTTCCAAGATCGAAGAGATTAAATAACGACTACACCTCCGCCGGTCGCATCCGGCGATTGAAGGCCACGGCGTCCGCGTAACGGACGCCGTGCCCGCCGAAAATGTCTAGCGCCGAGCCAATGGTGAGGTCAATCTTCCCCTGCCCCAATTGGGTGACTGCCTCTAAATCACCCAATGAATTTGCGCCACCGGCGTAGGTCGTTGGAATGGGTGCCCAGCCGCCGAGTTGCTCAACCAATTCGCGGTCAATGCCACGGCACAAACCTTCCACATCTACGGCATGAATTAAAAACTCGGCGCAGCTTTTGGCGAGCTTTCGCAACGTGTCCGGTGTAATAGCCAATTCCGTGAGTTTTTGCCAGTGGTTAGTCACAATTAAATAATCTTTGCCACTCCGCCGGCAGCTTAAATCCAACACGAGTCGCGATTTACCAACCGTTTTGACCAATTCACCCAGCCGCGTTTCATCCAAAAGGCCTTCGCGAAAAACCCAACTCGTAATAATGACGTGTGACGCGCCGGCATCAAGCCACTCACGCGAATTTTTGGCATTGATGCCGCCGCCAACTTGGAGTCCACCCGGGAACGCTGCCAGCGCCGCCCTCGCTTCGGCCTCGTTGCCGGGACCGAGCATGATGACATGGCCGCCGGCTAACCCGTCACGTTTGTAAAGTTCGGCAAACCACGCGGCAGAACGGTCGGAGACAAAATTCGTCCGCAAGCTGGAATCGGCGAGCGTGCCGCCGACAATTTGCTTCACTTTGCCTTCGTGCAGGTCAATACAGGGGCGAAACATGCGCTCAAGCTAAATTCGACCAGCCAAAATGCACACTAAAAATTTGACGTAAGACCAGGAACATAGAATCTTAGGCAGCTTTTATTTGTGAAAAGTTCGTTTTTAAGTGCTCAAGCGGGTGGTAAACGTTTCTGTACCCTCGTTTTATTTCTCTCTTTTGCTTTTCTCGCCAATGGCCAGCCCTATGGTTTGGACTCGCGTCCGTCAATCGGACCTTTCCTAAACGGCAAGATGCCGGAAACCGCGCCCGCCATTTCCGGCAATTGGTCGGCGGTGGAAGCCTTTCCAAATCTGCTTTTCACCAACGCCGTCGGTCTCACGTATGTTCCCGGTACGGATGAGTTGTGCGTCTGGGAACGTGAAGGCCGGATTTGGGCGTTTAAAAATGATCCAGGCGTGACGCAAAAAAAACTCGTGCTCGACCTCAGCAACCAATGTCAGGGCTGGGATGATTCTGGATTGTTGGGAGTCGCGTTTCATCCTGGTTTTGCCACGAATCATTATATTTTTGTCTATTATACTTGGTGCAAACCCGGCACGGTGGTGGGCAGCCCAACGACCCGTCCGCCACCAATTGTTCCGGGCGCTTATCACGACCGCCTTTCGAGGTTTACGTTGGATGCAAATGGTGTGGCAATTCCAGGATCTGAAACCGTTTTCATTGACCAGACTGACCAGACGATCTGGCATCACGGCGGCGGCATGTTCTTT
>Ga0335073_10014366_pt1 | contig 11092 bp, 9 predicted proteins | sample Lox_Sample_22_FD_207093 | JGI IMG/M metagenome (GOLD analysis project Ga0335073, IMG submission 207093) | Soil microbial communities from Loxahatchee National Wildlife Refuge, Florida, United States - Lox_Sample_2.2 | ecosystem: Environmental > Terrestrial > Soil > Wetlands | place: USA: Florida... | reverse complement strand
GCCGTCAGGATTGCGGACTTCGGCCTCGACCAGCAGCGTCCGGCTGTCCTCGTCGAGCGCGGGTGCGATTCGTGTGATGGTGCCGGTGAACTGGTCGCCCGGGCGCGCGTCGATCGTGAGATTCACCGGCATCCCGAGCTTGGCGAGCGGCACGAACCGCTCGGGCATCGGGCAACGCAGCTTGATCGGATCGGTCGCGATCACTTCATAGACCTGCTTGCCCGGCGCGACGTACTCGCCAAGCGAGACCATCCGCTTCTGCACAAAGCCGGAAAACGGCGCGCGAATCTCGGTATCGCCGAGCTTCTTCTTTGCGAGCTCGAGGGCGCGCTCGGCGGATTCTTCGTCGGCCTTGTCCATGCGCATCGTGGCCGCGATCTGATCGAATTGCTCGGGCGACATCGTGCCGTCGCGGCGCAGCTCACTGGCCCGCGCGAAACGCGCGGCGGAATTGTCGGCCCGGGCGCGAGCCTGGTTAAGCGCGGCCTCGGCCGTACCGACGCGGATCTGATACTCGCGCGGATCGATACGGAGCATCACCTGCCCGGCTGTCACCGCATCGCCGAGATCGGCAACGACTTGCGCGACATTGCCCTCGACCTGCGACGCGATCGTGGCGCGTTCCTTGGCGAAGAGCGCGCCCTGGATTTCCGCGGAACGTTCGAGGCTCTGCTGATGAGCCGCGGCGACACTGACGGTGATGGCTTGCGAATCGGTTGGCGCGGCCTCGACGTCGGCGGCAGCCGAGCGATGGCATCCCACGCTGCCGAGCGCGGCAAGCGCAATCGCAAGTGTCGCCGCGATATGAATCCGCGAGGGCTTTATCCGCATCGCTCCGCCTGCACGCCTTTCAGGAACAGCTCGATCACCGCATCAGCGTCCGCCTCGGGTGGAGTTGAGGCCAATCCGAGGACCCGCCGCCGTAGCGAGCCGGTGATCATTTCGGTGAGCATAAAGGCCGCGAATTGAGGATCGATCGGGCGAATCGCGCCCTGATCGATCGCGTCGCGAAAAATCGCCGCGATGAGGTCGAGGGTCTCGCGATAAATCGCCATGAACTCGCGTCCACGGGGCGAGTCGAGCACGAGATCGAGCGAGTTGCCGACGATAAATGTCTTCAGGAAATCCTGGTTCGACGATTGAAGCCGATACGAGGTGTGAATCAGACGCCGCAGCCGCTGGAGCGGCGGCAAAGTCGGATCGTCGGCGCGGGCGGTCTCGGCCTGGAGCGCGCGGATTCCTTCGATAACGGCGGCATGGACCAGATCGTCCTTGCTGTTGAAATAAAGATAGATAGTACCCTTGGCGACCTTGGCTTCCTCGGCGACGCGGTCGATAGTGGTGGCCTGGATACCGTAATGGCCCAGGACTTTGCGAGCGGCGACGAGAATCTCGCGTTCGCGGTACTCTTTGATGACTTCTTCGCGGGTCACTGACTGACCATTCAGATGACTGAACGTACAGTCAGTGTAGTCATCGCGCAGAAAATGAGGCAAGCGCCGTTTGTACTGTGCTGGAGTGACCGAATCGGCCTGGATGGCCGATTAAAATAGAAAGCAGCAAAATTCTATGAAAATCGCGACCTTTAACGTCAATGGCATCACCAGCCGGCTGCCCATCCTCTTGCGATGGCTTGCTGAATCCAAACCCGATGTCGCATGCCTCCAGGAACTCAAGGCAACCCAGGATAAGTTCCCTGAAAAGGAGGTCCGTGAGGCTGGGTATTACCCCATCTGGCACGGGCAGAAGAGCTGGAATGGCGTGGCAATCCTGGCGCGCGATGCCGATCCGGTTGAGATTCGGCGCGTACTGCCCGGCGATCCGGAAGATGAACATAGCCGCTACATCGAGGCCGAGGTGCGCGGAATTGTTGTAGGCTGCCTCTATCTTCCAAATGGCAACCCTGCCCCGGGTCCGAAATTCGATTACAAGCTCAAATGGCTCCAGCGCCTGACCAAGCACTCGCAGGATTTGCTCGCGTCGAACAAACCCGCAATTCTCGCCGGCGACTATAACATCATCCCGACCGAGATTGACGTGTATAAACCCGAGCGATGGGTCAAGGACGCACTCTTCCTGCCTGAGGTCCGCGAGGCTTACGCCAACATCGTCGCGATGGGCTGGACCGACGCGCTGCGCACGCGCCATCCGGGCGAGCGCATCTTCACGTTCTGGGATTATTTCCGCAACAACTGGATGCGCGACGCGGGCCTGCGCATCGATCATCTGCTGCTAAGCCCCGCACTCGCCCCGCGCCTCGCTGACGCCGGTGTAGATCGCGATCCGCGCGGATGGGCCAAGCCCAGCGATCACACGCCGGTGTGGGCGATCATCAGCGACGAATAAGAAGAGGCAGAATTTTTACCACGAAGGCAGCAAGCTACTAGGGTCAGAAGTGGTTTATAATAAATTTCTTCTACTTTGTGCCTTCGTGTCTGCGACTTCGTGCCTTTGTGGTGGTCTTTTGCGGCCTTTTTTGCCTGGTTATTTTTCTCGCGGTTCGCTTAGCAGCCGATCGCCCAGGATATCCGCGAGGCGCTCGGCCGGCAGGCGGCGCAGCTCGGGGATGGCGAAGCCCGAGGCGGCGGCGTGGCCGCCGCCACCGAAATTCTCGGCGAGGCGCGACAGATCGACCTCGCAATCGGCGCTGCGCCTGAGGCTTACGCCCTGGCTGCGCAGGTCGAACAGCGCCACGACCATTCGGTGCTGATCGGCGTAGAGCTTCGCCGCCACCTCGCTCGAATAGCCGAAGCAGCAGGCGGTGCGCACGGTGATGCCGTTTTCGAGCTTGCGATCGACGAGGGTCGCGTGCGCGAGCTCGATACTGCGGCGCATCGCGTCGCGCCCTGATTCGAATGCGTGGCGCAGCTTGCGACTCATCGTCGGTTCGGTGAGCCGCAGGATCTCGCGATACGACGCGATTCCGCCGAGGGTCTGCACGGCGAGCGCCCAGTCAGGCGATTCGGCGATCTTGTGAACCCACCTGTCGTGATCGTCGGCGATCATCGCCAACGGTGCGAACTTCTCGAATTCTTCGCGGGCTTTGTCCGGCAGATCGCGCGCGGCGCGCCTCAAGTAATTGAACGTCAGCCGCGCCGCCGAGTACTGCTCCGAGAGCACCTTGTCCGTGAACTGCACCTGGAACTCGGGCGCCTCGGCACGCGAGACCGCCGTGCGATGATGATCGATCCAATAGATGCGCACCCCGCGCTCGGCGAGATCGTTGAGATGATCTCCGGTCGCGACCTGATTCCACGACAGGTCGGTGATCCAGAGCTCATCGTCGCTGTTGGGCTGGACCTCGAGCTGCTGGATCGTGCTGTCGGCCTCGTTGTTACCGGCGAGCGTGGTTTTGACGCGCTGGCCGTCGTAAAAGCGCGCGACGGCTGCGGCCGCCATGACGCCATCGAGGCACGAGGGCCCATGGCTCACGACATGAATAGTGCGAAGGGGTTTGCTCGGCATGAACAGGCCATTATAGAGCATCGCGCGGCGCCGAGCGAATGTGTGGCCATCTCGCCCGGCGGACGAACAATCGTGTTCCCCACTGCCGGCTCGTGCGATAACATCTAGCGGTCACCAGAACCCCTCCGGCCCGAGGTTCCTGCAATGGGAAATGCAGCGGTTCACATCGGTTTCGACAGTCGCGTTGCTGACAGAACAGAAGCCAGGACTCGCGCCGCGGCGATTCCGTGGTACGTATGGTGCCTCGCCGCCGCGGTTACCTCCGACAGCTTCGGCGGCTATTGGGACATCTCGTGGCATATCTCGATCGGCCGCGATACGTTCTGGACGCCTGCGCACATGATGGTTTACCTGGCCGGTGTCCTCGCGGGCATCTCGTGCGGCTATGCGATCCTGGCGACGACGTTCGGCTCGTCCGAGGAGATGCGGAATAACTCCGTGTCGGTGTGGGGATTTCGCGGGCCGCTCGGATGCTTTGTCGCATCGTGGGGCGCGTTCGCAATGCTGACCTCGGCGCCATTCGACAATTGGTGGCATAGCGCTTACGGGCTCGACGTCAAGATCGTGAGCCTGCCGCATTCCATACTCGCGCTCGGCGAGACGATGATCCTGCTCGGTTGCGTGCTCCTGATTTGCGCGAACCTGAATCGCGCGTCGGGCGTCTCGCGAGACGGCCTCGATCGGCTCTTGGTGTATATCGGCGGACTTGCGACCTTCGGCGCGGCCAGCTTCAGCCTCGAGTCGACGTGGGTGGGTGCGATGCATAGTGCGATGTTCTATCGCGCGGTCGCGAGTGCTTTCCCGCTCGGACTGCTCGCGATCTCGTGTGTATCGAAAGCGAAGTGGCCGGCGACGACAATGGCGGCGATCTACATGGGCGCCTACATCGCGTTTCTGTGGATCTTCCCGCTCTTTCCCGCCGAGCCCAAGCTGGGCCCCGTCTATCAGCACATCACGCACATGGTGCCGCTATGGTTCCCGGTGCTGCTGATCTTTCCGGCGCTCGCGCTCGATCTGTTGCGCGCGAGGCTCGGCGAAAAATGGATCAACTGGCGCACCGCGATTCCCGCCGGATGCCTTTACCTGGCGGTTTTCATCATCGTGCAGTGGCCGTTCGCTGACTTCCTGATGATGCCGGCAGCGAGAAACTGGATCTTCGGCCGGAACTATTTCACCTACAACGATCCGGCCAACCTGCTCTATGACCCTTACCACTTTGAGATGCTCGAGCCGACGCGTGCCGCGTTCGCAGGCGGGATGGTGCGCGCGTTCATCGTAGCCATCATCTTCTGCGCGCTGGGAATTGCGTTGGGCCGCGGCTTGCGCAAAGTTCAGCGCTAACGCGATCAGATCGATGATCAGCCTTCGAGGTATCTGCCGCATCGCGATTCGAGGCGGCTTGCTCACCGCCCTCGCGCTGATCTTCTTCGCGCGCACCGCAGCGGCGCACGTCGGCAGTCCAAACGTTTTTTACGAGGGCGACGCCGGCCCTTATCACCTGTTCGTCGCGGTCGCGGTGCCGCAGGTGATCCCGGGCGTCGCGCAGATCAACGTCCGTGCGCGGGATAACGATGTAAATTCGATCAGCACTTCGGTCGCGCGCCTCAGCGGAGCGGGATCACAGTACGCTCCTGTGCCGGACGTCGCGAAGCGCTCGCCGCTCGACCCGCATCAATTCGCCGCCAACCTGTGGCTGATGGAATTCGGTTCGCTGCGGGTGATCGTCAAGGTCGACGGCGCCCACGGTCCCGCAGAGTTGTCGGTTCCGGTGCCGTCGTTCGCGCAGCGCTCGTTGCCGATGCCGCGGTGGCTCGGCGCACTGTTGCTCGCGCTTACGATCGGCCTCGCGATCGGCGCGATCTCGATCGTCGGTGCGGCGGCCCGTGACTCGCTGCTGACGCCCGGCGCCGAAGTGAGTCCCGAGGCGCGCCGGCGCGGCCGCCGGGCGATGGCCTTTACCGCGGTAGTCGTCGGCCTCATCTTCTGGGGGGCTTTCGAATGGTGGAGCGTCGACGCCAGCGACTATGCCGCGATCGCCGGCTTCTTCAAGCCGCCCAAGCTCGAAGTGAAGCTGGTGGGGACCAACCAGCTCGAGCTGCAGCCTTCTCCGGCCGATGAAAATTGGAACAAGGCCGTCGGTTTCAATCGCCTGGTAACGGATCACGGACACCTGATGCATCTGTTCCTGCTACGGACGCCGGCCTTCGATCGCATCTTGCATCTCCATCCTGATCTCAAGGACGGCAAGTTCGTCGAGAGCCTGCCCTCGCTCGATGCCGGGCACTATGAAGTGTTCGCCGACGTCGTTTCGAATAATGGATTTCCGTGGACGCTGGTTGGCAGTATCGACCTGCCGCAGATTACGGCAAAGCCGGCCAACCCTGACGATTCGGGCGGATCAGCGGCGCCGATTTCGACCGCATCGGATTCGACAATCGACGTGCTCGCCGACGGCACTCGTGTCACGTGGAAACGCGACGCGAGCTTGCGCGCGAATACGGCGACGATATTCGAGTTTGACGTGCGGGATCCCAACGGCCAGCCGGCCAGCGATCTCGGGCTCTACATGGGGATGGCGGCGCATGCCGAGATCATCAAAGACGACCTCTCAGTGTTTGCGCATATCCATCCGTCGGGCTCGGTGCCGATGGCCTCGCTGATGATGGTCAACGCGAGCGCGGATTCCTCGCAGCCATCGATGGACATGCCGATGAACATGCCCGGCATGGACATGTCGAACATGTCGGCGAAGGTGTCGCCGGAGTTCTCGATCCCCTACGGATTCCCCAAGCCCGGCCGCTATCGGATCTTCCTGCAATTCAAACGCGCGGGACAGATCGAGACCGCCTCGTTCACCGCCGACGTACATTGAACCTTCATGACATTCTGTAGGATCGGCTTGCCACAGCGTCAGGCTTCTGATTAATCAGACTGGCGCTGCTAGCTGGGGGATTACATGGGCAAACCGAAAGTTTTGGTGCTTCTGATGCTTGCGCTGGTTTCGGCCTCCTGCGCAACGCTGCTCAAGGGCCACACCGACGAGATCACCGTGATCAGCGAACCTGCAGGCGCCAAGGTATCCGTCAATGGCGACGATAAAGGCACCACGCCCGTCACCTTCACGGTGCCATCGAAGGAAGACCTGAACGTCCATGTCGTGAAGGACGGCTATCGGCCCGAAGACATCAACGATCCAGCAAAGACGCGATGGGGCTATGAAGCGTTTTCGTTCGTGGAGTGGGTAGTTCCAGTTTTCATCGACATGGGCACAGGGGCCGCTTGGGGGCACGATCAACTTTCGTTGACCACGCATCTGGAGCCCTCCCCCCAGGCAAGCCCGGGAGCTGCGGCGCCGTCCGTCTCCGCGCAGGCCGCGCCCTCGATCGAGGCGTCACCAGTAGCGAATGCTTCGCCGTCTGCGGAAGCCACACCCAGCGCTTCGCCATTGTCTGCCGCGAACGCATCGCCAGACGCAGCCGCGACAGTATCGTCGGCGGCGCAGCTGGGAGCCGGAGCTGTCTCGGCCAAATAGCGAGAGCGATTATCGTTACATCGCCATTGGAGCCTTTTTGCCGACGTGACCGCCGGCGTCTTTGCACGACTTGGCGTCGGTCGTGACAATGTAGCCCTTGCCCTTGCACGAGTTCTGCCCCTTGCAGCTATTGTTGACGGTCTTGCACGCGCTCTGCCCCTTGCACGCATTCGCGCCGAGGCACTTGATCTGGCCCGCCTGAGCGGGACTTGAGCTGTCAGCGGCGCTCGCCGCGACGGCAGTGAATGTCAATGCGACGGCAGTCGCCAACATCGCTCCCGCAACTCTGGATCTTTTCATGGTTTGAGATGCTCCCTTCCGTTGTTCTGTTACCGCATCGCCCTCGCAGAGCGCCAGACGCGGCGGACCGCCGAGCGCTGAAAATTCGTCGGCCTGGTTCTGCCGACGACAAATTGGATAGCCAATGGCCTAGGTTAATCTCGATTGCATGATCAAAACATCCATTAATAGAACTAAAGTTAAGGTTGCATTCAACTACGGCGTTGAGGCGTACAATGTGACCGGCAATGCAGTCAACAACTCGATTGATGATCCGGTCGATGGCAACTGGGGAATCGTTTTTACTTCAGTACAGGATCGTCAAAGCTGAACAATACGATATGGGGAGACGGAACTGCAGCTAATCAATTAGGCATATACCTCAACACGAGCTCGAACACCGGCGTATGCGCGGGAATACTGACCGGGTCTACCGCCAACACCGGCAATACGTTCATCAACAACACCTTCAAGAATGTCATGTTCGACATGATGTCCGGCAACAACTGTTCTTGACCCTCGAGATGCCCTGGGATCGCCCGTGCGATCCCAGGTATTTTTTCGGCATCAGCAATCCACGCGTTGAAAGTTCACTGGACCGCGCGCAGTTTTGGGGTGGCCCCAGAGCGCGAACCACATTCTCTCATCGGCATCACCGGGTGACACCGAGCGAACTCAGCGGCACGATTGTGGCGCCCAGGCGCTGCATCATCGCGACATCTTGTAGTCGTGTTGCTTGCGTGCCAAAAGAATCTTCTGGCCGATCCAGCCAACACGCTGCCAAGCGGGAACCGCGTGAGAAAATCAGTAGTCGCAATCCTGATCCTGCCGGGCCTCTTGTCATCGTGCGCGACGATTCTAAAGGGTCGCACCGAAGAGATAACCGTCATCAGCTATCCAGCCGGCGCGAAAGTCCTGGTCAATGGCGACGAAAAAGGCGTGACCCCACTGGAAGTCAAAGTGCCGTCGAAGGCCGACTTGAACGTTTACGTCACGAAAGAAGGTTATCGGCCAGCAGATCTGAACGATCCGGCGACGACGCGCTGGGGCTACGAAGCTTTTTCCTTTGCTTGCGGCGTGCTTCCCGTGTTCGGTGATCTGGGCACAGGTGCGGCGTGGGGCCACGACCATTTGATGCTGACCACCCATCTCAAACCGGGGGCTCAGGCACGCGCGGAAGCAGCTGCGAAGGACGCGTCCGAGGAGCCCGAGCCACTACCGGAGGGCTCACCATATGCGGAAGTGAAGCCCGAAGTGCCAGCGGCGCCCGCCGCGAAGGCGTCGCCCGGCGCGCAGCAGTCACCCACCGCGGTATCGACCGCCGCGGTGCCAACGCGAGGCTCGTCGCAACCGGGCGGTGGCACAGGGCCCGCCGCGCAGTAGCTATTTGACTCGATTTGCGGGTCAGCAGTCCACAGCAGAAGCTGGAACCGTTTGTACGTCGGTCAGTATATTCGCGACGAGCGAACATCCCTTGTCATGCGCGGTTGTGACGCCGTCGAAGCGAATCCCGATTTGTTTTGCGGCAGTTCCTGTCGCCCATATCGTATTGTTCAGCACTGACGATCCCGTCGAGGCGTCGAAAATCATTCCCGAGCTAAAATTGATGTCCTCGCTAATCAGGTTGTTAGTCACGCTGGCGATCATACTGCTCAGGGTAACGCCGGAGTCGCCAAAAGGTATGCTTGCCCGGATTCGAACGGCGGTCGCCAAAGATCCCCACCCCACCTGACACGCGGGCCGGGGCACATCGACGTCTCGTTCTGAATAGTATTGTACGCTACACCGCCCGAGGCGTTTTGAAACATGACGCCGATGGGCCTCAAGTTACAATCGACCTGAGGCGCGGATCCATCAATATGCAGGTCTGGATTTGCACAGTAGCGTTTTGCACGAAGATCATCTGGGGACAAAGGACCGACAGAACACGCGTACACCGCTGGTCAGCGGCCAGCGGAAACGTGTTCGTCGCAAATCCTCCGCGCGCACCAATCGCTCGCTTAATGTATTCTCCGCTCGTTAGAAGGCAGTGCATGGATTCGACTGAAGCGAAATTACCCTTGGATGAACATGGAAACCGCCTCGATGGTCTGGCCTCGATCGTCATTTGACTCGCGACTTCAGCCTAACATACGTTAGGCTGAGCGCTGGATGATGACTGGCGCTGAATTGCGAGGGTACCTCCGATGCCACATGAATCGCGTCTTACGTTTTCCACCGACGAGCTGCTGGCCAACGTGCCGACCAAGGAACCGTTGATCGTCAATGGCGTGCGATGTCATGGCGGCTTCGATGTGGACGGCACTTACCGGTCGCCGCGCACGTTGTGGCGCAATCCTGCGGTCAAGGCCTGGCAGGAGCAGCACCTCGCGGCTTCGGGCTTGCCCCTCGTTGAGATTCCCGACGATTGCGTGCCTCCGCATGCACCGAGCGCCGCGCAAAGCAAGCTCCTGATACGCGAGGGTGTGCGCGAGCCGGTCGTGCGGCTGCTCAGCGAGATCGCGATTATCGAGGGCTTCGGCGCGATGATTCGGCAGCTTCCCGTGCCCCCGCTCAAGTCCTTCATCCGCGAAGATACGGCCGGCACTGCGCTCGAGCATCTCGAGCGCGGACTCTTCGAAGCGCACGCGCGCGACGAGGCGGGATGGGAAGAGGAAGGCGGGCATCGCCAGATGTGGGATGCAGCCCGTGACGCCGCGCTTTCGAATCCGACGATTTCGCCTGAGATTTACGCCAATATCATGGCGCGCCGCGGCCAGGAACCGCCCGCGATGTTTCCGGCGCTCGGCGCTCCGGTCGAGCGCCTGATCCGTTTCATGGTCAATGTGCTCGCGATCGAAGTCTTCGCGCGCTCGACGTTCGCATGGGCCGAGGACGTGCTCTCCGACGAGACTGTGTCCGACGCGCCCAGGGAAGCGGCCGACCTGGTGCGATTCATTCGCGCCGACGAAGCGCCGCACGTCGAGTACCTGCGCACGGCACTGTCAGAGATCACGGCCCGCACCCTCAAGACCGAGGACGGCAAGACGATCGCAGGCAATGAAGTCGTGGAGCGGCTTGCCGATCGCGCGCTGCGGACGATGATTCGCCAGCGCCTCACCGATCGGCCTCAGATGCTGCGCGATCTGATTCGCAAGACGGCTGGCGAGCGCGACGCTGAGGAATTGCTCGCACGCTACGAAGCGCTCGCGACGCCATGGGAGCCGCCTGCGCGATATCGCGCCGACACTCCGGCAGTATCGCCGGCGCAGCCTTCTTACTGAGTAGACTTCCTCTTCCGTAAAATCGCGGCTGAGGAGCTTCAACCGCTGCGCTAACAATTTGTTAACGCAGTTTCCTCATGCTACCGGATCCCTCTCCTTATCCTAGGAGAGGGATTGGGAGGAGCTGCTGACTTTTTGGGTCAAGTAACCTGATCCTTCTACATCGTACTTTATCTCGGGGCGCCCATACTCGGCAGGCGGACCGTGGTCATCCAGAAGTCGGAGACTGCTTTGATTACGTTGAGCACCTGCGACAGGTCGGCGGGCTTTACGATGTATGAGTTCGCGTGCAGATCGTAACTTTTGTGCACGTCAGAATCGGCGGCCGAGCTCGACAGAATCAGCACCGGAATCTGCCGGATCTCGGGTGTGGCTTTTATCTCGGCCAAAACTTCGAGGCCGGATTTTCGCGGCAGGCTCAGATCTAGGATGATCAGATCCGGTCGCGGCCTCGTCGGTCCGTTCGTGCGCAGATACTCGATCGCATCGACACCGTCAGACGCCACACGAAGGTTTGGGGCGATTTGCAGGCTGCGGAAGGCTTCGCGGATCA
>Ga0335073_10014365_pt1 | contig 11092 bp, 12 predicted proteins | sample Lox_Sample_22_FD_207093 | JGI IMG/M metagenome (GOLD analysis project Ga0335073, IMG submission 207093) | Soil microbial communities from Loxahatchee National Wildlife Refuge, Florida, United States - Lox_Sample_2.2 | ecosystem: Environmental > Terrestrial > Soil > Wetlands | place: USA... | reverse complement strand
GGATCCCGAGGTTGATCTCGACCAGGTCGTTGGTGAGCAGCTCGCCGTTCCTGATCACGCCGGGGCTGACGAACATCTTGCGGCCCCAGTTGGTCATGTTCTCGTACCGGAAGTCGCAGTGCTCGGGGTCGTTGAGGCTGCCCCAGCAGACCATGTCGGCCCGGCGCCGGCCGACCTCCTCGTACCCCGGCATGGCCTGGTAGAAGAAGTCGAACAGGTCGTTGTGCAGGGGCACGACCCGCTTCATGAACTCCACGTACCGCATGAGCCGGGTCAGGTAGTCGGTGAACAGCTGCACGGTGGCCGTGGTGCCCACGCCGCCCGGGTACAGCGTCGAGGGGTGCACGTGGCGCCCCTCCATCAGGCAGAACATCTCCCGGGTGGACCGGCTCACCTGGAGCGCCTCGCGGTAGAACTCGCCCTCGAGCGGGTTCAGCGCGCGCATGATGTCGCCGATGTAGCGGTAGCCGTGGTCGGCCGCGTGCGGAGACTCGGTCCGGTTGGCCAGCTCCAGCACGCCCGGGTTGGTCTCGGCCACCATTTTCTCGCAGAAGTCCACCCCGACCAGGTTCTCCTGGAAGATGTTGTGGTCGAACATGTACTCGGCCGACTCGCCCAGGTTGATGATCCATTCACCAAGGTGCGGCGGGCGGACGCCGTAGGCCATGTTCTGGTTGTAGACCGAGCAGGTCGCGTGATTGTCACCGCAGATGCCGCAGATGCGGCTGGTGATGAAGTGCGCGTCCCGCGGGTCCTTGCCTTTCATGAAGATGCTGTACCCGCGGAAGATCGACGACGTGCTGTGGCACTCGACGACCTTTTTCTGCTTGAAGTCGATCTTTGTGTAAATGCCCAGGCTGCCCACGATCCGGGTGATCGGATCCCAGGCCATCTCCACTACGCCGGTGTCCTCGGCCGTCGTCATCGCTTGAATCCCTCTCTGCTAGCCCGGGGGGACCGCCCCCCGGAGCCGCCGCGGCGGGAATCCGCTGGCCGGTTGGACCGGCCAGCCGGAACCGCCGCGGTGTGATACCTGGGACACTCCCGTGGGGGAGCTATGGCCGGTCGCAGTCACCAGCTCTTCTGGTAGCCGGTGAGAAGCTCATTGCCCTTCTTGCGCCACTTCGGCTCCTCGTCGGCGGTCTTGGCCGTGAAGCCACGCAACGTGCGGATGACCGTTCCGTACAGGGTGCTCGCGGTCGCCGACACCTTCGATCCCGGCGGCTCGTCCATGAACGGCATGAACTTGTCCGGGAAGCCGGGCATCGTGCAGGCGATGCAGATCCCGCCGACGTTCGGGCACCCCCCGACGCCGTTGATCCAGCCGCGCTTGGGCACGTTGCACTTGACCACCGGTCCCCAGCAGCCCAGCTTGACCAGGCACTGGGGCGAGCCGTACTCGGTGGCGAATTCGCCCTGCTCGTAATAGCCGGCCCGGTCGCACCCCTCATGCACGGTGGCGCCGAACAGCCACGTGGGGCGCAGCGCCTCGTCGAGCGGGATCATCGGCGCCTGGCCAGCGACCTGGTACAGCAGGTACAGGATCGTCTCGGACAGGTTGTCGGGGTGGATCGGACAGCCCGGCACGCAGACGATCGGCAGGCCCGCCTTCGACCTCCAGTCCCAGCCGAGGTAGTCGGGAACGCCCATCGCGCCGGTCGGGTTGCCCGCCATCGCATGGATTCCGCCATAGGTGGCGCAGGTGCCGACGGCGAGAATGGCGGTTGCCTTTGGCGCGAGGCGGTCGAGCCATTCGTTGGTGGTCATCGGCTGCCCGGTCGCCGGGTTGTTGCCGAAGCCGCACCAGTAGCCTTCCTCCTTGATCGCCTCGTTGGGGATCGACCCCTCGACCACGAGGACGAACGGGTCGAGCTCACCCCGGTCGGCCTTGTGCCACCATTCGATGAAGTTGTCCGCCCCGGTCTCCGGGCCGCACTCGAAGTCGATCAAGGGCCAGTGCACCGCGATCTTCGGCAGGCCGGGCAGGGCGCCCAGCGCGATCTCCTCGATGCTGGGCTGGGTGGCGGCGGTCAGCGCCACAGAGTCTCCGTCGCAGCCAAGTCCGCCATTCATCCAGAGAATGTGGACCAGGGGCTCCGCCCCGGGTTCGGCCTGCGACGCGTCGTTCGCCTGTGTCCCAGTGGCCATGGCGTGGCCACCTCCTCGCTTTCGGGTTGGCTGGTGACCAGGCCCGCACCTCGCCTTTCGTGATGCGCGGACGCCGCCATGCTAGACCCGCCGAGACCGGCCTACAAGACTAAACAGTCGACTAGCCGGACAGAAATGTCTGTGTCGCCGAGATCGAATGCATACTGTCCGTTAGGATTGTCCGCATGTGGGGACCGTTCGCGCGAGCTTGTGGGGATCCGTTCCCAGCATCTGGCGACCCGTTCGCGCGAGCGCGGGATTCCTGTTTCCCGCCGGGTTCACGTACGCTGACCTCAGCTTGCCCCAGTGCCTTGGTGTTGCCAGCGGGTGCCGCGCGGTACTGTGCGAGAGACCGGTGATCGAGGGAGAGACCGGTGACTGAGCCACTTGCGTACAGACACGGCGTGGACCCGATCGAGGTCGTCCCCGTCGTGGTGCTCTCCCAGGTGTTCCCGGCCCGCCCCTCATCGATCCCGGACATACGTGATTTCGTCCGGCGCTGCCTGGCCGAGTCGCCGCTAACCGACGAGGGCAACCGCGAGGTCGGCGAGACCGTGTTCCGCGCGCTGCTCGACGCGGCCGGGCCGACCGGCTCGATCCAGGTGGCCTTCCGCATCTTTCCCGAGCATGTCGAGGTGGACGTGCTCCATTCCGACAGCCTGATCCTGGCTCGCTCGCCGGGGGTCCCGGCCGGCGGTCTGGCTAACGGGGCGGGTTCGGCCAGCCTGGGCATGCGGGGCTCACCAGCCACCGGGACCGCGGCCCCGGCCCAGCCGGCCGCGGCCGCCGCCGCTGACCCCGCCGCAGGTCAGCGATCCGGCTCGGCCGCGCCGACCGTTCCCGCCCAGCCGGCCGCCGCCACGCCGATCGGCGCCGCGCCGGCTGGCCCAGCGGAGCCGATCACGCCGCCTGCTCCCACCGAGCCAGTGACGCTGGGCGGACCCGGGCAGCCCAGCACTTTCGCGGAGTGGATGTCGACCGCGCTGCGCCGGGAGGGCCTGACCCAGGAGGCCGCGGCGCGCCAGCTCGGCGTGTCGGTCAAGACGGTCAGCCGCTGGGTTGGCGGTGCTACCGAGCCACGGATGCGGGACCTTCGCAGGATCCAGGAAGTCTTCGGTCAGGTGCCACTCCCGTAGCACGGTCCCCGCTGGCCCCGGACCGAGGCGATCTGGCCAGAGCTGTCTCGACAGACTACTGGACGTCCCCCCACATGTGTCCTACGGTGCTCCCATGGCCGTAAAAGCTGGTCGTCACCAGCTCGGGACGGATCGCGCGCGCATTGTCTTGCACACGTTCCGTGACGGGCTCGCTGCGCAGGCGGGTCACGATCTCACCATCGAGGTGGGTCGGTGGTCCGGCGAGCTGACCCTGAATGACGACCTGAGCCCGGCCGCGCTCGACGTGCAGGTCGACCTGGGCTCACTGATCGTCCGCGAGGGCACCGGCGGGCTCAAGCCGCTTTCCGACCGGGATCGCCGCGAGATCGCTGTGACCGCGCGGAAGACGCTCGCCGCCGACCGCCATCCCGAGGCGAACTTCACGGCGGCGGAGTTCCAGCCCGACGCGGACGGTGGCGGCGTGATCAAGGGCACGCTCACGCTCGCCGGTAAGGCCAGGCCACTGTGGCTGCGGGTCCGCCAGACGGGACCGGACCGGTACCACGCCACCGGTGAGGTGGTGCAGTCCGAACACGGGATCAAGCCCTATGCCGGGTTCCTCGGCGCGCTGCGGGTGCGCGACGCGGTCGAGGTGGACGCCGACGTCGACCTGTCCGAGCCTGCCGACGCGACCGGAGCGCCGACATGACCGCACCGCCCACCGCCGGGCAGCTGTTCGGGCTGCGCTCCGCACCGGTCCGCGACCTGGCCGACCAGGCCGGGGCGGTGGCCAGCGCCTGCCACGCCATGGCCGTGCGGTTCCACCAGGGCGGGAAGCTGGTCACGTTCGGCACCGGCGGGTCCAGCACGGACGCACAGCATGTCGCCGTGGAGTTCGTCCACCCGGTAATCGTCGGCAAGCGCGCGCTCCCGGCGATCTCGCTGGCCACCGATATCGCCACCGTCACCGGCGTGGCCGCCCGCGAAGGCATGGCCGGCATCTTCGCGCACCAGATCCGGTACCTGACCGAGCGCGGGGACATCGCCCTCGGCATCTCCTCGGACGGGAACTGCCCAAGCGTCCTGGCCGGCCTGGAGGCGGCCCGGGCGGGCGGCCTGCTGACCGTCGCCTTGGCCGGCGGGGACGGCGGCGCGATCGCGGCCAGCCCGGCAGTCGACCATTTGCTGGTGGCCAGGTCAGCTGACCCGCGTATTGTTAAGGAGACTCAGGTAACCACATATCACGTGCTGTGGGAACTCGTGCACGTGTTCTTCGAGCAGCCCGGTCTGCTCGCCCCGGGGGTGGTCGCGTGACCGACCGGCCCGAATGCCACGACGAGGTGTGCATCACCTGCTCGGACGCCGCCGTGGCGGTGACGATCGTGCGCCTGCTCGACGACGCATTAGCGGTCGTCGACACCGGCCAGGGTGAGGAAGAGGTCAGCGTCGCCCTGGTCAGCGCGGGCGTCGGCGACACGATCCTGGTTCACGCCAAGGAAGCGATCTCGGTCGTGCCGGGCGAGCCGGGCGAGCCGGGAGACATGGCGAGATGACCGGGGAGCGGCCGGGCGGGCCAGGCGCAGCAGGCAGGCCGGGCGGGCCAGACGGCCCGGGCGCCGCGGGCGGATCAGGCGCCGCGGGCGGATCAGGCGCCGCGGGCGGATCAGGCGCCGCGGGCGGATCAGGCGGGCCAGGCGCGGGGTCGATCGAATCCCTGTACCCGTTCCTGTATCCCGACACCGGCGACGCTGGCGCCACCGGCCTGTCGGCCGTCCTGGAGGAAGTGCGGCGGTCCACGGTCGCCAAGGCCGAGGAGATCATGGAACTGCGCCGGGTGATCAGCGCACGTGACGGCGACCGGCTGATGTCCTGCGCGGCCGACGTCGCGGCCAGGTTCACCGCTGGCGGCCGGCTGCTGGCCTTCGGCAACGGCGGCAGCGCCACCGATGCCCAGGAACTGGTGACCCTGTTCCTGAATCCGGGCTTTGGCGTCCGGCCGCTGCCCGCGCTCGGCCTGGCCGCGGACATCTCCGTGGTGACGGCGCTCGGCAACGACATCGGCGTCGACGTGGTCTTCGCCCGCCAGATCGCCGCGTTCGGCCGCCGCCACGACATCGCGGTCGGCCTGTCCACCAGCGGCAACTCGGATAACCTGCTGCGCGCTTTCGACGAGGCGAACAGGCGAGGGCTGCTCACCATCGGCTTTGCCGGCTACCAGGGCGGGAAGATGGCCGAGCTGGACAGCATCGACTACCTGTTCGTCGCACCCTCGCCGTCAGTGCACCGGATCCAGGAAGCGCAGACCACCGTCTATCACGTGCTGTGGGAGCTCACGCTCGCCGCGCTCAGCCAGGCCACCTCGCTGACCGGGACGACCGCGCTCACCCAGACCACCCCGCAGACCGAAACCACCCCGCGGACCGAAACCACCGCAGCCACCCCGGCCAACGCGTCCACCGCGCCGGGCAATCTCGACGGGGCGGAGGTGACCCGGTGACGGGCCGCATGCTGATCGCCGGCGTCGGCAACATCTTCCTGGGCGACGATGGCTTCGGCGTCGAGGTGGCCAGCCGCCTGACCACCGCCGACCTGCCCGACTGGGTCAGGGTCGCCGACTACGGGATCAGCGGCATGCACCTGGCCTACGACCTGGCCGAGGGCTACGAGTCCACGATCCTGGTCGACGCGACTGCGCGCGGAGGCGAGCCGGGCACGGTGTACGTGATGGAACTGGACACTGGTGTCCCATCCGCGGCTGCCGCACCCGCAGCTGCCGCACCCGCACCCGCAGCGCCCCCCGCACCCGCCGCGCCCCCCGCACCAGCACCCGCGGCACCCGCACCCGCCGGACCCACACCCGCGTCGGCGGTCGTCCCCGGGGCGCCTGGAGCGCCGGTGGCCGGCAGCGGAGTCCCTCTGCTTGACGCGCACGGCATGCAGCCCGACGTCGTGCTCGGGATGCTGAACCTGCTCGGTGCCGAACCCGGACGGGTGTTCCTGGTCGGCTGCGAGCCGGCCAGCACCGATGAAGGCATCGGGCTGAGCGAGCCGGTCACCGCGGCGGTCGACGAGGCCGTGCGGATCGTGCTCGACCTGGTGCGCACCGCCGACACCATTACCCAGATAGCTAGGAAGGAGTAGACCTCATGTGCCTCGGCATACCCGGTGAGGTGATCGAGTTCCTCCCCGATCAGCCCGACCTGGCCCGCGTGGACGTGAGCGGGGTCCGCCGGGTGATCAACATAGGCCTGCTCGCGGACGATCCGCCCAAGCCGGGTGAGTGGGTGCTGATCCACGTCGGCTTCGCGCTGTCGAAGATCGACGAGAACGAGGCCGCAGCGGCCATGGAGTTCCTTGAGGGAATAGGGCAGGCCTACGAGGACGAGCTCGCGGCCCTGCAGGAATCGCGGATCGAGTAAGGCGGTGCAGTGATGCGGTTCGTTGATGAGTTCCGTGACGCAGACAAGGCGCACGCGCTCGCCGCGAAGATCACGGCGCTGTGCGAGCCAGGACGCCGGTACAAGCTGATGGAAGTGTGCGGCGGGCACACCCACACGATCTATAAGCACGGGCTCGAGGACTATCTGCCTGAGCAGATCACCCTGGTGCACGGCCCGGGCTGCCCGGTGTGCGTGATCCCGATGGGCCGGATCGACGACGCCATGGCGCTGGCCGCCCATCCCGACGTCATCATGACCTCGTTCGGCGACATGATGCGGGTGCCGGGCAGCAACGGATCGTTCTTCGACGCCAAGGCCCAGGGCACCGACATCCGCATGGTCTACTCACCGCTGGACTCGCTGAAGATCGCCAGGAAGAACCCGGACAAGCGCGTCGTGTTCATGGCCATCGGCTTTGAGACCACCGCCCCGTCGACCGCCATGACCGTGCTGCGCGCCGCGGCCGAGGGCCTGGAAAACTTCTCGATCTTCTGCAACCACGTCACGATCATCCCGGCCATCAAGGCCATCCTCGACTCGCCCGACCTGCGGTTGGACGGCTTCATCGGACCGGGGCACGTGTCCACCGTGATCGGCTGCCGGCCGTACGAGTTCATCGCGCGCGACTACGGCAAGCCGGTGGTCGTGGCCGGGTTCGAGCCGCTGGACATCCTGCAGTCGATCTACATGCTGATGCTGCAGCTCTCGCGGGGCGAGTCGACGGTCGAGAACCAGTACTCGCGGGTCGTGCCCTGGGACGGCAACCTGGTCGCCCTGAAGGCGATCGGCGAGACCATGGAGCTGCGCCCGTACTTCGAATGGCGCGGGCTTGGCTTCATCTCGCACTCGGCGCTCAAGGTCAGGGAGAAATACGCCAGGTTCGACGCCGAGCTGCTGTTCTCGGTGCCCGGGGTGCGGGTCGCCGACCCGAAAGCATGCCAGTGCGGAGAGGTTCTCAAGGGCGTGCTCAAACCCTGGGAGTGCAAGGTCTTCGGCACCGCGTGCACCCCGGAGACGCCGATCGGGACCTGCATGGTGTCGCCCGAGGGCGCATGCGCGGCCTACTACAACTACGGCCGACTGACCCGCCACCGGGTCAAGGAGGCAATCCAGGCATGACCGCCGAACAGCAGAGCGCAGGCTGGGTGCAGCAGGCCCTCAAAGTCCACGAGGACCAGGCCCGCGAAGAAGAGGCTCGCCAGGAACAGGCCCGCGAGGAACAGGCTCGCCAGGAACAGGCCGGGCATGCCCACCGGGGCTCTCCGCAGCCGCTGCCCGGGACGGTGCGCGAGGAACTGGTGCTCGAGCGCATCGACCGGGCCCGCCGCAGCCGCCCGCGGGTAAAGGAAGAGCGGATCACGATGTCGCACGGGGCGGGCGGCAAGGCCACCCAGACCCTGATCGAGGCGGTCTTCCTGGACGGGCTCCGCAATCCGCTGCTCGAGCCGCTCGAGGACGCCGCGCGGCTGCGGGTCGGCGAAGCGCGGCTGGCGCTCACCACGGATTCCTACGTGGTGTCGCCGCTGTTCTTCCCCGGCGGGTGCATCGGCGACCTGGCCGTTAACGGCACGGTCAATGACCTGGCCACGTCGGGCGCCACCCCGCTGTACCTGTCGGCCGGCTTCATCCTGGAGGAAGGGTTCGAGGTCGCCGAGCTGACCCGGATCGTCGCCGCCATGCGCGAGGCGGCCGGCGCCGCGGGCGTCCAGGTCGTCACCGGCGACACGAAGGTCGTGGAAAAGGGCAAGGCCGACGGCTGCTACATCAACACGGCCGGGGTCGGCGTCATCGAGCATGACCTGGACCTCGGCGTGGCCAACGCGCAGCCCGGCGACGCGATCATCGTCTCGGGACCGATCGGCGACCACGGGGTGACGATCATGCTGGCCCGCGGTGAGCTGGATCTCGAGGCCGACGTGACCTCGGACACCGCCCCGATGAACGGGCTCGTCGCCAGCCTGCTGTCGGCGACCCCGGGGGTCCGCGCGCTGCGGGACGCGACCCGCGGCGGGGTGGCCACCATCCTGAACGAGATTGCCAAGTCCGCCAACGTGGGCGTGCTGGTCAGCGAGAACGACATCCCGGTGCGTGCCGGGGTGCGCGGTGCCTCGGAGCTGCTCGGCATTGACCCCATGTATGTGGCCTGCGAGGGACGCCTGGTCGCCGTCGTGCACGGCGACCAGGCCGACCAGGCCCTGGCCGCGCTGCGCGCGCATCCGCTCGGCGGGCAGGCAGCGGTCATCGGGCGAGTCACCGCCGACCCGCCGGGCATCGTGCAGCTCAAAACCGCCTTCGGCGGCACCCGGATCGTCGACCTGCTGGTAGGCGACCCGCTCCCTCGAATCTGCTAAGCCGGCCACGCCTACCGCCGGAGAGAACGAAAGCGAGACCGAAAGGTGCACGAGCTAGCCATTACCGAGAGCGTCGTGGACGCCGTGACCGAGCGTCTTCCCGGCGCCAAGATCACTTGCGTCCACCTGGAAATCGGCGCGCTATCCGGCGTCGTGGCTGACTCGGTCCGATTCTGCTTCGATCTGGTCACGGAGGGGACGAACCTGGAAGGGGCGCGCCTGGAGATCACCGAGACCGCCGGCCGGTGCCACTGCAAGGTGTGCGGCAGCGAGTTCGAGCCGGACGGCCCGATCGCGATCTGCCCGTGCGGCAGCATCGAGATCAAGGTGCTGTCGGGCCAGGAACTCAAGATCTCGTCGGTTCAGTGCCTGCCCGGGGGGACGACCCCCCCAAACCCCCCCGCAGATTGCCTCCCCACAGAGGTGGCCTAGCATGTGCGCGACATGCGGTTGCTCGGGGAGCGCGGTGGTCCAGCTCCTCCGGCCGCGGCCGGCCCAGGCCAACGCCGGCCCTCCCCGCGAGCACCCGCACGAGCACGAGGGCCACGAGCATGAGCACCACACCCACGAAATCCACCAGCACGATCGCGAGGGCCACGGGGACGAGCGGACCGTGCACCTGCAGCAGAAGGTGCTGGCCAAGAACGACCGGCTGGCCGAGCTCAACCGTGACTGGCTGCGGCAGCGAGGCGTTCTCGCCATCAACCTGATGAGCTCCCCCGGCGCGGGCAAGACCACGTTGCTCGAGCGCACCGCCCGGGAGCTGGACGGCAAGATGGCCATCTCGGTCATCGAAGGTGACCAGGCCGGGACGCTTGATGCCGAGCGCATCCGTTCCGCCGGCTGTGCGGTGGCACAGATCAATACCGGGGCCGGCTGTCACCTCGATGCCGAGATGGTGGCCGAAGGCCTGCGCCTGCTCGATCCGCCCAGCGGATCTGTGGTCATGATCGAGAACGTCGGCAACCTGGTCTGCCCGGCCCTGTTCGACCTGGGCGAGCAGGCCCGGGTGGTGCTCGCCTCGGTCACCGAAGGCGACGACAAGCCGCTGAAGTACCCGCACATGTTCCGGCGTGCCGACCTCGTCCTGGTCAGCAAGACCGACCTGCTGCCTTACGTGGACTTCGACAGCAAGCGGCACGGCGCCGACGTCAGGAAGACCAGCCCGCACGCCCTGATGCTGCAGTTGTCGGCGGCGACCGGGGCCGGCATGCAGGAGTGGTACGCCTGGCTGCGGCGCCGCACGCCCGCGCCGCAGGAGTAGCGCATCACGGCCGGCCGGCCCCGCTGTTCGCGGCGACGACGGCCTGGCCCAGGCTGATCCCGCCGTCATTGCAGGGAACCCGGGAGTGCACCAGGACGCCGAACCCATGCTGCTCCAGCTGGGCCACGGTGGCCTGGGTGAGCAGCAGGTTCTGGAACACCCCGCCGGACAGCGCGACCGCGGCAAGGCCGTGGCGCTCGCGCAGCAGCAGGCAGCAGTCGGTGATCAGGCCGGCCACCCCGTTGTGGAAGCGCGCGGCGATGACACCCGGTGCGATGCCAGCGGCCAGATCGTCGGCCACGGCCCGCACCAGCTCATGCCCAATGATCTTGAACGGGTAGCTGGTGGTGATGGACGTGCGGTAAGCGCCCTGTTCTCCGGGGTCGGCCAACTGTTCTAGCTCCACCGCGGCCTGGCCCTCATAGTTGATCGCGTCGCGCACGCCCAGGAGCGCCGCGACCGCGTCGAACAGCCGCCCCGCACTCGAGGTCAGCGGTGAGTTGACCCCGCGCCTGGCGATCGTGAGCACCCCGGGCCAGAGCCGCTGATTCCGCCGGGCCACGGCCAGGCCGTCCGGCGGATCGCCCAGGTAGGCGGCGTCGAGGTAGGCCGCCGCCATCCGCCACGGCTGCCGGATCGCGGCCGCGCCGCCCGGCATCGGCACGCACGCCAGGTGACCGGCCCGCTCGAAGCGGGCCAGGTCGGCGACCAGGAACTCGCCGCCCCAGATGGTGCCGTCCGTGCCGTAACCGGTGCCGTCGAATGCCACCCCGATGACCGGCCCGTCCGCCT
>Ga0335073_10014363_pt1 | contig 11094 bp, 10 predicted proteins | sample Lox_Sample_22_FD_207093 | JGI IMG/M metagenome (GOLD analysis project Ga0335073, IMG submission 207093) | Soil microbial communities from Loxahatchee National Wildlife Refuge, Florida, United States - Lox_Sample_2.2 | ecosystem: Environmental > Terrestrial > Soil > Wetlands | place: USA... | reverse complement strand
AATTTGTAGGTTGCGACTTGAAGGGCAAATTGCATCCTCTGGGGTAATCTCCCTTCCCGGACTAGTTGTAGACCAAGTAGCACCAATTGTAATCGCCCTTCTCTCGCAAGTGGATGGGTGCTTGTCTCTTTCGTGGCGGCCAGCGATGTCATGACGAGACGATATAGGGAAAGAGTTGTGTGAGTATTGACTGCCCCACATGGTTGAAGATGTTGACGAACGTAACGAAGAATGAGTAGATGAGGAGCCAGTGCTTCCTGAACAGACCGCTCGTGCTTGGCCCGTCGCTGCATATCCGTAGGTTTGTATTCCATCGCCCTTGAGAATGGGTTGACCGGACTGCGTCAGGATAATTGGAGGGGGGATTACTTCAAGGCAGGGTTGAATAACCCTTTGCGTCTCCTTAAGGCCCACTCCCAATTTTTGGCAATTTCAGCAAACAATCTCGCATGAACGCTAGGTCTGGCCCTCGATATCCATACCCAAATACTCACGCCAAACTCGATCACCCCAGACATAAATATTTTGAAGGGTATCGACACCAACTTCCTCACCAAGAAGAACTCATCCTCATGAGACGCGTACAAATGCGTGCCAGCCCAAATGAAAGTCTCCTGTAATTCCTTTTCAGGTATCTTCTTGTCCTGTTGTGCACGTATCTCGATATCTGAAAGGCGGTTCAGGAGATTCTTCTTGGCTTTGGACTCAGCGAAGGCATCGTTATCACGGTCGAGACCGTCAGTCAGAGTCGACGTCCCTTCGATAATGGCTTTGGCATATCGCCAACGTTGTCGTTTTGCCAAGTCTGCCATAAATTTCGAAGACAAATCGACGTGCAAACCACCTACGTCGCGCAAGGGGACTTGAATTAGACGAGATGCATGGAGGATCTACCAGCGCGGGAGTCATTCGCAGGCATTGAACGACCTGTTTCGAGGGCCAGTTGTCGACCGGGTGCGTTTTGCGAGAAGTGGCCAGACTCGTCGAACTCTGCGAGATACGATTGTAACACCATTCGCATGTCGTCTGGTGATTTCTGAAGTGCAATGAGTAACCATTTCCGAGCGTTATGATAGTAGGAATCGAGAAGTCGTCTTCTTTCATCTATCGAATCGCGTAATTCGATCTCCGTTCCCGTCAAAGCGGACCGAAACTGGAATTTGGGCGAGTACTATACGTTAGCTTCCACAAAAGAATGTGTACCAGATCCGTTTGCTGAGAAAGACAGCCTTCCCACAATAACGTCAATAATTCCAACAGCACATATGTCGTCCCTTCGTAACACAATAGTTCCGGAAATGAAGAAATGAGTCGATCGCAACACTTTTGCGCCAGCTTTTGCACTGTTGGAACGACGTCACAACACCGAATCAATAATTCCCTCAGCTCTCGTTGTCCCAATGCCGTCGTTTTCGGGTCGAAACTTCCCACCTGCAAAACACCCAAGAATGTCTTTAAACAAAGTTCCACCACACCCTGCATGGTCCCGCTCGCGTCACTTTTCTCCAGATTTGCATCATCAAAGTAATCCAACACCAAAGAACACTTGCCGTTCTCACTTCTCAACATCTCCACTAACGTCACTGCTCCGATGAATACCAATTTTGAATGATCAAAGCTTTTAATCTCAGAATGATGAGCTGGTAAAAGTCTCGTCAATTCATCTTCCAGGGCCCGAAGGTGATGTTTTCCCTCCTTCATCCTATTCAAAATGGGATTCAATTCGAGATCGGCATCAAAGTCGTTGGTCGTGCTCTCGAGCGTCAGTAGCGGGGAATTCACAGCCACTTTTCGCAAGACCTTTGCATTCATTTGCACCCACCTATTGTTTGGATGGACGCCGTGGATAACACATGCGAACCACATGTTCCGAAATGCAGTGACGGTGTCGTTGGTGTAAGTGGGAAGACCCTCGAATCGGGGTTCAGGAAGGACTTGACCTACGGTGGCGAAGTATTTTGGCAGAAGCGGATTTGGTTGTGTATAGTTGGCGTTAGATTCGTTGGCCCAGAATTCGATCAATGCATTGAGTATTTCCGTGAGCAGGATTTCGCGGTAGGGGGACGTTTCTTCCATACTGCGGGCCAGGTATTGATGCGCGTCCATAACCTAGCCCATTAACCTCGCAATTCAACACAGGCGAAATACAGTCTCCGTGAGTGCGTGAGAAAGTTCCGTTCTGGCTTTGGCTTGGAGTTTCAGGATCCTACGTAGGTCCTTCTCCTTTACAATAGTGGCTATTTTGGCGAGACCCCAGATCAGAGAACGGTCTACCCCGTCGTTGACTCGTCCGAATTTTTGTCCCAGTAACGAAATCATCAACTCGGCAACTTTCTCCTCACGCAGTTCACACACCATTTCTGCAATTGCTTCAACGACATTGGAATAGACTTGTTGCCGTTGGTCGTCTGATTGCATATTGAGCGAGATGGAAGAGGCTGTGGCGTGTTGATCGATTTGGATCATCGAGAGAGCGGTTCTTGGTCTGAGAGAGACGGTACTGCGATCCGCGGAAGTGGTGGTCCCAGGGGCAAGGACGTTAACGAGAGAGTATAATGTTGACACGACTTTATCCTTCGAGATTGCGTTGAGACACCATGCGAGGCGATCAGCTGCGATGCAGATTAGACCTGAGGAATGGTTAGTCTGGGTATTTATGATGAAGTTTCGTAGAGAGCGGTTGAGGTCTGCAGTGTACTCTGGAGAATTCATGGAGATTACTGCCACCGAGTCAAGACACGCAGTGCCGAGTTCGATGTGTGACATTTGTGTTGAATCGGCCAAGACGGATTTCACGAGTGACGGAGTTTCGGGAGCGCCGTTGCCGGTGACGAAGGCAATACAAACGAGCCGGAGACATGTTGCTTTGAGAGTCAAAGAGAGGTTTTGATGAGGGGAAGTTTTAAATTTGAGGTAATCGGCACTGGCTTCGATACAGTCGAGTTGAGTTGTTGCCAAATCTGAGATCGCCCGCAATATAGAGGTCCCAAGGAGACTGAAACGGTCCTTGAAACCGTGCAGAGGAAGGAAAGAAGGGGCTTTGTGTAAATTGGGACAAGTCAGATAGCAGACATGTTCGAATAAGTTCAGTAGATGTCCTTGAATGACGAGCGCTCCGGGCGGGTCTCCTTCCAGGATATACCTCGTTCGGATCCGGAGAAGATAATGGAGTTGGGTGTCTTGTGGATGACGAACACTACCAGAGGAACTGTTCCTCGGAGTGACTTCCGAGTTGAGAGATGAGAGAAGAGATTCGATCCCGATGAGCAGTTGACCGTGTACCATGGGTTGAATGATCGAGAGCATTCGAAATGCAAACTCTGAAGAGGCGGTGGACAGAGTTTTCGAGGCAGCTTCACAGCTCCCTTTCAGTGTGAATATCGCTAACAAGAGTTCTTTGACGTCTATTCTGATCAGAATTGCGCAGATCGTTACAAACCTTGATGAGCAAGGGCATTCAAAAATGCTCCGCCGACTTTTTCTAAGTGGTCCAAAAAGACAGCTTCTGCCTGCTTCTCAAAACTGGGAAGAGCAGTAGATATCCGAATCAGCGTCGTAGTCAACGAATAAGCCAATTGCCGACTCGGTGGATCTTCCAGGTCTGATGTCGCAATGTGATGAGCTCCAGCCTCAATAGTGATACCATTAGCGGAACAACCCAGCGTAAATCTGTATCCGCAACATTCCGGTAAGTGTTGGCCGACGATATGAGCCAATGACTCGGCGGTAGTCTTGTCGATGCGCATCTCCATCAAAGCCAACAATGAATTGAATTCTGTCTTGGCCTGATTCAAAAATTTAGCTGCCGAAATTTTGAAAGGAAGGTAAATACGATAATTCGAGTTGAGCCGGCAAGTCCATTTACTCCATTTACTCCATTCGGTAGGAGTTTCTTTGGCTCTGCACATCGGTTCAACAGTCTCTCCCGTAGCTGTGCCTGGGTCTCGGGGGGAAGTTGATCATCCCTGGTCAACCTGGCTAGCTTAGCCAAAGCCGCCTTTTGCAAGCCGGATTTCATGACTTTTCTCAAACCTTCTGAGGACAAAGCTGTTGTATCATCTGGTCGAATGGATTGGCAAAGGATAAAGATATGCAAGTCGAGAAGTTTGAGGAGTATCTCTATGTGCAAGGGGAGATCTGCCGGCGAGGCTGAACTTCTGGCATGACGCTTTTCCCGGTTTTGAAACGGACCGGGAGGATCAGTCCTCCAAAGCATTTAGGTTAGGTTTACGGATCAACAGTCCAATCAGAGGACGGAACGCGTGCCACGGGGCGTGGGCGAGATGGCACGCCGTCCGCCTCGAGAGGAGGCGGCTTCGAACGAGCTCGAAGCTGGGGCGGCAGGAGAACAAGGGCTTGCGGGTTTTGCACAAAAATCACCATATTTACGGGCGCCACTCTTCAAGTTTTGGCGGGTGGGTCAAAAGTGGTGTAGAGCGAGGCCGCCCACTTTTCAAGTCTGAATCGGCAAGGGTTGCTCGGCGTCGATGTGATGAAAATAGTAGTGATTATGATATTCAAGAATCCCTTAGTGTACAACAAATATGGACATTTATTTTTCAGAGAAATGTTTAACTCGCTTGCAAAAGTTCCCATGTTTGAAGGCAAATAAGACTTTATTGACATGTGTTACAGAATGTCATTGGCTGATGCCCTTGGGCTAGCATTTTACTAATGAAAACATTGAATCAAAAACATACTGGGTACAACCTGTGTTGGCCTTCCTTGTGATGACTGTGAACAGGTATAGCCCGTGCTTAGCCGAGTAATTTAAAGGTGACCAGACACCCATCCGTCAGTCTCGGGGAGCTTCGTGCCAAGCTCACCCGACTCTCGAACCGCTCCCCTTGTACATTTCGAACTCTGTCGTTTCGGCACAAATAGCCTTGAGTTGTTTGTACACACTGATCCTATCAAGGATTCGAAGACCATTGCATGTTATGTTGAGAGCTCTGCCGAGAGTGGTGGGTGTCCCCCGAACCTCATACAGCACACATGTGATGTTGAGCGGTTTCAGAAGAGCCAGTGTCGGACCAGCAATCCCAGCACCGATAATGATCTATAATCAATAACATACTAAGGGAACAGTGCCTTTATTGGAGGCATGGCCAACGTACATATAATATGTGACATTAAACATGGCTCAGTTTGTGTCAAAAGCAAGGATTTGATCATGATTGGAGAAAGCCACGCGGGCTCTCCGTGGCTTGGATCCATGAAATCTCCAAGTCAATTTTGACGCGATGGAACGGTAATCGGTTGACATATTGTACTGGGGACAAAGAATCGCTTCGAAGTCCGTCGAAATGGCTTGTCAGAACCGTGATTAGACAGCTACAAGATAACGTTGTCAATTTTGCGTGCAGCGTGCCGTAGCCACGATCATAGTTTCGCTTCATGGTGAATTCTAATTACTTTCGATAGACAATCGGAGCGTAGCACAATTTGAGAGTGGCAACGAGCACGCAGAGAACAGTTGCCTCATCACTAAGACGAATGAATGTACAACTTTTGGAAAATTTCAATTTCTCAGAGAAAAAGAGATAAAGCTACTACCTACGTGGTACTCCGAGATGAGCATCTACATATCTAACTAGTTAGCGACGAACGCGAGAGGGTATTACATTGTTGGATCTCCGTAGGGGGTTGCATGTTGGGATCATATTGGTCTTGATCACCATAGTGGGAGTCATACAATTGCTCAGCATTCCTCTTGGCCTCCCTCTTGGTCTACATATTAGAAACCTCGAGCTAAAAGAGTCGCACCTTTTCTCTAAAGCAATTAGCATTGTTAGAATGTAGGAAACTTACTGATCAATCCAATCGAGACCCTTGGTCTCAACGAAACGGTCGACAGCGCCACCCTGCGTCAATCAGAAACTGTTTCGTGATGGCATTAAAGTACAGCGAAGCCAGCAATGAGTTCCTTGGCAGTACCGTGAGAGACAGCCTGGCCCTCTTTGCGTTGATGGTTCTCGAATGCCTTCATGGCCTACACATAAACGTGTTAGCTGTGTCCAGAAATATGCAGGCATGTGAAGATGATGCGGGGGAGAGGGGATACCTCGAAGGAGGCAGCAGCAGCAATGGCTTCGTGAGTCAAAGAAGCATGGTGTCCGTCTTCGACTTGTTGATAGGCATCTTGGGATTCACCGAAACCGAACATTTTGAAAGTATGCGTAAAAGATTGAGAGAATTGAAAGTTTTGGAGATGAGTCAAAGTGTAGACGAGGGGTTGATGAAGGAGGGGGAACGTGGGTCAATCGAGTGGCTTTTTATACGTGTCCTGAAAAAGGTTCAGACCTATTCGGGGAGCAGATGCATGATGCGGTAAGCTCCTTTGCTTGGCTGAGGCGCGGGAGCAGCGTGCCAGGGAATCGTGGGCATTGTGGTGGTCAAAACAGGGGAGCTTGCACCCCCCGCAATGTATGCTTAGGTGATTGGATGAAGTCATTTCATTTGCTGACTAGAAATGGGGGCGTCGACCTTGGGAAATGAATTTATAGTAACTTGTCGGTAAATTTAGAGGCGTAGAAGGTAGTAGAATTTTATGACGGGACAAAATAAAATTCAGGGGCGAGGCTGTGTGCATTCGAAACGCGCGTATCAAACCGGTCAGTGCGGCTGCCGCTATCTTCCGCACCACCTCATTTCCCGAGATTAGCACGGGGTCATGAGTGGATTGGATGTAGGGCATTGCTCAGCCTCATTCCACCGAATTCGCCAGAGACTCTTAGTTCAATTTCGTTAAAGGTGCGGAGAGATTAAGATGAGGGGTGTTTGAAAGCGAATGTTGGAGAATGTTGTACGGATCTATTTCGGGCAATTGGCTCTTGCGGCGACAGTCAGCAAATGTTGAAATCACATGTAATCCATTTTATTTGTCGAGATAATAGATATGATGATCGTAGATTTATATTGTTCAAGCCAAGTTCCAAGGAACCCGCAAACCTTGTCCAATTGGTTCCGTACCGCTTGGTGAAACTTGATTCGGAATCGGTAGCTCTCGTTCAAAGAATGGGTGGCTTCGTCGCTATAGGAATATATTGTCAAGCTTCATGTATACGCCCAAACGCTCTACAAATTTGGCGTTTTCTCGCAGGCCAAAGAAGGGGATTATGCTACTGAGATGCTTGTGAGCCATCGTGAATCCCGAACCGAAATCTGGATCCACAAATTGAATCCCGTTCGCTTGAATCTGCCAATCAAAAGGCGCGTTCTGTCAGCACTTCCGCACTAGCGCGCCGTCCGCCTCGAGAAGAGGCGGCGTCGAATGAGCTCGAAGCCTCGAAGCGGGTGCGGCGAGAGAACAAAGGGGTGGCAGCCGGCGGGTTTTGCAGAATTACATATTTGCGGGCACCCACTCTTCAAGTTTTGGCGGGTCGGTCGGTCGCGTGGCGGGGACCACCCACTCTTCAACTTTTGTAACGGCGGAATTTTTATTTCCATATTGGAGGGCGTCTCTGACTCGTCTTGCACTCCCATTGACATTTGACATGGCAGCGGGGCAGGGGCACTGGTTTTAGGTGAAGGCACGTGGGCAGGGCCTTAAGTCTGACATGAATCTCAGGAGGGCGGAACAGATCGTGCGTGCACGTCTGAGCGAGGACTCGACATACCAATATTAAGTATTTCATTAGGGCAATCGGTTATACAACTGAAAGGGGTGTTACGTCGCTTTTTTGAGCCAGGCCCCCTTTGTCAATTTACCTCTAAGTTCATGAGTGTGCCTTGAAGGAACCGGCTTTTCTTTGTCCGTCGCGGGAGTTAGAAGTATTATAGACTCTGAATCGATGAAGGTTGCTCGGCGTTTTAGCGTGCCAGAAATACGGGACATATAATTTTCACAAGTACGTTTAGATGGCTCGTAAAAGCTCCCATGTTTGAAGGCAAATGAGATTGTAGACATGTATTACAGAACGTCATTGGCCAATGCCCTTGGGCTAGCAGTTTACCAATGAATATGTTGAATCAAAAACATACTGAGTACAACCTGAATTGGCCTTCCTTGTGATGACTGTGAACAGGTATAGCCCGCGCTGTCCTGGTCGATCAGAGGGGGTCCATACCTTTTGCGGGTGGGCGGATCATCTAATTTGAATAGGTCCGCGATTTCGTCGATTCTGCTACCCGTCACGTCCTTCTTCGTCAAGGTGTGCTCGGTGTCGAAGTTAAAATCTTTTCTGACGAACTTCCTGGTGGGAAGGGCAAGAAACCTCTTCCTGAGCCACGAAGTGTTGACGTCAATCCTTGTCCCGTGGATCCAGTAGCACCGCCTCCAGAGCAGCAAGGATTTGATCAAGCTGGATATCAGCAAGGTGGATTTCCACAGGGGGATTATCAGCAGGAAGCTTATCAGTAGCGTAGAATGAGCATAGTCGTTGGAGTAGAACAAAGATTCCGCTTCACTATCCAATTCCGTCTTTCGACAATCCCTTCGGTGAGTACCTTTCCTGACAGGATCTTTCTACTCGTTCTTCGCGAGCAGTCAGTTATGAAGACCAGATCAAGTGATGGAATTAAGTATATGGAGATCTGATTATAAGTAAAACTACCCAAGGAACATCATCACCCGTCCACCTCTCAGAACTCTAACAATACACACTCTCACAAAAGCGAGAGACATCATTCCCAGCGATAGCTCCTATAGTCTCTTCAATTAAACCAGCGCGATATTAAATATTAATAGTTCGGAAAATAAAGCCAGATACTGAACCATGTGCACAGCTACTCTGGTTTCCTCGCGACGTAAAGTTGCATCGGCGTAAACAACTTTTCCCTCCCTCCCGCAACGAGTGCATCCGCAGCAATCCCAAGCGCATCAGCCGTCTTCATCGCATCCGGCGGCGCCAATCTCAAAAATCCCAACACGCCCAACAATCCATGAGATATATACCTAGCAGGCCTAGTCATCAAACTGACTTTGACCAAATCCGCCAGGCTTCTCACATACTTCAATTCTCCAGCCAATGGATAAAACCATGGAATCTCATCGCCCTTGTCCGCGAGATCCTCATCATGTTCGACTTTGAATCCGACGGCTTTGAATGCGTCGATGGCAACGGATTTCTTGACCATAGCGGGGATACCGTCGCCGATTTCAATGTCGTAACTGACTTGACGGTGGTGAGCATTGGAGGCGTCATAGCTGTCGTCGAGGAGCCATTCGTAGGTCGCGTAGGTTCCTCCGGGCTTGAGAACGCGGAAGATTTCAGAGTAGACGCCCTTGAGGGAGGGTGCGTGGCAGGTTGCTTCGATGGAGTAGACGCGATCGAAAGTGTTGTCCGGGAAGGGCATTTTCATGAAATCGCCTTTGACAAAAGTGACGTGCTCGGAAAGACCTCGTTTGGTGGTGTAATTCCTAGCACGCTCGATTCTGCAATATTAGTCTTGGAGAAGAGCAAAGGTGAAATACTGGTAGTCATTATTGTTGAGACCGACCACGTTGCACTCAGTGAAGGTGGCCATTTCTCGGGCAGGTCCACCCACACCACATCCAACATCCAAAACGACTTCACCGGGCTGGATTCCCAGCTTCATTGCCATGTAATGCTCATGTCGTGCGAGAGCCTAGACAATTTTCAGTATACGCCACTGCCTCAGAGGGAGTTACCTGATGGAAGCCCTCGCCCTTGTAGAAGCGACAAAAGTGAAAACTTTGAGACCATCCGTATTCGTACAAGTCGGTGGCAAGATTGTAATATGCATTGACAAGATCGGTGTACTGAGCAGACCGAGCCTGGATATCCTCGTCGGTCTCGTTGGTTGGGGTCTTGTTATCCCAAAACTGAAAGTAGGTCGAGGCGGCTTGTTTTTGTGCATCGGAGTTTTTCTTCAGGATGGCGAGATATCCGGCGCTTTCAGTAGACTTTGCGCCGTGAAGAGCCTTAGAGAACTCCTTGTCGCGGATTTGTGCCTCTGTGGGCGTGGCTTCAGCAATACTTGGCATTTTTTTCTTGGACTCTGAAAATATCCGAAAATTTTACTGGGAAACCTGCAAAAGTTGAAATAAACACGACCTTGGGCAAAGAGGAAGCAACTAAGCTTGACTGTGGAGAGTTTCTGAGAAGGGCAGTGGGAATTGGGAGTTTGTTGTTGCCCTGGTGAGTTTTAAGGAGTGTGTGGGATGATGCTCGGATTTTAAATGCAAAATGGCAAGTAATTTCAGAAGCAAGGTGCGTGCCCAAAATTTTAGCTTTTGCGCGGGTTGTCCCGCGTCCCCCATCTGCCCGCTACTTGATTGGTTGGCCATGAACCCGCGCCTCATTTATCTAACTAACCCGACTTGGTCGTATAACCGATCACGGAAAAATCGGCGCCCGTACTCCGACGTGACGAACGAGAAATTCCAAGGTCGGAAGAGTATCGTACTGGTCGAATCGAGAAGCCTTGATCACAAAGAAAATAAGCGCACAGACAGCGGCATCCTTCATTTGATTTCGTGTGTGGGTGTCCACGGATCGTCTGTTCAACCCATTGGTTGGCCCCACAATGTATTGAGTGCATCTGACATGGGGTTGGGAATATTTTCGCATTGTTGAGGCTGAATTTCTCCTTATCGCAAAGAAATCAAAATTTAAAATAGGAAATTGTAAGCCGGTGCGCCGATTTCATTTGCTAGGCTGCATAAAGAAATCTTAAAACGATTCCTTTTACAACAACTAACTCCGAAAAAGTCGTGCAGCCATCGGAATACCATCGCATAGGTGACGACTTTAAGTTCCTTTGTTCACGGCGATCCTTGCATGAGCACGCTCCTCACAATCCCAGCGTGACGGTCGAATGAGGAATGCCGTACCTTAATGACAGGTCGCCGCCTGTGATTGGAGAGCATGGCAAGAAAGTTTTGTGCAACTCATCCGAAAGAGGAAGATTTGCAGTAAAACCTTGCTGATTTGGAACTGCAATTCGTATCGATGGAATTGGGGTTCGCAACAGCAACTGAACGTATCGGGTCGGAAAAGAGGATATCAATGAATCTATTCCGCTAGCAAAGTATATATTTTCTAGTAGCGCATGCATCTCACACTCCATTAACTTGCTTTCCGAAAAACTTCATTTCACTTCCCTTTATGTCATCCTCCGTCACAACCT
>Ga0335073_10014361_pt1 | contig 11094 bp, 8 predicted proteins | sample Lox_Sample_22_FD_207093 | JGI IMG/M metagenome (GOLD analysis project Ga0335073, IMG submission 207093) | Soil microbial communities from Loxahatchee National Wildlife Refuge, Florida, United States - Lox_Sample_2.2 | ecosystem: Environmental > Terrestrial > Soil > Wetlands | place: USA: Florida... | reverse complement strand
TCTTCTGGCATGGTGCGGTCGAAGGAACGCAGGCCGGCTTCGACGTGCGCGACCCGCACCCCAAGTTTCGCACATACCAGCGCTGCCGCTACGGTTGAGTTGACGTCACCGTAAACGAGCACGAGATTCGGCCGATGCTCAAGGACGACGGACTCGAAGCGAACCATGATTTCAGCAGTCTGTTTCGCGTGGCTGCCCGAACCCACAGCCAGGTTGATGTCGGGGGCCGGAATATCAAGCTGCTCGAAGAATACGTCAGACATGCTGACGTCGTAATGCTGTCCAGTATGAACGAGTAGTTGTGTGATGTTCTTTCGGTCTTTCATCGCGCGCAAGACTGGAGCCACCTTCATAAAATTGGGTCGCGCGCCGACGACGTGGAATATTTTCATTTCTTGTTCCTATAGCAGAGGAAATCTCAAGAGCAAACACTCGGGTCGCTAATTGCGACACTCAGATTAATTTCTCGCATCCAGAGTACCGTACCCGGAAACCACCGGGCGGCCACTGAGCCAGAGTTATTACCTCCAGAAAAATGACGGCCCGCATGCGAGGTAGTTTTCGCAGGCGGGCCACTGAATTTCTTTTGCAAGGTACTCAAATTATCGAGTCGTTGCGCACTGCGTTTTCGGCCCACCTTTTCCGGCTGCCCTCCGTCATATCAGCATCTGCAGGATGCGCCGGCCTAGGCGTGATTGCGTGAGCAAAGCCCCTAGGGCAGTACCGGTTGTGTTCGTGATTACATCAGTTATGCCCGAACCTCTCGGCGGGATATAGAACTGAAGCACTTCGATCATGAAGCTTAGGGCGGCTCCGGCGAGGATCGCATAAAATGCGTGTTTCTTGCCTTTCGAGATGCTGAGGTATGCACAAAGTAGAAAGCCCAAGGGAGCAAATCCTGCGATGTTTGACAACAGATCGCCGAAGTAGCTCCACGTCGCTTGGAACTCGTCTACGGCAAATTTCAACATCTTTTTGTATGGGACCGTGAAGATTGCCGGTATGACGAGATCAGGGGCGGAAGGGATGGCGCTGCGGATTTCACGACCGGTGCGCTCGCTGAACGGATAGAGCGCAATAGTATTCTCATCTGAAGCGCTGCTGCGACCGGCAGTCCAGTTGTCGTAGTGGCGGCGCGCTTCATCTTGGCTAAGTTTTGACGAATATACCGCCAGACCTCGAACTTCTCCGACCCAGGGGACGTAATTCTCTGCCGAAGTACCCAAAACGATCTCTCCCGCGAGTTCCCCAGGCGAGATTACAAATGTCGGATATTGCCGTGGCCGGTCGCCATTGAAATAGACCACCATTCCATTTGAATCGGAGGTGATCGTCAGAAGCAGTGGCTGCTGCGGTCGCAAAACATCAATTAGATCTACTTTTTCGGCTGTAAGCTTGCCCCGCGTATCGACGACATGGTGGGAAACTACCAAACCCTCCTGCCACTGTCGTACTGTGAACCCTTTGTTGCCGTGTGGATCATAAAACTCCAGGATTGGATGGACCGATTCTGTATTCGCCGGCTGAATCAAGAGTTCCAAACTGCAGGACTGACTTCGGCTGACAACGATTAAAGGGGATTTGCTTAGAATCAGGCCCGGCGTGTCGAACTTTACGCCATTTGTCCCGCGAAGCCAATCGACCCGATTGCGAGGAAACGGGTTGAACGGCCAAAGGGTGGCGAGCAAGATGCCAACAACCGTGCCGAGGATAAGCAGTCGCAGCGTTCCCTTCTGACGAAGGAGATGACCGCGGAACTTGGAAGTCTCATGCGAAAACTCAGTTTCCGAGACTGGGCGCCATTGTGGGTTTTCCTCTTTAGCGCTCGATGGACTGTATATCACTGTCAAGTCCCTCAAGCCTCGAACTCATATTCGAGATGATCGCCCGCGATCGTTGCAAAAGCGAGTTTGGCTCGTTCTGCACCTGGACCGGTGATTCGCCACCTTCCATTTTCGCGGACCAAACTCATTTTGCTTCTTGCCCGCCACCAATGATTGATATCTCCTGGAACACAGAACCAGATTTTTTTATCCTCGTCCAAGCGGCGCAAAGAACTAAGTAAGTTCTGATAGACAGCACGCGCACTCCGTTCGCTCACATAATCAGGATGGACAATGAAGCTAGCGAGTCCATTCTTCTTAACAATCAGATCGGCCTGAGCTTTCCAAAGATCCAGCGAATATTTGTTTAGGAGGTGAAACAGCATGTAGTCTTGCGTTGTCGTAACCGGAATTTCCAGAATATTGCCGACGAAGTATGGCATTACCGTGCAACAGCCGCCGCGTTGCGGATCGAGATGCGCGACATTCGGAACCGACATATCGAACGAGATATGTAATGCCCCGAGCCATTCGAGATTTCTGTAGAGAACCGCCGCCCGAAATCCTTCGATCTGATAGGTTCTGGCGTACTCATTGATTCGTTCCGCGCGCCGCAGGAATTCCTGGTGATTGCTGAAGAGATGGCCATCATGGTTAAGATCTTGAAGGTTGACCTCGAATCCCCGGTCGCGAATACCCTGGATGAAGTCGGCAGTAACTTTGTAGCGGCCCTCGGGCACGAGCTGAATCGAGGCTTTCAGATCGAATGAATCGTCAATGTCCATGAGCTGATCGCAGAAAGCCATCCCTTGTTCTGTTTCAACATCATGAGTTATGGTCATTGCGCACTGTGCGCCGTCCGGCCAGAACCAGATAAACGGGACTCGTTCTATACCCTTCGCCTTCATGGACAGGTAGAGTAGATCCTCACATAAGTCTTCCACCGTCGTGTCGACGGGCCAGCGCGGGAATCGCAGTGTCTGCCATTTCTTGAGATGAGCCTGCTGAAGATATTTCCTTACATTGATATTCATCAGGGGCCGGAAAAAATAGTACACATCCCTCAGCGATCGATCCCAAAAGCCCAGACCCCCATCGCCCCAGTTGGCGTAGCGCTCGGAACGCAAACTGTCGATGACCTCGGAGGGATCAAAGGGCAAAAGCAGATTCGAATCTTCAGTTGCTACGTCTTTGCGAGCGTCATAAAGAGCGGCGTCGGCACGGCTGGCGCGGATACCGGAGGCTGTTCGTCCATGGCAGATTATGTCCGGTCCAAAGCGAAAATATCCGGCATCATCTGATAGCCGGCCTCGACATTCCAACTCGGCGTAGTCGTCTGGGCAACGATAGTGGTCAACCAGAGCCGTGTTCATCGAAGGTCGCGAAGGCCGACCGCGAGAGTGCTCAAGACGTCGGGCCTGGGAGAGAGTCTGTGGGGCACAATCCTTGAATGTACCAGCCTCGGCGCCGGCAAGTAGTCCGGGAAAATGTGTAGTGTTAATCACGGAAGTACATCTCTCTATCTCTTCACATTGATCACGTCGGTGGCGTTTTACCGAGGTCCAGCACGAAAAGACATCGGCTCAGATTCGGCAGAATCGACGTCGAAGTTGATGTCTCTATCTTGTTGTGGCAATACATTGAGGGGGATCAGAGTCTTCCAAGTCGTGACTTGACCGAAACAATAGGCGACAAGATTCCACGATCTTCCCCGCGTCATACCAGATGCGGCACTTACTATAAAATCTTCGCTTGGAATCAAGGGTTACTAACCATCGTGGGGTCGCCAGAATCATCCTCGCCAAGGCCTTCAGAATCTCCAATGGCTTCAGGGCTTGACCGTTTTCTCGAACTGAGCCTCGCCCGAAGTCGAACCACCATGCCAAGAAAAACTCTTTTCGTAATCTACTTTGATGTACCTCGTGATATACGATCGCTGAGGGGACGTAACATAACCGTTCTCCGCCTGCCATAACTCGACGACCGAACTCCGTGTCTTCAGACCTGATCTCGCTATTAGGACGGGGGCCAAGATCCGTGCGGAAGTATCCGTACTTCTCGAACATTTCCTTGCGAAAAGCCATATTCGCCCCGTAAGGAGGGTGTTTGAGTTCGCCCGGCAGGTCACCTGGATCGGTGTAGGCACAAAGCGCCCCGGCAAGGTTGTGAGGTCCGTCGAGTGCGAGCCAGTGGGGAGGCACAAAATCGCCCATGGGAAGAATGCGTCCTCCAGCGCCGGCACAGGAACTATCCTGGAAAACCGCGACTAGATTCTGGAGCCACGCCGGCTCGACCGACACGTCGTCATCCATGAAGGCGAGAATCTGTCCTCGAGCTTCGCGAACTCCGGTGTTGAGCGCATAGGACTTGCCTTGTTGCCCTTCGAATAGATACCGAAAGCAGCCTGGGTATCGGTGACAAAACTCTTCGATGACTTCACGCGTCTGATCACGAGAGTTATTGTCGACCACTACGACTTCCCAATCCACTAAGTCGGTTAACAGTGAGGCCACCACACTATCCAGAGCCTTCCTCAAACTCTGGCTACGATTGTATGTGCAGAGGATAACGCTGATTCTCATGGTCGTATTCAATCTGCATGAATAAGGCCGATCCGCTGTAGCCAAGGCCTAAGCGGTCGACCTAATACCTTTGGGCGTACTCGAATTGCCCGCACAGCGAACCTCAAGCTCTCAAGGAACTCCCTCTTTTTCCAATAGAGATCAGCAACGGTTAGACATAAATCCGCGATCTGCCATTCTTCGGCATGCACCCAATTGTCGCGTAGCACTTCGAGCGCAGTCTCCAGTGCCACGGAGCTTTGCCCTGCCGAGTTCATATGTTGAATCCAAGCTCGGAACTGAGACAACATCTGCCTCTCATAGACGGATTCATGCACTCCAAGTCGCGTGAGTAACTCCGGCGTTAGAACATCCACCGAGTCTAAAACATCCTCTTGTCTCTTCTCTCGCATCAGCGCCGAGCGCTGCGCTGCAAGTATTCCGAGCGTCTGCTGCTGTCGCTTCCGCATGGAGATTTGCTCCGGATGAATCCGGTACTTAAGCACTACTTGGTCCAGATTGGCGCACTTATAACGCTCGGATATTCTCAGCTCAAGGTCATAGTCGTGAGCGGCGACAAATGCTCTTCTGTATCCCCCCACAGCAGTAAAGGCTTCCTTTCTGAAGAGAACCGTGGGGTGCCAGAAAGCGCAATGATCAAGTTGAGCCAATTTGATTCCACGATCGTCGATGGGATGTGATTGGCATCGCAACGGATGGTCCGACGCGTCCACCCATAACACTGCGCCACCTATGAGCCCGACTTCGGGATGCCGCTCCATGAAGTCAACCTCCAGCGCAAGCCGATCCGGAAGGCAAACATCGTCGGCATCCATGATCGCAATGTACTTCCCGAGGGCCTGAGAACAGGCCGCATTTCGGGCTACGGGCAAAACGCAGGTCGGCACCTCTCGAAATTCGACGCGTTTGTCCGTGGCCGCGTAGTGGGAAATGATAGTTTTCGAATTATCTGTAGAGCCGTAATCGACGATAACGAACTCAAAATCAGTAAGACTTTGACTGAGGACGCTTTCAATCGCCTTGGCGAGAAACCTCTCGGCATTGCATACTGCCATCCCGACGGTAACCAGGGGCTGGGGCATCTTTCACATACCCATTTGCAAATAGATGACTACAGCGGCGACCAAGGCCATCGAGAGGATCATAGCGGGCAGCCAGCGATACAGGCGGGATGGTGACATTTGAAGCGGACCCCGGCGAGGAGCGGGCAGTACATTAACAGTCGCAGCCGAGGCCGCTTGGATCGCGGAGGCCGAATCGAAGTCGTCACTGAACACTACGAAAGGTCCCTGGGTGACCTTAATGTAGTCGATCAGGGTGGTCCAGGGTAATGAGTCGTCTTTTATTGGTCCGGCTGCGTTCCCCACGAACGTGTTGACTTTGACATACATCGGAGAATGGGGCACATAATCTTTCGCTATGCTGCAGGTGACTGCGCCATCGATGCTGAAGACTAATGAGCCGGGCGACCAGACTAACTTATACAAATGAAAGTTCTGGCTTGTATCAGTCGTGGCAGCGGTGCACCCGTCGTTGAACTTGAAATCGTTGATATGAATCTGCTGATTGACGTGTGTAAAATCGCTGCTTAATATCTCCGCAATATCAATTTCCTGGCCGTTGCAATGGTCGTCTGTGCCGGTTGGATCACTCGCCTGGCACGATGCGTCTTCCATCCAGACAATTGGCCAGGCGCCAGTTTTCGAGCCTCCGCCAAACTTAGCGCGGAATTCCACGGTGCCATATAGGAAGTTAAACGTGCGCATCGCAACAAAGCCGGAGGTGTACTTATATTTCGCAGGTCGAAGATCAAAGCTGCTGCATGAAGCATTCTCGGCTTTTGTCGTAATCACAAGGCTGCCGTCCGACACGCTGACGTTCCCCGGCCTAAAGCATTGGAGATTGCTATTCGGCGCACCCGCGCGGCTAAAGGCGATCCAGTGTGGATTGATGGCAGTTTGGCTAACTGCCGGGCAACACATCAATGCGATGAACAGAAAGAAACGCATCGGAACCAGATACTCGAAACGAACCAGACGCTTCACACGCGCTTTTGCGAACAATCGGAGGGGGTTAGGACGCTTGCCTCTTGCTCGTGCATACCAGCCGGCTTGGGTGAGGCGCTCTTCCTCAGTCTGTTTTTCATGAAACGGGCGAAGCTCATTGCTGTTCGGCCTGGGTTCACGACCTTCCCCAATAATTGGCGGGCAACCCTTCGAACCAGGCAAGCCGCGTCGAGCCTCTCATCTAACGTCTTCAGGCCCGCCCGGTGATATTGCCAGAAATCCCGTTCCCGAAATCGCAGGGCTTCGGCAGCCAGGACGTCATAGTAGGCTTGCTTCGTCTGCTTCCTGAGATTTGTAGCGTCCGGCACATCCAAGAAGACCGACGCGTATCGCTGCACGATAATGTAACGGTCGAGGTAATCGGGGTGGAAGGTGCGAGAGGCGCCGGAGATCGAGGCGTCATCGACCCGCAAGAATGAAAGCACCTGATAAACAAAACCGAAATCCCAGGTCTTGAGAATCTGCATGCACTTCTCGGTGTCTTCATGGAGGAGCGATTCGTCGTAAAAGGGCTGCTGGCTTCGAACCAGAGAGGACCGCAACATGACCGTTGTCGGTGAGCCAAAAACGAAGAGGCCCGAGCGCAGATACAGCCGCGCCATTTCCCTACCGGAAAGCAGCGATTTGCCATGCGGGAAACCAGATCCTCGCACAACGTTCGCTTTCAGGTCGTAGGCACTAACCAGACCGATCGATTCCGACTGCTGAAATGCCTGCACCATCAAGCGCAGGCAGTCGGGGAAGATATAGTCGTCCGCTTGTACGATTTTGCAATATTCACTGTCGCCGGAAATCTCTGCCAGAGCGGCATTGTAGTTCTGCACCTGCGAGAGCAAGTGCGAACGCTTTATCAGTCGAATTCTCGAATCGCGACGCGCGTAGTCTTCGGCAATTTCTCTTGAGCTGTCCGTACTGCAGTTATCAACAAGAATGTATTCAAACCGAGCGTAGCTTTGCCCAAGCACACTCTCGATGCACTCAGGGAGATATGCCGCAGTATTATGAAACGGTGTGACAACACTGACTAGCGGCTGCGTCACAGGTAGCTCCGAGCGGCCGTTGGGGTGGGTCTAGAAGCGTTCATGAGCGGCCTTGATTGGTTGCGGCGAGAGCGGTTACTAAGACTTGTTTGAGGTTGTCCTCCAGAATGCCGATCTGGCTGGCCGCAATGTGACTATCATCTTTGTAGATAGAAATCCCATTGACCTGCGTGATGCAGCCTCGCTGATTGCAAAGGCTCTTTCTTGGATCAAATATTTCGGCGCCATCGCTTTGAGCCATCAATGCCACCTGATCGCGAAAAGTGGGCAGTGTAATATCTCTCGCCGTACCCGCCAAGCCGAATCTTCCGAAGACTGCATTTCGAACTTGGAGGTCCGGAATGGACTTGTCAAACATCGGAAAGGGCAAGGACACGATTACCCTTTTCCCATGACTTTGCAGGGTACGCACCTGATGCGACAATTCTTTCAAGAAAGAACGCTGTGCCTCCTGCGGGGAAAGTCTCTCCACACATTTGTCTGCCACGGATTGGCAGATAAACTCGTGCACGGACCACCATGTGTTGAATCCTATGAAAACTGTGTCTACATCCTTCTCTTCGGCCCGTGCCATGGCAAATTTTGCAAATGAGTCGCAGTAAAAGTGTTCGTCTGTACTATTGAGGTGTTGAGTTGGAGGGCAACCGTTTGCGATTGCCAGCAGCACTCCATGATCTTGCAACTCGCGCTGTTCGTGTATTTTCTTTATTAAAGGATACAGTTGTTGAACATGCGAGTCTCCCCAAAACATGATTTTTTGCGGCGCACGGGCGTCGATCTCACAGAACGCAATATCTCCCATGCGATGAATTGGTCTCTTCCAATTTCCACACACTTCCTGATAATCGTCCTCCCTCTCGACATTTCCCAGCACGAGCTGCCTGGTTCGGTCATCGTAACGTCCAGGGAATCCGTGGCAAATATAAATAGCGGATCCGAGACCCATCGAGATCAGGCTGGCCGCGAGTCCCAGCGAGAATATGCCTTGCCTGCTGATGGAAGAGTTCCCTTTTCTGAAAGGCGCCTCGACGAATTCAAAGGAAATGAAGGCAAGCACTACAGAAAACGCTATAACAGCAGCTGTCTGGAGGCCGGTTAAGTCGCCTGCAGAAAAGTACCGGCTGAACACTAACGCTGGCCAGTGCCACAAATATAGTGAGTACGAGATGACACCGATGAAAACGAAAGGGCGGAAGCTGAGAACCGTTCTTACAGAAGATGTGCCCGCTTCACCAGCGTAAATGATTAGCCACGCGCCGAAGCAAGGGAGTAATGCGCTCAGACCAGGAAACGTCGTGTCCTTGTTGAAAATATAGATCGACGAAGCAATGAGGGTCAGCCCTGCTAGGGCGGCAATTTCCCGTGATACACGGTGTTTAAGGGGTAGTACGGCCTTCATGGCCAGCAACGCGCCAATCAACAGTTCCCATGCCCGCGGAATGAGAAGATAGAATGCGCTGAGTGGCCGGTAGTACGCCGCCCAAACACTGATTGCAAAAGAGAGAGCAGCGACGCAATACAAGGAAGTCGTTACCCTATTCTTGGTCCACCTGATGAGTAATAGCAGTCCTAACGGGAAAAGAAGGTAAAATTGCTCCTCCACCGAAAGTGACCACGTATGCAATAGAGGTTGCGAGTTGGCGGCATGGCCGAAATATCCGTCCGTCCCCGCCTCACGCTTAAAGAATATATTACTTACGAAAAGCGTCATCGCAACTACGCTTTTTCCCAAGGCTATAAAGTCTTTGGGATTCAGCAGTAGCATTCCCGTCAATGTAGTGAAGAATAAGACCGTAAAGAGCGCAGGGAAGATTCGTCGCATTCTGCGCTCATAGAACGATATAAAAGAGAACCTATTGAGAGTTACATCTTTCGCAATCAGCGAGGTAATGAGATAACCGGAAATTACGTAGAATATGTCAACTCCGACAAATCCTCCAGAGAATCCGGGAACGTGCGCGTGAAAGAAAACTACAGACGAAACAGCGAGAGCTCTTAGACCATCAATGTCAGGCCTGTACTTTCCTGAGGAAGCTAGTGTCGATTGGAAACTGAGGCGCAGAGGTTCGGCTCCCTTAGAAGTAATGCATGCCACATGACGGCCCGCTCAGTGTGCGGCTGGCGCATTTTCGCGGCCCGATCCGGATTGTTCAACTACGTCTTGGAGGGGAGCGGACGGCTCCGGTGCGGCACGCTCCAACCAAATCTCACGCCAATAGGAATAGATGCTTCTAGGACAAAATAACCGACATTCGCTGTAGCGAGACTGGCAAATGACCGAATCGAGAATAAAGCAAGGAGTCTTCATCTCGAGCATTTTTCCGGTCTTTTCATGGATGATCCTAGTTACACGTTTGAGCACGCGGTACGTTCCGCCACAGTAGGGAACCTCTTCGGCGTCGAAGTAGAGCCCGCGATTTCGATCTCGTGTATTCAAGGTGTTCAGGATTTCTTTGTATGATTTGATTCGAACCAATTCTCCCGGCTGCAGTCCGAGGGTACGCGTAGGAGTAGTTTCTCCTTCAGGAATTGTTCCGTGTCTTCGAGGAAACGGGAAGCCGCGCCACAAAGGATGAAATGAATCGTAAATCCAGCGGATGGGGCGCCCTGCTCCAATGCCGGTCTTGCTGGCTGCGTAGAAGAAAAAGTATGCGGCGCCGCAGAACATTCGCCACAGGCTTACATTTCCGGAGCGGTAGTCTTCGAGGTATTGCCGAAGATCCCACCACTGAAGGTCCTTCGTGAAATAAGGGAGGCGAGTGGCTTGGCAAACATAGACGGGATCGGAAGCAGAATTGGCCGTTGCGGTTGTCGCGGCCCACACTGTGGATTCCGTGCAGAGAGGAGTGTGAGAGGTCTGTTTCGTTGAGCCGCCCGAGCTGTGATTAGTTGCGTCGTCCCTGCTCTGAGACGGGCCACTTACTGGCTTAAGCCATACGTCGTGCCAGAAAAGCAGGCAGCTCGCCTGGCATCCGCCATGTGCGCTTCCGTCGCAACGTGTTTCGAGATGCACGGCATGATCGACACGCCGTCCGCGGACCGGGAAAACCGTGTCGCACGTTTTGTGAGCCCGTTTGTAGACCCGGAACCTCTTACCGCAGAATGCCAACATCTCAGGCATGAAGGGCATGCCATCGACGCATCCGCTGCCGTCAAGGGTTCCCAGGAGTTCGTCCTTGCTTCGAACCTCCACCCAATCGCCGACTTTCAGCTCGGATGATTGTGCCTTCATATCGGGGGACAACTCAGGGTTTTCGCCCTATCACGAGAATGTATTGACCAAGGCCCATGCCCTCCTTCAGGCGGCGCAGGATTCCGGCAACCCTCGGACCAAAAAGGTTGTTCAGCCGAGGCGAATTAATCGGTCGTAAGATTCCGACATTCCCGCGGGGCATGATCGTCCGTGACTGCTCTATGACGAGTCCGGCTTGCCTGACGAGAGCATGCAATTCGCTTCGCGAAAGCCAGTGGCTCACCGGCCCACTTTCGAGCTTGACCCAGGGGGTTCGGCGAATGCGTTCATACACGAATCGGTTGATCGTGGTGAGCACAAGCCGGCCACCGCTCCGCAAACTCAGCGACA
>Ga0335073_10014360_pt1 | contig 11094 bp, 11 predicted proteins | sample Lox_Sample_22_FD_207093 | JGI IMG/M metagenome (GOLD analysis project Ga0335073, IMG submission 207093) | Soil microbial communities from Loxahatchee National Wildlife Refuge, Florida, United States - Lox_Sample_2.2 | ecosystem: Environmental > Terrestrial > Soil > Wetlands | place: USA... | reverse complement strand
GTCCGAGCGCCGGGTGGATCCTCATCAAGTTCTCGTTGCAGCACAAATACTTCTGCAAGTTGCGGTGCAAGACATCGGTCACCTGACTGATCTTCGACTGTGACGGATGAGTCTCCTGTTGTCAGTCGTAGTTGATCTGGCGCCTTCGCATGCGAAGTGGCGGCGGATGTGGCGACTTCTCATTGGATCTGGCGCCGCGCCTGCCGGCGGGTCGACCCTGGGGGTCGCTGTGAGCCGGGTTTCTCAGTCGATGTGGCGTGAGCGTCCTGGTTTCTCATTGGACCTGGCGAATACAGGTGGCGGCTGCATACCCGGTCTGGCGGGGATGTGGTGACATTACGTGCGGCGTGGGACGCAGCACGTCGCTGCGGGAGAGGGGCCTGAGCGATGCGGTGGGCGTTGCTGGGCTGCTGTCCGTGAGCTGGGACGCCGTCGGGAACGCCGGAACGGGCCAGGTGTGGCTGCCGGCCGACTTCGAGGTGACGTATGCCGGGCCGGGCGGGCGGGAGGTCCGGACCGGCCTCGACCGGCTCCTTTGTGCTGACCTTGAGTCATGCATCCCGGTGCGGTCGTTCCCGTCGTTTAAGGGGCAGCGTAGTTTTCCGGGCTGGTACTGGTCGGCGACGATGGGGCGGAGGGTGGGCTTCGAGTCGTGGGTCGAGCGCGGCCACCTGGTAGCGCTCGACTTCGACCCGGCGGTGACCGCGATCGTCTCCCAGCCGTTCTGGCTGCACTGGCGGACACCGGCCGGGAAGGTCCGGAGGCAGTCGCCCGACTTCTTCGCGCGCCTGGCCGACGGCCGGGGGCTGGTGATCGATTCCCGCCCGGACAGCGTGGCCGACGACGGCGACCGGGAGTCGTTCGCTGCCACGGCTAGGGCCTGCGAGGTGCTGGGCTGGGACTACGCGGTCTGCGGCGAGATGGACCCGGTGGTGGCGGCTAACCACCGGTGGCTCGCCGGCCCCCGGGACCCGCGCTGCGGCGACCTCGCGGCGGAGGCCAGGCTGCTGGACGAGTTCGGCTCCGGCCTCCCGCTGATGGAGGGCGCCGAGGAGGCCGGGGATCCCATCGCCGCGCTGCCGCCGCTGTTCCACCTGATGTGGCGGCGGGAGCTGCTGGCGGACTTGTCGCTGGTGATAAGCCACCGGACGGCGGTCTGGAGGGCCTGCCGTGGCTGAGCGGGCGGGGGTGCTGGGTCGGGGACAGGGTGGTGTTCGCGGGTGCCGAGCGGTCGGTGGTCGCGCTGTCGGGCGGCATGATCAGGCTGATGGCGGACTCGGGCGAGATCATGGTCGCGGCGATGGCATACCATGACGGGCGAGGGCTGCCGCTTCCTCAAGTGTCGTCATCGGAGCTCCTCGCCGTCCAGAGACCGGATGAAGCGGTGGATGGCCTCGTTGGCGTGGTCCTGAAAGGACGGGTTGGCCAAGTCGGGGAAGATATCCGCTTGGTCGGCCAAGGGACCGGTCATCGTGTTGGCCGCGCTGGCGTAGAACACGCCACTAGACAGGGCCGGGTCGGTGACGCCGTCGACCAGTCGCCTCGCGCCCACGTCAAGTTGGTGGGAGATCCCCAGGTGGGGCATGACGTACTTGGCCGCTATACGTAGCGGCAGCGCAAGGCCGTCGGCGGCTTGCGTGCCGGTGGTGTTCCCGGGGCTCACGGTGATAAAACGGCGGTCGGGGTATTGGCGGGCCAGGTAGGCCATCCACAGGGCCCCGATGTACTTGACCTGCCCGAAGGCTAGGTTAGGGTCAGCTTTTCTGCCGGCGAAGTAGCTGCCGTCGATGACGGTAGCGAGTTCATCGGCAGAGGTCGAGACGAACGATGGCCGCTTCATCCGCAGCTTCGGGATTCCCCTGGCTGCTTCACTTCCGGCGAAGACCGCCACCTCGCCAAGTCGGTCCTCGGCCAGCAGCCCTTCGAGGAGAACGGCGTGACCAAGAACGTTCGTCGCGAACAGGGTGGTGGCCCCGTCAGCGGTCAAGTCCATCGGCGTCTTGCCGCCGATTACACCAGCGTTCATGACCAGCGCGTCGAGCGATCCGTTGATGGCCGCCAGGCCGGCGCGGACCGAACCCAGATCGGCGACGTCCATGAGAATGATGTCGAAGATGGACCGGCCGGTCGCGGCTTCGAGTTCGGCCTTTGCCGTTGTCGCCCGGTCTTGGTTCCGGCACGCCAGGTAGATCCGCGCCATCTCGGGACGTAGCGCCAGTTGCCGGGCCACATCCTTGCCGATCCCGGCGTTGGCGCCCGTGATCAGCACCGTCTTTCCTGGGTGTGTGCTCATCGGGATTGCCTCTCATCTTCTGTGGGCCTAGTCAGGCTGGACAGCTCTTGCCGGGTTGCGCCCGCAGGTGCTCCCGGCGGCGATAAAGACGTCGCCGTGGTACGACTGGTGTTATGTCGCGACCCGGCCTCCATCGACCGCAAGAGTGACGCCGTGGACGAAGCTGGCGTCATCACTTGCGAGGAAGACGATCGCCGCAGCAAGTTCCTCGGGCTGAGCTACGCGACCTGCTGGTGCCAGCGCTGCGAGGTGACTCACCATCTCGTCGGGGACTGCTTCCATCATCGCGGTGCGCGTCGGGCCGGGGGCAACGGCGTTGACCCGGACACCACGCGGGCCGTATTCGGCGGCCCAGGCCTTCGTCAGCAGTTCGAGAGCCGCTCGGCTGGCGCCGTACAGGGCCATGCCGGCCTGTCCGAAGCTCGCGACCATCGTTGAGACGTTGACGATCGAACCCCATCCGCGTTCGGCCATGGCTGGCGCCAGTGACGCGACGAGGAAGAACGGGACCTTGACGTTCAGTGCGAAGGTCTCGTCGAACTCTGCTTCGGTGGCTGCGTTGCTCGGTCCGAGCAAGGCGACGCCAGCGTTGTTGATGAGGATGTCGACGAGACCGTCGCCTGCCTCAGTGGCCCACTCGACCAGCTCCAGGGCCGATTCGAGGTCGCTCAACGTAGTGAGCCGGAACGCTGCGCTGCCTCCGCCGCCTTCGATCTCGGCGACCACGTCCTTGGCTCGTTGTTCATTGCGCCCGACTACCAGTACGTGAGCGCCGCGGGCGGCCAGGGCGATGGCCGTAGCCCTGCCGATCCCGCTCGTCGAGCCCGTTACCAGAGCTGTCTTGCCCTCTAGGTCAGTCATGCGATGTGTCGTCCCCTCGCTCCAGAATGGGTTGTGCGACTCACTCTGACAGCTCGGTACTGGGTTGTCAAACTCAAAATCCTGCTAGCATTGGTGCATGGTCAACGAGACGAGTGACCGGCCGAGGCTCACCCCCAAGGGAGCACGCACCCGGGCGCGAATAGTGGAGGAGGCCGCCGCCCTCATCCATGAGCGCGGGGTGGCGGGCACCACCTTGGAAGACGTCAAGGTGGCGGCGGAAGTCAGCGGCTCTCAGATGTACCACTACTTCCCCGACAAGAACGAACTCGTGCAGGCGGTCATCGACTACCAAGCCGACACCATCGTCACTCACCAGGGCCACGCGCTCAGCAGCGCGAACGGAGTCGAAGCCTGGCGGAACATGGTGATCACCGCAGCGAAGCTCACCAAGGCGAAGGGGGGCTGCCCGCTCGGCTCGCTCGGCGGCCAGCTCGCCGAGAGTGACCCCGAGGCCCGAGCGCTCATCGCGGCAGGGTTCGATCGGTGGGCAGCCGCCATCGGCGATGCACTCAGATCCCTTCATGCTGACGGGAGACTCCCGTCCGGCATCGACCCGGACGACCTCGCCACTACTCTGCTCGCCACGCTCCAAGGAGGACTCCTGCTCGCCCAGGTACATCGGAGTGACCGTCCGTTCGAAACTGCGGTCAATACCCTCCTCGCCCTTGCCATCGGCAGATGAGCCCAAGCCGGGTTCGTTCACAGCCACCGCGGAGGCCGGCTCACGGCTCTTGGATGATGCGCGTGCGTCCACACGATGCACTTGCGGACCCGTAGCCGTTCGTGATTCGGGACACCTCGTCGCCCGTGCCTCTTGGACGTGGACCGCCCTCGTCAAGATGAACGGAATTTCGTGACTTACCGCACGACGCTCCACCGCTGCGCCTGACCGCTTCACTGTTCCCAGAGCATCCCGGAAATCCGCCACTTCAAATGGCAACGACGAACAAGCGCGAGTCCGTCAGCAAGTGGCGAGCCGCAGATCAGCGCTAGCCCGGCTCGCCAGATTAAATGGCAAGCCACACCTGTGACTGATGGTGGACTTCCGCGGCGCCGGCGTCATCGAGAGTCCCGGTAACTGTCCTTGATAGGTTCGGCAGCATGGTTTTCCTTGGCCGTACGAACCTGGACGTCTTTCCCCTCTGCCTGGGCGGCAACGTGTTCGGGTGGACCGCCGACGAGCAGCAGTCGCGCGCCGTGCTCGACGCCTATACCGAGGCGGGCGGCAACTTCGTCGACACCGCCAACTCCTACCTGGTCGAGCACGGCCGGTCCGAGACGCTCATCGGGCGCTGGCTGACAGAGCGCGGCAACCGCGACCAGATCGTGCTCGCCACCAAGGTCGGCGGCGGGCGCGACCCCAGGTACCGGAACCTGCGGGCGGACAACATCCGCAGCGAGGCGCACGCCTCCCTCGACCGGCTGCAGACCGACTACATCGATGTGTACTTCGGGCACTACGACGATCAGGAGACGCCGCTCGAGGAGTCGCTCCGCGCCTTCGACGCGCTGGTGAGGGAGGGCGTGGTCCGGCATGTCGCCGCCTCCAACTACTCGCCGGAGCGGCTGACCGAGGCGCTCAGGCTGCAGCGCGAGCTGGGGCTCGCCGAGTTCACGGTGCTGCAGCCGCACTACAACCTCGTCGAGCGGGATTACGAGCGCACGCTCGCGCCCATCGCGGCCGCGTGGGACCTGGCGGTGCTGCCCTACTACGCGCTGGCCAGCGGATTCCTGACCGGCAAATACCGGCCGGGCAGCGCGGAGGTCGACTCGCCGCGCGCCCAGCAGGCCGGCGGGTACCTCGCCAAGGGCGGCGGCGCGGCGCTCGAGGCGCTGGACCAGGTCGCGGCGGCGCGCCAGACCACGCCGGCGGCGGTCGCGCTCGCCTGGCTGCTGACCCGTCCGCACGTCGTCGCGCCGATCGCGAGCGCGCGGTCGACCGGGCAGCTGGCGGAGATCCTGCCGGCGGTCAAGCTGGAGCTGACGCCGGAGGAGACCGCCCTGCTGTCGTCCGCCACCGCGCCGGCCTGAGCCGCGCTGGCTCGTCAGCTCGCGGGCGCCTCCGGCGCCTCGGCCGCCAGGATGCGCCGCACCTCGGCGAGCTCGAGCTTGCCCGAAGGCGTCCTCGGCAGGCTGGGCAGCAGCACGATGCCGCGCGGCACCTTGTACCCGGCCAGCCGGCCCCGCACCGCGTCACGCAGCTCCGCCGCGGTCAGCGCGGTGCTTCCTGTCGCCACCACGGCCATCACGCGCTCACCCCACGTCTCGTCGGGGACGCCGACCACGGAGGCGTCCGTCACGTCGGGATGGGCGAGCAGCGCGTCCTCGACCTCCTGCGGGTGGACCTTCTCGCCGCCGGTGTTGATGACGCCGGCGCCGCGGCCGAGAAACCGGATGGCGCCGTCCTGCTCGACCACCGCCAGGTCGCCTGGCATGGTGTAGCGGACCCCGTCGACGGTGCGGAACGTGGCCGTGGTCTTGGCGGTGTCCTTGTAGTACCCGAGCGGTATCGGCCCGCCGAAGGCGAGCACGCCGACCTGCCCGCTGCCCGGGGCCACCGGTGTGTCGCCGGCCAGCACCTTCGTGGGGGCGGCAGGGTAGAACCTGGCCGGCAGGTCGTCGGCGGACGAGGTGACCGCGTACGCGAACGGGCCCCCTTCACTCGAGGCGATCGCGTCGGTGATCGTGACGCTGGCGCGCTCGTGCAGGGCGCGCTTCAGCCGGTCGCTCAGCACGGTGCCCGAGCTGACCACGGAGTCCAGCGAGCTGAGGTCGTGCGGCCGCCCGGCCCGCTCGGCGGCGACGAGCTCGTCCACGAGCGGCTGGCACACCGCGTTGCCGGCTACCACGAGCGTGCGCACCCGCTGGGCGGCGACGGTCTCCCAGACGTGCGGCGGGTCCAGCCGGCCAGGGCGGGCGGTGACCACCCGGCCGCCTGCCAGCAGCGCGCCCATCGAGTTGAACAGCCCGGTCGCGTGCATCAGCGGGACGGCCGGCATCATGACGGGCGACCTGTCCGCGGACCTGGCCGCGGCCGCGACCCGCACCGCCTCGTCGAGCGTGCCGGGCAGCGCGGTCACCCCGATCCGCTGGAAGACCGACACCTCCATGGAGTGCATCAGGTCCGACAGCCGCCAGATCACTCCCTTCGGCTTGCCCGTCGTGCCGCCGGTGTACATGAAGAGCTCATCGGACCCCGGCCGCGGCCGGGCCGGGCGCGGCGCGTGCGCGGCGAGCAGCTCCCCGAGCTCAGCGGCATCAGGCACGGCGACATCAGGCACGGCGACATCAGGCACGGCGACATCAGGCACGGTGGCATCCGCGCCCACCGTGACTAGCAGGCGCAGCGACGGGAGCCTGGGCGCGACGTCCGTGACGTTCCGGGCCAGCTCGGCGCTGAACACCATGGCCGCGGCGTCGGCATCGGCCAGCAGCGCGACCAGCTCCTCGCTGGTGTACCGGTAGTTGACGTTGACCGGCACCGCGCCGAGCTTGAAGGCGGCGAACACCGTCTCCAGGTAGGCGGCCCCGTTGTACAGGTAGCACGCGACCTTGTCCCCGGGACCGACGCCGGCGTCGGCCAGCGCGGCGGCCAGCCGCGCGGACCGCTCCTCGAATTCCGCGTAGCTGTAGTCCCGGCCAGGCTCTGAGATCGCGATGGCGTCCGGCAGCTCGCGGGCAAACGCCTCCCAGACGGTGCCGAACGAGACGTCCACTACCCTGCCGCCACTACCCTGCCGCCACGGCTATTCCTCGAGGAGGAGAGCCGTCTTCGGGCAGGACATGACCGCTTCCCGGACGCGGTCGGCGAGCTCCGGCGGGACCTCGCTCGTCAGGATGTGCAGCTCGTCCTCATCGTCCACGTAGAAGACCTCGGGAACCAGGCCGGCGCAGACGGCGTTGGCCTCGCACAGGCCTTTGTCAACGGTCACCCTCATGCGCAGATCGTAACTTTGGTGCCTGCCACAGGCCAGCGGCATCGTATATTGACCGGCCCGTTATCTCGGTCCTACGATCCGGGCAAGTCGACGGAACAGTGGCGGGAGGCGCCGATGGCCGCGAGCGATTCGGTGGTGGACACCGGTTTCGACTGGTTCAGCCCAGAGGTCATCAGGGATCCGCAGAAGTACGACGGCATGATCCGCGAGGCGGGACCGGTCGTCTACTCGCCGCAGTACGACGTGTGGGCGACCGGCCGGCACGCCCAGATCGAGCTCATGATGCGGGACTGGAAGGCGTTCAGCTCGACCAGGCCGCCGTTCGAAGAGGTCGGCCAGCCCATGATCCTGCTGTCCGACGACCCGCCGGACCACCAGCGGGTCAGGACCGTGATCAGCAAGGGCATGTCCCCCGCCGTGCTCCGCCGGATGCAGGACGCCTTCGAGCAGGCGGCGGACCAGATCGTGCGGTCGCTGCTCGACGCGCCCGACGGCATCATCGACGGGCACACCGACCTCGCGAAGGCGTATGTGCTGACGGTGTTCCCCGACGCGATCGGCCTCGGGGACAACAACAGGGAAATGCTGATCAGGTTCGGGCACGCGCAGTTCAACATGTTCGGGCCGAAGAACGAGATCTACCGGCAGTCGATGGACGAGGCGTTCGAGGTCTTCGAGTGGGTCGCCGTCAACTGCAAGCGGGACGCGGTCCAGCCCGGCGGCATCTGCATGGCCATGTACGAGGCCGCCGACACGGGCGCCGTCACGCAGGAAGAGGCCGAAATCCTCGTCCGCACCCTGTACTCGGCGGGGTCCGACACCACGATCTACTCGCTGGGAAACACGCTGCGCGCGCTGGCGGAGTTCCCCGGCCAGTACCAGCTGCTGCGGTCCGACATCGACGAGTTCGCGGTGCGGGCCTTCGAGGAGGGCATCAGGTACGACAACCCGGCCAGGTTCACCAGGCGCCGCGCGACCTCAACCATCGACGTGGACGGGACCGAGCTGCCCGCGGACGCGAAGATCCTGCTGCTGCACATGCCCGCCGGGCGCGACCCGCGGCGCTGGGAGAACCCGGCCGTCTACGACATCACCCGCGACGTGGTCAACAAGCACCTCGGCCTCGGGTTCGGCGTGCACGCCTGCGTCGGCGCGCGCGTCGCCCGCCTCGAAGGGGTGTCGCTGCTGTCGGCGCTCGCCCGCCACGTGCGGTCTATCGAGCTGGCCGGCGAGCCGGAGGTAACCACGAACATGGCGGTGCACGGCCACGAGAAGCTGCCGCTGCGCATCGTCCCCGCTTAGCGGGCACGGGCTTAGCAGGCAGCGTCAGGACGTGCCGAACCAGCCCGGCACGTCCAGCCGGAATGTCTCGCCGGGCACCATCGTCCGCAGGCTGGCCTCAAGGTCCGCGACCCGGTCCTCGCCGAGGGTGCGCGCCCAGCGGTTCCTGATGCCGTCGAAGATCTCCGCCGAGAGGGCGAGCGCTTCGACGCCGCGCGGGGTGAGCCGGGTCAGCTTGCGGCGGCGGTCGGCGCTGTCGCCTGCCCGCTGCGCGTAGCCGAGCGCCTCCAGGCGCTCGATCGTCTTGCCCGCCGCCTGCTTGGAGATGCCCAGCCGCCTGCCGACCTCGCTCGCCGTGGCGCCGCGGAACCCGATGGCCTGCATCGCGAACCCGTGCGCCGGGCGCATGTCCTGATGCCCCCGGCGGGCCAGCTCGCCGTGCAGTTCGTCGATGATCGCCCGGAACCCGCCGAACAGCAGCAGCGGCAGCTCATACCCTGCGGCGCTTGACGTCATTCGACAACCTCGTTTACTGTTTTAGACAACCAAGTTGTCCTTAAGGATAACGGAGGACCGCCGTGTTCACCGAGCACACCATCGAATCCGCGCCGCCCGCCGCCCGGCGCCCCATGACACTCCCTGTGTCAACCTCAGGCCGCGGTTTGCTCGGAAGTTTTCCTGGCGAGCGCCGCGGCGGCTCCGTGCGCGGCGGGGTCGTAGGGGACGCCGTCGCGCCAGCAGCGGTAGATGACGCGGATCCAGGCGCGGGCCAGGATGCGGGTGGCGTGCGGGTGGTCTTTGCCGCTGGCGCGGGCGTCGTCGTAGATCTTCGCAGCCCAGGGACTTGCGTGGCGGCTGTTGTCGGCGAAGGTGGTGACCGCGGCGCGGAACCGCTTGTTGCAGGCCCAGCGGAAGTGCACGGAGCGGTACTTGCCGGATTGCGTGGTGACCGGGGTGACCCCGGCGAGGGCGGCGACGGAGTCGGGGGCGGCGTAGGCTTCCCGGCAGTCGCCCCACTCGGCGAGCACCTGGGCGGCGTTGACCTGACCCGACCTTGGCAGCGACGTGAAGATCGCGCCGTCCGGGTGCTCCCCGAGGTGGGCGGCGACGGAGCGGTCGAGGCTTTTCACCGACGCGTTCAGGGCCGTGAGCACGCCGACCGCTGCGAGCACGGCATCGCGCAATGCCTCGGTGAGCGACTCGCGGCTGGTGCCCGCGGGCGCGGCGCGCAGGCGGGCGAGCAGCTCGGCGGCGGTGCGCCGGCCGGAGTAGCCGTGCTTGACCAAGAACGCGGCCATCCGTTTCTCGCCCAGGTGCGCGGCGGCGGCCGGGGTGGGGTAGCGGGTGAGGAACTCCAGGCTGACCGGCGATTCGACGTCGGCGAAGATCGCCCTGGCGCCCGGCCAGTGCGCGTCCAGCAGCGCCGACAGCTGGTTGGTGGCCGCGACCCGCATCTCGACCAGGTCACCGCGGGTCCGCACGACAGCGCGCAGCGCCCTGGTCTCATCGGAATACGGGGCGGCGACGGTCAGCTTGTGCGCCCGCAGCCGCAGGTACTCCGCGATCACCGCGGCGTCCCCGGCGTCGGACTTGGCGCCCGAGAGCACTTCGCCGTCGCGCCAGGCCTTGATCGCGTTCGGGCTGACCGGCACCACCGGGTGCCCGGCCTCCAGCAGCAGGTCCACCAGCCGGCCGTCCGGCCGCTCGATCGCGACCGGCATACCGCCGGCCTCACCGTAGCGGGCCAGCCGGCGGATCAGCGCGGCGATCCCGTCCGCGGAATGCTCGATCGTGAATGCGGCCGCGATCTTGCCCGCGGTGTCGGTCACGCACACGGCATGGGTCTCGGCGGCCCAGTCGATCCCGGTGAAAAACAGCGCGTCAGGCAGCGCAAATGGCACAGAAACTCCTCAAGATGGCAGCGACGACCCGGCGAGGAGGACAGCTACCGGGTGGTCACTAACCGGCGCTCTGCGGCGCGTCTCCCTGTTGCCAGTCCGTGTCCCCGGAGAAGCCGGGGGCGGTGGTGTCATGCTGGCCGTTTTCCGGCGACCGCCACAGACCGTCACCCCGGCTCCCGCCGAGTCCCTACATTGAGCACCGTATCGGTACCCATGAGAAGGATGGTGCCCTAGTGACCGTCTCGACGCACGTGCTCGACGCGACGCTCGGCGCGCCAGCGGCCGGCGTCGTCGTGTCGCTGGCCGTCTCCGCGCCCGACGGCTGGGAGGCGATCGAGACCGGCTCGACCGACGCCGACGGCCGGCACCGGTTCGAGGCGCGGACGAAGCCGGGGGTGTACCGGGTCGTGTTCGGGACGGGCGGGTACTTCGCGGCGCGCGGGGTGGCGGCGTTCTACCCGGAGGTGACGATCACCTTCACGGTGACCGAGGGCCACTGCCACGTGCCGCTGCTGCTCTCCCCATTCGCCTATTCCACGTACCGCGGCAGCTAGCCGGGGACGCGGCGGGCGCGTCTGAAAGGATGGGCCGCATGGGATTCGAGCTAACCGAGCAGATCGAACGCCATCTGATCAGCGACCAGGTCGTCTGGCTGACCACCGTGACGCCGACCGGGCGGCCCACGCCGCGGCCGGTGTGGTTCGTGTGGGACGGCTCCGCGATCACCGTCTACAGCGTGAACCGCGGCGCCAAGCTGCGGCACATCGCGGTTAACGACAGCGTGTCGCTGAACTTCAAC
>Ga0335073_10014359_pt1 | contig 11095 bp, 10 predicted proteins | sample Lox_Sample_22_FD_207093 | JGI IMG/M metagenome (GOLD analysis project Ga0335073, IMG submission 207093) | Soil microbial communities from Loxahatchee National Wildlife Refuge, Florida, United States - Lox_Sample_2.2 | ecosystem: Environmental > Terrestrial > Soil > Wetlands | place: USA... | reverse complement strand
GCCTTCAGCAGGTGGCGGCGACGCGGCGCACGCCCGACGGCTTCGAGGAGACCTTCGCGGTGAACCACCTGGCTCACCTGCTTCTGCTGTGCCTGCTGTGGGACGAGCTGGCCGGCGGGCGCGTCCTCTTCATCGGATCGGGCACGCACGACCTCGCGCAGGTGAAGGGGGCCTTCGGTTTCAGGGGCGCGCAGTGGCTGGGCGTGGCGGCGGCCGCGCGCGGCGACACCGTTCCGGGCACCGCCCAGGACCAGGCCGGCAAGGACCGCTACGCCAACTCGAAGCTCGCTAACATCGTGTCCGCCTTCGAGCTGGCGCGGAGGCTGAAGCCCGCGGAGCTCGTTGCCCTGGCCCTGGACCCGGGCCTGATGGGCGGGACCGGTCTGTCCCGCGATCACGGCCTGCTCGAGCGCGTGTCGTTTGCGGCGCTGCAGTGGCTCGTGCCGCTCATGCCGGGTGGCTCGAGCCCCGCGCGCTCCGGCGCCGTCGCGGCCTACATGCTCACCGACCCCGAGCTCGCCTCGCGCAGCGGCACCTACCTGGACTCGCGGCGCCATGAGGCTGCGGCGAGCGCCCAGGCGCGCGACCCCGCGCTGGCCCGCGCCCTGCTCGACGACAGCCTCGCCCTCCTGGGCCTCGGCGCTTCGGAGTTGCCGCGGGCCCTCCGGGGCCCGGCCGCGCCGGGGTAGGCCGCCCCTGTCCACTGGGCTGGCCGCGACGGCGCTCAGGTCACGAGCGATCGCTTCGGACTCGGCACGGCCCCCGCGGATTCTCCACCCGCCGCGGCCTTCGCCGCCTGCTGGGTGAGCATCTGGTAGTACTCCGCCTCGGGCATCACCATGAACTGGATGCCGGCCTTGATGGCGGTCGACTCCCCGCCCGGAACCGGGCCCGTCCAGCGCACCTGCCCCACGAAGCTGACCTTCTGGCCGGACTCCAGCTGCAGCTTGCCCTCGACCACGGTTCCCACCCCCAGCGCGCGGTGCGTCCGGAGCAGCAGGCCGCCCGGCGCCACGTTCAGCGTGCAGCCGTAGCCCTCCTCCGGTCCAGCGAGGAAGCGCACGCCCAGGTAGCTCGGGTAGCGCGGGTAACGGCGGCGATTGGCTTCGGGCACTTCCGTGGTCCCGGTCATGCAAGGGGCTGGATGCAATGATGCGGCCGCGCAGTATCCCCTCGATCTCCTTGAAGAACCGGGTCGGGCCTGGTTGGCTGGCTGTGACCGGCGTCACGGCCCGCCGCGGGCGATTCGAAGCAAGTACTTGGAACTGGAAGAGAAATTGTGGTGTGATGTTTTTCTCTCCCACCTGAGGCCCGCCTTCACATGAGCGACATCCCCGAGCTCCGGCCCGAGCGAAACCGGGTTCGCCTGCCCTGCTGGCTGGCGCTGGGCGATGGCGAGCAGACGGCGCACACCGTCAACTTCAGCAAGCAGGGGCTTCAGGTCCAGTTCCATCCGGACGCGGACCAGCGCCGCTCGATCGCCGAGGGCGCCCGCGTGGCGCTGCGGCTCAAGCTCCCCGACGTGGCCCTGCCGCTCGCGATGCAGGCCCAGGTCATGTGGGTGGACACGGGCGACCGCGATCTCGACGGGCGGATCGCCACCAGCCTCGGCCTCTTCCTCACCTGGATGGAGCCGGCCGCGGCCGACCAGTTCCAGGCCTTCCTGCGCGCCTTCCGCTATTCGGTCCTCATCGTCGACGGCTCGGAGCAGAACCGCGAGCGCCTGAAGGAGATCCTCGGCGACGAGTACCGCCTCTTCGCCTGCGCCACCGTCGACGAGGCCCTCGCGATCCTGCGCTCCACCGAGGTGGCCGTGCTGATCACCGACCAGCGGCTGCCCGACGCGACGGGCCTCGAGCTGCTGCAGCGCGTGAACGAGCTCTACCCCGGCGCGCACCTGCTGCGCATCGTCATCGCCGACTCGCTGGAGGTGACGGAGCTCGCCGACTTCATCAACCTGGGCAAGATCCTCTACTACGTGCGCAAGCCCGGGCGGCCCGAGGAGTGGCGCATCTTCCCGCGCTTCCTGCTCCACAGCGTCCACTCGGCCATCGACGCGTACCTGCTGGCCGTGGAGAACGAGCGGCTCGAGGTGGAGCTGGGCCGCGCGAACCAGCGGCTGCGGCGCGAGAACTCCTTCCTGCGCGAGCGCGTCGAGGGCTTCCGCGGCTTCGAGGGCATCGTGGGCGAGAGCGCGGCGCTGCGGCAGATGCTCGCGGAGGTGCAGCGCATCCGCAAGACCGACGTGCCGGTGCACCTGCAGGGCGAGACCGGGACCGGCAAGGAGCTGGTGGCGCGCTCGCTGCACTTCGGCGGCCCCCGCGCCGCCGGGCCGTTCGTGGTGCAGAACTGCGCGGGCCTCACCGAGAGCCTCCTGCAGTCCACCCTCTTCGGCCACCGCAAGGGCGCCTTCACCGGCGCCGACCGCGACCGCCGCGGCGTCTTCCAGGAGGCCGACGGCGGCACGCTCTTCCTCGACGAGGTCGCCGACCTGTCGCCCGCGGTGCAGTCGAGCCTGCTGCGCGCCCTGCAGGAGGGCGAGGTCGTCCCGGTGGGCGCGAGCCGCCCCGAGAAGGTGGACGTGCGCGTGGTCTCGGCCACGCACAAGGAACTGCGCGCCGAGGTGGCCCGGGGCGCCTTCCGCGAGGACGTGTACTTCCGCCTCGTGGTCGTCCAGGTGCGCCTGCCGCCCCTGCGCGAGCGGCTCGGCGACGTGGTGCTGCTCGTGCACCACTTCGTGGATCTCTATTCCGAGCGCTTCGGCAAGAACATCCTCGGCTTCACCCAGGACGCGATGCGCACGCTCGAGCGCTACGCCTGGCCCGGCAACGTGCGCGAGCTCGAGAACGAGGTCCAGCGCCTCGTGATCCTCGGCGAGGAGAAGGACCTCATCGGCACCGAGCTGCTCTCCCCGCACATCCGCGGCGGCTCGCGCGAGGCCGCGGCCGGGGGACCGAAGGGCTACGACGACGCGATCCGCGCCTTCGAGCGCCAGCTCGTGGAGGACGCGCTGGAGAGCGCCGGCGGCAACGTGAGCCGCGCCGCCGAGGCCCTCTCGATGGAGCGCAGCCGCCTCGCCAAGCTGCGCAAGCGGCTGGGCCTCGGCCGCTGAGCGGCTGTTCGAGGCGGCTCAGCGCCGGAACACGCGCGCGCCCAGCGTGCCGCCGCGCCGTCGCAGGGCGGACTGCGCGAAGAGCAGCGCGGCCAGCACTCCCCCCACCGCCAGCGCGGGTCCCACCAGCATCCGCAGGCCCTGCGAGGTTTCGGTCGCCGCGAACAGCACGGGCACCGCGAGCGGCGCCGCGACGAGCCCGAGGAGCGCGACGTCGGCCGCGCGGGAGCCGCGCACCGGGTCGGCGGGCGCAAGGGCCTCGTCCCTTTGCCAGCGAAGGCCGGCGATGCGGTCGGTGAGCGTGCGCGCGCCCGGGGCCAGGAAGCAGCCCACCTGCCCCAGCAGGCCCGCCGCGGGGAGCGCCAGCAGGCCGAGGCGGAGCCACTGCCAGCCGTCGGGCGGCGCGTTCCACAGCAATACCGCCGCGACCGGCAACCCGAGCACCAGCCAGCGCAGCAGCGCGAGCGGGCGCGAGCCCCCCGACGCCGCGAGCCCCACCCAGGCCAGGCCGAAGGTTCGCCCGCGCGCGAGGAAGAGCCCTTCCTGCAACAGGAGCATGAGGACGCACGCCGCCGCGCAGGCGCCGCCCGCCACGATGAAGTAGCCGAGGCTCCCCATCGCGCCGCCGTCGCCGCCGCCGGAAGTGTGTGGCGGCACGGCCAGCAGCCCCACCAGCGCCGCCCAGGGGAGGGCGAGCAGCAAGAGGTCCAGCGCGGCGGCAGAGAGGCGGCGCGAGTGCATCGAGGCCGGAGTCTAGTTCCAAACGCGGGCGAAGGGGGCCTTGGCGCCCCGACGGCGATTCCACAAGGAATGCCAGGGCTTCTCACATCCGCGCGGACGCTTCCAGAAGGGGCGCGATCGCCCCTTGCGCGCGTGCGAAGGCTTCCACGACGCGTGCGAAGGCTTCCACGACGTGCGAGAAGGCTTCGAGCGCGCGTGCGAAAGCCTCCACGACGCGTGCAATGTCTTCCACGACGTGCGCGAAGGCTTCGAGCGCGCGTGCGAAAGCCTCCACGACGCGTGCGAAGGCTTCCACGACGTGCGAGAAGGGTTCGAGCACGCGTGCAAACGCCTCCACGACGCGTGCAATGTCTTCCACGACGTGCGAGAAGGCTTCGAGCACGCGCGCGAACGCCTCCACGACGCGTGCAAAGTCTTCCACGACGTGCGCGAAGGCTTCGAGCACGCGCGCAAACGCCTCCACGACGCGTGCAAGGTCTTCCACGACGTGCGCTCGAAGGCTTCGCACGCGTTCAATGCCTTCGAGCACGCGCGCCAGAGCCTTTCGCGCACGCTGGAGAGGCCATTGAACGGGCGCCAGAAGACCTTGCGCGGGTCGAAGAAGGCCGCGCTCGCGTTCAACGAGGCCGCGCACGTGTTCTCGAGGCTTTGGAACACGCGCAAGGCCTTTCACGCGACGGGCGCGACCCTCGAGCGCCCGCGCCAGGCTTCATTGAACGCGGGCAAGCGCTCGTTGCGCAGGCTGAAGAGGGCGTGACGCCTGCGATGGAGGGCTTTGCACGCGCGCTTGAAGGCAGCGAGCTCGTCCAATGGCCTTCACGACGTGCGCCAGAAGACCTCGCGCAGGCGCTGGAAGCTCTTGCGCGCGTTCTGGAGGCTCCACGACGTGCGCCAGGGGTCCTTCGACGTGCGCTGGAGCCACGAGAGCTCGCTCAACGACCTCCATCGCCCGTTCAAGGGGCTCTCCACCCCGCGATGGAAGGCCTTCACCGTGCGCTAGAAGCTCGCGGCCACGCTCTCGAAGACCCAAGGCCTGCGCCAGAGGCGATTGGAGGCGCTCGACGAGCTCCATCGCGTCTTCAACGAGGCCCACGACCTGCGCCAGAAGCCCGGGGCTGCCCGCCACGCCCCCAGGAGCGCCGCCAACCCCGGGAAACCCCACCCTTTCAGCGTCACGAGGGCTCGCCCGGCTTCATCCAGCTTCTGCAGAGGCCGGGCGCGCGAGCCCTACGGCGCCCTGCGCGAGAGGACGGGCAGCAGGGCCGCGGCCACCGCCACGACCATCGCGGCGATCCAGACGTACGTCGCGGGACCGAGGGTCACCGGGACCTCGCTCTGCGCTTCGTTGGGCGGAAAATCGTGGATGGCGAGCGCCACCAGCGCGCAGATCAGGGCCGTGGCCGGCAGGGCCGCGTACCCGAGCGACCCCGCGCCCCGCCGCCAGAACACGAGCGTGGCGAGGTAGAGCGGATTCGCGAGCCACGAGACGAACCAGGCCGGGCGCGACACGATGCCGATCAGCATCGCCCACCCCCCGGCGAGGCAGCCGAAGCCGGAGTGGCGGAACGTCGGCCCGACGATCGCGGGCAGAAAGAGGCTCGCCACGAAGAGCGCCAGCGAGAGGCCGAGGAGAACGAGGGTGGGGGTGCCCGAAGCGGTCACTGGCGACCACGGTCGTATGCGGAGCGGGGGAGCGTCAAGGAGGGCTTCTGCGGCACGCTTGCCTCCCGTTCATTTCGGGCGCACCATCCAGGAGTCCCAGGAGGTCGCCATGAAGAAAGCCCTTCTTGCTGCCGCCGTCGCCTGCTTCCCACTCACCGCCATCGCCCAGGTTCACCCGCAGCGCCCGCCCGCTCAGGTCATCATCTTCAGCGACTGCCCGATCGACGGCCAGACGATGCGCCCCAGCGATACCTACTTCGCCGCCAAGCGCCGGACGACGTTCCCGTCCCTCGTGCGTCTGCGCTCGAGCTTCGTGCCCGAGCTGCAGCGCTCCGTCGACGCGCTCTGAGCCCAGCAGGCGGAGTGCATCCTGTGTGGCCCTGGTGAGCGCCGCCGCGTGAGCGGCCGGCGCGAGGGCCGACCGCTTTCTGCAGCTTGTCGACGACTTCCACCTTGCGATCGGCGATACTCCCGTCCGTGCCGAGGGAGCGGAAGCCGAAGCCCGCCGCGAAGAATGGCGGCGACCTGGGCTTCGAAGACAAGCTCTGGAAGGCTGCCGACGAGCTGCGCGGCAACATGGACGCCGCCGAGTACAAGCACGTCGTCCTCGGCCTCATCTTCTTGAAGTACGTCTCCGACGCCTTCGCCGAGCGCCACCAGGCGCTCCTCGCCGAGAAGGACGCCGACCCCGAAGACCGAGACGAGTACGCCGCGCAGAACGTCTTCTGGGTGCCCAAGGCCGCGCGCTGGGACGGCCTGCAAGGCAACGCCAAGCAACCCACCATCGGGCGCCTCGTCGACGACGCCATGGTGGCCGTGGAGCGCGACAACCCCACGCTGAAGGGCGTGCTCCCCAAGGACTACGCCCGCCCCACCCTCGACAAGCAGCGGCTCGGCGCGCTCATCGATCTCGTGGGCACCATCGGCCTCGGCGACGCCGAGTCGCGCAAGAAAGACATCCTCGGCCGCGTGTACGAGTACTTCCTCTCGCAGTTTGCGAGCGCCGAGGGCAAGAAGGGCGGCCAGTTCTACACGCCGCGCTGCGTGGTGAAGCTGCTCGTCGAGATGCTCGCGCCCTACAAGGGCCGCGTGCTCGACCCCTGCTGCGGCAGCGGCGGCATGTTCATCCAGAGCGAGAAGTTCGTGGAGGCGCACGGCGGCCGCGTCGGCGACATCTCCATCTTCGGCCAGGAGAGCAACGCCACCACCTGGCGCCTCGCCAAGATGAACCTCGCCATCCGCGGCATCGACGCCGACCTCGGCGAGCCCGACACCGCCGGCAGCTTCCTGCGCGACCAGCACAAGGATCTGAAGGCCGACTTCGTGCTCGCCAACCCCCCGTTCAACGACAGCGCCTGGGGCGGCGACCGCCTCCGCGAGGACGTCCGCTGGAAGTACGGCACACCGCCCGCCGGCAACGCCAACTTTGCCTGGGTGCAGCACTTCCTCTACCACCTCGCCCCCGCCGGCCTCGCCGGCTTCGTCCTCGCCAACGGGTCGATGTCCAGCAGCCAGTCCGGCGAAGGCGAGATCCGTGAAAGCCTCATCGAGGCTGACCTCGTGGACGCCATGGTCGCGCTCCCCGGCCAGCTCTTCTATTCCACCCAGATCCCCGTGTGCCTGTGGTTCCTCGCCCGCGACCGCAAGAACCACCGCTTCCGCGACCGTAGGGGCGAGATCCTCTTCCTCGACGCCCGCAAGCTCGGCCAGATGATCAGCCGCACCCAGCGCGAGCTCACCGACGACGACATCGCGAAGCTCGCCGGCACCTACCACGCCTGGCGCGGCGATAAGGGCGCCGGCAAGTACGCCGACGTGCCGGGCTTCTGCAAGGCCGCGAAGCTCGAGGAGGTGCGGGCGAACCAGCACGTGCTGACGCCGGGGAGGTACGTGGGCGCGGAGGAAGTGGAGGACGACGGCGAGCCATTTGAGAAGAAGATGGCGACCCTAGCGGCCGTGCTCGAGAAGCAATTCGCCGAGGGTCATAACCTCGAAGCACACATCCGTACGGCTCTTCGAGGAATGGGTGGTCACTGAAACCCTCCGGGGGTGGCGGTCGCTCCCGCTCGAAGAATGCATGGACGCCATCATCGATTACCGCGGGAAGACCCCCCGGAAGGCGACCAACGGCGTACCCCTTGTCACGGCCAAGGTCGTCAAGAACGGTCGAATCGAGACGCCGAACGAGTTCATTGCCCAGCGCGACTTCCAAGAGTGGATGCGCCGAGGGCTGCCCCAGCCGGGCGATGTCGTGATCACGACCGAGGCGCCATTGGGAGAGGTAGCCCAGCTTGGCGAGGGTCGTGTCGCGCTGGCCCAAAGGCTCGTATGCCTGAGAGGCAAGCTCGGCTTGCTCGACAACCGGTTCTTGAAGTTCCTTCTGATGTCTTCTGGGGTGCAACAGCAGCTAAGGGCCCGTTCTTCCGGCACGACTGTCCTTGGAATCAGGCAGGCCGAACTGCGACGAGTCGTTCTGACCTTGCCGCCCGTGGAGAAACAGCGGGAAGTCGCCAACATCCTTGGCGCGCTCGACGACAAGATCGACCTCAACCGCCAGATGAACCAGACCCTGGAGGCCATGGCCCAGGCGTTCCTGAACTCGGCCTTCTTCGGCCGCGGTTGGCATGAGGTGCCCCTGTCAGATGTCGCTGAACTGAACCCCACCAGACGGATCGATGGCGACGACGCGCCGTACGTGGAGATGGCGAATCTCCCCACAGTGGGCCACCGCCCGTCCGCCTGGCCCGTTCGGGCCGTCGGCTCCGGCGCACGCTTCCAGAACGGCGACACACTCTTCGCACGCATTACCCCGTGCTTGGAGAACGGAAAGACGGCCTACGTCGATTTCCTGAACGACGGGCAAATCGCCTGGGGCTCGACGGAGTACATCGTTATTCGCCCGAAGCCCCCGCTTTGCACCGAGTGGGGTTACCTCCTCGCGCGCAGCCAAGCGTTCCGTGACTTCGCCGTTCAGAAGATGGAAGGCACAACCGGCCGTCAGCGAGTTCCCGCCGCGGCGCTCGCTGCATTCAGGGTTCCCCTTCCGCCGCCGCAGGCGTGTGCCAGGTTCGCCGCAGCCGTGTCACCGCTGTTCCGCCGAATGGCTGCCGCAAGCGACGAAACTCGCACGCTCGCCTCCCTCCGGGACGTGTTGCTTCCCCGTCTTCTCTCTGGGGAGCTTGTGGGCGTATCACGATCATCCGCTGACCACCCCACCGGCCCGTAGGCGGCGATCGTGGGCGCTGAACGCTTCTGGATGCCTCGCGTGGCGCTTGAACGTTTCGATGATGTGAGTGCAGATCTCTTCCGTGCCATCTATCCGCTTGCCCATCTCGGCGGCAGTAAAGCGGCCTCCAACGCTGAACGGTGCCTCGCTCCCGTGAGCGATAGCGTTCCTGTTCTCAACCATCTCAGTAATCATTCCTAGCAGGCGTGGCTGTGGCACCACTTCGCCCGGTAGCCCGAAGAGGTCCCAGATCGTCCGTAGCTGAGCCGGGCGGAAATGACTCCCGTCTTTCGGAAAGAGCCCTTCGTCTATCGCCGCCACCTCTCTTGAGCGGGCCTTCCGAAGTAGTGCCATTCGGCCTTGCCACGTCTTGCCTCCCGATCCGTCAACCACGGATTCGAACTCCCCGCGCAGCGCCATGCTGAGTAGTTCCGGTCGCGTACCTGCGAGGGTTCTCTCGCGTGCATTTGCTGCCGCAATCAACTCTCTAACGCTCTGGACGACGACGTACTCGTAGACCGCATAGTTCTGAACGAAGAGCAGGCCTTTGGCTGACCGCGTGAACTCCGCAGTCCGTGGGTCGTGCTCGTGGGTCCGGATTACTCGAAGCGAGGCGCGCGATGCCGACAGTCGGGCAAGCGCCTCACGCCGAACACCGTCAAGCATTCTCCGCGCCGAATCTTTCGGCCGCGTACTTTATGCGGCCGAGTACATTCTGCCGGTTGTTCGACGCACCAGTTGTCATTTCCGTAAGCTCCCTAGACCTGATCCACCGTTTGGTGCCCTTGTCGATCACCGAAGCCCGCTTACGGAGTGCGAGCGCCGCCCCGACCGATGCTGCCTCGAAGAGGTTTACGGGCGTGAAGCGAGTTCGGCGGTGCAGACCATCGGGGAAAAGACGTCGCAACTCCGAAAAGGTGCGACGGAAGGTCCTCTCGCCGTCAGCGAAGTCAAAGGACTTTGAGGCTGCCCCCATGTAGTCGTTCAAGAATCCGCGGACCGAGTGCTCGAAGGTCCTATAGCAGTGAAGAAAAGCGAAGAAGCGCAGGACGTATTCTTCGCGCGTTCCATCATCCTCGGCTACCTTGCGCAGGATTACCACTTTCTTGAAGTCGGCAAGGCCTGCCATTCGCTCGAGGAAGTCGTTGAATGAGCCGCGGTAGATACAGCCACGAATTTCTTGGTCGGTCAGTTTCAGGCCCCCAGTGTTCAGCCTTTCGAAGAGGTCGAACCGAACCTGCAAATCGCTCTTGTCGTTTAGCGTCGTGACTTTTACCGGCCGAAGCTGGAACTGGTTCTGCACGCTCTGCGGAAGGTCATCGAATAGTCGCCCATTGAAGGCCGTCAGCTTTTCGAGCCCTTCAATCCGGAGAGGTTCTTTGAGGGTCAGCGCGGTGCGGCTGGGCTCGTCGCCGGCAAAGTGGACCAGGGTGCTGAGCCGCTGGACGCCATCGACGACCTCCCACGTTCCGTCGGGGTTCGTTGCCATAAACAAGTTCGGCACCGGAATGCCGAGGAATATCGACTCGATCAGCTGCGATTGCCGCTGTGCCTCCCAGCGAAAGCGGCGCTGATAGGCAGGGGCTATGTCAATCTGCTCTTGAGTGACCATCGCGAGGAGTTGTTGGACACTGATGTCGTAGGAGTCAAAGTCGACTCTCCGACGCTCCTCCGAGAGTTGATCCGCGAGCCCCGGTGCCTTTTTCGCCATTCCGTCCTCCCTCACTTCGCGTCGGTCGAACATCACCGGGACAACGGAACGTGTCAATCCTCGGGATCCAAGCGCGTAGTCCGCGGGCTACTCCTGCGGGTTGTGCGTCTTGAGCGACGAGTCCGCGGTCGCATGGTCCCCACCGAGTCAATGGCACCGTTCTTCTGGGCCCAAATGGATGGTCGCCATGGGCCGATCGAAGTCGCGCTACTCGGCAATGACGGGTGAGGGCCGCATGGCCTTGGCGATCGGCGCGATCACAGCCTCGTCCAGGGGCTTATCCTGTCGCCAGGCGGACCGCGCCGCGGCCCCAAACAAGCGATCGGCGATGTCCGACGGAGCGAATGGGACACCGTCGCGTTCGCAGAGGGCAGCAATGCGCTTGGCTGCGGCCTCGGAGAGCTGCGGGAATACGCTTCGGACTAGCTCTTCGCGCGCTCGGTCCCCAGGGCGTTCAAAACGCAGGTGCAACGCCATGCGCCTCACGACGGCAGGGTCGAGGGCCGACAACCTGTTCGTGATCAGAATCACCGCCATCCCGCGCGATTCGAGTAGGAGGTCGAGCTGTTTGATGAGGACGTTGACACCTGCCCGATCTTCGTGGTGCGCCTGGTCCTGGGCTCGAGACGCCGCGATGTCGTCG
>Ga0335073_10014358_pt1 | contig 11095 bp, 10 predicted proteins | sample Lox_Sample_22_FD_207093 | JGI IMG/M metagenome (GOLD analysis project Ga0335073, IMG submission 207093) | Soil microbial communities from Loxahatchee National Wildlife Refuge, Florida, United States - Lox_Sample_2.2 | ecosystem: Environmental > Terrestrial > Soil > Wetlands | place: USA... | reverse complement strand
CCCCATCACCATGCCGAGCGGCGCGTAGCCGGCCCGGATCAGGGTCCAGAAGTCCTGGCCGGACAGGTCGGAGGTGAACGGCAGCTTCTTGTTGTTCCGCCAGTCCTTCACTCCCCCGCCGCCCGCGCCCTCCTCGGCCTGCACAGCGGTGCCGACCGCGATGAACTCGGCGATGTCCGAGCCGAACTCCTTCATCTCCACGTCGAGCCGCACGCCGACCACGCCGTCCGCCGACAGCGCCTGGGCCTCGGCCTCCATCCGGCTCATGGCCAGCTCGCGGGCGTGGTACATGGCCTGCGACAGCACGTCGAGCTCCTGGTTGCGCCCCCAGCGCCCGATCTGCAGCCCCACGTGGTAGATCGAGCTGCCGAGGACCAGCCCGAGCGGCCGGAACCCCACCTCCCGCACCAGCAGGAACTCGTTGACCGAGAGATCTGAGGTGAAGATGGAGCCCGGGCGGCCGGGCTGCAGCTCGGCCAGGCGCCGCATCGCATCCTGCGGGACGCCCTCCACACCCAGATCGGTCGACGTTTGGTCAGTCATCGTGCCCCCTTTGGGCGCTCCTGCCTGTTCGGTACGGAAATCCTGGCGGCGGTCATTGCGTGTCCGTCTTTCCCAGCCGCACCCGGGCCGCCTGGCGGCGCTGCGGGTCGAGGGAGAGGATCGCGAGGCTGCCCGCCCGGCCGGCCGCGCGGGCGCGCGAGCGGGTGAACTTCGTGATCGCCGTGCCGATGATCGTGACCTCGGCGATGTGGTCCTTGCGGTGCTCGGTCATCGGGCACTCGCGGTCCCGGATCCGGATGTCCATGGTCTTCACCACGACACCCTGGCCGCCCATCCGGGCCACGTCCCGGTCCAGCTGAATCCGCGCGTCGTGCCGGGACTCGTTGACCAGGTCGGTGTACCCGGTCACCTCGGCGTTGCCGCTGCCCCACCTGGTCTGGTTGATGGTCAGCCAGTCGTCGTGCCGGGCGCCGATCGATATCCCCATGGCCATGCCGACCGGCACCCAGTCGGCCAGGATCAGCTTGGCGAAGTCCTGGCCGGACAGGTCGGAGGTGAACGGGCGCTTCAGCGCCGTCCCGCCCGGTGCCCGCACCGCGGTGCCGATCGCCTTGAACTCCATGCCGCCCGCCGGGAACGCCCCGATGCTCAGGATCACGCCGACCACGCCGTGCCCGCCGAGTTCCGCGCATTCCTCCGACATCCGGCCGAGCGCCCGGTGCCGCGCCTGGTACAGCGTCTGCACCATCGGGCCGAACGATCCCATCCCGCCGGCCCCGGAGGTAGACGTCACGCTCTGGTACGGGGTGACGTAGCCGCCGTAGCCGGCCCATGCCCCGGGGCACGCCCAGCCGCCGGTGTAGCCGATGTTGTAGACCGCGGCCCCGAGGACCTGGCCGACCGGCTCGAACCCGACGCTGCGGATCGCGGTGAACTCGTCGGCCGAGAGCGCGGAGCCCCACGTCCCGCTGCGCCGGATCTCGGCCATCCGCTCTTCGGCGGCCGGCGGCAGCTTGTGGCCGGAACGATCCTCGCTCACCGTATGCCCCTCTCGGCCCGTTCGGCCGGTGGAGCCCACGATACCGGGCGCGTCACCCGTCTTGAGCGTCCCACTCCTCGTTGCGCTGCCGGACGGTCTCCAGGGCGTGCTCGGCGGCCTCTTTGGTGGGATATGGGCCGAGCCGGTCCTTGCCCGGGCAGGTCTCGTCGGACTCCACGGTGTTGTGTTTGAGGCAGAACCACCAGCGCTGCTGTTCACCGTCCATGCCCACTAGAATCCCAGATCATGGCTACCACGCTCCAGCCCGGCCGGATCTCTCCGATGCGCCAGGTGCCCTCGACCATCGCCGCCCCCGAGTACGTGGGCCGCAAGCGCCCCCGGATCGGCGAGCCGGACGTGAAGGACGCCGAGACGATCGAGCGGATGCGGGTGGCAGGCCGGATCGCGGCGCAGGCGCTGGAGGCGGTCGGGCAGCATGTGGCCCCCGGGGTCACCACAGACGAGCTGGACCGGGTCGGCCACGAGTTCCTGATTGCCCACGGCGCCTACCCCAGCACGCTGGGCTACCGCGGCTACCCGAAGTCGCTGTGCACCTCGCTGAACGAGGTGATCTGCCACGGGATCCCGGACGACACGGTGATGGCCGAGGGCGACATCGTCAACGTGGACATCACCGCGTTCATCGGCGGCGTGCACGGCGACACCAACGCGACGTTCCCGGTGGGCGAGGTCGACGAGCAGTCCCGGCTGCTGATCGAGCGGACCCGGGAGGCGATGATGCGCGGCATCCGCGCGGTGGCCCCCGGCCGGCCGCTGAACGCGGTCGGGCGGGTCATCGAGTCCTACGCGCGCCGGTTCGGCTACGGGGTGGTGCGCGACTTCACCGGGCACGGCATCGGGACCACCTTCCACTCCGGGCTGATCGTGCCGCACTTCGACGACCCGGACGTCAACATCGTCATGGAACCGGGGATGACGTTCACGATCGAGCCGATGCTGACCCTCGGCACGATCGACTACGACATCTGGCCGGACGGGTGGACGGCGGTCACCAGGGACCGCAAGCGCACCGCCCAGTTCGAGCACACGCTCGTGGTCACCACCGACGGCCACGAGATCCTGACGCTTCCGTAACCAAGCCGGCGCCCCGCCCGCCGCGCCCTCAGGTCTCGGGGACGCCGAGCGGGCGCGCGGGCACAGCGGGCGGCAGGTGCGGATGCGGCAGCCTGCGGCCGGCGTGGGTCGCCTCGAACGACAGCCTGCGCAGCCAGGACAGCTGCCCTGGCATGTACCAGCAGCGCTCGCCGAGCAACGCCATGGCCGCGGGCACCAGGATCCCGCGCACGACGGTGGCGTCGAGCAGCACCGCGAAGGCCAGCCCCACGCCGAGCATCTTGACGTCGACGAACGACAGCGTGGCGAAGATCGAGAACACCGCCACCATGATCACGGCGGCGCTGGTCACCACGCCCGCGCTGCCCGCGATGCCGCCGATCACGGCGTCCGGGGTGCTCGCGCCGCCGGCCCAGCGTTCCCTGATCCGGCTCAGGATGAACACGTGGTAGTCCATGGACAGCCCGAACAGCAGCACGAACGTGAACAGCGGCACCCACTGTGAGACCGCGCCGTAGCTGGTGAACCCGAGCAACCCCTGCAGGTGACCGTCCTGGAAGATCAGCGTGACCAGGCCGCAGGCGGCGCCCACCGACAGCAGGTTCAGCCCGATCGAGACCAGCGGCAAGATCAGCGAGCTGAACGCCGTCATGAGCACGACGAAGGCCAGGATCGCCACCACGGCCAGCACCAGCGGCGTGCGGGCGCGCACCACCGCGCTCCAGTCGTAGGCGACCGCGGTGTTGCCGGTCACCGCGTAGCTGACCCCGCCGGCCCGGCCAATGGTGTCGGGCAGCACCTGGTCCCGCAGCTTGACCAGGGCGGCGCTTGACGCCGCGTCGGACCCGTTGCCGGCCAGTGGCACCTGGGCGATCAGCGCCTGGCCCTGCGCGACCGGCGTCACCGTGATCGGATTACGGAACGCTCCCGTCGCGGACGCGCTGGCCTCCAGGGCACTCAGGGCTCGCCGTACGGCCGGGCCGCCCAGGTCGCGGCCCGTGATCACCACCTCGGCCGGCGCCGGCCGGCCGGGGAACGCGGCGGAGATCTGGTCCAGGGTCTTTACCACCGGCAAGTTGTCCGGCAGGTCGATCGGCGGGCTGCCGATCCGCATGCCGGCCGCCGGAGCGGCCAGCGCCAGCAGGGCCAGCACGGCGGTCAGGCCCCAGGCGACCGGGTGGCGCACCACCCGGCGCACAAGCCCGGCCCACGACCGCGACGGCCGGGCGGCGGTCCGCCGGCGGCCGAGCAGCGGGACCCGGCAGCGATCCGCCCCCTCGCCGATCAGCGACAGCACCGCGGGCAGCAGGGTGAGCGCCGCGGCCACGGCCACCCCGACCACGATGATCGTGCCGAACGCCATGCCGGTGAACAGGTCGACCCCGGTCAGGAACAGGCCCGCCAGCGAGATCATCACGGTGACCCCGGAGATCACGATCGCCCGGCCCGAGGTGGCGGCGGCGATCCGCAGCGCCTCCCCGAAGCTCTTACCCGCGGCCCGCTCCTCGCGCTCGCGGCGCAGGTAGAAAAGCGAGTAGTCGACCCCGACCGCCATGCCGAGGATCAGCACCACCTGCGAGGTGGCCGAGCCGATCGGCAGCCACCGGCCCAGCACGGCGAGGAGCGAGACCGTCGCGATCACTGCCGTGCCGGCCAGCACCACCGGGATGCCCGCCGCGATCAGCGCGCCGAACACCACGAGCAGCAGGATCAGCGTGATCGGCACCGACGTCATCTCGGCCTTGCGGAAGTCGGAGGCCATCAGCGCGTTCCCCACCGCGTCCGTGCTCGCGCCGCCGGCCTCGGCCACGGTGACCGTCGGATACCTGGCCTGGACGGCGGCGACCGCGGCCACGTCCGTGGCGACCGTGGTGTCGGCGCTGGCGTGCGGCCCGGCCACCCGGAACGTGACCAGGGCGCTGCGGCCGCCGGGCGAGACGAGCTCCCTGGCGTCCTGGCCAAGCGGCGAGGCGATGTCTTGGGCGGCGCGCGGCAGCCGCTCCAGCGCGGTCACGACCGCCCCCGCCGCCTGCCGTATCGCCGGGTCGTTGGCGAACGTCTGACCGCGCTGGCGCGCCTGGATCAGCACGCTCTCGGTCGGCGGGGTGACCACGCCGAGCTGGTGCAGGGCCTGCTCGGCCTGCCCGGCCTGGCCCGGGTCGTACTGGGGCCGGGTCTGCGAGCCGAGCAGCTGGCCGGCCACGAAGGCCACGCCCAGGAACAGCAGCCAGCCGCCGACGACACCCTTCCGGTGCCGCGCGCTCCAGCAGGCGATGCGCTCGACCAGCGGTTTCTTGCTCGGTTGGCTGGTCTGGGCGCGTTCGATCGGCTGGGTGAGCATTGGGCCTCGGGGGGGTCGGGGGCGGAAACTGACACGCGTGTCAGCTGACTCGGTCCGGCCGAGTCTAACCTGACACGCGCGTCAGTTAAGGCCGATTCCGGGTAACCACCCGAAACCCATACGACTTCTTTACGTCGCGACGTCGTCTCGGCCTGGCAGCCAGGACAGCCAGCGGGGCAGGTACCAGCACCGCTCGCCGAGCAGGGACATCGCCGCCGGCAGCAGGATCCCGCGCACCACGGTGGCGTCGATGAGCACCGCGGCGGCCAGGCCGGTGCCGAGCGTCTTGGTGTCGACGATCGGCAGCGTGGCCAGGATCGAGAACACCGCCACCATGATCACAGCGGCGCTGGTCACCACCCCGGCGCTGCTCGAGATCCCGCCGACGATCGCGCGGCGGGTGCCCTCCCCGCGCGAGCGCAGCTCGCGGATCCGGCTGAGGATGAACACGTGGTAGTCCATGGACAGCCCGAACAGCAGCACGAACATGAACAGCGGGACCCACGAGATGATCGCGCCGAACGACGTATAGCCGATCAGCCCCTGCAGCCTGCCGTCCTGGAAGATCAGCGTGATCAGGCCGTAGCCGGCCGCCACCGACAGCAGGTTCAGCGCGATCGAGATCAGCGGGATCGTCACCGACCGGAACGCGACCAGCAGCAGGACGAACGCCAGCAGGATCACGAACCCGACCACCACCGGGGTGGCGGAGTGGAACGCCGCGTTGTCGTCGTAGGTCGACGCGGTGTCGCCGGCCACGGCGTAGCTGATCCCGCCGACCTTGCCCAGCGTGGCGGGCAGGACCCGGTCGCGCAGGCTGACCAGCGCGGCGAGGGATGTCGCGTCGCCGCCGTTGCCCGCCAGCGGGACGCCGAGGATCAGGCCCCGGCCCTGGGCGACCGGCGAAGCGGTGATCGGTCCATGGATCGGGCCGCCTGGCCCGTCGGCCGTTGCCCTGGCCCGCAGCCCGGCTACGGCGTGGCGCATGGCCGGTCCGGACAGGCCGGTGCCGGTCACCACGACCTGCGCGGGTGAGGGCGACTGCGGGAACGCCCGCTGCACGGCGTCCATGGTCTGCAGCGCCGGGTTGCCGGCGGGCAGGTCGATGGCCGGCTCGCCGATCCGCATCCCGAGCGCGGGCGCGGCCAGCGCGAGCAGCGCGATCACGGCCACCCCGCCCCAGATCGCCGGGCGCCGTACCACGTGGCGCGCCAGCGCAGCCCAGGCCCGCGACGGGCGGGCGGCGGTCCGCCGGCGGCCGAGGAACGGGATCTTCCCCTTGTCGGCCCGCGGCCCGAGCCAGGACAGCAGCGCGGGCAGTACGGTCAGCGAGCCGAGCACCGCGATGCCGACCACCGCGATCGTGCCGAACGCCATGCCGTCGAACGCGTTGTAGCCGGTCAGGAACAGCCCGGCCAGCGCGACCATGACGGTCAGCCCGGAGACGAGGATCGCTCGCCCCGAGGTCGCGGCCGTGATTCGCAGGGACTCACCGGTGCTGTGCCCGGCGGCCCGCTCTTCGCGCTCGCGGCGCAGGTAGAACAGCGAGTAGTCGACGCCGACCGCCATCCCGATGAGCAGGACGAGTTCACTGGTGCTGGACAGGATGGGTACCCAATGGCTCATCGCGGTGACCACCGCCAGCGCGGTCAGCACCGAGGTGATGGCTAGCAGCAGCGGGATGCCCGCGGCGATCAGCGCACCGAACACGATCAGCAGCAGCACCAGCGTGATCGGGATCGAGGTCGCCTCGGCCCGGCGGAAGCCGTCCGACACCACGGAATTGATCGCGGCCTGGACGCTCGCGTCGCCGGACTCGGCGATCCGCAGCCCCGGGTACCTGGCCTGGACCGCGGCGACCGCGCGCTGCGCGGGCGCGACGGCCGTGGACTGATCGTCCTGCGGCCCGGGCACCTGGAACGTGACCAGGGCGCTGCGACCGTCGGCGGAGACCAGCGCGCGATTGACCAGAGGAGACTTAACGTCGGCCGCCGCGTGCGGCAGCGCGGCCAAGGCGGTGGTCACCTGGCGCGCCGCCTGCCGCATGGCCGGGTCGGCGGCGAATGTGGCGCCGGGCGCCCGGGCCTGGATCAGCACGTCCTCGACGGCCGGGGCCGTGACGCCAAGCCGGTGCAGGGCCTGCTCGGCCTGCCCGGACTGCCCGGCGTCATAGGCGGGCACGCTCTTGCTGCCCATGGCCTGCCCGGCCACGAACACCACCGCGACCAGCACGAGCCAGCCGAACACGGCGGTCTTGCGGTGCCGGGTGCTCCACCCGGCGATGCGTTCAACGAGCGGAGAGCGGGCACGGCGGCCCGGTTCATGGCTGCCGGAACCTGGTTGCGGCAATACTGAGATCTGCGACTGGCTCATCGTGGCCTCTCAATCGGTGGTGTCTGGTGACTGGTTCGCTGCGTTGCCCTCGCCCGCGAGCTGCCACTCGCGGGCGGGGGTTTACCGGCTGCTGTGCTGGAGCGGGCCGAGCGGGCCCGGGCCGGCGAGCACCTCCTTCGCCGGGGCCAGCGGGTCGGCGGGGGCGCGGAGCACGGAGCGCGCGACCGCGGTGTGCGCCCGCGCGGTCGGCACGACGACGTAGTTGAAGATCAGGAACAGGACGAGGAAGCACGCCGCGGCGAGCAGCGCCTTGGGCAGCGTGTCCACGTACAGGCCGACGCCGCCGGGCCCGTTCGGGCCGTGCGGAAAGTACCCGAACGGCACGCCGTGGACGGCGGTGGCGCTGGTGTACCCGAACGCATCGTTGCCTCGCGGCGCCCAGTACCAGACGGGCGGCGTGACCCCGGCCAGGAACGTCAGCCAGACCGCGAGCACGGTCGTGTCCAGGATGAACAGCGGCACCCACAGCCCGATCAGGTACGCGGCGTCACGCCAGGTGGCCGGGTCCCGCCAGCGCGCCCTGGCCCGGGCGATCAGGCCCGGTCCGGAAATTTCGCGGTAGCCGTTCAGCGGCTCTTGCACGGTCAGCGTCGGCTCCTGATCGATCGTCTTTCATCTGTAAGCTAGAACTTACATATGATGCACCGGCCTGTCAACGCCGGTTCTTATGATTGGAGCCATGGGACAGCTGATCTTGCTCAGGCACGGCCAGACCGAGTGGAGCGCATCCGGCAGGCACACCGGGCGCACGGACGTCCCGCTCACCCCGCATGGCGAGGCCGCGGCCGCCGCGCTGGCCCCGGTCCTGGCCCGGCGGGACATCGTGGCCGTGTTCACCAGCCCGGCCTCCCGGGCGGTGCGCACCGCCGAGCTGGCCGGCCTGCACGGCGCCAAGCCCGACCCCGACCTGCAGGAGTGGGACTACGGCGGCTACGAGGGCCTGACCACGCCGCAGATCCGCGCCCAGCGCCCTGACTGGTATCTGTGGCGCGACGGGGTGATACCCGGCGACGCCGCGCATCCCGGCGAGACCGTGGCGCAGGTCGGCTCCCGCGCCGACGCCGTGCTGGGCCGGGTCACCCCGCTGCTGGCCCAGGGCGACGTGGCGCTCGTGGCGCACGGGCACATGCTGCGGGTGCTCACCGCCCGCTGGCTGGCGCTCGAGCCGGACGACGGCCGCCTGTTCCGGCTGGACACCGGAACGTTCTCGCTGCTCGGCCACGAGCATGACCGGCCGGCGATGCACTCATGGAACGTGCCGCCCGGCGGTGAGGCGTCCGGCGAGCAGAACTCCGAGGACTAGGCCGCCGCGCGGCGCTCCCGTTCCCGCTCGCGGCGCTTGGCCGCCCGGGCCGCCGGCAGGTAGATCAGCTGCCGCGGGATGCGCGTCACCGACTGGTGCGCCATGCGCAGCGCGACGGTCGCGCCCAGGTCGGTGACCGGGCTGCCCGGCAACCCGTACATCCGGCGCGCCCAGCGCGGCAAGGTGGCGAACGCCAGCGTGTTCAGCGGCGGGACCATCAGCTTGAGCGGGAGGTACTGGGCCGGCACGTCCGGGTTGAAGGACCGCCGCAGCGCCTGCTTCGCCTCCGCGCAGGCGTACAGGCCGGGCCGGACCCGCTCGTAGTAGGCCTCGAGCGCGGCCACGCTGCCCGGCACCGTCTCCGGGTCGAGGCCGACCACGGCGGCGCTGCGGCGCTGTTCCCCGACGAACGCGTCCAGGTCCGCGGCGGACAGGCCCATGCCGCAGCGGCGGGCGATGTCCACGTAGGACCCGATCTCGCCGCAGTGCACCCAGAGCAGCAACTCGGGCTCGTCCAGCCGGAACCGGGTCCCGTCTTGGTCGATTCCGGTCAGCGACGCGTGGATCTTCCGCAGCCGCCGGCCGACCCGCTCGACCTCGGGCAGGCTGCCGTAGGTGCGCACGGCCACGAACTCGGTGGTGCGGACGAACCGGCCCCAGGCCTCGCCCGGCCTGGCGAACGAGGTGTTCTGCCAGGTGCCCCGCATGACCCGCGGGTGCAGCGCCTGCATGTACAGGGCCCGGAAGCCGGCCACCCAGATGACCGGCTCGCCCATGATCCGCCAGGTCAGCGAGCCGGGGCCGTACAGCCCGCGGTCCGGCAGCGGGGCGTGGGGCTCAGGCGTGGTCACGGGCACCGCCTTCCTCCGCGCTCGCTCGGTCCTTGGCCGGTTACTCCGGGCGGGTTTCCTCCTCGATCCAGCTTAGGTAGGCCGGGGCCCCGGCGACGATCGGCGTCGCGACGATCTCCGGCTCGTCGTAGCTGTGCCGCTCGGCAAGGAAGTCGGCGAGCGGCTGGTAGCGGTCGGCGGGCAGCTTGAGCATGATCAGCCATTCCTCGGCGCGCTCCAGGCCGTTCTCCCACCAGTAGGTGCTCGCGATCGGTCCGGCGACCTGGGCGCAGGCGGCGAGCCGGGCCGCCACCGCGTCATGCGCGAGCTCCATGGCCTCGGCCCGCGAGTCGGTCGTCGTCTGCACCTGCACGAAACGCGCCTCGGTGCTGGCTGCCTTGCCCTCACCCGCCATGGGAACTGATCGTACGCCCGGGAGTGTCGCCAAGGCGGCGGCTGCCGCTTATCGTGCCTGTCATCACTGGACAACTCCGGAGGACCCATGAATGGCCCGTTCTGTCTCGTCGTCAACCCGTCGGCGGGGCGCGGCCGGTCGCTGCGGGTCCTGCCGGAGGTTACCGCCGTGCTCGACGCGGCCGGCGTGGCCTATGACGTCCGGCAATCGGCGAGCCTGCCGGACGCCAGGGACATCGCCGCCGGCGCCGCGCGGCTCGGTCACGTGGTGGTGGCGGTGGGCGGGGACGGCATGGCGGGCGCGCTGGCCGGCCCGGCCGCGAGCGCGGGTGCCAGGTTCGGGATCATCCCGGCCGGGAACGGCAACGACCTGGCCCGCGTCCTCGGGATACCGTCCGGCGCGGCGGCCGCGCGGGTGCTGGTCTCCGGCCGGGCGCGCAAGATCGACCTGATCGCGGTCGCCGCCGACGGCGGGCCGGAGGAGATCGTGGCCGGCGGCGTGTACCTGGGCCTGCCCTCGGTGGCGGGCGATATCGCCAACCGGACCCGGTGGCTGCGCGGACCCGTGGTGTACCCGGTGGCCGCGCTGCGCGCGCTGGCGGGCTGGACGCCGGCCGGCTTCCGGGTCGAGGTCGGCGGCGACCCGGAACCCGCCGGGGGCGGGCCCGAGCGCGACTTCGCCGGATACGCGGTCGTGGTGGCCAACGCGGCCTACTTCGGCGCCGGGATGATGGTGGCCCCGCCGGCCGAGATCGACGACGGCCTGCTCGACGTCGTGGTCATGCGGCACGGGTCCAGGCTCGCGTTCCTGCGCGTGCTGATGAAGATCAAGAGCGGCGCGCACCTCGGCCTGCCCCTGGTCAGCACGGCGCGCGGCGCGGAGGTGACGGTCACGGTCGGCCGCGACCTGCCCGCGGCGGCCGACGGTGAGACCCTGGCCTGCGCCGCGCCGCTGCGCTCCGGGGTCACGCTGCGGATCCGGGCCGTGCCCGGTGCGCTGCGCGCCCTGGTGCCCAGCGGGACCTGACGGGCTGCTCCGGGACCACCCCGCCCGCCCGCCGGGACCGGCGGGCGGGCGGGGAAGGCTTAGCTCACGGTCGGTGTGCCGGTGCCGGTGGCCATCGCGAAGATGTGCATCTCGGTCTGACCGAACGAGCCGGGCAGGGACGGCAGCGTCACCGAGGCCACGGTCTTGC
>Ga0335073_10014357_pt1 | contig 11095 bp, 5 predicted proteins | sample Lox_Sample_22_FD_207093 | JGI IMG/M metagenome (GOLD analysis project Ga0335073, IMG submission 207093) | Soil microbial communities from Loxahatchee National Wildlife Refuge, Florida, United States - Lox_Sample_2.2 | ecosystem: Environmental > Terrestrial > Soil > Wetlands | place: USA: Florida... | reverse complement strand
GCGTGCGGACGGTGGAGACGCACGTCGCGTCCATCTACCGCAAGCTGGGCGTGCGCCGCCGATCTGAGCTCCGGCGCGCACTGTCCGGCCGATAAGCACGTCCGTAGTTTCTACGGATACAGGCGGCCCCGCGCACCGACAATATCCGTGTTCGCAGCCGATTCGCCCCGGCGACCGGAACCTTAGCGTCGGGAACATGTCAAACTTCGACGCACAAACGACACCAACCATTCTCACCGCAGATGACCCTGGCTGGGACGAGGCCCGCCGGGCCTGGAACCTGGCCGTGGACCAGCATCCGGCGGCGGTCGCGCTGCCCGAGTCCGCAGCCAACGTGGTCGCCGCCGTCAATTTCGCCCGGGAGCGCGGCCTGCGGGTGGCGGCCCAGGGTACCGGGCACAACGCGCGGCCGCTGCGCGATCTGGGCGACGCGGTCCTGATCAACACCCACGCCATGCGGCAGGTCAGCATCGACCCCGTGGCCCGGACCGCTCGCGTGCAGGCCGGGGTGCTCTGGCAGGAGGTCGCCGACGCCGCGGCCAAGCACGGCCTGGCCGGGCTAGCCGGCTCCTCGCCCGACGTGGGCGTGGTCGGGTACACCCTCGGCGGCGGCATGAGCTGGCTGGGCCGCACCTACGGGCTGTCGGCCAACAACGTCGCGGCGTTCGAGGCCGTGACCGCCGACGGCCGGCTGGTACGCGCCGACGCGGGCAGCGAACCCGATCTGTTCTGGGCGCTGCGCGGCGGTGGCGGCAGCTTCGCCGTGGTCACCGAGGCCGAGCTGCGGCTCTTCCCGGTCACAGAGGTGTACGCCGGGCTGCTGTGGTGGCCGGCCATGGCCGGCGCGCGGGTGCTGCAGGCCTGGCGCGAGCTAACCCAGAGCGGCCTGCCGGATGCGTTCACCACCACCGCCCGCTACCTGAACTTCCCGCCTATCCCCGAGATCCCCGAGCACCTGCGCGGCGGGTCCTTCGTGGTCATCGACGTGATCCACCTGGGCGTACCGGCCGAGGCTGACACGCTGCTGGCCCCGCTGCGGGCGCTGGCGCCGGTCACCGACACCGTGCAGACGATCCCGGCCGCCGCGCTGGGACATCTGCACATGGATCCCGAGCAGCCGGTCCCGGCCGTCGGCGACGGGTTCGCCCTGGCCGACCTGCCGGCGCACGCCATCGACGAGATCGTCCGGGTCGCCGGCCCGGGCGCCGCCTCGCCCTTGCTGGTGGTGGAGCTGCGGCACGTCGGCGGCGAGATGAGCCGCGCCCGGCCGGGCAACGGCGCGCTAGCCGCGATCGCGGCCCCCTACACGCTGGTGGCCGGCGGCCTGGCGCCGGACGAGCAGGCCGCGGCAGCGGCGGCCGCCCACGTCGAGATCGTGAAGTCGGCCATGTCCGGCTGGGCGGCACGCCAGACCTATCTCAACTTCACCGAGAGTCAGGCCGACCCGGCCCGCTTCTGGAGCCCGCGGGCCTACGACCGCCTGCGCCGGATCAAGGCCGCCGTCGACCCGGCGAACCTGATCCGCGCCAACCACCCCGTCCCGCCGGCGGGTCGGAGCACCGGCCAGGGGCACACTCAGGGAGATACCGATGGTCAGTCGTCCAGGCCCTAACGAAATTAGTTCCGGCCAGGGTGACGTGGTCATCCGGACTCCCGATCAGCGCCTGCGGGTGTTCGTGAGCTCCACGCTGGGCGAGCTGGCTGACGAGCGGCACGTAGTGGCCCGCGCCATCTCGGCGCTGCGGCTGACACCGGTGCTGTTCGAATTGGGGGCACGGCCGCACCCGCCGAGAGATGTGTACCGGGCCTACCTGGCGCAAAGCGACGTGTTCGTCGGGCTGTACTGGCAACGCTACGGGCAGATCGGCCCGGGCATGCAGGTCTCGGGCCTGGAGGAGGAGTTCGAGCTGTCGCGCGGGATGCCTCGCCTGCTGTATGTCAAGGCGCCGGCGCCCGGCCGCGACCCCCGGCTGGCCGGCCTGCTGGCCCGCATCAAGGAAGAAGCCTCGGCTTCCTACCGAACCTTCGGCACGGCCGCGGAACTGGCCCGGCTGGTTCGCGACGACCTGGCGGCGCTGCTGAGCGAGCGGTTTGCCGCCGCTCGTCTTCAGGCCGCCGCGGTGCCGCAGCGGGCACGATCCCGAGGCCCTCGCCCGCTGCCGGTGAGTACGACATCGCTGATCAACCGGGAGCGGGCCATAGACGAAGTTGCCGCGCTCGTAGAGCGTCCTGGGGTGCGGCTGGTGACGCTTACTGGGCCAGGGGGGATCGGCAAGACCCGGCTGGCGGTGGCGGTGGGCGAGCGGCTGCGAGATGACTTCAGCGCGGGCACTGTATTCGTGCCGCTGGACGCGGTCTCCCAGCCCCGGCAGGTCCTGGATCACATCGGCCGGGCGGTGGGGGCCGACCTGGCCGGGAGCGGCTCGCCGGTGGAAACGCTGGCGGAGCAGTTCGGCGACGACCGCTGGCTGCTGATCCTGGACAACCTGGAGCAGGTGGTCCAGGTCGCCGGCGACCTGGGCGAGCTGCTGGCCCGCTGCCGGGGGGTGGCGATCTTGGCCACCAGCCGTACGGTGCTGGGGCTGCGCGGCGAGCGAGAATACCCGGTGCCGCGGCTGCCGCCGCCGACCGACGCCGATACCGTGCCGCTGGCCGAGCTGGCGGCCTCGCCGGCGGTGGCGCTATTCGTGGACCGGGCCCGCGCGGTGCGGCCCGGGTTCGCCCTCACCGAGGACAACGCGGCGGCGGTAGCGGAGATCTGCCGCCGCCTGGAGGGCCTGCCGCTGGCCATCGAGCTGGCCGCTGCCCGGATCCGGCTGCTGGAGCCCGCCGCGCTGCTAGACCGGCTGGCACGGTCGCTGGATGCGCTGGGGACGGGAATGGTGGACCTGCCCGAGCGGCAGCGCACCCTGCGGGCCACGGTGGAGTGGAGCGTGGGCCTGCTCGATGACGCCGAACGGTCGCTGCTGGAGGTCACGGCGGTGTTCGTGGACGGCTGGACCATCGCCGCTGCGGCCCAGGTGGCCGGCCTGGATGAGAACCAGGCGCTGCAGCTGACCGAGGAGCTGGCCCGGCACAGCCTGGTCCAGCTCGACAGCAACGGACACGGGTCGCGCACGCGGATGCTGGAGACCATCCGCGTGTTCATTGCCGAGCGGCTGGCGGCCCGGCCTGATGCCGCCGAGATCGAGCGCCGCCACGCCGGCTACTACCGGGCCCTGGCCGAGCAGGCGGACCTGCCGCTGCGCGGTAACGGCGTGAGCGAGTGGATGGAGCGGCTGCAGGCCGAGGCGGGCAACCTGGTCGCCGCGGTGCGCTGGCACCTGGCCCACGACCCCGCGCCGCTGCCGCACCTGTTCCGGGTCCTGTGGCCGTTCTGGGCGCGGCGGGACCTCGAGCGCAAGGCCCGGTCCTGGGTGGACCGGCTCCTGCCCGCCGCAAGCACGCTGGACCCGCAGGCCCGGACCGAGCTGGCGTGGGCGGCGGCGGTGATCGCCGTCGACACCGGTGACGACACGGCGGCGCTGGCGGCCCGCCAGCGCCTGGCCCCGCTGCTGCCCGGGATCGATGACCCCTTCTTGCACGCGGTGTCCCAGCTGGCCATGGCCTGGACCTTGCCGATCGCCGGCGACTTTGACGGTGCGCTGCGGGAGGTGGCGATCTCGCTGGAGGAGCTTCGCGGCCAAGATGAGCCGGTTTTCACGGCCCTCGCCGCGTTCACCGCCGGCTCGATGGACACGGCACTGGGCCGCTACGACGATGCCCTGAACCATCTCCGCGAGGCGCGCGACCTAGCGGACAGCTGCGGCAGTTACCGGATCGCCGCGGGCTCCCGGGCGGAGCTGGGCATCCTGGCTATCCTGCAGGGCAGGCTCGATGAGTCCCGGGCGCTGCTGGATGAGGCGCTGGAGCGGAGCCTGGCGGCCCGCAGCACTCCGTTCGTAGCCATGTGCCTGGCCGCGTATGCCCGGCTGGCATTCGGCGACGGCGACCCGGAGCGGGCGGCGCGGCTGCAAGGCGCGGCCGAGGGCCTGCGCCGTCGGGTCGGCCTGCCGGCCTGGCCGCACCTGCGGCGGGTGGAGGCCGAGCTGGTCGCCCAGGTCCGCCAGGCACTGGGCGTAGTCCGGTTCGACCGGGCGTTCGCCGCCGGCTCGAGCCTGAACCAGCGTGAGGCAGTGGCCATCGTCCGGGCCCGGCGCGGTACGGACACGCAGGCGGCCTGAGCCGTCTGGTCATTGACCAGTCAGAAAATCTCCGCACCGACGACCTGGGCAGCGGCGGCGCGAATCCGTCGGCGGTGCCATCTGCCTGCGGTACCGGAGTGCTATGGCGTGTTCGTTAGGTTCATGCCGGAAAGGTGAAGGCCGGGGCCGGGAATTCGGCGTCGGCGGCGGGGAGTTCGGCGAAGCACGCGGGAGCTGAGGAGGTGAACGGTGACGGGCATGCCGAACGGAAATGTGCCATCTGGAGCCGAACTGAGCAACTCAAGCTGGTCCGCGGCCGGAGCCTGCTTTGTCGCCAGCCGCACCGCTTGGCGGCTCCGAAGCCTGTTGTCGCCAACTCCTGCTCGACCGAATCACCAAACCGTTGACGACGCGACAAATTGGCTGCGCCAGTGACGTATCAGTGCGGCTGGTTCGTGCCTCCGCGAGGAATATAAGGTACGAACTGCGGAGGAGCGGCCATGGCCAGGCCAACCTTCGATCGAAACCCGAGTCGCGGATCTCCCGCTAATCTGACTCCTGAGTTCGGGACGTTCGTGGTGCAAGCACCAGAGGCCATCCGCGGTGTCCGGTTGCCGCTGCGGATGCCGGTGGAGACCATCGGCCGCGAGGGTAGCCTCAAGCTGGTTTCGGCGACCGTGAGCCGCAGCCACGCGCGGGTCTGGACCGCCGACGGCCAGGTCTTCATCGAGGATGCCGGCTCCGTCAACGGGACTCTGCTCAACGGCAAGCTACTGACTGGGCAGCTCCCGCTCGCCGACGGTGACCATGTTCGATTCGGTGAGGTCCAGGTGGTCTTCCACGTCGGGGCGGGGAGCGAGCCGGGACCGTCACCCGGGGACTGGCCCCCCGAAGCGCCTCACCCGCACCCGGCCAGGACGGAAACGACCCGCTACTTGTGTGCCGCGGCCCACCTCGATCGGAGATATCGCGAGGAGGTGCTTGATACGACGATCCGGCAGACGTACCGGGCTGTCGCTCCGTGCTATGGAGTGGACCTGTCTGTGGTGGCACGTCACGCGGTGCTGGCCAGCCGGCGCGCGCTAGTACGAGACGTCATCCTCGCGGCACTGCTCGCGGTCGCCGGCGCCATCCTCGTTGTCTGGGCGACTTCGAACGACGTGGCCAGGGTTGTCCAGGACCGGGCCTGGGACCGCCTGGCGACGGGCGCGGCAGGACCGCTCTGGGCTGAGGTCGCGGTGGCCATCGCGGCCTGGGGTGTGGTGGCAGCCGAGACCCTGGTCAGATTCACGACCCTCGGAAACTACTTGTGTCCGAATAGGCAGCCGGACGCGGCACCGGTGCCGGGCGGTGTCCGAACGGCCAGGCTGCTCGACGAGCTTGCCCGCGCGAACCAGGGCAATATCGTCGTCTACAGCGTCTACGAGCCATTCGTGGGCAGCGGGATCCAGGTGAGCAGTAACTCCTACCCCGTGCCGTTGATCGCCAGGAGCGATGACCGCGACACCACCCCTCGGCCGCCGACCAGGTTCAGCACCGGCGAACTGGTGGAGGCCCTCACCGAGGCCTTGCGCGGCCTCGGCCTCGAAGGGCTCCGGATCGACCGGCGGGTGTATGTAGACGGCTTTAGCGTGAGCCGCTTCCCCGAGCTGCTGCCAGATCGTCGGCGCCGGCCCGTCACGTCAGTCCGGCCGCAGTTGCTGGAACAGCTGATCGAACGTCCCGGCGGCAATGTGCGTCCGTACCTTTGCGCTGAGGTCACCGGCTGGGAGGGCCAGCTGGTGGTCACGACGTTCGTGCGCGTGGTCGTGTTCAACGGGATCCTCTTCATCGAGACCGCCACCCACGTGCTGGCACCGCTTCGGGGCAACTACCTCGCCGTCGATGCCATGCGCATTCGCGCCGACGGAGAGCGGCTTATCGAAACCATCCGATCGGCATCAGCTCGCTTTCTGCCCACCTTGCTGACCAGCCCGGCGAGGCTCGCGGCCGCGGCCGGCGCCCGGCGCGCGGCCGCCCGGAACCGGCGGCGGTTCCACCGGCTTCTCGCCGACCACGTGAAGGTAGACCGCGGGGCAATCTCAAGCATCCGGCAGCAGGCGTCAAGCAACCGGTTCGACCGCTACTTCATGCAACTCGACGCCGACATGTTCGCCTCCGTCGTGCAGGAGAAGGTCGCCGACACCGTCGCCGCCTTCCTGGAAGCCCGCGGCTACCAGACAGACAAGATCAACCTGATCCAGAACCGCATCTCCAACACCGTCAACGACAACAGCCTGCGCGTCGGCAATGTCAGCGGAGCCGGGATCGCAATCGGCGCCGGCTCCCAGGCGCGAGCGGGGGACGTCGGCCATGGCAACCAATAGGAGCGGTCCCGGATCCGGCAGGCGATTGAGCGGAGTAACCGAACAGCGGAGGACGAAATGAGCGGTGAGCACGGCAAATTCCAGGTAGGGGACGTGACCGGTCGCGGAATCGCGATCGGGCCCGGCGCCAGGGCAACCTACACGGCCAGCGCCGACCCGGGCGGGCTGACCCAGGTCACGCAGAAGCTGGCGGAGCTGAGCGCGCTGATCGAGCAGCACGCGGACCGTCTCGGCGATCCGGCGACAGCGCGCGAAGCCCTCGCCCAGGTGAAGGAGGAGTTGCAAACGCCGGATCCGCAACCGTCTCGGCTGAAGATATCCCTCAGCGCGATCACCGGGGCGGCATCGGGGATCTCGGCCATCGCCACCGCGGTAGCTGGCGTCCGAGGGCTGCTCGGTCTCTGAATAGACGACGCCAGCCGGCGTTTCCAAGCCGCTGCCCGATCAATGGCGCCGAATGTTTGATCGGGCCCGTTCCAGCCGGAATTCCTAATAAGCCGGGTGTCTGCGTTGGCAGACAGAGTGTGGCTTCGTTCCTGAACCGGTGCTGAGATCAGCGGTTCTCGCGCGCTCGCGCGAGGGCGAAGATTACTCTCCGTGATCAATGGTCCGTCAGTCCACCTCGGCTGCCGACTTACCGCATGGCGTAGCCACGATCCTGTTGTGCCCACGGGCTCGACCCTGTCGGCGGCAGATCCGTACGTTCATCCCGCGGGCGCCCCTGCATAAAAATACGGTCGGCCGCTCGCGCTGGACTATGACCAGAGACGGCAAGCCGCGGCCAACTCGGTGAATTTGTCGGTAGATAGCCGCGCGCCAACCCGTCGATCTGCGCCGTTGGCGATCGGCAATCGCGCGTCCGCCAGCCGATTCCGATTGATCGTTATGACGGGCTTGCCACGATCGTGGGCGGGGTGCCGCGGCCAAAGTCATCTGTCAGGCGTGCGGGCCCTTCCCCAGGCCAGGTCGAGTACCTGGTCGAGGCCGAGCGTCATGCCCTTGGCGTAGGCCCGCCCGAACTGCTCCTCCCCGAAGGAGGTACGGATCTTGTGAAGGTTGTCGCGGCGGTAGCGCGCTTCGAGTTCTTGCCATGGTTCTGCGATTTGGTCTGTCAAGGCTTGCGCGGCGCCGTGGAGCGCGGCTGCCCGCAGCCAGTCGCCGTGATCGGCCGCGAGGCACGCCAGGCCGAGCGTGGCGTAGGCCAGGCCGGACCGGTCTGCGTTCCGGCGGCTCATCCGCAGCGCCGCCTCGAACATGGGCCGCGCACCTTCGGTGTCGTTCTCCTGGCGCAGCACCCAGCCCCGGTTGGTGGACCCGTGAGGGCTGTTTTCCTGCCCGATCGCGCGCATGGCTTGGGCCGCCTGGTCCAGGTGCGCCCGGGCTGCGACGGTATCCCCCGCGCGCAGCGCGTGTACGGCGGCGTTGTTGTGCAGCACCCCGTTCCGGAGCTGGTCACCGGATCGTTCGGTGGCGGCGATGGCCTCGGTGTACAGCTGGCGGGCGCGGGCCGGGTCCATGAGTGGGCTGGTCAGCAGCCACAACAGCAGACTGAAGCCGAGCAGGAAATCGTCGCCCATATGGCGGGCGCGCTCGACGGCTTCCTGGCCCAGCGGAAACCCCCGCTCGGGCTGGCCGGCGAAGTGGTAACAGGAGCACAGGGCGCTGAGGGCTTCGATGAGCAGCCGGTCATCGCCGAGCCCGCGGGCCACCTCCACCCCGCGTTCCCCCAGTTGCCCTGCTGCGGGCAGGCCGGCGTTTCGCGCGCAGAGCGCGGCAGTGGTCAGCGCCGCCGCGAACAGCTCGGGGTCCGCACTTGCCTCCGGGCGTTCTAGCACCGGCAGGAGCAGGCCAGCGGCTTCGCTGTCCAGGGAACGCGCGATCCAGTAGTGCCGCAGCGCCACGCCGAAACACAGCACCTGTCCGGTCCCGCCCGGGTCGCGGGCCGCATGTTCGGCGGCGCGGCGCAAGTTCGCCTGCTCGGCATCGAGCCGCGCGAACCACACGCCCTGACCCGAGCCGGTCAGGTGCGGGGCCGCCGTCTCGGCCAGCGCGAGGAAGTGCCCGCAGTGCGCCGCTCCGGTGGCGGCGGCCTCGTCCGCGGCGGCGTCGGCGAGCTGCTCGGCGGCGAACTGGCGGATGGTCTCCAGCAGCCGGTAGCGCAGGCCGACCCCGGCCGGATCCGCCACCACCAGGCTCTTGTCCACCAGCGAGCCGAGCAGGCCGGCCACCTCGAACGCCTCGACGTCCCCGAAGCCGCACACGGCTTCGGCGGCGTCCAGGTCGAAGCTCTCGGCGAACACCGACAGGCGCCGCAGCACCACCTGCTCGGCGGCGGTCAGCAGCGAGTGGGACCACTCGACGGTCGCCCGCAGCGTCTGCTGCCGCGGCAGGGCGGTCCGGCTGCCCCCGGTCAGCAGCCGGAACCGCTGGTCCAGACGGTCACGCAGGCCGGCCAGCGACATCGACCGCAACCGGGCGGCGGCCAGCTCGATCGCCAGCGGCATCCCGTCCAGCCGCCGGCAGATCGACGCCGCCAGCGGGCCGGTCTCCTCGTCCACGGCCAGGGAGGCTCCTTGCTCCCGCGCCCGCTCGACGAACAACGACACCGCGTCCGAAGGCTCCGCCGCCAAGATGTCGCCGTCATCGGCAGCGGGCAGCGACAGCGGCGGCACCCGGTAAACGGTCTCTCCGCCGATGCCCAGCGGCTCGCGGCTGGTGACCAGCAGGTGCACTTTGGGGCAGCGCCGCAAGACCGCGTCCGCGGTCTTGGCGCAGCCGCCGATCAGATGCTCGCAGTTGTCCAGCACGATCAGAATGTCCTGCGGTGCCAGGGCATCAACCAGGATCTCCAAGTCCGGCTGGCCTCGCCTGGCCGCGACCCCCAACGCCCCGCAGATGGCCGGGACCACGGCGTCCTCGTCGGAGACCGCGGCCAGCTCCACCAGCCAGACCCCATCACCCGACCCGTCCAGTAGGTCCGCGGCCACCTGCAGGCCCAGCCTGGTCTTACCCGATCCCCCGGCCCCGGTCAGGGTAACCAGGCGGGAGGAGGCGACCAGCGCCCGCACCTGCGAGAGCTCCCGTTCACGCCCGATGAACGTGGCCAGCTGCGCGGGCAGGTTGTTGGCCAGCGCCGGGTTGCCCAGCGAGCGCAGCGGCGGGAACTCCCCTTGCAGGCCCGCCATGCACAACTGGAAGATCTGCTCGGGGCGGCCCAGGTCCTTCAGCCGGTGCACTCCCAGATCCCGCAGCGCCGTCCCCGGCGGCAGCCAGTCACGGACCAGTACGGCCGCCGACTCCGACAGCAGCACCTGGCCGCCATGCGCGACCGCGGCCACCCGCGCGGCGCGGTGCACGTCCAGGCCCACCAGGCCCGCTGCGGTCTGTGATGCCTCACCGGTATGGACACCCATCCGCACTCGGACATGCTCCCCGGCCGGCCACGCGTGCGCCGCGATCGCCTGCTGCATCTCCGCCGCCGCCGCCACACACGCCTTCGGCGAGGAGAACACCGCGAAGAACGCGTCCCCCTGGGTATCCACTTCCTCGCCGCCATGCGCGGCCAGAGCCGACCGGATCACCAAGTGGTGACCGGCGAGTACCTCCGGGTAGACGCCTTCCCCCAGACGCCGCAGCAGCGCCGTCGAGCCTTCAATATCGGTAAACAAGAAGGTAAGGGTCCCCACGGACACAGCGTAGAGGCCAGTTCCGGCCGTACCACTGCCAGCAGGCACATCATCAAGCCGGACCCGGCTCACCCCGATCGTCTCCGCTGCCGATCGGCTCGACACCGGGCCACCCGCACGAGCGTGCCCCGATTCGCTGACGCCAGCACCAGCGGCGACAGTCATCGCCGCCATTACACCGAACTGATTGAAATGAGCGCCAATTACGGGGCGTCAGGCCTGCGCGCCGTAAGCGCTGAGTCGATGTGCGCGCCCGATAGGAACGACATGAGGCTTAATTGACGAGACCGCCCACATTGCCGTCATGCTGGCAACTGCATGGATATACGGGTGTGCAACGTCCTCTTTTCGCACGAGGGAACGTGTAATCGCGTCGATCATCCTGATCTTGACGCTACGCGAGCCACGCCGCCAGGCAGGTCCGGTCATCCCGAACAGCGGCGATGTGCGCGGGCGCACGAGGGGTCAGGTTGCTCTCCGTGACGGGCTTCCCGTCAGCCTGTCCTCGGCTAGGTGGAGACCACGGGCACGGAAATCCCTGGTCGGGGCCGCCACCGCGAAGCTCGGCGAGCCCCAGACGTACCTACCGGCGGCTACTTGAGTGCTCCCCACTGGCCGTTGTCAGGACGGCCCCGGACAGGCCTCCGGGTCGCTCGTGGTTAGAGGGGCTGGAGCCGGGTGTGCAGGAGGCAGAATTCGTTGCCTTCTGGGTCGGCCAGGACGTGCCAGCTCTCGGTGCCGGCCTGGCCGACGTCGGCGGGTCTGGCGCCGAGAGCGAGCAGCCGCTCCAGCTCGGCGTCCTGGTCGCGGTCGGTGGCGTTGACGTCGATGTGCAGCCGGAGCTTCCCGGCCCGCGGGT
>Ga0335073_10014356_pt1 | contig 11096 bp, 8 predicted proteins | sample Lox_Sample_22_FD_207093 | JGI IMG/M metagenome (GOLD analysis project Ga0335073, IMG submission 207093) | Soil microbial communities from Loxahatchee National Wildlife Refuge, Florida, United States - Lox_Sample_2.2 | ecosystem: Environmental > Terrestrial > Soil > Wetlands | place: USA: Florida... | reverse complement strand
TGCGCGCTGGCGACGTGACGGGGCAGGAAAATACGGAACGTGGTGCCCTCATGCAGCACTGAATCGACGTAAATGAAACCTCCGGTCTGCTTGATGATGCCGTAGACTGTAGAAAGACCGAGGCCGGTGCCTTTGCCCACCTCCTTGGTGGAGAAGAACGGATCGAAGATCTTATCGAGGATCGCATCCGCAATGCCGGTGCCGGTGTCGCCGACTTCGACCAATACGTAATCGGCCACCGGCATGCCCTTGGCGCGATAGCGCTCGCATTCGTTGGCCGTCACATTGGCGGTACGCAAGGTGAGCCGACCGCCGTCCGGCATGGCGTCGCGCGCATTGACCACGAGGTTGACGATCACCTGCTCGAATTGCGAGATGTCGGCCTTGACCGGCCAGAGATCACGGCCATGCACCACGTCGAGCGTAACCCTCTCGCCGATCAGGCGGCGCAGCAACATGGTCAGATCGCTCAACACTTCGCCGAGATCGAGCACCTGCGGGCGCAACGTCTGTTTGCGCGAGAAGGCGAGCAGATGCCGCACCAAGCTCGCCGCCCGGTTGGCGTTCTGCTTGACCTGCATGATGTCGCCGAACGAGGGGTCGGTCGGCTTGTGGGCATTGAGCAGAAAATCGGTCGCCATGATGATAGCGGACAGAACGTTGTTGAAGTCGTGGGCGATGCCGCCGGCGAGTTGGCCGACGAGTTCCATCTTTTGCTGCTGATTGAGTTTGGTTTCGAGTTCGCGCTGCGCAGTTGTTTCCAGCGTATAGACGATGGCCGCTTCCTGATCGCGCTCTTCCTCCTCTACCGCGGTGACGTAGAAGCGACCGAAGCGCTCGCCGTCACCGGCGAGCGCGGCGTCGACCGGCGCGACGTCGCCCTTACCGCGCGCCGTCTGCGCGATGGCGGCCGTGAGCGCGCCGCGGTCGCGCTCGGCGACCACCGCGCCGATCGAACGGTCGCCGTCTTCGATGCTCAGCACATTATGGAACAGGCGCGCGAACAACGGGTTGGTACGCACAATACCGCCGCCGCGGTCCACGGTCGCGATCGCCATCGGCGTATTGTGGAAGAAGCGCATGAAGCGGATTTCGGCGGCTCGCTGCGGATCGGTGCCGTTATCGCTCGCACGATTAATGACCAACGTGCGCGAAGCGCCGCAGGCGCCGTCGGCGCCGAAGGCGAGCTTGTGAAACAGCCGCACCGGCAGCTTGCCGCCGCTGCGGGTTTTCAAATCGAGGTCGAGCACCTCGGTCTTGATCTCGCCCGGTGCGGCACGCAACGTCGTCAATAAAGCAGCGCCGTCGCCGGCGACGAGGTCGGCAAGTTTCAAGCCGCCGGAACCGACTTGGGCGAGGTCGTGATCGAGCCAGTTGGCCAGAGTGGCGTTGAGGTAAATGACATCGCCCTTGGCGTCGGCCGAAAAAAATCCGGCCGGCGCGTGATCGAGATAGTCGATGGCGTGCTGCAATTCCTGAAAGACGTTTTCCTGCCGTTCGCGCTCATGGGTCACGTCCGCGACCGACCAGACGGTCAGGCGCCGCGCCCGCCCGCTTTCGCCGAGCGGCCGCACGCACAGCCGCAGCCACCGTGCCGGCGTTGTTTTGGTCGCGGCGACGCGCACCTCCTCTTGCAGCCGTTTACCCTCGCGCGTCGCTTTCAGGAGTCGGTAGATCGCCTCGGAGGCATCGGCATCGCCGATGAATACCCGCTCGATCGGCCGCGCGTCGTAGGCGTCCGCGGCATCGATCAGATTGAGATAGGCGGCGTTGGCATAAACCACGCGCCCACCGCCGTCAGTGACGACGACGCCGTCGACGGCGTCATCGACCAACGATTTGATCAGCGGATTGACCGGTTCGGCGGTCGACAACCGCAGCAGGCCGGCGGCGAGCGCAAACAGCGAGAACACACCGACCGTGGCGAGCACCGCCAGGAACCCGAGGATATAGGGCTCGGCATTGCCGTGGCGCAACAGCATAAAGGCGCACGCGGCCGCGACCAGGAGGGCGGCAACCAGCAGCACCAGCACGACGCTGCCCGCGCCGGCCGCAGCCGCGCTGCGGTCCACCGTCCTGTGTACCGTGCCGGCGGAGTCTTTGGCGATGCCGGGCGTGGTCATCTATTCTCCATTATCTCCCCGCGGAACGGGGAAGAGAATCTTTCGTGCCTCCTGCGATACATTCGCGCAAGAGGGTTTGCGCGGCATTTCACAGCGACTGCGGCCGACTCACCAAGCGGCGTAGGCGCATGATGTAGCCGATAATTTCGGCGACCGCGCGGTAATGTTCCGGCGGGATTTCCTGATCGATCTCCACGGTGCCGTGCAGCGCCCGCGCCAGCGGCGGATTCTCGACTACAGGGACGTCATGCTGTTCGGCGATCTCGCGGATTTTGCGGGCGATCAGGTCGACGCCCTTGGCGACGCAGACCGGCGCGTTCATGCCGCGCTCGTATTTCAGCGCGACGGCGAAATGGGTCGGGTTGGTGATCACCACCGAGGCTTTCGGCACCGCCGCCATGATACGCTTGCGCATGCGCGTGTTGCGCAATTGCCGCAGCTTGCCTTTCACCGCGGGGTCGCCCTCAGTCTGGCGGAATTCCTCCTTCATTTCTCGCAACGACATTTTCTGCCGCTCGTACCATTGCTGGTATTGGAAAAGGTAGTCGGCGGTGGCGATGACGGCGAGAATCGCCACCACGGCGCCGAGCATCTGCGTGACGAGCGAGCGCGTAAACGGCAGGATCGCCGCGGGATCGGTGGCGACGAGCCCGCCAAGCAGGTGGCGTTGCGGCCAAAGCAGCGCCGCCATGACCGCGCCGACGAGGCAGAGTTTGGCGAGACCCTTGGCGAAATTGACCAGCGCCTGACGCGAAAACAGCCGCGCCAGGCCGGCGGTCGGCGAAATCCGCGAAACTTGCGGCCTGATCGGTTCACTCGTGAACACCAAGCGGTGCTGAACGAAATTGGCGCCGAGGCCGGCCAGCATGAGCAGCAAAAGTGGAATGCCCAAGGCGCCGCCGATTTCGCTTCCCAGCGTTCTTACCAGCGCCACAAGCGCCGGACCGTCGGTGGGGATTTCATAAGACTTGGCCAACAGGCCGCGAAACGTCGCTTGCAAGCTTGCCGCCATCGGCGCGGCGAACACCATGACCATCAGCGTGCCGCCGGCGATCAGGAACCAAGTGTTGACCTCGGCGCTCTTGACGACATCGCCGCGCTCAATCGCCTGCTCGAGCCGTTTTGGGGTCGGGTCTTCCGTGCGTTCGTTGGTATCGCTTTCGTCGGCCATGACTGTTCGCCAACCTGACTTTCGTCAACCTGTCGGGCGCTCAGCCGCCGTGCGGTACGAGCGCGTGCATGACGCCGCCAGCGTAATCCAGAAAAAGTCCCATCATGGCGCCGAGCACAAGCACCAGGAGCAAAAACCCGAGCAGGATGGACAGCGGCAGCGCAACGAAGAACACCTGCATTTGCGGCATCAACCGTGCCAGCACACCGAGCCCGATATTGAACAGAAGTCCGAACACGAGAAACGGCGCGGACAACTGAATGCCGATGCGAAAGGCTCCGGCAACGGTTTTGGTGATCAGCGCCGCCGCGTCGCCGGTGGCAGGCACTTGGCCTGGCGCGAACAGGTTATAGCTGTCGTTGAGCGCAGCAATGACGAGATGATCCATGTCGGTGGCGAAAAACAACGTGATGCCGAGGAGCGTGAGGAAGTTGCCGATGATCGCGCCTTGGGTCCCTTGCGTCGGATCGACCGCGGTGACGAAGCCCAGTCCAAGCTGCTGGGCAATGACGGACCCGGCGACCTCAAGCGCGGAAATGGTCAGCCGCGCAGTGATGCCGAGCATGGCGCCGATCAAAATCTCCTCGATTAGCATCACCACCGCCGGCCCGAGCGCGCCGGTATCGATGTGATAGGCGGTCCGATGCAACGGCAACAAGATGGCGGCAAGGATGAGCGCAAATGTCAGGCGGATGCGCGCCGATATGTTTTGCTCGCCGAGTCCAGGCAGCAACATCAGCATCGTGCCGGTGCGGGCGAACACCAGGAGGAAGGCGCCGCCAAGTGCCGGCAGGAAAGACAAATCGATATGCACCCCACGCCCTCCTATCCTCACTCGCGAAGCGGGGAAGAAAAGCATGCGAAGCTGGCGGAGGGGCCTCAGCTGAGAGGTTCACCTCCACGCGCTACACAATGCCTCCCGCCGCCCTTCGGCAGTCCCCCTGTTCGCTGCGCCCCACAGGGGGTGTTGCATGCCCTCAGCCGTTGGTGATGTGCGAGGCGATACGCAAAAAGTTGGCGTGCAGCGCATCGGCCATGAACGGCAGCGCAATTAGAAGCGCAAGGAAAATGGCGAGGATTTTCGGCACGAACACCAAAGTCGTTTCCTGGATCTGCGTCAGCGCCTGCAACAGCGAAACGGCGACGCCGACGACCAGTCCCACCAGCATCAACGGCGCCGCTACGAGCAGAAGCGTCACGATTGCATCACGCGCCACATCCATCACTTCCGGTCCGGTCATTTGTGCTCCATCTCCCCCTCCCCGCGCGCGGTGAAAGCCTTTTATATCGGCATCTTCAAAACGTCCTCGTAGGCGGCGATCACCTTGTCACGCACAGACACCAGCGCCTGCACCGCCGTCTCGCTCTCGGCCACCGCGGTGACGACGTCGATCATGTTGGCCTTGCCCGTAGCTATCGCCTGCGCCTGCAGGTCCGACTTGTGGCCGAGGCTGGTGACCGTCGCCATTACGTCTTTGAGTATCGATCCGAAATTCGGTCCGCCGCCGGGCGTAGCGCCGTCGCGGCCGAGGTTGGCGGCTTGCTCGCCCAAGCGGGCGAGCGCGGCATAGGCGTTAGCGGCAGCGACCGGTGTCGGCATGGTTTACTCGTTATGTCTTGAGGATATCGAGCGTGCGCTGAAGCATGCGGCGCGTCGCGGTGATGACGTTGAGGTTCGCTTCGTAGGAGCGCTGTGCGTCGCGCAAATCGGTCATTTCGACTAGCGAATTCACATTCGGATATTTGACGTCGCCGCGCGCGTCGGCCATAGGATTGTCGGGCTCATGGCGGACGATGAAGGCAGAATTGTCGAACGCGACACGGCCGAGCTCGACCACATGGGAGTCGAGTTCGCGGTCGAGCTCGCTGCGAAAGGTCACGATGCGGCGCCGGTAGGGGTCACCGCCGGGCGTGGTTGCCGTCGAGTCGGCGTTGGCGATGTTCTCGGAGATGATGCGCATGCGGCCGGCCTGAGCGCGCATGCCAGTGGCGGCGATTGCGATCGATTTGATGAAGTCCATCATGCTCGCCGTCTCCGCCTGCCGTCAGCGATATTCGCGGAGCACGATCTGTTCGAGACAGCGGGTGCCATTTTTCCGGATCATGCTCTAGGCCTTGTCGATCGCGGTTTTGATCAGCGCGAGGCTGTGGGTGTAGAGCGAGGCCACCGCATCGTAGTCCATCTGGTTGCTGGCAAGCTTGAGCATTTCGTCTTCGTGGCTGACCCCATTGCCGCGCGGACGCACCTCCTCATGCAGGTCGTTGTCCTCGGCGAATTGCACGCTGCTGCTGCCGCCGCTGATGTGATTCGGGTTGGTCGTTGTCAGCGTCAGCGAAACGGTCTGCAGGAGGCGCTCGAAGTTCGGCGGCGCCATGTCGCGCGGGCGGTAGCCGGGGGTATCAGCATTGGCGACGTTCTCGGCGAGGACGCGCTGGCGTGCCTGATGCCATTGCATACGCGCACGCAGCATCGACAGAATCGGAATGTCGGAAATCGGCATGGGCCCTGCCCGTATTTCTTGCGCTGGGCAGACTTTGCCGGGAACATGGTTAATGGCCGGTTAAGCGCGATCTCGGCATGCTTTTGCCATTAAACCGCCGTTTACCGTAGAAATGCTGTAAATTCGGGGATCGGGCTCGAAAAACGCCCGTCGGCTTAAATCTTTGTTAGTAATCGCCACGGCAAATGTTACCGATGCTGTTAACCATTTGGAACTCAGCAAGCCGCCGGCGTCGACAGGGGGAGTAGCGCGAAATGTTCGATTTGTTCGGCGCGGAGATGCCACTCGCCGTGCGCTTTTTTTTGGCATTCCTCATCGTGTTGGGGCTGATCGGCGCCGCTGCCTGGGCGGTGCGCCGATTTGGCAGCACGCGGCTCGGCGGCACGGCGCGCGGACGCCAGCCGCGGCTGGCCGTAATCGACTACGCCAGCGTCGACGCCCGCCGGCGGCTCATTCTGGTCCGCCGCGACAATGTCGAGCACCTCTTGATGATCGGCGGGCCGACCGACGTGGTCGTCGAATCAAACATCGTGCGCGCGATCCCGGCAGCGCGTGACGTACCCGTGGCGCGAGCGCCGGCCGTTGTGGAAACACTGCCGCGGACGATTGCTTTGCCGGAAGTCGGATCCAATGGGTCGGCCGGTTCTTGGCCGTTGCAGCCGGATGCGGCAAGTGCACCACCGCCGCGCGAAACGCCACCACCGCCATCACGCGAAGCGCCGCGGCTGCAACGCGAGACTCCGGCCGCGCTCGCCGACGACCTGGAGGCTCATCCGGCGCCGGTGCCGCCAGGGCGTGGCCGCACGGGGTCGCCCCCGCCGCGACCGTATCCAGACGATTCGTGGCCCGAGCCGCGCATGCCATCACAGCCGGCCAACGCCGAGGTCGGGAACCTGGCCGATCAGGGCCTTGCTGAAATGGCGCAACGCCTCGAAGCGGCCTTGCGCAAGACCAAGATAAGCGAGAGGCCGGCAGAGCCGCGTAACCCGCCGGCCATCGTGGCGGCGCCGGCGCGCGCTGCCCCGGCAGTAGCAGCGGCGGCCGAGGACGATACTGAGACGGAAGCCGCGCCCCCCGCCCCAGCGCCGCCGCTTGCGCCCCAACCGCGCCCCGCACGTGCGGCGGAAGCCAAGCCGGATGGCAAGTCGAAGGAAAGCAAGCTCTACGATACCCTCGAACAGGAGATGGCGAGTTTGTTAGGGCGTCCGCCAGGCAAAACCGGATAAATGGCATCACTTTGGGGCTGCCGCGTCCGTATCAAAACGGTGGCGGCCTCAGTAGCGGTTCTCATCGTTTCGGCGACGCCGCTCGCCGCGCAAGATATCAGCATCAATCTCGGTCAAGGCGCCGCCGGCGGCGGGCTGAATGAACGCATCATCCAGCTGATCGCGCTGTTGACGGTGCTCTCGCTTGCGCCGTCGATCCTGGTGATGATGACTTCATTCACGCGCATCGTGGTGGTGCTGTCGCTTTTGCGCACCGCGCTCGGCACCGCCACCTCGCCGCCCAATTCGGTGGTCATCTCGCTCGCCTTGTTCCTCACTGCTTTCGTGATGGGGCCGGTGCTCACCCGCGTTTACGACGTCGGCGTCAAGCCGCTGATTGCCAACCAAATCAGCATCAATGATGCGTTCGAGCGCGCTTCCGGGCCGCTGCGCGGCTTCATGGAGAAGAATGTCCGCGAAAAGGATCTGCAGTTGTTCGTCAACCTGTCGGGCGACAAGCCGCAGAAGCCTGAAGACCTGTCGATGCGCGTGTTGATCCCCGCTTTCATGATCTCCGAGCTTAAGCGCGCTTTCGAGATCGGATTCTTGCTGTTCCTGCCGTTTCTGATCATCGACCTCGTCGTCGCCTCGGTGCTGATGTCGATGGGCATGATGATGCTGCCGCCGGTCGTTGTGTCGCTACCGTTCAAGCTGATTTTCTTCGTCCTGGTAGACGGCTGGACTTTGGTCGCCGGCTCGCTGATCCAAAGCTACGGGAATTGACGAAAAACGGAGGACAGAAAATGAGCCTTCTGTATTTGTCGTCCGTCGTCTTTCCACAGTCCGCTTAGCGTTGCGCGGTGCGGCTGGTGGCACCCGCAAGCGAGGCCGGCGACGGCAATGCCGCCGCCACCGGGCGCGGCGCGGGTGCGGCGGAGGAAACCGGCCGGCTGCTGCTGGCCGGTGGCAGAATGCTCGCATCCGGATAGCGCGCCTGCATGTCGCGCAAGAAATCTTCCAGCGTGTCGCCCGCAGCCGCGGCACGGGCGATATTGGCGAATTTTGCGCCGCTGGTGCCAAGCGGTCCGGAAACGATCGCGAAGTCGTGCGCGTCCGGCGTTTGCGCCATCTTCGCTGCGTATTTTTCGCGGAAGCGGCCCAAGCCTAATGCGTCCTCGCCGAGCGCGTAACCAACCGCGGCGCGCAATATGTCGGCGCGCTCGATCTCATTCAAAGGCCGCCAGTCCTTCCAGCGATCGCCGTAATAAAGCTCGATCTGCTCGGCTGCCTTGTCCCAGCGCCGTGCCGCCCAAAGGATGTCGGAACGCAGACGGATGACCTCGCGCCCGTCGATGTTGGCGATCACTTCCAGCGCCAGATCGTGGCGGCCGAGATCCGACAATGCGCGCGCCTCGAGCAACAGACGCTGGTTGCGCAGTTCAGTGGCGAGATCGCCGGTACGAGTGGCGCGCAAGACGGCCAGCGCCCGATCGGCCTTGCGATTCATAAGATAGATGACCGCCAGCCGCGTCGCCACCTGCGCGCGCGCGGCGCCTTCCAGGCGGTGATCGACTTGATACTGCAGCAGCGCCGCCGCCTGGTCGAGCAAGTCCACCGACACCAAGCGGGCGGCCAACCGGCGAATCATTTCATCGCCGCGGCGGCCGATCGGAGTGAGCTCGTGAAAGTCGTAAAACAAGGCGAGCGCGTCGATGACCGGCAGCGTGTCACTCTTGCCGTCGAGAAACAACGAATCAAAAGTCGCCGCGGCCTCCTCCTGGATACGGCGCGTCAGGTCGGAATCCGGATGCGCCGCGACCGCGCTGCGCATGACGTAAAACGAATCGCGGTAGCGGCCCTCTTCTGTGTAGAGCCGCGCCAACAAGGCCAGCGCCTCGATCTCGGTATCGTCGCCGCGCCAAATGGTGGTGAGCGTTTCCAATTCAGAAATAGCATCAGCGCGGTCGAGATCGCCGAGCGCGTAGCGCAACGCCACCTCGCGCAACCGTCCTTGCGCGGCGGCTGGGCGGTCCCAGGAATCCGCCGCGGTCCGATACGCGGCAAGCGCCTCGTCGCGGCGGCCCATGCCCTCGTCCAGTCGCCCGATCAGCACGGACACCGACGGCTGCAGCTCGCGTGGCACGCCGATGGTCTCGAGTTCGTTAAGCTCGTCGGCGCCGCCGGCGAAGTCGCCCACCTCGATGGAGGCACGCAATTCGCTACGCAGCGCGAGGCGTTGTAGTTCGATCGGCAGCGTCGCGACCGACGCTTCGACCGTCTTAAAGGTGTCGCGTGCTTGTGCCCATTTGCCTTGACATGAATAGGCCAGTGCGCGCCAGAGTGGCGCGTCGTCCTGATCGCCGACGGACGGGTTAGCGAGATCCTTGAGCGCGTCATCGGGCCGGTTCATCATCACCTCGGTTACGGCGCGCAGCACGTCGGTGGAGGCGTCCTCGGTCACGGGATGTTTCTCAGCCAGCGCCACATCGAGCACACCCTTGGCTTCGGGATACATGCCGCGGGCAATATAGAAGCGCGCCAGATCGAGCCGCGGCAACAAGCGTCTGCGCGCCGGCGCCGCGGCGGCGGCCGCAATCAGCTTCGATTGCCGTTCGCTATAGGGCGCCTGCCTGTCGATGTTCCAGAGCTGGGCATCGAACATCACCGGGTGCAACGCGTCGCCATGCTGTACGCTCTGCAGCGCGCGCGACAGCGTCAGGCCATTGGGCCGGCTGACGACGATTTTGTCGGCGGCGAGCTCGACATTGAGGTCGTCGGCGAGCGGCTCGACCGCCACGCCTTGGGTTGAGGCGAGCGCATGGAATTCGACGAAATCTTGCTCATTGATGAAGCCGCGCGCCGGCGCAAAGCCGGTGACGATGAGGAGATCGTCGCCCGCCTGCGGGTCGCGAATGCGGTGCAGCTGATGCGGCTCTTTGAACGGAATGCTCACTGTGTTGCGATTAGGACCGATCATGTTTCGGTCGATATCGAGGGCGCGCGTCGGATCGAAGACGGTGTCGCCGAGGGTCAAGGTCCAGCCGCCTCCCTCGGTGACGAGACTCGACAGGTGCGGATGATCGAGCCGGATACGCACCACGTCGGCGCCGCCGTTGCGGCTGAACTGCACGCCGCGGATGGTGCGGCCAGCATCGCTTTGCAGCGCGGAAAGATCGATGGCGGCGTTGGAATCAAATACGATCCAGAGCGTGTCGGCGCGATTGAAAACGGCAGCCGCGGTCGGCGCCTTGAACGGAAACGACAATTTCAAATTGGCGCCCTGGCGCGAAAGGCCGACGGCGACCGCGTCGCTCACCTTGTCGCCGCGCGGCGCGGTTTCGGACTTTGGCGGCGCCGGAGGCGACGCTGGCGGCGGTGGCACGACTGCTTTGGCGGTTGACGCAGGCGTACCGGCATTCGCCGCTGGCGGCGCCGGCAGCGATGCTGGCTGCGGTTGCGGGACCGCTTTGGCCGCCTGCGCAGGCGTTGCCGCATTCCCCGCTGGCGGCGCCGGATGCGGTGGCATGACTGCTTTGGCGGTTGGCGCAGAAGTACCGGCATTCCCAGCTGGCGTTGCCGGCGGCGATGCCGGAGGCACGCCCGCTTTGGCCGTCGGCGCCGGCATTGGGACCGCTTTCGCCGCCACTGCGAGCGGCGTTCGCATTGCCGTTGCTGCGGGCGGCGCAGCGGCGGCCGGCTTGTCCGTTGTTGCCGCCGACGCTTCGGCGCGTCGCGGCGCGCTTTCGACCGCGGCCTTGTGGGCCAGCCCGATTTCAAGTCCCAGATTCAGCGCAGCGCTCTGCGCGGCGGCTTTGTCGTCACGCCGCCCGGCGTTATTGTCGACCTTGACGACATCGACATTATAGCTTTTGCCGTCGCGGAACGTGCGCACATCGACCTTGTTGGCAAAGCGAAAGCGGACAGAAGCTGAATCCTGTGCGACCGCAGCGACTCCCGCCGGCAACGCCGCCTCGACGTCGGCAAGGTCGAACGTGATCGGGGGGTCGAATTTCAACGTCAGCAGATCCTTGGTGCGGTCGGCCGACACCGTGGTCTGATCCGGAAGGTCGAACACGTAGCGCGTAAATGTCGGCTG
>Ga0335073_10014355_pt1 | contig 11096 bp, 9 predicted proteins | sample Lox_Sample_22_FD_207093 | JGI IMG/M metagenome (GOLD analysis project Ga0335073, IMG submission 207093) | Soil microbial communities from Loxahatchee National Wildlife Refuge, Florida, United States - Lox_Sample_2.2 | ecosystem: Environmental > Terrestrial > Soil > Wetlands | place: USA: Florida... | reverse complement strand
CCACTGGTGGGAGGTTTGACGGGGTTATCGTGAGGTCGTAGGTGGCTTCCTCGGTTGGCCATTTTCTTCGCTCGGCGGCGGTCCTTCCGGAGGTTCGCTTCCTGTTTTCCCTGCTCACTGGCTGGGCGGCGATGGCAGTGGTGAGGAGCGCGAGCGGGTCTTCGGGGCCGGAGGGGCGTTTTCCGCAGTGGGGGCAGCAGGCGTCGGCGGTGACGTGGTCGCGGACGAGTGCCAGGACGGCGGCGAAGGAGACGGCGGCGATGCCGGTCCCGGCTGCGGCGGCGGCTCTTGCGGCCATGGCGGCGATCATGTTGTGGACGAGCAGCAGCGCCCAGGCTTCCTGGCGGGCGAGGTCCGGCGACTGGCCGCGCAGTTCCCGGCCGGCGCCGCGGACGGTCTTCTTCAGGTGCAAGAACGCGGTCTCCACCCGCCATCTTTCTGCGTAGCCGGCCGCGATCTCCCGTGCCGGGAAGGCGTCCGGGTCCAGGAGGGTGGTCAGCACGCGGACCTCGGCCTTCTTGGTCCTCCCGCTGCGCGTCGTGGTCAGGATGGCGAAGCAGACGAGCCGGGCGATCGTGTCCGGGTGCCTGGGCAGGGTGCGGTCGCCGGCGTCGCGGCGGCGTTTCCCCAGCATGCCGGCGCTCTCGCGGAGCAGGACGAGCTCCGAGCCGTCCTTCAGCGTCTCCAGGTGGCGGAACGGGACGGCCTTCGCGCCGTTCTTGACGCGCCACAGCAGGTGCGCCCCGGTGGCGGAGAAGCGGATCCACCGGTCCATGGAGAAGAAGCCCCGGTCAGCCATGGAGAGCTGGCCAGGGCCGAGCGCCGTCTCCAGCCGGTCGGCCAGGGCGTTCTCCCCGTCGCGGTACCCGCCGACGGCGGCGGCCTTCCACCGCATGGTGCCGGCCTGCAGCAGCGCGGTCACCCGCAGCTGCGGGCGGGTGCCGCCCTCGGGGACCCCGAACTCCGCCGCCAGCTGCGGGCAGGCGTGCAGGTCCAGCGTGGTGCCGTCGAAGATGACCAGCTCAAGGCCGAAGAGCGTGCCGCCCTCGCACAGCGGGACGTCGTCCCTCGCGGCGTCCAGCTCGAACGCAAGCCGCGCGGGGGCCTCGCCTAGCCGCGCGCGGGCCTGCGACAGCGCCGGCGGGGTCGGCACCGGGGTGCCCGGCCGCACCCTCGCCCCCGGCATCGCGAACGCCCTGGCCAGCACCATCGCGTACGACTGCGAGGAGAACAGCGCCCCGGTGACCACGCACAGCAGCGTCACCGCCGCCGTCAGCGCCCGCTCGATCCGGTGCGCATGGCCGCCGGCCTCACATGCCCGCCGGATCACCCCGCCGGCCAGCAGCTCCGAGACCAGGCCGTCCCGCCGCAGCTCAGACAGCCACTCCTCGTCCCCCCACATCCCCGGCCCCGCCGCCAGCCTCGCGGCCAGGCCCTCCTCCAGCCCGGGGCCGACCGGAACGGCAGGCAGCACGACGGCAGGCATGGCACAATACGCAGACAACGAGGCTCCTGCAGGCAGGCGTGATGATTCGACACCACACGTCCTACCAGGGGCCTCGTTCCATCTCCTCGCCCTTCCCCGGCCCGGTCCCGCATTGTGACCAGCCGTTACCACAACCCGGCGAACAGGACAGGGAGCCTCAGAAGTCCCGGAACTTAAGGGCAGTGGCTCAGGCAGCGGATCAACTAGCGGGTTCTCTTCAAGATGTAGTCGAAGGCCACCAGCCACGAGATCTGCCAACTGAGCGGGCAGCCAAGTCAGCTGGTTATCCCTCAGGTTCAGCTCGGTGAGAGCCGTGAGGTTACCCATCCATTCCGGGACGGACGTAATACGACCAGAGCCTTTGGACTGCCCGGTCTGCCTTCTTCAGCTCAACGGCAACGACGAGTTGGAAGTCGTTGGGCTTGATCAGGCATGGAATGAAAACGGCCCGCTGGATCATTCTTCGGCGCCTTCGCAAGGCTGAGCTAGCGGTGTAATAGAGGCCGACTCCGAGATCGGACTCGTTGGCTAATGCCTCGATAATCTGACCGATGCCGATCACGATCCTGGCTTTGAATAGCGCGGGCACTACTTGTTGTCGTCAGCCGAGCCGAAACGGCGCGTAGGGGACTGGGACTGAAGGGAGCGGGCACTGTCAACCATGTCGCTGATCGCCTTGAGCGACCGCTCCGACAGTCCGGCCGCCCGCAGGGCCAAGTCGCGGACCGCGTCGTCTTGCAGCGCCAGGGCGACCTCGGCCGGGATCGTCCCTCGTTCCGTCTCGGTCTCGTCGAAGAAGAACATGGGCGAGACCCCGAAGAACCGGGAGATCGCGATCAGGTGCTTGTACGTGGGGTTGTCCCGGCGGCCGGTCCTCAGCAGCCAGATGTACTGCCCGGAGATGACATCCTCCCCGGCCTCGGCGTTGATCGCGGCGGCGACATCGCCGGGCGTGTACGGTCCCCGGTCGGCTGGGTGCACGGTCCGGAACAGGTGCTCCAGGCGGGAGGCGATCAGCCCGTCCGGGTTCGGCCCGTCGGCCATGCCACCTCCTCGCCGTTTGCGCAAACGCCTACGACCGTAGGCTATCAACGTGAGTTCGCGGCAGCCAGCCCAGGCCAACAACAGTCCATCACTGTCCGAAATTACCCGGTACGCGAGCGCCATTCGAATCATTCGAACAACCCCGCGAGTGGGATAAAAATGGGAGACGGGAACATCCCGGAGCCTCGCTGAACCGTGCTGAACCTGCCTGAAGACAGCCTCTGACCTGCGCTTCCGGCTGAACTGCAGGTCGCGACCACCGCCGGACTTAGTTCGCATCGAGGGGGTCAGGGGTTCAAATCCCCTTAGCTCCACTTCAAATTGGCAGATCACAGGCCTTTCTCGAACAACGATCGAGAAAGGCTGTTTGGTCTCCGGGGCACCGGTGGGGAAATTTGGGAGCCGAGGCCCCCGGAGGACATCCCCGGAGCTCCTCCTCGGATCGTCGACCTATCTGATGTTGGACTTCTTCTTATGAAATAAACGTTCGATTTGAACGTTGGTGTTCCCGCTGATCACTCAGAAACTAGCACTCGGTTCCTCTCACAACGGCCGGTTCTGCCCTGCGGTTGCCGGGCCGGTGCCCGCTGCCGCCCGCCTGACCCCCCTCGGGCCTGTCGAGGGGGTCTCTGGTTCGCCCTCGGACAGCAGCCTTGGCGGCAATCGCGACCGCCTATGGGGTAGCTGCCTCCGGTTCGGTCTCGCATATATACGCGGACCGCATATATCTGTGCGCATCTCTTGGTAGGGCCATCGTTGCGCGTGTAAGAAGTGCGTATAAGCGGGCGGGAGTCGCCAGTGAGCGAGCAGCCTGGGCCGGCGTAGCCTGCTCGACGATCGATTCCTCCCTGGCAGAAAGTGATGATCTGTGTTGCGGTCGCTAGACCGAGTCGTCGATACTCACTCTGCTGCCGATGAGCGTGCGGGCTCTTCGACCGGAGCGCAGCGAATGCCCGGGAGCGGGCTCGATCACGCCCCGCGGCGGGCGGTGCCCCGTCAAGCTACAAGAGGGCGGCGGCGACCTCGTCCAGGCGCGCCGCGCGGGAGGCCTTGACGAGCACCACGTCGCCGGCCGCGAGGTGGCCGCGCAGCCAGTCGACGGCCGCGTCGTTGCCGCCCAGTGCCACCGCCCGCTGTCCCGCGCCGTCGGCGATCGGTCGGGCGGCCTCGCCGACGGCGACCACCAGGTCAGCCCGGGAGGCGGCGTACTCCCCGACGGCGCGGTGCTCGGCCTCGCTGTCGTCCCCGAGCTCGAGCATCTCGCCGAGGACGGCGATGCGGCGCCCGCCCTCGATCGCCGCCAGCGCGTCCAGGGCGGCGCGGGCCGAGTCAGGGTCGGCGTTGAAGGAGTCGTTGAGCAGTACCGCGCCGTCGGCTAGGTCGCGCAGTTCCAGGCGCCACTTCGACAGCGAGGCGGTGTCCAGCGCCGCCGCGGCCCCCTCCAGGGGCACGCCGGCCGCCAGCCCCGCTGCCGCGGCCGCCGACGCGTTCAGCGCCTGGTGGCTGCCCACGAGCGGCAGGGTGACGGGAGCCGACGCATCGGCGGTCCGCAGTGTGAAGGACGGCCGGGCGAGCCGGTCCAGCGTCAGGTCGAGCACTCGCACGTCGGCGTGCTCCGCGTGGCCGAAGGTCAGCACCCCGCCGTCGGTGAGCGCGCGCATCGCGGCCACCCGGGGGTCGTCGGCGTTGAGGATGGCGGTGCCGCCGGGCGCCAGTCCTTGTACCAACTCGCCCTTGGCCTTGGCGATGGCCTTGCGGGACCCGAAATGGCTGAGGTGAGCTTGGCCGACGTTGGTGACGACGGCGATGTCAGGTGCCACCAGGCCGGTGAGCGCGGCGATGTCGCCGATGCGGCGGGCGCCCATCTCCAGGACGAGGAACCGGGTGGCCGCGTCGGCGCGCAGCATGGTGAGCGGCACGCCGAGCTCGTTGTTAAGCGAGCCGGTCGTGGCGATCGTCGGCGCGGCGCTCGAGAGCACGGTCGCCAGCAGGTCCTTGGTGCTGGTCTTGCCCCGGGAGCCGGTCACCCCGGCAACAGTCAGCCCGTCACGCAGCCGGGCCACGACGTGGACGGCCAGTGCCTGCAGCGCGGCCCGGACGTCCACGGCTACCGCGCCGGCCTGGCCGGCCTGGCCAACGTAGTCGTGGCCGTCGGCGCGTTCTCCAGGGATGGCCACGAACAGGCCGCCCGGCTCGGCCTGCCGCCCGTCAAGCACGGCCGGTGCGGTCATTGTCACGGCGCTGTCGCCCGCGACCGTCCCGCCGGTGACCACGGCGATCTCGCCGAGGCTGAGCGGGATCATGACCGGGGGGTGCGGGGGCCGGAAAGCGGGAGCAGGCTGACGAGGCAGAGGCCGACGGAGGCTGGTTCGCTGTAGGTCACGCCCCTAGTAACGGCTGCGCGGTGTTGCCAGCACGTATGTGGTTTTCGATATGCCGGCGATATGCCGCCCGCCCGCAGCCCCGCCAGCATGCGCGTGCTGATCGTCAAGAGCGAGTCCTCACCTCGTAGAGCCCGAGCCGTCGGCGCGCGCACTGACCCGGGGCTTGCGCGGGAAGTCGGCTGGAACGAGTGAGCATGCCGCTGTAGCCGGGCTGTCGCGGTCGCCGTCGGCGGGACCGTCCCGCTGTCGGTCTGCGCCACTTCCTGATGCAGGGAACTGGGCTTATGGCGGCCGTATCGGAAATCGCGTACGTCGCGGCAACGGTCTCCCGCCTTCAGTGGAGGCATGAGCCATAGCACGTCACTGCCAGCGCTGATGCCCGCCCGCGTCGCCCGGATTCTCGCCAGCCGGGGCTTTGGGTACGGCCTGACCCTCCGGCGGCGAGTTGTGGCGAATCCGCCCCTGGCGATCAAGGCGCGCGTCCTCGCGGCCGTCACCTGGCTCGTCGCGGTGCAGCTGGTGCCGGTCGCCTTCTGCCGCGCACCGGGCCGCGCGCGCTTCCTGGCCTGCCAGTGGGCGCTGGGCCTGCGCTTCCCCCGCGAGGATCTCCACGGGCTGGCACCGGAAGCGCTGACGGCGTTCACGCGCGCGCGGGCCGAGGCGTTCTGGCGCGACGGGCAGCTGATCGGCCTCACCTCGGGGTATCGCGACGCGGCAGAACAGCACCGGATCTTCACCGAGGAGGTGCGGCGCACCGGCTCGGTATCGGCGGCGCGGCGCCGGGTGCTGCCTCCGGAGGAGTCCAGGCACGTTTGGGGACTCGCGCTCGACGTCCGGCCGGCCGAGGGAGCGCGGTGGCTCGAACAGCACGGCGGGCGGTACGGGCTCTACCGTGTCTACGACAACGAGTGGTGGCACTTCGAGTACCGCACGGCCAGGCCGGCCCGGCTGCCGCATCCGGATGCCGCGGCCCGGCCGTTTGAGCACGGTACCGCGTATGGGCCGTGTCAGCCCCACGGCGATGAGCCTTGGCATTCGCAGCGCGCCCGCTAGCCGGGCGTTCGCGATCATCCGCTCGCTGGCCGTGCGGGCGGCCGATACCGTGCCGAAGGCCACCCGCCGGTAGCATATCGCCGGCATATCGAAAACTGCATACGCGCTGGCAACACCGCGCCGTCTTGACTGAAGGCATGACCTGCAGAGAACCGGCGCGAGCAGCGGCCAGCCGCACCTGGTCGCCGGCACCCGCGTCCTTCCCGGCCGCCACGGCGACAGGAATCACGATTTACGGATGCGGGCAGGACGAGGCCGTTTTGTTCCGGCAGTTGGCGCCCCGGTATGGCGTACTGCCGACCATCACAGAAGCGGCCGTATCTGAAGCCAGTATTGAGCTGGCATCCGGGAACCGGTGCATCAGCGTCGGCCACAAGGCCCAGATCACGAACTCCGCCCTTCTCGCGCTTAGCCGAGTCGGCGTGGAGTATATCTCCACAAGGAGCATCGGGTATAACCACATCGATGTGGAGTACGCGGAGAGCGCCGGCCTTACTGTCGGAAGTGTTACCTATTCGCCCGACAGCGTGGCTGACTACACGCTGATGCTGATGCTGATGGCGGTGCGCAATGCGAAATCCGTAATCCTCCGCGCGGATACCCATGACTACAGGCTGAGTGATGTGCGTGGAAGGGAACTGCGCGACCTGAGCATCGGGGTAATCGGAACGGGACGCATCGGCGTTGCGGTCATAGACAGGCTACGGGGCTTCGGATGCCGGGTGCTGGCCTATGACAGGCACCCCAAGGCCGCCGATTACGTTTCCCTCGATGAACTGCTGCGGCTGAGCGACATCGTAACGCTCCACGTGCCGCTCGATGCGGACACGCACCATCTCCTAAACCGCCGGCGTATCGGGCAGATGAAGCACGGCGCGTACATCATCAATACCGGCCGCGGCTCGCTCCTCGATACGGAGGCCCTTGTTGCGGAACTGGAAAGCGGCAGGCTGGGCGGCGCGGCGCTGGACGTCCTTGAAGGAGAGGAAGGAATATTCTACGCCGACTGCAGGAACAGCCCCGTTGACAGCAAGCCGCTGCTGCGGTTGCAAGAGCTGCCGAACGTGGTTATCAGCCCGCACACCGCCTACTACACAGATCACGCCTTGAGCGACATCGTCGAGAACAGTATCGTCAACTGCCTGGAATTTGAGAGGGGAAGCCAGCATGGGTAAGCTGAGGGTTGGAATCATATTCGGGGGCTGCTCCGAAGAGCATCCCGTCTCCGTCAAGTCCGCGCGCGAGGTCGCGAAAAACCTCGATACCGGAAAGTACGAGCCGTTCTGGATCGGGATCACGAAGGGCGGTGTCTGGAAGCTCTGCGACGGCCCTGACGGAAACTGGGAGAACGGTAGCTGCCGTCCGGCGGTGCTGTCACCGGACCGAAGCGCACACGGACTGCTCGTCCTGGAACAGGGACGATACGAGACGATCAGCCTGGACCTGGTGCTGCCCGTGCTGCACGGCAAGCTCGGCGAGGACGGCGCGGTGCAGGGCCTGCTGGAGTTCTCCGGCATCCCCTACGCAGGGTGTGACGTCCAGAGTTCTGCCCTGTGCATGGACAAGTCCCTTACCTACATCGTGGCCAGGAGCGCGGGAATCGCCACGCCGAATTTCCGGGTCGTCACGACGGGCGAGGATGTCGATCCCGGCCGGCTTACCTATCCCGTCTTCGTGAAGCCAGCCCGCTCAGGGTCATCTTTCGGCGTCAGCAAGGTATCCGGGGCAGAAGAACTGCGGGATGCGGTGAAAACCGCGAGGCAGTACGACTCGAAAGTGCTGATTGAAGAGGCCGTCGCCGGAAGCGAGGTCGGATGCGCCATACTGGGGAACGACACCGACCTGATCGCAGGCGAGGTAGACCGGATCGCCCTGTCCCACGGCTTTTTCAAAATACATCAGGAGAGTGCGCCGGAGAGCGGCTCCGAAAACGCGACATTCATCGTTCCGGCCGACATTCCGGCAGAGTCGCGCTCCCTCGTCCAGGAGACGGCGAAGGCCGTATACCGTGCCCTTGGATGCCGGGGACTATCGCGGGTCGACACATTCCTCAAGGAAGACGGAACAGTGGTTCTCAACGAGGTTAACACCCTGCCCGGCCTGACCTCATACAGTCGTTACCCGAGAATGATGGCAGCCGCCGGACTGCCGCTCGCCGGGGTGATCGACCGGATGGTGTCGCTGGCACTGACAGGAAAACCCGGTGCACGGTGACTTCGCCTTCGTAGACGAGTTCGTAGCCGGGGTGCGCTGGGACGCGAAGTACGCCACCTGGGACAACTTCACGGGCAAGCCAGTGGACGGGTACCTGGCAAACCGGATCGTCGGCACCAGAGCCCTGTGCGCCGCCCTGAGCAGAGCCCAAGAAAAAGCGGCTTGCCTCGGCTTCGGCCTGCTTCTGTGGGACGGCTACCGCCCGCAACGCGCCGTCGACTGCTTCCTGCACTGGTCGCAGCAGCCGGAGAACGGCCGCACGAAACGACGGCACTACCCGAACATCGACCGGCCGGAGATAGTCGAACGGGGGTATGTGGCCGCCAGGTCGGGTCACAGCCGGGGCGGCGCCGTCGACCTGACGCTGTACGAGCTAGCTACCGGTGATCTTGCTTCCATGGGCGGCGGCCACGACCTGATGGACGCCGTCTCCCATCACGGAGCACGAGGGATCACGCCAGCCGAAGCGGAAAACCGGCACCACCTCCGCTCCATCATGCAGGACTGCGGCTTCGATTCCTACGACTGCGAGTGGTGGCACTACACCCTCAAACACGAGCCCTACCCCAACACCTACTTCGATTTCCCTATCACATAGCCGAGCCGACCCAGACAAAGTTGCCGCACTGAAAACGATATTGAAGGTCTTGCAGACATGACTGAGATCCGCCCAGCACACGCCGCCGACGCCCTGCGCCTGGCCGGGCAGCTGGCCCAGCTTGGGTACCCGAGCGAACTCGACGCGGTGACAAGCCGACTGGCGGGCATCCTGAGGTCGGCTACCCGGCAGATCCTGGTCGCGGCCCCGCCCGACGACTCCCGGATCGACGGCTACATCGGTCTCGAACGCAGGCTGACACTGCACCAGGGTGAGCACGTCGAGATCACCGACCTGGTCATCGACGCGGCGGCCCGCCGGTCCGGCCTCGGCCGGGCCCTGGTCACGGCCGGCGAACAGTGGGCAGTACAGCACGGCCTGCACACCGTGGTGGTCCGGTCCAACGTCGTGCGCCCCGAATCCCACCTGTTCTACGAGGGAATCGCATACCAGCGGACGGCGACCTCGCACGTCTACCACAAGCAGGTCTAGGGCATGCCTGCCCGATCCTGCCGGTGTCGTGAAGCCGCGGCTGTCGATCCTGAAGCCGCCGGTGCCGCCTACGGCGCCCGCTTGACCACGATCGCGACGACGCTGCGGCAACCAAGGCGGAGACAACCTTGAAAGGGGCAGGCGTGACGGCACCGCGCGTCGTTGTCGCCGGCGGCCATTCGGCCGGGCACATCGAGCCCGCGATGAACTTCGCCGACGCGCTGCGCCGGCTGGAGCCCGCGGCCGAGGTCACCGCCCTCGGCACCGTGCGCGGCCTGGACACCACGCTCGTCCCGGCCCGCGGCTACCCTCTCGAGCTCATCCCGCCGGCGCCGCTGCCGCGCGAGCTGAACCGGGCCCTGCTGCGGACGCCGGGCAGGCTGCGCGACTCGGTGCTGGCGGCCAGGGCGGTGCTCGACCGCGTGCGGGCCGAGGTCGTGGTGGGCTTCGGCGGCTACGTGGCCGGGCCGGCCTACCTCGCCGCCCGCCAGCGGGGCCTGCCGATCGTCGTCCACGAGGCGAACGCCCGGCCCGGAGTAGCCAACCGGCTGGCGGCCCGGATGACGACCCACGTGTTCACCGCCGCGCCGGGCATCCGGCTGGCTCACGCCACCGCCATCGGGATCCCGCTGCGGCCGACGATCACCGGGCTCGACCGGCGCGCGCTGCGCGACGCAGCCCGGCAGCGGTTCGGCCTGCGACCCGACGGGCCGGTACTGCTGGTCACCGGCGGCTCGCAGGGCGCACGCGCGATCAACGCCGCAGTGTCCGGCGCGGCCGCGGCGCTGCGGGCGGCCGGCGTGCAGGTGCTGCACATCACCGGGCCGCGGCACGCGGTCCAGGTGCCGGAGGGCGGCCCAGCCGACCCGCCCTACGTCGTCATCCCCTACGTCGAGGAGATGCAGTACGCCTACGCCGCGGCCGACTTCGCGGTCTGCCGCTCGGGGGCGATGACGTGCGCCGAACTGGCCGCTGTGGGCCTGCCAGCCGCGTACGTCCCACTGCCGCTGCGCGGCGGCGAGCAGCGGCTGAACGCAGGGCCGGCCGTCGCGGCCGGCGGGGCGCTGCTCGTCGATGACGCCGGCCTCGGCCCGGCCTGGATCAAGGCCACCCTGATGCCGGTGCTCACCGATCCCGGGCGGATCGCGGCGATGTCGGCCCGCGCGTCGGCGGCCGGCGCACCTGACGCGGGCGTCGTCCTGGCCCGGCACGTGCTCACCGCGGTCGCCGAGCGACGCAGGCTCGCCTCATGAGGACCACGGCCGCCCGGTGCGGTCACCTCATCTGCGCCCGTACCCCGCATCTCGAGCAGGACATCCCGGCAGACCAATGGCCTGATCAGTTCCGCCTCCAGGGATGGGACCAGACGCACTGGAGCGACCGGACCTGCGGCCTGGCGTGCCTCATGTCGGTTTCATCGTTCCATGGAAGAGCCGTTCCGCCGATCTTCGAACTGCTGCAAGAGGCAGTCGGATCGGGTTACTACACGAGCAAAGGCTGGACACACGCCGGCCTCGCCAGCCTCGGCGCGGCCTACGGCCTCCGGGGCGAAGCCCGCCCGGCCGCCACGATAGATGACCTGCGCTCGTGTCTGGTATCCACCGGGGGGCCGTTGATCGCGTCGGTAACCTTGCGGTTCCCCGAGGATGGCCGACGCGGGGGTCACCTCGTAGTCGTAACCGCTGTGGACGAGGGTCCCGGAGCACGGATCTGCCTCCGCGACCCCTCAAGCTGGGGAAAGGAGGAAGACTCGATCTCGGCGGCGCGCTTCTCGGCGAGCTATTCCGGGCGCGTAATCATTTTTTACTGATTGTCATCAAATGGC
>Ga0335073_10014354_pt1 | contig 11096 bp, 14 predicted proteins | sample Lox_Sample_22_FD_207093 | JGI IMG/M metagenome (GOLD analysis project Ga0335073, IMG submission 207093) | Soil microbial communities from Loxahatchee National Wildlife Refuge, Florida, United States - Lox_Sample_2.2 | ecosystem: Environmental > Terrestrial > Soil > Wetlands | place: USA... | reverse complement strand
CCGTCTGGCTTGCGACCGATTGGGATGATTGAGAAGAAGTAAGGGGAGGGATAGAAGGAGCGTTGATCTCCTGTATCGGCGCATTTGCTGGTGCTGAAACAGACTTTGTCATTGCTGTGCCATTAATTGAAGGCGTTGATGGTGGAGGAGGTTGAGAAGTAGATTTTTTGAATAATTCAACTTTCGCTGGTCCAAATGAGGTTGCCTTTATAGAAACAGATGGCGATATTTGAGGACCATTCGCCTGCGTTGAAGCTCGCGCACTTTTACTCGCTCCAGCAAGTTCGCCCAATTTTAGCTTGTTGACATGGACTTTCAAAAGTCGTTTTAAAGTCGCTTCCGGGGAGGCTTCCGTCGTGGTCGATTTGGTGACTTTGACGCCGACTGTATTTGGACCAAGCGCAAGGGTCGATGGAGCAGACTTTTTGGCCACCAAGGATTTCGGGGTGGGTTTTGTGGCGGGAGTAGAGGAGCTGCGTTGGATGGCGGCGGGACTTTTGACTGTCAAAGTTTTAGCCGGGGGTGTAGGCTCGGCAATAATTGACGAAGCCCTTTGAGCGACTTTCTTTTTCGGTGGGGCACTGTTTGATGTTGTAGTTTCGTCTTCCGCTTCAAGGGGGTGTTTACGTGATGCAGGTTCAGTCAAAACTGCAGACAGAGGAGAGCTGTGTTGTTGCTGTCTCGGAGGAGAGTTTGATGGAGTTCGAATTGCCGTATCGGTAGAGGACGGTTTCTTTGAAATAGTGTTATCCGGTGTTTTCTCTTTCGTGGTTATATTGGTCTCTGTTTCTGAAGTCGTTGCCTATGAAGTCAGCATTATTCAATCTGAGGTGATACTGTCCAAGGGGCATACGGTCCAAGGAATTTCATCACTTCCTCGACTTTGGCGATCGGCGACCTAACCGGAAAAGCTTCGATGGCTTTGCGTAGTCCATTAATTGTCGCCTCCCTACTCGACGACGCTCTCAGGATGGCCCTGAGAGCATGTGGCAGGAAGCCTATCATAGGCTGTCCGCCCGAGGACGCTTTGAATAGCACTAAAATCGCCGTATGTGCAACGAGAATTGTGCCATTGGGATAGACTATTTCCTCCCCAGTCGCGGGGAGCGGATAAACGCGTCGTAATTTGACTTTTTCGATGCCGGACGGCGGGAAACCAAAAAACGAGTAGATGAACTCCTCATCTTCATGTTCAAATGAGATTTCTTCGTGGTTAAAATTCCGTTCCATGATTGAACGACAACAGACTCAATGGACGCAAGCTAGCCGATAATCAGTATGGGGAGCAAATGACGGGCAATCACAGTTAATCAGGTTCCCAATCTCATTGAGAGATCAGATGTTCAAAATTATTCTGCTCAGAAGAGAGGAATGGAGATGCGGAGATGCGGATGGAGCTCGTTGTAGAGGTGACGGGATGGAAAGGAGGTCGCGGTGCAGTGAAAGTGGTGATGGTCAAGACGATCAAACTAGTGGAAAAGACGCCGTCGATCACTTCCAATTTCGGATTCCACTTTCATTATCGGACCAGAGTCAGACCGATAATATGGGATGGCTTCTACGACCATGTTTAGAATTATAAAAAACTACTAGAGATACATACCTACATCCTGTCAAGAAAAGAACGATTTTCCTCAACAACAGAAAAGGCGGAACCAAAAGAAAAGACGATGAACACAAAACCGCCAGCCCACTTGCTCCGAAATCGATAACCTCCGTACACTAACGCTATAGCCAAACACACCACTATATATATTTCCCCAGCAAACTCCCAAAACATACACAAAATGCCAAAATACATTGGCCAAGAAACACAACCCAAAACTTTATTCCCGCCTTTCAATTTGCAAAGTTTTCCTCCTCTTCTTGAAAACGTTTCCTCCGTTCCCGGGGCGTGGGATCTCCATTGCCTGTTCCTCCTCCCTGCTTGGAGGACGATACGAGTCGTAGGGTTTCGGATATCCATTGAAATGACGGATCGGGAATCGCGGTGTAAAGTTGGGCTTGTAACGCGGTGTGAATGGTCTGAACTGTTCCGCCGAATTGGGGCGACGCTGAGGACGGCGATAAGGCGTGAAACCGGGTCCAGAGGAGATTCGGTAACGGAGAGGTGGTTGGCGGGGAGGATAGGCATGTCTGAATTGAGAGGAGTGAGATGAGGAATTGGGACGGGGGCGGCAATTGATTGCATTGGGACCCGTGAGCGGGAATCCACGAGAGTTGAGATGACGGATGGGTGGTTTATAGTATTTTTGTTGGGGAGAAGAGTAGGGACGTTGTTGGAAGTTGGATTGTGGACGTTTGAATGTTTGACGAACGGGACTGGCAGTGGGGGAACGGGGATCAAAGTCGGGAGATGTGTCGTGTTCGGGGGAAGTGTCATCTGAGTAGTGAGGCGGTTCGATCTCGCCTTCATCGGGGGAATTACGAGGGGTCATGTAAGATGATTGTCTGAGATGACGGGAGGAGTCTTCTGAGCGACGGACAATGATATCGGAGGGAGGGGGTGTTTCATCGGATCGAATGTATTTCGCAGTATTTCCACCGGCGCCAACAATTTCCAAGCCCTGAGATTGATCGTTTGCGTCCTCCTCGCATGGTTCATCATGGTCTTCTGGAATCATCATGGATGAAATGCCCAACGACCCTTCCAAATCGCCCTCCTCCTCCAACACCTCACCCAACCCGTCATCCATTTTCTCGCCCATCTCGCAATCCTCTCCAAGTCCGCCATCACACTCCTCAAGAATCGTCCAAATACCATCCAGCCCCTCCTTCAAAATCTGAATCCCATGACCATACTCATTCCACGCATTCCTCTTCAAACACGCCGTCCATCCAAACATCGCTTCAACATGTTGTTCGCCCGTGCCGGCATTCCTAACAACAAATTCTCCAAACTTCAACATCCCCAATAAGTGCCACGGATCATCCTCATTCACACCATACACCCTCCCCGGCACTCCCGCCATAAAAGCCTGTCTCATAACCACCCTATGCCTGGTCCCCAACAACTTGAACCGCAAGCTCTGGCCCCTGGAACCATGATCGGAGACCAAAATACTCACAATCTGATTCAAGGGAACCAGCAACACGACACCCGTCTCTGCAGCGGCCCGAGGGGACAAAATGAGCTGCAAATAGTAAGGGAACGAGTGCGTTTCGAGAGTCTGAGAGACTTGCAATTCGATTGACTCAATGGGAATGTGAACGGGGATTTCGTATTGCGGTGCACCGTTGGCAACGGAAGGAATTGCGAAACCAGAGAGACATGATGCGTCTAGACGCCAAATAGCTTCTTCATCGTCCATCTGGGTGGAAGGGCACGATGGAGAGGACGTTGAGGGGTGATGATGGATGGTGGTAAAGGTGTTGCTCATCGTGAAATCACACACCCTGGCTGACGACCATCAGAGAACTGGGCGGTGGTGGACCCGGAGTGTGGCTGCACGGTACTCCGACTCGCCATTTGCACAGCCTGTGAATATTAAACTGGAATAGAAATAAGGTTCGAGTCCGCATATATTTCCCTTAGTTTCTATATTGTTCTATGACCAAGCATGCATTTTGCCATATGGCCATGTCCAATCACAGGACAGAGTCTAGATCGCCATTAACGTGACTTCGGCAAAAGTGTTGCGCGATGAAAAAGTGAACGGGGAATTGTATCAGCGGATCCATGGGATCCAATCCTCGTTATCGGCAGAGAGAACATGTCTCTTCTACGAAGACCGTCGTGATTGAAGATAGAGCTCATCATATACAAAATATGCAGAAAACAAAAAAGGCACGTGGGAATATTACCTTGAGTTTCAAATAGTGGGACCGTGTGTCCCAACTCCCTAGAATTAGCGCAATTCGAAAAATTTAATAAGAATTGCGAGAGACGGATCAGAATGAGGTAAAACAATATCTTCAAAGCCTAGGCTATTCAGATATATGCTTGTCATGTAATCATCATCTGTTTGCCCTTCACCGCGAGGGAATGTACCTTGCACATCAAATTTCGATTTTCGAGTCGACACAGGTCATCTAATACGTTAGCCAAGTTCAATAGAGCGTCATGGAATGAAAGAAGAGATCAGTATTTGCATGAATGGTAATAAAATGAGTCTCATCATCGCAAACGCGAATCAGACTCGTCATCAACAATCATCATCTCTCACAAACCATGACCGAACGTACCATTACTCATCGCAACGCAAGAAGAACGTAATCTGATATCAGCATTGGACATGAAATAGATGCAGAAGACAAATGGGTCTCAGCGGCAGGTTTTCTAGGCCTGAAATGCAATTTCCATCAGAGTCATTGACTCAGTGCCCAGTGCAACTCATCGTTGACCAACACAATGCAGGAGATACGTACCTCTTTCAACTCATAATGTCCGCAAGCTGTAGGAACATCGAGACGAAGTCTACAATCAGTGATGTTCCACGAACAACGATCGAGAAAAATGGGAATGCTCAGAATCCAAATCTGTCATCAAAAGGACTAATGTCCCTCAGACGGTAATTCCAGCTATTGATTTGGTAGGTTTCATCTCGGCACACAACACACTATAGAGGAGAACATACCTTGATTCATCGTGGCCGCATCATTTGGGGGTCAAGTTACCTCGAGGACTACAATTAGCCCAACGTTCGTGGATACACGCAAGCGGAGGGAAGCAAAAAGCATCAGACAAGGCTGAGTTTGATCATCCGTCCTTGGACGTCATATACTCTAGTTTGAAAGGAAAGGTTTTTCATCAAGAAACAACAGAGGAGAAATGGGCGCGAGTTACCTTCCGTCAAGGAGACAGTCGTCCTTTCGGCTGAAGATGTCGAGACATGATGAAAAAGAGAAAAAATTGTTTGGGCGCGATCAAAATTTCTTCACACGCGCAATTGACTTGACACCGAAACGTCGCGAGCAGATACGATCCTGCAATATCTGCAGCTGCATCAATCACAGCATAAAATTATTTCGCGTGAACGTGGGAGACAATATTGAATTTACTTTCAGACTTTGAAGAGAAATTGCATTAATCGCATGTAAATCCAATCGACTACAGTTGCAGCTGTTGCACCTTTCGGCCATACTCCCTCCCACGTCGTTTTCGAAAATCCCTGCCGACCTCTGGCATGATGGCATGTTTAAGAGATAACAATGGTGAGCACGTAAGTTTCAGGTTTAGCGGCCAACCCCCTTTGTGGAAGCTCCAGGCGAACGTTGTGGGGTTTCCCCAACGCCGAGGTAAACGACTCAGAAGGAATCCCGCGCGTCAGGGTCTGAATAGCATTGCCGAAGGGCGGGCATAGTTCCCGTGAACGGATAAATGGATTCGGATCGGTTATGTGTTGATAAGAGAAAATACAGTGTCTCGTGCTTTTTTATTTTGGTCAATGACGCGACGATCAACTGTGCCTAAGTACTGCATGCAACTTCCCTCAAGCGCAATCGTTTTCATCGGTGCAACGGAATAAATGCAATTTCTCCCCATCCTGCCTGTCGACCAATATTCGTCATGGCCGAGTTTTCCACGAGCCTTTGACAAACCCGAAAATGCAGTAAATATCGTGTTTGGTTCCATCTAGGTAAGAATGTCGCTTGCCTCAAGGTGAAACGTACCGTAATCCCGATTGTCGTCGGAGTGTGTCAAACCGATTCCCCTTTCTCGGGTACAACGTCTCTCATGTGTTTTAATAGACACACTTTCGGTCCATCAAATGTAGACAATGATTCGTGTCGGGGACTTCCCTAAGACATGTGTTTTTCTGTCCGGCCATGGAACTGTATCACGCCGCCTCTCGTCAGGTTCTACCCGTCCAACATACGTATCCACGGGAACACGCAACAACGGGAAGCTACCACTCGCACGACACCACACGTCCCAAAGAAAAAAAATTGTAAAAAAAATTGTTTTATTAGCCGAGATGGTGTCGGTGGGGCCGATGGCATCGGTTCTCCGGAATTCCCAAAGCAACTTAATCGAAAACAATATGATCGTAGATAGAATCGGGTAATGATCAAAGTTGGTCTGCAATCAGGGACGGTATTTCCGATGATCGGCTTTTGTTGAGCCAAAGTGGACCCAGAACGTGGGCGCGTGTGAGCATGGAACGTGGGGTGGAAGAAATTAGCCATATTAACCAGTTGGAACAAAACGCTTCGGCAGCCGAACAAAAAACATTCACCACACTTAATTAATTTGGAAAATTTTCCGAAATAATACCCACGTTGATGTCAACTCGATAACATTCCACGGCATATATGAATGCGTTTCTTGTCACCAAAAAGATACAGTCACAAGCTCTCTCCAACCGACAAACATGACACTGGTGTAGTTTCGCGCGGACCCCTCTCTTCCAAGTTACTAGCCGATTCGAAAAAGGGGCGCGGGCTTGCTTTGGTGGCGGATCAACGGCCCGGTCTCGAAACTTGACCCGTCCTGCATTTACGTGCAACCTGCGTATCACATTCATACCTGTGCGACGCACACGCCCCTTCTTTCGCACCGCCGATCTCCCAATTTCGTTACCCCAAATTAAGTGGTGGCCCACTTTGTGGAAACGGGTGCTGTTTTTTATTCTCGCCCCGGGGTTGCAAAGCCCGCCGCCCCCCTCATTTTTATTCGACAAAGTTTCCTTGGGCGGGGTGGAATTAGTTCAACACGTGCAGAAAACCTTCTGCCAAAGAGTGGGAAATTCAAAAAGCTTATCGTTGAGGCAGTGAAAATAGGTATTTTCCTTTTTCCTATGCAGCTATTATACATGAAGCGCTTTTCTGTCGACATTGTTTGCACTGACACAAGTGGGATGAATTGGCGGCGGAGAGGTTTTGATGGGGGAGGTCCGAGGCCACGTTGATCGGAGGAAAAGTCGCAGGTACGGACAGGTTCTACAATGGACGTTTTCGGGAGAAAAAGGGGAGAAGCGAAAAAGCCACTCGCCTTATCAAAATCTGGATACCATCCTTCGCCCACAGCCCTTCCACAGCATTGACCAATTTGTCTATTTTCCGGCTGGAGCAGAGCACGGATTCCTTTGCTGAGACGTTGAAACTTTCCATTGCGTGCTGGGATCGGCACACCAATGAGGCGTGGGTGGTCATTTCCCACTCGCAGGCACGCTTACAAAAGCAAATCCGAATCATTGGCTGGGAGAGAGGCTTTCATGGCTCACGGGCTGCAATTAAGGTTGTTGGAGCTGGGAAATTAGGAACATCCTGTTGGGGCACAAGCGAGCGGTCCAAGCGCCCCCAGTGTAATTTCGAGTTGCAGAAGTTTCTTTTCATGTAAATATATACGGGATTTAGAGAAATGAAGTGTCTTTATGCCAATCAAGTTGCGTGGGACGATCAATTGTCCAAAACCAGGCGTGCATGACCTCTCTCTTCCGTGCCACCTTTATTTCACGGGATGATCGTTTCGAGTCACCAAATTGAAATATGCGTCGGCGGCTGTTTGCTTGGGTGTTGGTTGACATTTCAGCGAACGTAGCTCAATCGATAAAATTCTTTTTGACAGCTTGGGTTTCCCAAGTCCTTGTTTACGGCTCGGGTCTCCGGTAGTCCGGTGTGCGTTTATTGCACTTTCTTCTCCCTTATTTTTGAATTTTCGGGTTCTCCAATCGAGGTCCGTGCCACCCACATATCCCTCCATCCCACACGCATTTTCAAAGATTGGCAGCAAAGTAAACTTTCACTTTTTTTTCCCTCGTGTCCCGAGACCCGGCTTACTATGTCTCCGCAAAATTAGTCTTTTTTTTTGCCCTTCCCCCCCCGGGTCCCCTGGCCCAGAGCATATTCACACGGAGCAAAAAGCAGCTAATTATATCCAGCGCACTGGTGAATAGGAAAATAACACATATACGCACACACCCACGATTCACGAACATATTTACTGTCTGGAAAACGCCACTATCTGGGCACCCACGCAACTACACATTTACGCAATTTCACGGACGACACACACAGACATTCAAAATTAAAGTAGTTAGGGGATGTTTTTTACCTCCTGAAATAGCCTTACCGCCCCCCGGACGCCTGGCTACAAGCTGCACGCTGAGAGCTCCCACAGCTGCAACACCCAACCGACGCCCGTTACTGCGTTATAACTCCTGTCTCCTGCCCTCTCCCTCGTCTCGCTTCAACGCAGTGGGAGTATTGACAGTCGCGCAGACAGACCACTGATCCCCGTATCTGAATCTTCTTATCGAATCCTCTACTCAATACCGAACCGCTATTAAAAGTGGTTGGGACGGTAATTCCTCCCCCAAGTCGCTCGCCTGCCGAGCTTCTTTCGTGATCGGCGAACAGGTCTAATGTTGCCCATCTAGGTGTTTGGACATGACCACGTATCCCCACGAAGCAGTATCGACTGCTTCTCCAAGCTATCAGAACTTTTCGAGTTCTCGCGAAAGATCTTCGATCGAGACCCGATGGGGTCCAAATTTGTATGCCCTTTTGCTCTCGAACTGTTTACCGACTCAATTGTAGGACTTTCCAGTTGCGCGTTGAACAACAACCCTTGAAATCTCGCATGAGTGGTGTAGGAGAGAAAAGTAACACTCCCCACATCTTTGAATCCACTGACTCGTAGACAATCGACGTCCTATTGGTACCAGCTCTATGGTTCCCCAAACTCACCGTTTAGATCCGCCGCCGGCTGTGAGCGTTACCGTTTTAACCAACCGCGAGGATCCAAATAGTTTTCTCGGATTGTAATCTCACAGAGTTGACTGTACATTCTGACTCTAGTCCTGCCTATGAATCCATGATGCTCTTTCTTCAGGTCTCGCTGGTACACGCAGACCATCGTCCCGTCGTCGTCGTCGGTCGGGAACGACAAATGAGTCCAATTGTCGGAGTTACCACTTCCACCATGCACAGGATAACTCTTCCCAACACTCCGGAATGGCATCGCACGTCCGGTCAACTCACCGGTGTCTTTGCCTTTACAGACCTTTCAATTCGTCAAGAGGGTGCATACCGTCTCAAATTCGATCTCTTTGAACTCGTGAACGGAGAAGCGGTGTTCCGTACATTAATCTATTCCGACGAGTTCAAGGTTTATCCCGCAAAGTCGTTCCCGGGGATGGCTCAGTCCACCGACTTTACGGATGTCCTCAAAAAGCACGGAATCCGCGTTCGCGTCAGTAAGAGCGTTCGAAACAACGGTAAGAAGGATGCTGGCAATATGGGAGTCGGTCTTCCTGCCAGTAAATTTCACCCCGACAACGGGTATATGACACAGCGCGGTCGTCACGACCATGTCAACCCTCGCCCTACGCCCTATAATCCTCACAGTTCCAGAGTATTGCCATTGTTCTATGAGAGATGGCTAACTGTTTTTAGCGTTACCGCACGGAACGTGAAAGGATTGCGGGTTGGCAATTCCCGCACCCGTCTCCTCCTGGACAAAGCTTGCTTCCACCCCCAAACCATGCGCTTCCGTCTCCCACGGGTCCCGGTCCCATGTATGATGCCCGTCCTACATACGACACACAACCTTCCCGCAACGATTACAATCAAGGATGGTCTCGCGAGCCCTTGCATCATTTTCAACCGTCTTATAACAGTCGTCCCGACATGGACACCAGGAGTCACGGTGACTCTCACAATTACAGTCATCGTGAACCGGCATCTCAGAACCAAGTAACACTTCCTATCCCTTCCTCGGCCCTTGCCACGAATGGCTTTACCGGTCCAGGTCGCTTTTCTTCTCATACGACCCGTCTTCCTGAAATGACTCCTCGTCGCGGCAGTATTTCCCACCCGGAACATTCTATGCGCTACGCTGTCACCTCGAATCGTCACCAACCCGCCGAAACTCTTCCCGGAAACTCTCACATGGGATACAATCCCATCCAAGAGTCTCGTCAAGCTTCCCGTCCGGAACGCCAGAATGGGAATTCTTACGAAGAAGAGCAACACTGGCCACCACCTGCTACTGAATTCCTTACTGCACCTGCACAATACGGTTCTAGTATGGGATATCAAGGGTACAACAGGTGATACCGGGGTGAGTCAACAAAAAATTGAGATACGGAGTCACAGCGCAAGGAAACATTTGGAATTCATAATTATGAGGTTGCATTAATTATTGTTTGGAGGGGATCTTTTTATCTAATTAGTCAATGGCCGATGTGTGGTGGTTGTAGTTGTGGCCTTGGGGTGGCCCAAAGGAGCGAGTTTGATGTATACTCTTAATACTCGCGATCTGTGGACTGTTCAACCAGATTTCCACCAAATCTCTTTTCCTAGTATTATCTCCCTCAACTCCTATATAATTAGAGGCATGCGATCCTAAGTAGTAGTTTTTACATAGTTATTCACGTAGCTGGGCTCGAATACATGATATCGCCTATGATGTGTTGCGAACATTGATTTCGGGGGCCGGGAATCGTCATTCCGAGCACATATTGAAGCCACATCTGTGGATGTGACACAAGCGCAGTAAATGATAACTAGATTCGGTGCTTCTGCATTCTCACTTGGAAGGGCTTGGCATGGGTCCTTATCTATACAGATTATCGGTTCTTTCAATATGTTACCAGACTCTGGGGTAGAGAACAAAGGCCTGGGACACGCTTCTACTTTTACTTCCGCCGCCTATGCATGCAGACGGATGCAACCTGCAGGGCGCTTGGGCCTTCTCAAATTGCAGGAAATTTTAGAACTCTTTTCGGAAATTATTGGCGCCCAGATTATTCTAGACAACCATCACTGCGGAACACGCGAGTACAGAAGGCAAGGAAGGCCTTACGACAGCACACCCTTGCACTTATGGAAACTCTTGCAGCCATTCCGTTCGATCTCGTTTTCGATCAACTGAGTTTACGAGAAGTTTTACAAGCGTCGTACGTCTCGCACTCGTGGCACACACTCCTCCTGCCATATCTCCAAAGCCGATATTGTATAAGTCGATACCTCGATTGCTTTCCTGATTCGAAATCGGCATTGAAAATCATGAGAGAGACCAATACAGTCCTTTCTGGCTCTCGAGCGCTCGCTTACTTTGTCCCCTCAATTCGGAGACACGTTCAATCCTCCGATTGGGACTTTTACGTCCCCGAATCGAATCGTGAGCTCGTCCATCAAGAACTGCTGTC
>Ga0335073_10014353_pt1 | contig 11097 bp, 8 predicted proteins | sample Lox_Sample_22_FD_207093 | JGI IMG/M metagenome (GOLD analysis project Ga0335073, IMG submission 207093) | Soil microbial communities from Loxahatchee National Wildlife Refuge, Florida, United States - Lox_Sample_2.2 | ecosystem: Environmental > Terrestrial > Soil > Wetlands | place: USA: Florida... | reverse complement strand
TGAATTGCTGGCAGACGTTGCTGCCCGGCGAAAGCGGCACGGAGTAATCGTAGATCAGCGGCGAGCCCTGGCCGCTCGACTCCAGCACCGCCACGTTGGAGATGTTGCCCGTGATCTTGAAATGGGCCTTCACCAGGAGCCAGACGGATTGGATGTCGCTGGAGATCTTGTGATTGTCCCACGGCACGGCGCCCGCCCAATAGGGCAGCGTGCCGGTGCCTTGCACGTTGAGATCGCGGCCGAACTTCACCATCAGCGTGCCGTCGGCATTGATGAGGAAGAACTGGTCGAACGCGTTGACGTCGCTCTGCGGTGTGCCGCTGGCGCTCTGCGCCGCCAGCACTTTCACTTTCGCGGTCTTCGCCAGCGGCGCGAAGTCCGACGCGCTGAAGAAGTTGGTGAGCGAGAATGTCCCTTGCGCCTGGGCCGCGCCCGCGGTGAGCAGAAGCGCGGCGGCGGCGGATAGCAAGCGTTTCATGATAACCCCCTATGGATTTGTTTTGCGGAATACTTACGCAGACTTGGATAGTCTTTTGATTCTCAAATAAAGACCCCAAACTCGCAAAAAACAAGCTCTGTCCCCGACGCAGCCGCGCCCTCGCCGCCGCGCATGGCTAGAGCCCTATTGCGCGCGCCCGCGATGGCGCCCATCTCGCCTCCGTGTAAGATGCGGGCCGAGGGGATTTCCGATGAGCGATATGCAACTCAGCGATGCGGCCGGGACGCCGCGCGGCGTCTGGTCGATCTGGCCCATCAGGATGATCGTATTCTTCGTCGTGTTGACCGCGACCTATCTCGGTCTGCCCGTGCTGGCGACGATCTATAAGCCGCAGTTGAACGCAATGTTCCCGAAGGAGGTCATCCTGCTCGCCATAACCGCGGGCTCGGTGGTGCTGTCGATCCTCGCCTATCGTCTGCTCGTGCGCTGGACGGAGAAGCGCAGCGCCGACGAATTGAGCGCGGGCGGCGCCGTGCCGCAATTCCTGCTCGGTTCGCTGATCGGCGTCGGCCTCTTCTGCATCGTCTATGCGATCTATCTCGCGCTCGGCATCGCGACGTTCAAAGGACTGGGCTCGACGGCGGGCCTCGGCGTCGCGCTGGCGGTCGGTATTTCGTCCGGCGTGTGCGAGGAGCTCATCATGCGCGGCGGCGTGTTCCGCATCGTGGAAAACGGCCTGGGCACCTTCATCGCGCTCGTCGTGTCCGCGCTCATCTTCGGCTTCCTGCACGCCGGCAATCCGGGGGCGACGCTGCTGAGCAGCACCGCCATCGCGCTCGAGGCCGGCATATTGCTGGCCGCCGCCTATGCGGTGACGCGTTCGCTCTGGCTCGCCATCGGGCTGCACTTCGCCTGGAACTTCGCCGAGGGCGGAATCTTCGGCGCCGCCGTCTCCGGCAGCCAGATGAAGGGGCTTCTCAACATCCCGCTCTCCGGCCCGCCCCTGATGACCGGCGGCAGCTTCGGCCCCGAAGCGTCATTGCCCGCCATCGCGGTCTGCACTGCCGCCGGCCTGATCATGCTGATCATCGCCGTCCGCAAGGGCGCGTGGAAGCCTATGCGTGCCCGAATACGCGCGTGAAGATCGTGTCGACGTGCTTGAAGTGGTAGCCGAGGTCGAACAGGCTTTCGAGCTGCGCGTTTGACAGCGCCTTGGTCACATCCGCATCGGCCTTGAGCAGCGCGAGCAAATCGCCCTCGCCTTTCCAGGCGCGCATCGCGTTGCGCTGGACCATGCGGTAGGAATCCTCGCGCGCCACGCCGGCCTGCGTCAGCGCGAGCAGCACGCGCTGCGAATGGACGAGGCCATGCGTGCGGTCGAGATTCTCCTGCATGCGTTCCGGATAGACCAGCAGCTTCTCGACCACGCCCGCCGCGCGCATCAGCGCGAAGTCGAGCGTGATGGTCGCGTCCGGCCCGATGTAACGCTCGACGGAGGAGTGCGAGATGTCCCGCTCATGCCACAGCGCCACGTTCTCGAAAGCGGGCATGGCGTAGGAGCGCACCATGCGCGCGAGGCCGGTAATGTTCTCCGTCAACACCGGATTGCGCTTGTGCGGCATGGCGGAAGAGCCCTTCTGGCCTTCCGAGAAATACTCCTCCGCTTCCAGCACCTCCGTACGCTGGAGATGGCGGATCTCCACCGCCAGCCGCTCCAGCGACGAGGCGATGACCGCGAGCGCGCCGAAGAACGCCGCATGGCGGTCGCGCGGGATCACCTGCGTCGAGACCGGTTCGACCGACAGGTCCATCATCCTGGCGACATGCTCTTCCACGCGCGGATCGATATTGGCGAAAGTGCCGATGGCGCCGGAGATGGCGCAGACGGCGATCTCCTTCTTCGCCGCGACCAGGCGCGCGCGCCCGCGCGCGAATTCCGCGTAGTAGCCGGCGAGCTTCACGCCGAAGGTGGTGGGCTCGGCATGAATGCCGTGGCTGCGCGCGATGGTGGGCGTGTTCTTGTATTCGAAGGCGCGCTTCTTGAGCGCGGCGAGCAGCATGTCGATGTCGGCGAGCAGGATGTCCGCGGCGCGGGCGAGCTGCACCGACAGGCAGGTGTCCAGCACGTCCGACGAGGTCATGCCCTGATGGACGAAGCGCGCCTCCGGTCCCACGATCTCCGACAGATGGGTGAGGAAGGCGATGACGTCGTGCTTCACCTCGCGCTCGATCTCGTCGATGCGGTCGATGTCGAATGTGGCGTCGCGGCCCTTCTCCCACACCTTGGCGGCTGCGGCCTTGGGGATGACGCCGAGCTCGGCCAGCGCGTCCGCCGCGTGGGCCTCGATCTCGAACCAGATGCGGAACTTCGTCTCCGGCGACCAGAGCGCCGTCATGGCGGGGCGTGCGTAGCGGGGGATCATCTTATTCTCCACCTCCCCCTTGCGGGGAGGTCGACGCGCACCGCGCGTCGGGTGGGGGGCAGCGCAGACGCCGGACAAAACCCCGCCCGAAAAACGCTTCGCGTTTTTCGACCTCCCCGCAAGGGGGAGGTGAAATGTGCCGGCGCGGCTTAAATCTGAAGTCCACCTAAAGCCAGATACTTGATCTCCAGGTAATCCTCAATCCCGTATTTCGAGCCTTCACGGCCGATACCCGATTCTTTCATGCCGCCGAAGGGCGCCACTTCGGTGGAGATGATGCCCTCGTTGATGCCGACGATGCCGTATTCCAGGGCTTCGGCCACGCGCATCACCCGCCCCACGTCACGGGCGTAGAAATAGGCGGCGAGGCCGAAGCGCGTGTCGTTGGCGATGCGGATGGCCTCGTCGTCTGCCTTGAAGCGGAACAGGGTGGCCACGGGGCCGAAAATCTCCTCCTGGGCGATGGTCATGGACGGCGTCACCTCCGTGACGACGGTGGGCTCGAAGAACGTGCCGCCGAGCGCGTGACGCTTGCCGCCGGTGGCGATCTTCGCGCCGTGGGCGGTAGCGTCCTTGAGCAGCCGCTCGACCTTCTCGACCGCATCCATGGTGATGAGCGGGCCTTGCGTCACGCCGTCGTCGAAGCCGTTTCCGACTTTCAGCTTCGCGACGCGCTCCGACAGCTTCGCCGCGAAGGCATCGAACACGTCGTCCTGCACCAGGATGCGATTGGCGCAAACGCAGGTCTGGCCCATGTTGCGGAACTTGGACAGCATCGCGCCATCCGCCGCGGCGTCGAGATCGGCATCGTCGAACACGATGAAGGGCGCGTTACCGCCAAGCTCCAGGGACACCTTCTTCACGGTGGTGGCGCATTGCTGCATCAAAAGCTTGCCCACCTCGGTCGAGCCCGTGAAGGAGAACTTCCGCACCAGCTGGCTCTCCGTCAGCACTTTACCCACGCCCGGCGCATCGCTGGTGGTGACGATGTTGAGCACGCCTTTCGGCAGTCCCGCGCGCGCGCCGAGCTCCGCCATGGCGAGCGCGGAGAGCGGCGTCTCCTCCGCCGGTTTGACGACGATCGGGCAGCCCGCGGCGATGGCGGGCGCGACCTTGCGCGCGATCATGGCGTTGGGGAAATTCCACGGCGTGATCGCGGCGACGACGCCCACCGGCTCCTTCAGCACGATCAAACGCCGGCCCGCCTGGTTGGTCGGGATCACGTCGCCATAGACACGCTTGGCCTCTTCCGCGAACCATTCGATGAAGCTCGCGCCATAGGCGACCTCGCCGCGCGTCTCCGCCAGCGGCTTGCCCTGCTCCGCCGTCATGATCCGCGCGAGGTCTTCCTGGTTCGCCATCATCAACTCGAACCATTTGCGCAGGATCGCGGCGCGTTCCTTCGCCGTCTTCTTCTTCCAGGCGGGAAAGGCGTCCGCCGCCGCGGCGACAGCGCGCTCGGTCTCGCTTGCGCCGAGATCGGCGACCTGCGCCAGCACTTCACCGGTCGCGGGGTTCTTCACCGGGAACCGTTTGGAGGAAGCGAGCCATTCGCCGTTCACGAAGGCGTCGGATTTGAGAAGGGTTTCGTCTTTCAGCTTCAGCATGAAGCCGTTTTAGACCCGCTTGGTGCTTTCCGGAAGCCGCCCCAACGACGCATCGATCAAAGCCTTTGTTTGCGGCTCTTTCGGCGCTTTCACGAGGTCGGCAATGGCGCCGCGCTCGATCACTTTACCACCCTTGACGATCATCGCGTCCTCGCACAATGCCTGCGCCACCGCGAAGTCGGAGGTAACGACCAGGAACGCCGGCCCCTCCTGCGCGCGGAAGTTCTTGAGCAGGTCGCGCATGACCGATTGCGCGAAAGCGTCAAGCCCACGCAAGGGCTCGTCGATCACTGCGAGCAACGGCGCGCTGACAATGGCGCGCGCCACCTGCAGTCTGCGCTTGTCGAACGCCGAAAGCGTCGCCACCGCGCGGTCGCCCGGCACCGAGGCCAAACCGACGCGCTTCAGCGCGGCATCGCGGTACGTAGCGACGAGATCGCGCGGCAATTTCAGATGCGCGCGCAGCGGCTCCGACACCGTATCCCAAAGCGTCATGCGCGGATCGAGCACGTCGTCGGCGCCCGCGATCACCGCCACGCGGCGGCGCAGGCGCAGCAGCATCTTCTCCGTCAGGATCCCGACATCGACGGCGTCGAGCACCACGCGACCGCTGCGCGGCTGCTCCAAGCCCAAGAGCACGCGCACCAGCGCGCGCCGTCCCGAACCCTCTTCGCCCAGCAGCGCCAGCGACGCGCCGCGGCGCAATTCGAAGGTGAGCCCGTCGCCCGCTTTGGTTTCGCGCCCGGTCTGGACGTCGTAGGCCTGAATCACCGGCTGGCCGCGATTGGCGGCGCGGGGTGCGGCCTGCACATTGGCGCTCATCGCCTTGAAGAAGGTCTGCGAATAGGCATGGGTCTGATTGGTTTCGAGCGCCGCGATGGGGCCTTCCTCCACCACCTTGCCGTGGCGCATCACCATCACCTTCGCGCCGAGCCAGCCCGCGACGTCGGTGTTCATCGCCGCATAAAGTATGGCGAAACCCTGGCGGCGCTGTTCGGCGAGAAGCGCGCGCACCAAGAGACGCGCCTGCGTCGGCGCCAGGCCCGTCAGCGCATGATCGGCGAGCAGCAGTTTCGGCGCCTGCGCGAAGGCGCAAGTAAAAAGCCCCCAGGCCAGCGTCTCGCGCGACAGCATGCGCGCAATGGGCTCGAGATCGGAGAGCGGCGGCGCGCCTTCCAGCCGCGACAGCACGCGTTCGAAAGCCTCCCGCGCATCGGATTTCGGCAGGGCCAGCTTGCGCGAGACAATGCGGATGAGCTGCGACAGCGCCGAGACATGCGGGCTGAGCGGCGCTGCCACCGCGCTCGGCAGATAGGCGGTGGCGACGAGCGGCCTGCCCGCCGGCCTCGCTTCGCCGTCGCCCGCCTGGAACGTCCCGTTCGTGACATCGGCGGGAAAGCCGGCGAGCAGGCGCATCACCGCGCCCTTGCCGCAACCCGCTTCGCCCAACAGCACCACGGTGTCGCTGGCGTTGAGGTCGAGCGAGAAACGCTCCACCGCGCCGTCGATGCTCAGATCGTCGATCTTGAACAGGCTCATGGCTGCTCGCCCTCGTCGAGGCAAGCGGCGAGCCGCGCGCAGAGGATGAAGAGCATCAGCACCAGCGCGGGGAACGCGGCGGTCCACCAGGCGTCGAAATAGCTTTCACGGGCGGCGGCGATCATGAGGCCCAGGTCGCGGCGCGGCGGCGAGGCGCCGAAGCCGAAGAAGCTGAGCGTGGCGAGCGTGATGGTCACCGCCGCCAAGGAGCGCGCCGCCATGGAGAGGAAATTGTCGCGGATCTCATAGACGAGGTCGCGGCGCATCAAGGTCGTCACCGGAATGCCGGTGGCGCGGGCGAATTCGGCGTGCCGCGACCGGGCCAGCGCGCGCGCCCGGTCGAAGGCGCGCAGGAAGGCGTGCGGCGCGGCGGCAAGGCCGGCCGCTTCCGGCGCGAAGCCGCGGCTGGTCAGGCCGATGATGAGGATCGCGAGGAAAAGCGGCGGCAATGCGCCCAGCACGCTCGCGATCCAGCGCAGCACGGCGCCGGTGCGCATCGGAAAGCGCACGGCGAGGAAGCCCAGGATTCCGCCTGTCACGATCGTGACGACAACGGCGATGGTGGCATGGCCCACGGTCACGGCCAGCGCGTGCAACACCTCGCTCAGCACGTCGCGGCCGAAGAGGTCGGTGCCGAAGGGGAAGACCTGCGACGGCGGCGAAAGCGCGCGGCCGACATTCTGCGCATCGGCCGGCGCGTACGCCAGGACGTTACTCAGCCCCACCACAACCAGGATCGCGCCGAGCCCGGCGAAACCCACCACGCGCAGGATCGCGCGCAAACCCATGCGGCGGGGCGGAGCGGTGAACACCAAGCTCATGCGTCCCCCATCGCGCGCGCCAGCATGTGACCGAGGAAATCCGCCGTCAGCGCGAGCGTCGCGAACACCAAGAGCACCAAGGCCGCGACGTCCCAATCGCCCAGCGCTACCGAATGGATGAAGAGCGTCGCCGCACCCGGCCAGCCGAACACCCATTCCGCCACTGCCGTCGCGGCGAAGAGCGACAGCGCCACCTCGCCCAGATTGGCGAACAGACCGGCCAGAACGCGCGGCGCGATGTAGCGCCGGTCGATCTCGAATGCGCCGAGGCCCATCCATCGCAGAGTCTCGCGATAAGGCTCGCGCACCGCGTCCTTGGCCGCACGGCGGATGGCAAGCTGGATGGTGGCCGCGCCGGCGGCGCCCACGACCAGGGCCGGAAGGCCGAAGGCCGTCAATGCGCGCGCCACACCGCCCACGTCGCCGCCGAACACGGACGGCCAGAAGCCGAGGCCGGTCTTGGCCGAAACGTCCCAATTTGCGCGATGGGCAAGGAAGAGCAGCGCCAATCCGGCACAGAAAACCGGGGCAGCCGCCACGATCTGGATAAGCGGCGCACCGGCGCGAAGCGCGCGGCCCCAGCTCAGGATCAGGCCCAGAGGCAGGCCGAGCACCAGCGCGATCGCCGCGCCGCCGCCCAGCAACGAGAACGTCGCGGGCAGGCGCTTCAGCACCTCCGGCCAGGCGGGCGCGCCCGTCATCGCGCTGTTTCCGAAGTCGAAATGGGCGAGCGCGATGAGCCGGACGATCGCGGCATGGACGAAGCCGCCCTCCGCGCCCGCCGCCTGGACGAGACCGGCCAGCAGCAAGGCGCCCAACAGCGCGGCCGCGTAACGCCCGGTCTCGACTAGGCCGAACCGCACCATGACCGACGAAATCCCGCTCGCTTCGCGGAACTTATAGCAAGGCCCGTGCCCCGCGCCTTAACTTTGATTTTGTGAGGTGTGTGCCTTCCGCCTGGCGTAGCCAGCGCCCGCCTGCCCGGCGTCGGCACCTCTTAGCGGATCGTCGCCGCAAACTGCCCTTCGACGAATTCCGCATCGGTAAGATCGAGCGGTTGGACGCCCCCGTTCACGAGCGCCAAAGGCCGCAGGTCCGCCCGGTCGAATACCGCATGCGCCAGCCTGGCGCCGCGGAAGATCGCGCCCCGCAAATCCGCGCCTTCGAAATTGCAGTCGCGCAGATCGGCATCGCTGAAATTCGCGCCTTGAAGCCTCGTGAAGCTGAAATTGCAGCCCGCCGCGACAACGCCCCGCGCCGATATCGCCGTCAGCTCCCGCCGCTTGAGCACGTTCTTCAGGGGGCGAATGTCCTCGTTGTCGATGACGGCGGGCGCGCCGCTCAGGCTTCCGGTGGCGGCCCACAATTCATGCTGCCTCACCGTCTCCTGCAGCTCTTGCGCGCGGGAAACGATCCCGGGCAACGGGTCGAGAAGGCACGTCTTCAGCTCCCGCGCCGAGAACGGCAGGTCCGGCGCGCTGATGCCGGTGAGGATCGCGCCGTCCAGATTCACCTCCGTGAATTTCGCGCCCTTGAACGAGGCGCCGTGCAGCAGCGCGTTGCGGAAATTCGCGCCCTTCAGATTGGCGCCGTTCAGCGAAACGCCTTTCATGGAGGAATTGGAGAAATCGACGCCGCCCGGCACATGTGCGCCCCCCGCCGGGACGGCGCGGGCATAATCGCCGTCCTTCCCGCGCTTGAGCATGACGGCGGCGCGCAGATCGGCGCCGTCCAGCACCGAGAAAGTGAGGTTGGCGCCGCGCAGGCTCACGCCGCGAAGATCGGCCGATTTCAGGTTCGCATGCTGCAGGTCCGCGTCCCGCAGATCCGCGCAATAGAGCGTCGCGCGCTCGAAATTGCCGCCGGCGAGCGCGGCGCGCGACAAATCCGCGCCCGAAAAATCGGCCTCGCGGAAATTCTGAAACGACAGATCGAGGCCCGACAAGACCGCGGTCGACAGGATCGCGCGGCTGCCGCCGGAGCGGCGCGCGAGAAAATCGTGATGCCGCCGCGCCACCAGGGTCAGATCGCTCTGCGAAAGCGTCTTGCCCTGATAGCTGGTTTCCCGGCCGACCTGCGCGGCGAGATTCTGTCGTAGCGGCATGAGAGTCCTCCGGATGCACTCCAACGCGTGAGCAGAACATCTTCGTGCGCGGTTCGGAATACGTGCCGGCGCGTATTCGGGCCAATTACAATTATCGTGGTGAGCAACGCGTTTACGCGCGATCGACCGCTGCTAGGTAGAACTACGCATGCGTAGATTTGCGGATGCGCGCGGCGGCGCCGGATCGCGACTCGCGAATCTTTTCGGCATTTCAAGCAATTGCCGCGCGTCGCAGGCCGCTCGCGCCGCTCGATCGTCCGCGAGCCGCGCGAATTGCACCGAAATCCGCGTCTGTCGTTTAACGCCGTATTGAGCGGACGCGCCCATTTCTTATCGCGATATCTGCTGCGTCGGCTTGTTACGCGATGCGGCGCGAACAAACGTCGGAGAAGCCATGTCCATCGTCACGACATTCCAGAATCTTTCCGTGCGCGCGAAAGTCCTCATCGCGTTCGCTTGCGTGCTGACCGCGACAATATCGCTCGGCGCATTCGCGATCGTGCGGCTCGGTCACGTCAACGCGGACGCCGCCGATCTTCGCGACAATTGGCTTCCCAGCACGCGCTACATCGGAGAGGTCGCGACCGCCGGCATGCGCTATCGCCAAAAGCAGGCCGCCTATCTTCTCGTCGAAGGATCCGAAACGGCCGCGAAGCTCAGCGAGCTCGACGAGATCGAGTCCGGGCTGACGGAAAACTGGAGGAAGTACGAACCCGTCGTCTCGCCCGGCGAGGAACGCAGGCTGGCCGACGCCATGATCGGCAGCTGGCATAGCTATCTCGCCATGCAGGACGAGTTGATTGCGCTTCAAAAGTCCGGCGGCGGCAAGGCGGCAGCGTTCTATGACGGGCCGATGAAGAAGCAAATGGACAAATTCCGCGCCGCGACGGCGGCCGAGTTGACGTTTCAGCAGAAGGGCGGCGATGCGGCTGCGCGCAACGGAGAGGACGAGTACGAGTCGGCGCGCCTATGGATCATGGCCGCGCTCGGCTTCGCGTCGCTGCTGAGCTTCGGCGCGGGCTTCGCGCTGGTCCGCGCCGTCTCGTCGCCCCTGGGCCAGATGACGGGCGTCATGAACACGCTCGCGGCCGGCGATCTGAGCATCGACATCCCGAATGCAAGCCGCGAAGACGAAATCGGGAAGCTCGCGCAGGTCACGAAGACCTTCAAGGACCAGCTCGTCGCGGCGCGCGATCAGCGTGCGCAGCACGATGCCGTCGTCGATCAGGCCATCGGCGCGATCGGCCGCGGCCTCGAAGCGTTGGCGAAGGGCGATCTGTCGGCCCGTATCGACACGCAGGTCGGCGCTGCGTTCACGAAACTGCGGGACGATTTCAACGGCGCCGTGGCGCGGCTGCAAGAGGCGATGAAGACGGCGATCTCGTCGTTCGACGCCATCGGCCGTTCCCAGGCCGTCGTCGAGTTCAAGCTCGACGGCACGATCATTTCGGCCAATCCGAACTTTCTCGACGCGATGGACTACGCGGCATCGGATGTGATCGGCAAGCATCACAGCATGTTCGTCGATCCCGACTACGCGCGTTCGCCGGACTACCGCGTGTTCTGGGATCGCCTCAACCGCGGCGAGTTCATCGCGGACAAGTTCAAGCGCATCGGCCGCGGTGGAAAGGAAATCTGGATCCAGGCGTCCTACAACCCGCTGCTCGACGTGAACGGCAAGCCGTTCAAGGTGATCAAATTCGCGACCGACATCACGGCCGCGGAAAACGAGACCAACGAGCTCAAATCGAAGATCGACGCGATCGGCCGTTCCCAAGCGGTGATCGAATTCGATCTCAGCGGCAAAATTCTTGCGGCCAACGAAAACTTCCTGGCGGCTCTGAACTACGGCATCGGCGAGATCGTCGGACGGCACCACAGCATGTTCGTCGATCCCGACTACGCGAAGAGCGCCGAGTATCGCCTGTTCTGGGACAGGCTCGGACGCGGCGAGTTCGTCGCGGACAAGTTCAAGCGTCTGGGCCGTGGCGGCAAGGAGGTCTGGATTCAGGCATCCTACAATCCGCTGCTCGACCTGAACGGAAAGCCCTTCAAGGTCGTGAAGTTCGCCACCGACGTGACGCAAATCGAGCTCGACCGCCGCGCCGCCGAACAGGAGCGCGCCGCGAAGGCCGCCGAACAGGCCCATGTCGTCTCGTCCCTC
>Ga0335073_10014352_pt1 | contig 11097 bp, 11 predicted proteins | sample Lox_Sample_22_FD_207093 | JGI IMG/M metagenome (GOLD analysis project Ga0335073, IMG submission 207093) | Soil microbial communities from Loxahatchee National Wildlife Refuge, Florida, United States - Lox_Sample_2.2 | ecosystem: Environmental > Terrestrial > Soil > Wetlands | place: USA... | reverse complement strand
TGTGGAAGCAATTTGTTCGGTTCGTTCCAATAACGTCTTTGGTATGAGTTTGTAGCATAATCATAGCCTGGGCGGCAAAATCCCTTGGGGGGGAGATTGCGATGCCGATTCATCTAGCCGTAGTCGACGGACAAACGCTCACTCGTTATGGCCTGCGCGAGTTGGTCGCGCAGCATTCTGACATTGAAATCATTGCCGAGAGCCAGTCGGTCGCCGAGGCGGCCACCATGGTTGCCGCATCGCGACCGGACGTGGTCACCGTTGACGTGACCCTCCCTGACGGGGACGGCCTGCAACTCGCCCGTGAGCTCCGCGGCTGTTATCCGGACCTCGGCATCGTCATGCTGACGTCGCAGCACGAGGACGAACTGCTGTTCCGCGCCCTGGAGTCCGGCCTGTCGGCCTTCGTCGCGAAGACGGCGCCGCTGGAGGAGGTACTCAGCGCTATCAGGCACGCGGCCGTGGCAGCATCGAGCTTCACGGCATCGGGCCTGGCGCTGGCAGTAGGGCGCCGCCGCGCTATGCAGGACCGGCTAGCGCTTAGCCCGCGCGAGACGGAGGTTCTCCGGCTGCTTCACGACGGGCTGTCGGTGCCGGTCATCGCCTCGAAGATGTTCATCAGCGTGTCGACGACTAAGACCTACGTGGCGAGGCTGTACGAGAAGCTCGGCGCGACGAACCGGGCGCAGGCGCTGATGGCCGCTATGCACCACGGGCTGATCCAGTACCAGCGCGACACGCCGTCGCATGACGCCGCGCCGTGGCAGGCCAGTAGCCGGACCGGGTCGGGCCGGCGCCACGGCGTCACACGATCGCTGGCTCTGGTCGGGACCAGCGCTGCAGATACCGGCACCGGCGACGTCGCCGAGGCTCGCGCAGAGCGAATCAACGGCACCCGCGAGTTGCGCGGGTTATCGGGATGGGCCGTGCCGCCCGTCTGAACCTAAGCTCGCGACTTCTGAACCCAGGGGAAACGCGCCGGCTCTCAGCGGCTCGAGGCGGCGTGATGGATCTTGGGCACGGCAGCGTGACTGACGGGAGAGCACGTTCGCAGTCCGGCGGACATGCTCGGCTGGCTTAGGCTGCGGCCACCGCCGGGCTGGTCCCGCCGCCGGGGCACTATTGCCCACTGCTGCGATACTTGTAGCTCCAGATTCACACACCCAGTCTCGGTGCGGCAGCGCGCGTCTGCGCGCGTTGCTGACTGGTGGGTGAGAGGAGCGTGAGTGTCGTTGGCGGAGGGGCCGGCCGCTGCCCGGGACGAGTTGGTCGCTCTGCTGAACATGATGCAGCGCGTGCTCGGCCGCGAGCACCCCGACACCCTGACGACGCGGAGCGAGCTAGCCCGGCTGACCGGCGAGGCGGGTGACGCCGCTGGCGCCCGAGACCAGCTCGCCGCCCTGCTTCCGGTGCTCGACGCGGTACTGGGCCGCGAGCACCCCGACACCCTGACCGCCCGGAGCGAGCTGGCCCGGTGGACTGGCGAGGCCGGGAACTATGATGCCGCGCGGGAGCAGTTCGCCCGCCTGCTGCCGCTGCGGATCCGTATCCTCGGCCCGCAGCACCCGCGAACGCTGGCCGTCGGAACCAGCCTGGCGTACTGGACGGGCCGGGCCGGAGACCCCTTCAGGGCCCGCGACCTGTACATCCGGCTGCTGCCAGTGCACGAGCAGGTGTTCGGCCCCGATCACCCGAGGACGCTCAACCTGCGCGCTAACCTCGCAGCCTCCATGGGTGAAGCCGGGGATGCGGCCGCAGCCTGCGACGAGTACGCCGAGTTGCTGCCCTTGCATGAGAAGGTCCTCGGCCCGGAGCACCCGGATACGCAGGCGGTCCGCCGTGGCCTTGCCTTGTGGAGCAAGCAGGCAGGCAGGCGCCAGAAGAAATGGCGCCGCGACAAGTAGCCGAGCCGGCTCAGCTCGCGGTGACGACGGGCAGCAGAGCCGGCCGGCCCTCCTCGAATGCAGAGATCTCGTCCGCATGCCGCAATGTAAGCCCGATGTCGTCCAGACCTTCGAGCAGCCGCCACTGAGCGTAGTCGGCCAGCTCGAACGGCTCAGTCACATCGGCGGCCGAGACGGTCCTTGCCGCCACGTCGACCACGACTTCGGCGCCGGGCATGGCAGCCAGCGCGGTAGCCAGCCGGGCTGCGGCCGCCTCAGTCACCTGTGCCGGCACCAGGCCGGAGCTGATCGCGTTGCCGCGGAAGATGTCGGCGAAGCTGGGTGCCACCACGGCCTGGAAGCCGTAGTCCTGCAGCGCCCACACGGCGTGCTCCCTGGACGAGCCGCAGCCAAAGTTGGGTCCTGACAGGAGCACCCGCGCCTGTTCGGCACCCGGCTGGTTCAGCGGGAACTCCGGGTCAGCGCGCCAAGCCTCGAACAGGCCTGCGCCGAAGCCGGTCCGCTCGACGCGCTTCAGCCAGGCAGCCGGGATGATCTGGTCGGTGTCTACGTCGCTTCGCTGGACCACCACGGCGCGACCGATCACTTGCTTGAGTCCGCTCATCGAAAGTCCCCGTTTCCTTACAGGTCGGTCGGCGTCGTGAAGCGCCCGGCTATCGCCGTCGCGGCGGCGACGGCAGGTGAGACCAGATGGGTGCGGCCACCCGGTCCCTGACGGCCCTCGAAGTTCCGGTTGCTCGTCGAGGCAGAGCGCTCGCCGGGCGCGAGGATGTCGCCGTTCATGCCCAGGCACATCGAGCAGCCTGCCGACCGCCATTCGAAGCCCGCCTGGGTGAACTGCTTGTCCAGGCCTTCTTCCTCGGCCTGCGCCTTGACCAGCGCCGAGCCGGGAACGACGAGCGCGCGCACGCCCGGATGCACTTTCCGGCCGCTGACGACCGCCGCGGCGGCGCGCAAGTCCTCCAGCCGGCCGTTCGTGCACGAGCCGATGAAGACGGCATCGACGGCAATATCCCTGATTGCCGTGCCCGGCTTGAGGTTCATGTAGGTCAGCGCCCGCTCGGCCGCCTGCCGTGCAGCCGGCGTCGCCGCGCCCTCAGGCTCGGGCACCACGTCGTCGATCGACACCGACTGGGCCGGCGTCGTACCCCAGGTCACCGCTGGGCGCAGCGTGCTGGCGTCGAGGCGGATCTCCCGGTCGAAGTCGGCACCGTCGTCGGTGACCAGCGAGCGCCAGTCGTCCAGCGCCCGCTCGAAGTCCGCTCCCCTGGGAGCGTGCTTGCGGCCCTCAAGGTAGGCGAAGGTGGTGTCGTCGGGCGCGACCATCCCGGCCCTGGCGCCGCCCTCGATGGACATGTTGCATACCGTCATCCGGCCTTCCATCGAGAGCGCGCGGATCGCCGCGCCACGGTACTCGATGACTGATCCGGCGCCGCCGCCGACACCGAGTGCGCGGATGATGCCGAGCACCAGGTCCTTCGCGGTGCAGTCGGGCGGCAGGTCGCCCTCGACCGTCACGGCCATCGCCTTGGGCTTGACCTGCCGCAGCGTCTGGGTGGCCAGCACATGCTCGACTTCAGTGGTGCCGATACCGAACGCCAGCGCGCCGAACGCGCCGTGGGTCGAGGTATGGCTGTCACCGCACACCACAGTCATGCCGGGCTGGGTGAGACCGAGCTGCGGCCCGATCACGTGCACGATGCCCTGCTGCCTGCTGCCGAGCCCGTACAGGGTGATCCCGTGCTCGGCGCAGTTGGCCCGTAGTCGCGCGATCTGCTCGGCGGCCATCGGGTCGGCGATGACACCGTCTCCGGTGACCGGGTCAAGCCCGGTCGTCGGCACATCGTGATCCATGGTGGCAAGCGTCAGGTCTGGCCGGCGTACCGGACGGCCGGCCAGCGCGAGGCCCTCGAATGCTTGCGGCGACGTCACCTCGTGAATCAGGTGCAGGTCAATGTAGAGCAGCGGAGGCTCGCCGTCGGGGCTGGCCACGATGTGGCGGTCCCAGACCTTGTCAAACAGGCGTGCTGTCATGTGCCTCTCGATCCTCGCGCGATCCCGGCCCGGCCCTGGATCCAGCCGGTGGCCCAGGGGCGGGTGATTTCGCTGGCGTTGTCTTGCGTGTCTCACATAATGAGATACGATGTTCAGATTATGGACAGCATACCCCAGGCCGAGTCGGCCGCCACCCGGGTCACCGGAGTTGGCGTGCTCGACCGCTGCGTCACCTTGCTTGACCTGCTCGCGGACGGACCGCGGTCGCTGCGCTGGCTGGCGGATGCCAGCAAGCTGCCGCGGCCGACTGCCCACCGGCTGCTCGTGGCCCTCGAGCAGCACCGGCTCGTCGCCAGGGATCCTGCCGTCGGCGCGACGGCGTCGGCGTTCCGCCTCGGACCGCGGCTGACGGAGCTGGCCGCGGTGGCCGGGCCTGAGCTCGACCTGGCCAGCCTGGCCGGCCCGGTCCTCGACCGGCTGCACAGCGCGACCGGCGAGAGTGTCCAGCTCTACGTGCGCTCTGGCGATCACCGGCTGTGCATCGCTGCCAGGGACGCGGGCACCGGCCTGCGCGACAGCGTTCCGGTCGGCGCGCTGCTCCCGCTCGGCGCGGGCTCCGGCGGCAAGGTACTGCTGGCCTGGTCATCCGGCGAGAGCCTCGCCGACGGGGACGAGCTTGCCGACGTGCGCGGCCGCGGCTGGGCCGCCAGCGTCGCCGAGCGCGAGCCCGGCGTAGCCAGCGTGAGCGCGCCGGTGCTACGTGACGGGGTGCTGCTTGCGGCGTTGTGCGTGTCCGGCCCGGTCAGCCGGCTTGGCGAGTCGCCTGGCGGCAAGCTCAGCGGCCCCGTTGCCAACGCCGCGGCCGACCTGACGCGGCAGCTCACCAACCCGGCCTAGGCCGAACTTCCCGCCCGCGCCTGGTTCGCCGGCTACCGCCAGGATCGCGTCGGCGGCTTGTGCCGGACGGCTGACGATGTCGAGGTGCGCGCCATGCAGCCTGGCCACCGGCCAGCCGTTGTCCGCTGCCTTCGACCACTGCTCCGCGTAGGGCTCACTGAGCTGGACATAGCCGCAACGCGTGCTTGCCCAGCCGGCCGGCACCGGCACCCGAGCCTCGAAATATGACAGCGGCAGGGCAGGCAGCTCGGCTGTGACTATCTCGCGTTTGTCGTCGTCCGGGATCAGCTCCCGCATACTGTCCCGCCCGAACCAGTACGACCACGGCGGCAGCATCCCGTTGATAGCCAGGCCGCGCAGGAACTCACCGAACTCTTCCGGCACAAGCGTCGTTTCGCCGGCCTCGGGCGGAATGTCAGCGTCAACGAACACCAGCGACCGCGGCCGGATCCGGGCAGCGATGCGCGGCAGCAGCGGCCCCGCACCGCTGTGGCCGACCAGGATCGGGCTGTCAGTTCCGTTCGCCAGCGCGACGACGGCCCCGACGAAGCCAGCCCAGCCCAGCGAGGTAGCAGCGGGCGGGACCGCCGGAACTGTGACCTCGTGACCGCGCGCGACGAGCTCGGCGGCGACCCACCGCCAGGTACTCGGGCCGGTGACCGGGCTATGTACCAGGACGAAAGCTCCCACCACCTCATCCTGCAGTGCGAAGCCGCGCCTTGGGAACCTCAAACTCCCGCGTGCTGCGCGACCCTCTCGAAAACGAGCCGGTCGCCGCGGACGTCGGCGGTGATTTCCTGGCCGCCCTGGATCTCACCGTCGAGCAGCATGCGGGACAGCGGATTGTCCACTTCACGCTGGATAGTGCGGCGCATCGGCCGGGCGCCGAATTCGGGCTCGTGCCCGTGATCGGCGATCCAGTCGACCGCTGCCTGGGTGAAGTGCACGATGACGCCCTGCGCATGCAGCCGCCGGCGGGTGCGCTCCAGCTGGAGCCGGGCGATCTGGCGGAGCTCCTCCTGGCTGAGCTGAGTGAAGACGATGATCTCGTCGATCCGGTTCAGGAACTCGGGCCGGAACGACTCACGGAGTCGGCGCATCAGCTGGTCCTGCAGCGCGTCCTGGTGACCGGCCTCAGAGCTTGCGCGGTCGCCGGCGAAGCCCAGCACCGCTCCCCGCCTCGTGATGACATCCGAGCCCAGGTTGCTCGTCATGATGAGGACGGTGTTCTTGAAGTCAACGGTCCTGCCCTGCCCGTCAGTGAGGCGCCCGTCCTCAAGTACCTGCAGCAGGATGTTGAACACGTCGGCGTGGGCTTTCTCGACCTCGTCGAGCAGGACGACGGAGTAAGGACGACGCCGGACTGCCTCAGTGAGCTGTCCGGCCTCCTCGTAACCGACGTAACCGGGCGGCGCGCCGACCAGGCGGCTGACCGTGTGCCGCTCCTGGAACTCGCTCATATCCAGCCGGATCATCCTGCCTTCCGAACCGAACATCGCCTCAGCGAGCGCACGCGCCAGCTCGGTCTTTCCGACCCCGGTCGGGCCGAGGAACAGAAAACTGCCCACCGGCCGGTTCGGGTCGCCGAGCCCGGCCCTGGACCGCCGGATCGCCTCGGCGACGGCCGTTACCGCCTCGTCCTGCCCGATCACCCGCTCGTGCAGGTAGCGCTCGAGGCTTAGCAGCCTGTCCTTCTCTTCTTCGGTGAGCTGCTGGACGGGAATCCCGGTAGCCCGGGAGACGACGTCCGCGATGTCCTTGACGGTGACTTGCGGCACCACGCTTTCGTCGTGACTCAGCCGGTTGACCTGCCGTCGCAGCTCCTCGATCTGGTCGCGGAGCTGCGATGCTTGCTCGTACTGCTCGCTCGCGACTGCCTGCTCCTTGTCGCGGGTGAGCTGCTCGGCCTGCCGCTCAAGATCCCGGAGATCGATGCTCGGGGTCTTCATCCGCAGCCGCACTCGGGCGCCGGCCTGATCGATGAGGTCGATGGCCTTGTCGGGCAGGAACCTGTCAGTGATGTAGCGATCGGATAGCTCGACCGCGGCAACAAGCGCCTCGTCGGTGTAACGGACCTGATGGTGTGCCTCGTAGCGGTCCCGCAGTCCGCGCAGGATGGCGAGCGCGTCGTCGACGGTTGGCTCCGGGACCAGGATCGGCTGGAACCGTCGGGCCAGCGCGGCATCCTTCTCGATGTTCTTGCGGTACTCGTCCAGCGTGGTGGCGCCTGCCACATGCAACTCGCCGCGGGCGAGCGCCGGCTTGACCATATTGCCGGCATCCACACCGCCCTCAGCTCCGGCCCCGGTGCCAACCAGCGTGTGCAGTTCGTCAATGAAGATGATCAGCTGGTCGCTGTGCTCCCTGATTTCGTCGATGATCGTCTTCAGCCGCTGCTCGAAGTCACCCCGGTACCGGGTTCCCGCCACTACGCCGGACAGCTCCAGCTGGACCACGCGCTTCCCGGTCAGGGTCTGCGGAACTTCCTCGTTGACGATGCGCTGAGCCAGGCCCTCCACGATGGCGGTCTTGCCGACCCCGGCCTCGCCGATCAGCACCGGGTTGTTCTTGCTGCGCCGCGAGAGCACTTCGATTGTCTGCTCGATCTCGTTGTCGCGGCCGATAACCGGATCGATGCGGCCTTCCCGCGCGAGCGCGGTAAGGTCCCGGCCGAACTCATCCAGCGTCGGGGTCTCGGACCTGCCACCCTGCCCGGGCGGACGCCGGCCCTGGCCGGTAAGCGCGGCCTGCAGCGCTTCCGGCGTCAGGCGTGCTGACGCCAGCATCTGGCCAGCGGTCGACTCCGGGTTGACCGCGAGCGCGAACAGCATGTGCTCTGGGCCGATGTAGTTAGATCCCATGGCGCGGGAGATCTGGTGCGCGTCCAGGAGCGCCCGCTTCGCCCCCGGCGTCAGCTGCGGCGGCCCCGTCCGGCTCCGCCGCTGCTCCTGCTGGCTGGCGATGGCACGAGCGATCGCGTCAGGATCAGCACCTGCGCGGGAGAGCAGCGTCCGCGTCGGATCGAGTGTGCTGGCTGCCCAGAGCAAGTGCTCGGTGTCCAGATCAGCGTCGCCCCACTGCCCTGCCTGAGCAGCAGCCGCGGCAAGCAGTTCCCGCGCCGGGCCGCTCATCAGCTGAGTGATATCGACCCGCTGCCCTGGACGCTGCTGGCCGCTTCCGGCCCCGGAGATGCGGGCGAGGAAGTCGTCGAACGGGCTTGAGCCAAAGCCCCCTGGCCCGGAGAAGTCGTCGCTCATCGCAAAATCCCCCGATTTACGTCTGCGGCGTAGCTGCTATCGACGCCCTTCCCCGAGTCAGCCGGCCTGACGCCCGCCGGCCCGTGCTTCTCTTCGTGACGAAGCGCGGGCCGGGGCCTGGTGGGCTGACGGCTTGCTAGGCAGGCGAGGTGCGCTCGCTTGCCAGCCCCTGCAGGAAGTCGATCAGGCCGGCGAAATAGACGGCCTGATCGTCATACATGGCCAGGTGGCTGCCCTCCGGGCAGTGCAGGTAGCGCCCTTGGGGCAGGCGGCTCGCCATCATCGCCATGTAGTCCGGGTCCATCGTGTCGTGCTGGGCGCCGATGACCAGCGCGGGCACGTCGATCCGGGGGAGATCATCAGTGCGCTCCCAGGCGGCTAGCTTGGCGTCCGCGCTGATGCCCAGCTCGCTCGGGCCCTGCATGGACACATAGATTGCCGGGTTGATATGAGCGAAGCCGCGCTGCACCGGGTCAGGCCAGTCACCGACCGGCATGCGGAGGACGTGGTGAACGTAGTGCTGCTCCAGGAGCAGTTCCAGGTAACGGGGATTGTCGGTGTCGCCGTCAGCCTCCAGCGACTTGATCTCGGCGAGGGCGCCCTGATTCATGGCCGGCATCAGCACCTGCTCGGCGTAGGCGTTGTAGGCGGGGACGCTCGACATCATGTTGGAGATGATCAGACCGCGCAGGTGCTGCTGGTAGGTGAGCGCATACTCGATGGCGAGGAGCCCGCCCCAGGACTGGCCGTAGAGAACGAAGTTGTCCCGGCTCAGCCCGAGCGCGCGGCGCACTTGCTCGACTTCGTCCACAAACCGGTCGAGCTCCCACAATGACGGCTCGTCGGGCTGGTCGCTGAAACCCGAGCCCAGCTGGTCGTAGTAGTAGTACTCGATGCCAGCGGCCGGCAGGTAACTGTCGCAGGCTTCGAGGTACTCGTGGGTTGATCCGGGACCGCCGTGCAATAGCAGCACCCGCAGATCCGGGTTGTTGCCGATGCGCTTCACCCATACCTGGTGATCACCCGATGGCGTGCTCACCGCGATCTTCCTTGAGCCCCCGCTGAGTATGTCGTCACGGCCGGAGTAATCCAGGTAGGTCGACACGCGTCAATCCTCCTCGTCCGAAGTGCAACCTGGTTGCATATCGGCAGTATTCTGGCGGTATGGCCGCGCCGTCAAGCTCCGTCTACCCGTTCGGCGATCTGCTCGCGCTGGCCCGGCAGAGCTGGCTCGGCCAGATGGCGAGCCGGCTTGCCGAGCTCGGCTACACCGACTACCGGCGCAGCGACGCTGCCGCTGTCCGGCTGCTGCTGCGCGGACCTGCGCCGGTCGGCCAGCTCGGGGCAGCCCTCGGCGTCAGCAGGCAGGCTGCGCGGAAGGTTGCCGACGGACTCCAGCAACGCGGTTACGCGACCGCCGAGCGCGACCCGGATGACGCCCGGCAGCTCAATGTCACGCTCACCGAGGATGGTCAGGCGTACGCCAGCGCGGTCGTTGCTGTCATCGAGCAGCTCAACCGCGAGGTGACCGGCCGGGCGGACGCAGCCGAACTCATCGCGGCCGATGCTGTGCTGCGCGCCGCCATGTTCGATGACAGCACCAGGCAGCGCGCCCGCTGGCTGCCGCGGCCCCCGTCAGCACCAGACGTCCCTAGGTGAGTCTGAAAACGCTCCGCTAGGTGCAGAAATCAGTGCAATACTCGCGCCTGTGGCGGGCAAGCAGGTGCTGAGCGTCAGCGTCGACGGGGTGTTCGACGACGCCGGCCAACGGTACGTTGCCGTCCGCACGGTGGGCGGGGAGCGCTACCGGATCGGCGAGGACCGGCTGCGATGGGCGTGGCGGCTCGTCTTCACCTCCGAGGGCAGGTGGCTGACCACGAGTGCTCCGGTGGTACTGATAGTCGCGGAGAAAGCCCGCGCCCTGCGGGTCGCCTGCGAGTGCTGCGGCCGTAGCGGCAGCGCGCTGCTGTTCCGGACCGTGCAACTCGGGGCAGAGGACGTCTACTTCACTCGCTGCCGGCGCTGCTGGCGCAGCCGCCACCTGGCTCGCTTCTCCCGCCAGCGCCAGCTAGCTCACCCTGCTCCGGGCGCTTCTCCTCCCGGGAAGCTGTCCACGAAGGCAGCATTCGCCGTGGCGGCGACTTTGATCGGAGCGATCCTGCTCGGCACCTTCCTGGTCAACCATCTGGGCTGACGGCCGCCGGGAGCGATCAGACTGCGCTCGCGACCGGTTCGTCAGCGAGATAAGGCGGCGCCGGCTCGTACTGGATGTACCTGCGGACTGCGCGCGAGTGCTCCCGCCCGTGCAACGCGCCCACGAGCCACAGCGCCATGTCGATCCCCGCCGAGACACCCTGACTGGTCGCCAGTTGCCCGTCCACCACGTAGCGGGCGTCACTGATTACCGTGATATTGCCTCGTTCCCGCAAGGATTGTTCGAATGAGTGGTGCGTGGCTACCCGCCGGTCGCGGGCCGGACCGGCCTCATGCAGCAGGAGCGCGCCGGTGCACACGCTGGTCGTCCAGGCGGCAGCCGCCGACGTCGCGGCGATCCAGTCAATGAGCACCGGGTTGGAAACCTCGCGCCGCGTGCCCATGCCGCCCGGCACCAGGAGCACATCGAGCGGCGGGCTGTCGTCGAACGTGCGGTGCGGCAGGACCTCCATGCCCTTGCTGCAGCGGACCGGTCCGGGCTGCTGCGCGATCAGGACCGCGGTATCGCCCTGATCCCGGAGCATGGCGGACACCGTGAACACCTCCCACGGCCCGGCGAAGTCGAGTTCCTCGGCACCGTCGAAGATCAGCAGACCGTAGGTTGTCACTGCCGCTCCTGCGTTGGTTGCGTCGATGTACCCGCCGCTAGCCGCGCGGCAGCAGCGGTCCGTGCTCTAGGTGCGGGAGCACGTGCCGCGCGAACAGGTCGCACTCGGCCGCGTGCGGATAGCCGGACAGGATGAAAGCCTCGATGCCGAGCTCCGCGTACTCGCGGAGCTTGGCAACTACCTGGTCGGGGTCGCCGACGATGGCTGCCCCCGCGCCGGAGC
>Ga0335073_10014351_pt1 | contig 11097 bp, 6 predicted proteins | sample Lox_Sample_22_FD_207093 | JGI IMG/M metagenome (GOLD analysis project Ga0335073, IMG submission 207093) | Soil microbial communities from Loxahatchee National Wildlife Refuge, Florida, United States - Lox_Sample_2.2 | ecosystem: Environmental > Terrestrial > Soil > Wetlands | place: USA: Florida... | reverse complement strand
TGCACCTGAAGCGATCGGAGCGCCCTGCCGAGCTGGTGCAACGAGTGCGCGCCTTGATGGACGACTACGGCAGCATCGCGTTCACCACCGAATACGCCGAAGGCATCCTGCTGGTCGCCGAGGAGTACTTCGAGCACGCCTTCGACGGCGCCGAACCCGGCCCCGACCTCGATTTCCTGCGAGCGCTGGTGCCCTACGTGTGGGCGCGCTGGCGCTGAGGCTTGCCGCGATATGCCTTCGCCGAGCATCACGCGTTGAGGTTCACCTTCAAATCCTTTGGCTCAACGCGCCACACCTCATGCTGCTGGCTGTCCATCTTGGCCTGCAGCACCGCAAGCTCGCTTTGGAACTGGGTCATGACCTCCTTGGCGCGCAAGCTACGGGCAAGGTAACTGAAGTCGTACATCAGCGCGCGCCGGTTCACGTTCAGGATGAAGTTGGCGTTGACCAGCCGCTGGTACACGTCCAATGGCTCGCGTCGGAAATCGTCATATATTCGCGCCGGCTGGCGGTGCGTCCACAGCTGATAGTTCCACATGAAGCTGCCGAGGATCTCGTGTTGCACTGTCACCGAGTACAGCTGTTGGGCCAGCAGCCGCGCCAACTTTTGCCGCGTCACATTCGTCGGGTTCACGTCCACGCCGTTGGGAACGCGTTTGTCGAGTTCCTCAAGCCAAGCCATCACCTGGCGGTCGCGGAGTACGGCGGCTTTCGACGAGTAGTAGATCTCCACATAGTTGCCCGTGAAGCGGTTCATGATCTCGAACAGCTTCTCCAGGTTGTCTTGTGTCGGTGTCTCGAAGCCGGCATTGCGCACCCCGCGCTTATTGCCGTCCTCCTCGGGATCGTTGACGATGTAGTGATAGTCCAGGTAGGTCTTGTCGAACAAATCGCACATGCCCTCGAAGGTGAAGCTGAAGGTCGTCTCGAAGTCGCCGCCGCGGGCCATCTGCGCGCGAGTGACCATGTCGTTGCTCTGCTGGGTTCCAAAGATGTAAGGCCATAACAGCCTGCACAGCGGGTGATCGGCCGACAGGCAGTTGCGTGTCGCGATGGCCAACTGCGCGCCGGCGACCAAGTGCACCCAGTTGAAATGGCGTACCAGCGAGAGGTGCGTAGAGGCGGCACACAATGCGATCTTGCAGGCCTGGTCCCACCGTGGATCGGTGACGTCGATCGGGTTTGTGTCCAGGGCGCACTCGATGCTATACGCCTGCAGCGCAGGTCCGACCGGATCGAGGTGGAACAAGACCCGCGAGCCGATCTTCTTCAGGTCGCGATGATGCTCGTAGTCGTTGAGCGAGAGCAGGTTCCACTCCCAAGTCGCTTGGTCGAGGGTCGGGTCGTCGACTTTTTTTGTGTAGCAGGCGAACGGCCCGCGCACTGCCAGCGAACCCAGGTTAGGGCTGCTCTTATACTCGTCCGGCAACTCAGGTGCCCGCAACAGTGTGCGACGCGGCCCGTTGAACGCGCGCTTCAGCGCGACCTGCGGGTCTGCGTCGATCGATGGCAGGCCCCACTGCATTGGGGAGGCGAAGCTGGTGTAGAGCCAGACCTGGATATCAAAGAATATCGAGTTCCGTAAAGACCTTTCATCCCGAGGGATGTCGCCGCGCGTACACACCTTCACGTTGCGCAGCGGCACCTGAGGGATCGCCTTGATCATCGGCTTCGGTTCGATATACCACTCTCTGTCCGGCGGCAGGTCGATGTCGAGCGGCTTGGCCATCCTGAATTTAAACCAGGCAACGATGTTCCAAAACCCGCGTCGCAGGAACCAGACCAGCATTGCGGGCCGCCACCACTGCTTACCCACGGCGGTACGCGTCGCCGCGCCAAGGGTCGGGTTTCAATTCACAGTCCCACGCGCGCAGCGGATGACGCTCGGAACTAAGCCGAAGATCTTCATCCCACGGCTCGAAGGCGTTCTTGATGTTGGCCAGGCCCGTGTAAGCGAGCCCGGGGTAGTGGCGCAGGATCACGGTCTTGAGATCGGTCTGGTCGATCCAACGCAGCCCTTCCGGAGTGTAGACATCGTCGTTGTAGCAGTCGGTGTAGAAGCGATCTGCCTGCAGCCTCCGGCTTGCGCTGACGATGAAGATCTGAAACACCGTCTCGCCGAACCCAAACCCCTTGGGCCGCTGGGCTTCGGCCAGTGTTCCGATCAGCAGGTCGAGGTCCTCGACGCCGTTGCGATAGACCGACTTCAGCTGCGCCCTGACGCCCGGATCGTCGGTGAGGTCATCGAAGCTGCGGATCGGGTTCAGCCCCAATTGGCGGCGGAACTCGTTGTAGCGCGGTACGCCGCGTTCCCGCGCGCGCACGATATCGACCGTGCCCATGTCGAGGAACGTATTGCCCGGGACGCTGAGTTCCTGCATGAAGCGCGGAAAGTTGTTGAGCACCAGCGCTCCCGGGTGCTGGTTGCCGAACGAATAGAATAAATCCGACATTGCGTAGTCTGTTGTGATTTCGACCGAGCCGTGCTGGCGCGTAGCGGCCAGGGGCGTCAAATCCGGGGGGCCCTTTTGGGCGCGGCGTCGCAGCTGCAACGTTTCGGGTAGCAGGGAGTGCAGTCGGTAGACTTCAGCAAATTCCTCGGACAGCCCGAACACGCAGTCGTGCCTGTTGATTGGGTTGCCGACGATGCCGCCGAGCTCGGGGTTGCGTATGTTCACATCGGCAACTGTCTTGCGCTCCTTGGCTTTATGAAAGAGGTAGGTGAGCAAGCCGTACCAGTTCGAGTTCAGCCCCGTCTCGAGTGTTTGGTTGGGCAGAATGGCCGGGGTCCATTCGACGGAGTGGATTTTGGCCATCAACGCGGCGTTGACGAGCCGCGCGACATTGAACAGGCAGTCGTCGTCCCATTGGGGGTACGCGTCGTGCAACATGTCGCAGATCGCGTTGTGTTCGCGCACGAAAAGGGTGTGCAGCATGCTGAGGCCGACCCACCAGTTTCGCATGAATCCGGCTTTCTCCACGCGCGTGACAGAGTCAATCGGCAACGTGCCATCGGCATTCAACCGCATCTTGCCAGAGTCTTTGCTGCGCAGGCGATCCTGAGTGCCTTGGTCGCTGCCGTAGATCTGCGAGCCGTCCCACCAGTGGGTGACTTCGTTGAGGAAACTCGTCTTGGCGGGCTCTTTCTCGGTACCCGACCGGCCGCCGCGCGTCGGGTCGACCTGCGTCTCGCCGATCGCCAACTTGGTCTGCAGGTAGCGGGCGCATGCGGGGTCGTCCGCGGCCAGGGGCACCCTGATGAAGGCGTTGGGCTCGGTATCGCTGTGGCTGACCCAGTCATGGATCATAAATTGGATCCACGACGCGGCCAGGAGATTGAGAAAAGGGACCTCCTGCACTACTGGTTGGCCATCGGCACCGTCCGGCCGCGTGAGTAGCCTGCGGCTGATTTCGCGCGGGTTTGGTGTTTCCAATCGCGTGCCCGTCTCAGGGCTGGTGGCGGAAAGATCGACGTTGCGCAGGAAGCGCGTGCCGGCGGCGCCTTCCTTGGGGTTGTCGAGGTTGTTCCAGCTTCCGTCGGCCGTGCGAAAATGCTTGACGGCGGGGGGATATTCCTGGCCCTCCTGCCGGAACCCGACCAGCACTCCGGGTGGGTAGGTGCTTTCCAGGTTGTTGGCGTTCAGCCGCTCGCGGATGTAGGCGAGCGTCAGGACTCCCACCAGCCACGAGCGACCGGCCCAGTTGGTCCAGACTTTGCCGCGGTAGTCGTGTACCCATCCCACCAGGTTTATGAGGCCGTCGATCACCACCGTCCCGAATGCGCCCAAGGCGTCGCCCAAGAACAGCAGCAGTTGTTTCAGACAGCAGTGCACTCGACAGCGACCCGTCGGGCAGTGCAGGTCACCGTCGCGCACTGATGGAGGCCCGAATAGGTCATCGTCTTTGAAGTAGTGCGGTGCGGGCACCTCCGTGTAAATCTGGGCCTTCTCATTGACCCTGGAGAGGTCGCACATCTCCTGCCAATCGCGGCACTCGCTGACCGAGCCGCCGGCCCGAACTGCCTTGTCGTATTGTTCCTCAGCCAGCTTGTATTCCTGGCGCTTGAAGCGGGCCAGGCCCGCCAGCGCGTGCAGTTTGCCGTCGGATTGCGGGCCGGCAAGAAGTGGTTCAAGGATTGTCAGGGCGTCGTCGTATTTGCCCTCTCTCAGGGCTTCTCGTGCGTTCTCTTCTGACAACCGGAGCTCCTTGCGTAGCAAATACCGGAACCAAAACTTACTCGAAGTGGGTGGAAACTATGGCGCAAACCGGCAATTCACCAGCGGGAACGCTGAACATCGTTAATTACTTAATTATTCCGGTGAAAGCATGGGACACATCCACTCGAAGCCCTGGCCAAAAGTGTTGCCTGCGTGTGTCGTGTGTGCCAAACGGCTTCCTAGGCGGCGCCGGCAGCCGATAATCACTCTGTTGGTGCATCAGGCGGTCCGCACCACTGATCAGCAGCGGGAGAGGCGGATGGGGCCAGCAGGCGCGGTTTGCCGAACATGCGGCACTGAGCTTCGCCACGGTGCCCGGTTCTGCGACGCCTGCGGAGCGCCTGCGCCACAAGTCGGAGAACAGCCGGAGTTCAAGCAGGTGACCGTGCTGTTCGCCGATGTGGTGAATTCCCTGACGATCGCCTCGACGCTGGGCGCGGAGCGGTTGCGCGAGATCATGGCCGACGTCTTCGGCTGCGCGGCGGCGATTACCCGGCGCTACGGCGGCACCGTCGACAAGTTCACCGGTGACGGCATCATGGCGCTGTTCGGCGCTCCCGTCGCGCTGGAGGATCACGCGCTTCGGGCCTGCTTGGCGGCCTTGGACATTCAAGAGCAGATCGGGCAGCTGGCCGGCGAAGTACAGCGTCGCGACGGCGTCACGCTACAGCTGCGTGTCGGGCTGAACTCGGGACAAGTGATTGCCGGCGAAATCAGCTCTGACGCAAGGGCATACACCGCGGTCGGCGAACAGGTCGGGTTAGCACAGCGAATGGAATCGGTTGCCCCGCCCGGCGGGGTGATGCTCAGTGAATCCACCGCGCGGCTGGTCGAACACGCCACCGTGCTGGCCGCGCCGGAGTGGGTGAACGTCAAGGGCGCCGAGGCGCCGTTACTCGCGCGCCGGCTGCTGGGGGCCGCCGCTGAGCGCGCGGGAATCGGCCGGCGCGAGCCGACGCTGGTCGGACGCACCTGGGAGATGAACACCGTCGCCGGCGTTCTCGACCAGGTGATCAATGGTGCCGGGTGTGTGGTCGGGGTGGTCGGGCCACCCGGTATCGGCAAGAGCCGGATCATGCGCGAGGCCGAGACGCTGGCTACCGGCCGCGGGGTCGAGGTGTTTTCCGTCGCCTGCGAATCCCATACCCGCGAGGTGCCGTTTCTTGTCGTGGCGCGCCTGTTGCGCAGGGTTTTCGGGGTCAGCGGCCTCGACGAGGAGGCGGGTCGGGCGCGGGTGCGGGACCGCATACCCGATGCCAACCCCGAGGACCTGATGCTGCTCGACGATTTGCTCGGAATCGGTGACCCCGACGCGGCGCCGCCCGCGATCACCGCTGATGCCCGACGGCGGCGGCTGGCAGCTCTGTTGAACGCCGCCGCCCTGACCCGCACCACACCGGCGCAATATGTGATCGAGGACGTGCACTGGATCGACGAGGTCAGCGAGGCCATGCTCGCCGAGGTCGTCACGGTTGTGCCGCAAATCCCGTCGCTGATGCTGATTACCTACCGCCCCGAATACCGGGGCGCGTTGTCGCGGACACCGGGTGCGCAGACGATCTCCCTTGCACCGCTCAACGCGGCGCAGAGCACGGCATTGACCACCGAGCTGCTGGGTACTGACCCGTCGGTGCGTGCCCTGGCCGCGCGGGTCGCCGAGCGGGCCGCCGGAAATCCGTTCTTTGCCGAGGAGATGGTGCGTGACCTGGCTCAGCGCGGCGTGCTCGACGGCGATCCCCGTGCCTACGTCTGCTGTGACGCCGCCGCGGACATCAGCGTGCCGGCAACACTGCAAGCCACCATCGCCGCACGCATCGACCGCCTGGGTAGGCCGGCCAAGCACTTCCTGTATGCCGCGGCGGTCGTCGGGGCGCGGTTCAGGGTTGAGCTGGTGGCCCCCTTGCTCGATGACATCGATGCAACCAATGCGATCGCCGAGCTGCTGCAGGTGGAGCTGATCGACCAGGTCATGTTCACGCCGCGCGCGGTCTACGCGTTTCGGCACCCGTTGATCCGGACGGTCGCCTACGAGTCACAGCTGAAGGCCGGGCGCGCCGAGTTGCATCGGCGCTTGGCCGTCGCGATCGAACAGCAGGATCCCGGGGCGGCCGACGAGAACGCCGCGCTGATCGCCGAAAACCTTGAGGCTGCTGGGGATTTGCGTGCGGCGTTCGACTGGCACATGCGCGCCGGCGCCTGGTCGTCGTTTCGCGACATTCGGGCGGCGCGCACCAACTGGCAGCGGGCTCGGCAGGTCGCCGACCGGCTACCTGCCGAGACGCCGTACCGGACGTCGTTGCAGATCGCGCCGCGCAATCTGCTCTGCGGCACCCTGTGGCGAACTGGTGGCAGCATCGCCGACACCGGTTTCGACGAACTGCGAAAGCTGTGCGCGGCGGCCGACGACAAAGTGTCGCTGGCGATCGGCATGACCGGCTTCATCATGACGCTGACTTTTCACAACCGCTTCCGCGAGGCGGCGCAGCTGGCTTCGGAGCAAAGCGAGCTGCTCGAATCAATCGGAGATCCGACGCTGACCGTGGCGCTGCTGTTTGCGGCGATCTACGCCAAATGTCAGGCGGGCGAGATGACCGAGGCGCTGCGATTGTCGAATCGGCTCATCGACTTGGCCGACGGCAATCCCACCAAGGGCAACCTGATCTTCGGTTCACCGCTGAGCACGGCGATAGCAATGCGCGGGCACGTCAAGATGTGCCTTGGAATGCCAGGATGGCTAGACGATGCGGCCGCGTCGATCGCGATGGCCGCTCCACTCGATCCGACGAGCTACGTTTTCGCCCTATTGTGGAAGTACGTTGCGTCCATTCCCTTCGGGGCGCTGCCCGCCGATCCGATCGCCATGCGCGAGACCGCTGAGGCGCTGCGCATCGCCGAGGGATCCAGCGACGACTTCGTTCTCTTCATGGGTCTCCTCAGCCGTGGCCTGGTTCTGGTCACTCGTGACCGAACGCAGCGCGAGGAAGGCCTCGACCTGTTCACCAAGACGCGTGATGCCGCACTGGCAGAACGGTTCTCGCTGAGTGCGCAAATCATTGTCGACCCCGAATTCGCATTAGAGAAGGCCCGCACCGGCGATCTCGATGGTGCGATCGAACTGGTGCGGGGAGTCGTGGACGGGGCGTACGACAGCGGCGACATGATCTGGCGCGGACGGGCCACCGAAGTTCTGGTGCAACTACTGGTCCAACGCGGATCGGTTGGCGACCTAAACGAAGCGCGCGTCGCGATCGACCAACTGGCTACCGTGCCAACAGATCCCGGCTTCGTGCTGCACGAACTCCCGCTCTTGCGCTCGCGGGCGCTGCTCGCGCACGCGCACGGCGACGAGAACGGATATCGAAACTTCTTGGAAGAACACCGTGCCAGGGCGGCAGCGGTTGGCTTCGATGCGCTGATAACCAATGGTGACGCTAATTTGACTGCAGCGGAACATGATTCGGTGAGCAAATAATGGCAGCGGTGGGCGAGCGTGCCGTTGTTCTCGGGGCGAGCATGGGTGGGCTGCTCGCCGCGAGGGTGCTGGCGGATTTTTTTGACACCGTCACTGTTGTCGAACGGGATGTGCTGGCGGACGGCCCTGTTGTCCGACGAGGCGTACCACAGGGTCGGCACGTTCATGTTCTGCTGGCACGCGGAGCCCAGATCTTGAATGAGCTCTTTCCCGGGCTTCTCGATGACCTGGTAGCCGACGGAGCGCCCGTGTGGAACGACGGAGAGCTGTCCAAGCTGCACTTGTCTTTCGGCGGCCACGACATACTCCGCTCGGGCAGGGTAGCGAAGGAGCCCACGGCGCTGGCGATCCACATGCCGAGCAGACCGTTTCTGGAATGCCATGTCCGGCGGCGCCTCCAGGCAACGCGCAACGTGACGATTCTCGGCGGCCACGAGGTAGCCGAGGTGACAACGACACCGGATTGTCGGCGTGTCACCGGAGCTCGGGTAATCGATCAAAACGGTGCCGAACGAGAGTTGGCTGCCGATGTCGTCATGGACGCGATGGGACGCGGCGCGCACACGCCGGCTTTGCTGGAGCGACTCGGATGTGGCCGCCCGGTCGAGGACCACATCGTCATGCACACGAGCTACGTCAGCCAACTGCTGCGAATCCCGCACGGCACGCTTGCCGAGATGCTCGTCGACATCGGCCCCGCGCCGAACCGGCCGGCCGGAATGTTCCTGAGTGGCTATGAGCACGACACCTGGATGTTCACGGTTTTCGGGATGGCCGGACACCAGCCGCCTGGCGACTTGGCCGGCATGCTGTCATTCGCCCAGGAGTACTGCCCCGACCACCTGATCGCGGCGCTGCGGGCCGCCGAACCGGTCAGCGAGGTGGCACATCACCACATGCCGTCCAGCCAGTGGCGACGCTACGACAAGATGCCCGAACTACCCGATGGTCTGCTGGTATGCGGCGACGCCGTGTGCAGTGTCAACCCCATCTACGGGCAAGGAATGACGCTGGCCGCGCTTCAGGCTGCCGCGCTGCGGACATGTCTGCGTGACGGTGCCGTCGATCTGCCCCGACGATACTTCCGAGCCTCGGCGAAACCGATTGGCGTGGCCTGGCAGATGGTCGCGAGTTCCGATCTGGCTTTCCCGGAGGTGGCGGGGCGGCGGTCGAGATGGATGCGTATCGCCACCCGGCTGGTCGACTTGGCGATGGCAGCCTGTGAGTCCGATCTCGTTGTTGCCGTGCGCTTCTTCCGAGTCAACAGCCTGATCGACTCCCCGATTCGCCTGCTGCACCCCGCGTTTCTCTACCGGGTGGCCGCAGTGAACCTGCGCCGCCGGCGCGACGCCAGGCATCTCCGCCGCATCACAGCCGCACCGTTAGGGTGATCCGCGTGGCCGAGACCGCGCCGTTGCACGTCCAACTGATCGCCAAGACCGAGTTCTTCGCGCCGCCCGACGTTTCGTGGAGCACCGACGCCGACGGCGGCGAAGCGCTGGTCGAGTTTGCCGGCCGGGCCTGCTATCAGAGCTGGTCCAAGCCCAATCCCAAGACCGCGACAAACGCCGGCTATCTGCGGCACATCATCGACGTCGGGCACTTCTCGGTGCTCGAGCACGCAAGTGTCTCGTTCTACATCACCGGCATCTCACGGTCGTGCACCCACGAGCTGATCCGGCACCGCCACTTCTCCTACTCGCAGCTATCACAGCGTTATGTGCCGGAAAAAGAGTCGCAGGTCGTGGTGCCGCCGGGCATGGAAGACGATGCCGGATTGCAGCAGATCCTCGCCGAGGCCGCCGACGCCAGCCGCGCCACCTACACCGAGCTGCTGAACAGGCTGGAAGCCAAATTCGCCGATCAACCTAATGCGGTTTTGCGCCGCAAACAGGCCCGTCAAGCCGCCCGCGCGGTGCTGCCTAACGCCACCGAGACCCGCATCGTCGTCACCGGTAACTACCGCGCTTGGCGGCACTTCATCGCCGTGCGGGCCAGCGAGCACGCCGACGTGGAAATCCGGCGGCTGGCGATCGCGTGTCTGCGTCAGCTCGTCGACGTCGCGCCCGCGGTGTTCAGCGATTTCGAGATCGCCACCCTGGCCGACGGCACCGAGGTGGCGACAAGTCCGCTCGCCACCGAGGCCTGAGCCCGGCATCGCTAACTAAAAGGGCTGGCGTCGCGCGGTAACCTGGGACCGTGAGCACCAGCGGATTCGACGCCTATACACGCCTGGGCACGCTGTTGACCGCCATGGTGACGCCGTTCGGACCCGACGGCTCCCTGGATCTTCCCGCCACCGCCCGCTTGGCGAATCATCTCGTCGACGCCGGCTGCGACGGGTTGGTGATATCCGGCACCACGGGCGAGTCGCCGACCACGACCGATGCCGAGAAGCTCGCCCTGCTGCGGGCCGTGCTGGAAGCGGTGGGAGACCGGGCCCGGGTCATCGCCGGCGCGGGCACTTATGACACCGCGCACAGCGTCCAGCTGGCCAAGGCGTGCGCGGCTGAGGGAGCACACGGACTGCTGGTCGTGACGCCGTACTACTCCAGGCCGCCGCAGGCCGGGCTGATCGCCCACTTCACCGCGGTCGCCGACGCAACCCCGCTGCCTGTGCTGCTCTACGACATCCCGCCCCGCTCGGTGGTGCCGATCGAGTTCGAGACGCTGCGCACCCTGGCGGCGCACCCGAACATCGTCGGGGTAAAAGACGCGAAGGGCGATCTACACGCAGGCGCCCAGTTGATAGCCGAAACCGGCCTGGTCTACTACTCCGGCGACGACGCGCTGAATCTGCCCTGGCTGGCGATGGGCGCCACCGGATTCATCAGCGTGACCGCCCACCTTGCGGCCGGTCAGCTCCGGGACCTGCTGTCCGCCTTCGCCTCCGGTGATGTCACCACTGCCCGCAAGATCAACCTCGCGATCAGCCCGCTGTGCAATGCGATGAGCCGGATTGGCGGAGTGACGATGTCCAAGGCGGGGTTGCGGCTGCAGGGCATCGAGGTGGGCGACCCGCGGCTGCCCCAGGTGCCCGCGACCCCTGAGCAGATCGACGCACTGGTCACCGACATGCGCGCTGCCTCGGTGCTGCGGTGAGCCTCACGGTGGCGCGCACGTGGATCTAGACCTCAAGCCACCGGGTCCGCTCGCCACTGGCGGTCTGCGGATCACCGCGTTGGGCGGGATCAGCGAAATCGGCCGCAACATGACGGTTTTCGAGCACCTGGGCCGGTTGCTGATCATTGACTGCGGGGTGATGTTTCCCACCCACGACGAGCCCGGCGTCGACCTGATCTTGCCCGATCTGCGTCATATAGAGGACCGGCTCGACGACGTCGAAGCGTTGGTGCTCACCCACGCGCACGAGGACCACATCGGGGCGATCCCGTTCCTGCTCAAGCT
>Ga0335073_10014349_pt1 | contig 11098 bp, 7 predicted proteins | sample Lox_Sample_22_FD_207093 | JGI IMG/M metagenome (GOLD analysis project Ga0335073, IMG submission 207093) | Soil microbial communities from Loxahatchee National Wildlife Refuge, Florida, United States - Lox_Sample_2.2 | ecosystem: Environmental > Terrestrial > Soil > Wetlands | place: USA: Florida... | reverse complement strand
CGCGCCAGATGCGCAAGCTCGCCGAGATCGCGCGGACTTATGACCGCGGCTACGGCCATTTCACCACCCGCCAGAATCTTCAATTCCACTGGCCGGCGCTGAAGGACGTGCCGGACATGCTGGCCGAGCTGGCGAGCGTGGAAATGCACGCGATCCAGACCTCGGGCAACTGCATTCGCAACGTCACCGCCGACCATTTCGCCGGCGTCGCGCGTGACGAAATCGCCGACCCGCGGCCTTACGCTGAAATCCTGCGCCAATGGTCCTCGCTCCATCCCGAATTTTCGTTCCTGCCGCGCAAGTTCAAGGTCGCCGTCAACGGCGCGGCGCACGACCGGGCGGTGATCCAGGCGCACGACATCGGCCTGCAGGTTGTGCGCAACGAGGCGGGCGAACTCGGCTTTGCCGTCTATGTCGGCGGCGGGCTCGGGCGTACGCCCATGATCGGGCGGAAGGTGCGCGATTTTCTGCCCGAGCGCGACCTCCTGGGCTACGTCGAGGCGATTCTGCGCGTCTACAACATGGAAGGCCGGCGCGACAACAAGTTCAAGGCGCGCATCAAGATCCTCGTGCATGAGAAAGGCCTCGAGGCGCTGCGCGAGGAGATCGAGGCCGATTTCGCCGCCCGCGACGCGGCGGCGCTCAATCTTCCGGCGAGAGAGCTTGCGCGGTTTCGCGCGTTCTTCGCCCCGCCCGAGCTTGAACCGAAGAAGCCGGTCAGCGAACGGGTGGAGCGACGCAAGGGCAAGGATGCACGCTTCGCCAGTTTCTTCGCCTCCAACGTCGTGCCGCACAAGTCGCCGGGCTATGTCGTGGTCACGGTCTCGCTGAAGGCGATCGGAGCGACGCCGGGCGATGCGACCGCCGACCAGATGGACGCGGTCGCCGACCTGGCCGAGGATTATTCGCACGACGAGGTCCGCGTCTCGCACGAGCAGAACCTGATTCTACCCCATGTCGCGCTTGACGACCTGCCGGCGGTCTACGACCGGCTGGCGTCGGTCGGCTTGTCGACGCCGAACGCCGGCGGAATCAGCGACATCATCGCCTGCCCCGGCCTCGATTATTGTTCGCTCGCGACCGCGCGCTCGATTCCCGTCGCGCAGCGCATCGCCCAGCGCTTCGGCGACGGCCAGCGCGCGAAAGAGATCGGCCCGTTGAAGATCAAGATTTCCGGCTGCATCAACGCCTGCGGGCACCACCACGTGGGGCACATCGGCATTCTGGGCCTCGAGCGGGCGGGTGAGGAAACCTATCAGATCACCCTCGGCGGCTCCGCCGACGAACAGGCCGCGGTCGGCCAGATCGTCGGCCCCGGGTTCAGCTCGGAGAATGTGGTCGAGGCGATCGAAACCATTGTCGACACCTATACGGGGCTGAGGCGCGACGAGTCCGAGACCTTCCTGGACGCGTTCCGCCGCGTCGGCCTCGCGCCGTTCAAGGAGGCGCTCTATGACCGAAGCGCCGGATCGGACATCTGATGAGCGCCCATGACGTCAAGCTGTTCGGCGACCAGATCGCAGCCTCCAGGCTCGAGACGCGCTTCGCGCGCGTCAAGGCCTCCTCGCTCCTGCGGCTCGCGATCGAGGATCTCTATCCCGGCCGCATCGCGCTGGTTTCGAGCTTCGGCGCCGACGCCGCCGCGCTTCTGCACATGGTGGCTGAGATCGACGCCACGACGCCGGTCATCTTTGTCGACACCGGCCAGCACTTCCCCGAGACGCTCGCCTATCGCGACGACTTGGTCGCGCGTCTTAAGCTCACCAATGTCATCGTCGCCGCGCCGAACGCGGAGACGATCGCTGAGGAAGACCCCGAGAAGTTCCTGTTCGCAAGCGACCCTGACCGCTGCTGTGACATCCGCAAGGTGCGCCCGCTCGCCGAGGCGATCGACGGCTTCGACGCCTGGATCACCGGCCGCAAGGGGTTCCAGAGCGCGACCCGCGCCACGCTGCCGCTGTTTGAGGCCGAGGGCGAGCGGATCAAGGTCAACCCGCTGGTCGGCTGGAGCGCAAGCGACGTGCTCAAATATATCGCCGACGCCGGCTTGCCCCGCCATCCCTTGGTCGCCAAGGGCTTTCCCTCCATCGGCTGCCTGCCGTGCACGAGCCCGGTCAAGCCCGGCGAGGACGAGCGGGCCGGCCGCTGGCGCGGACATGGCAAGATCGAGTGCGGCATTCACCTAGGCCCGCTCGACGCCGGATCGGGCATATGATGCCCTTGTGGCGGCGCGAAGGTTTCACGCAAGACAAGTGGGCGTTTCTCGGCGACGATGCTTCGGTCCCTGAGGACGGCGCGATCGTCGTGTCGCTCAAGCGCTGGCTTGACCAGCGCGAGGCGCTGACGGCGCGCGACGATCCGGTCGGGGTCGCGGTCGAGGCCGGCGCCGACGCGCAGGCGCATCTGCCCGATCTCGCGAACCGGCCGCTCATCGCGCTCGCCTTCGACAAATTCGCGGACGGCCGGTCGTTCTCCTATGCGCGGCTGCTGCGCGACCGGTATCGGTTTGGCGGCGAACTCAGGGCGGTCGGCGACGTGCTGATCGACGAGATTCCGCTCATGCTTCGCTGCGGCTTCGATTCGTTCGACGTGACCAACGCGCCAACCTTGCGCGCGCTCGAAAGCGGCCACTTGCCCGGCTCGCCGCTGCACTACCAGCCGGCGAGCGCGCACGATGAGACGGGCGAGGGCACGCGGCCGTGGCTCAGGGTGACGAGGCTGGTGAGGGATTAGGCTCGGGCGCGGGAATCGATCAGGCGAGCTCCGCTATCACTCCGCGGCCTTCTCGGGAACCCAGGCCGGCCCGGGCATTCTCGTCGGCGCCGGTCGCTCGGCCTTTCGAGAGGGGCCTGAGAGCCAGTGCGACAGGCGGTCGAGATAGAGATAGATGACCGGGGTCGTGAACAGGGTCAGCGCCTGGCTGACGATGAGGCCGCCGACCATCGTATAGCCGAGCGGCTGGCGCATTTCAGAGCCAGTGCCGTGGCTCAGCATCAGCGGCACGCCGCCGAGCAGCGCCGCCATTGTCGTCATCATGATCGGACGGAAGCGCAAAAGCGCCGCCTTGCGGATCGCCTCGGTCGGCGTCAGGCCTTCCTCGCGCTCAGCGGTGATGGCGAAGTCGACCATCATGATGCCGTTCTTCTTCACAATCCCGATGAGCAGGATCGTGCCGATGAGCGCGACCAGGCTGAATTCGTAGCCGAACAGCATGAGGGTCGCGAGCGCGCCAAGGCCTGCCGACGGCAGCGTCGACAAAATGGTCAGCGGGTGAATGAAGCTCTCGTAGAGCACGCCCAGGATCAGGTAGACGCAGACCAGCGCGGCGAGAATCAAGAGCGGCACTGTCGTCAGGGAGTCTTGGAACGCCTGCGCATTGCCCTGGAAGGTCGCCGTCAGGCCCACCGGGAGTTGCAATTGCTGCATGGCGCGCTGGATCGCCTCGGTCGCCGGGCCCAGCGCCACCCCTTCCGCGAGGTTGAAGCTGATGGTGATGGCGGGGAATTGACCCTGATGGCTGATCGAGAGCGGCGCGACCGGCGCGGTCGTCCATTTGGCGAACGCGCTCATGGGCACCATCTGATTGGTCGTCGGCGAGCGGATATAGAGCTTATCGAGCGTCGCAGGATCGCCCAGGAGCTGCGGCAAAACCTCCAGGATCACGTAATAGGTGTTCACCTGGGTGAAATATTGCGTCACCTGCCGCTGGCCGAAGGCGTCGTAGAGGGAGTCGTCGATGAGCTGCGGCTGGATGCCGTAGCGCGAGGCCATGTCGCGGTCGATCTTGAGCGTCAGCGTGGTGCCGGAACTCTGCTGGTCGGTCGCGACGTCGCGCAATTGCGGCAGCGATTGAAGCTTCTCGAGGATCTTGGCCGCCCAGGCGTTGAGTTCTGGAAAGTCCGCGTCCTGAAGCGTGTATTGGAACTGCGTTTTGGTGAAGTGTCCGCCAACCGTAACGTCCTGCGCCGCCTGCAAATAGACGCGCATACCCGGCACCTTGGCGAGCTTCGGACGCAGCCGGGCGATCACCTGGAAGGCGTCGACGTCGCGATCATCGCGCGGCTTCAGCGTGATGAACATGCGCCCGTTGTTCTGCGCCGAATTGCCGACGCCGGACCCGAGTCCCATCGCCATCGTGGCGACGGCGGGATCGGCCATCACGATCCGCCCCACTTCCTGTTGCAGGCGATACATGACCGGAAAGGAAACGTCCTGTCCGGCCTCGGTCGTTCCGAACAGAACGCCGGTGTCCTGCTGCGGGAAGAAACCTTTGGGTATCACAACGAACAGATAGCCGGTGGCGATCACCGTGCCGATGAAGGTGATGAGCGTGGGGAAGCGGTGGCGCAGCACAAAATCGACGCCGCGCTCGTAGCCGCTGGCGAGCGCAATGAAGCCCTTCTCGCTGAGGTTGTAGAGCCGCCCGTGCCGCTCCTCGTCGTGGCTCTTGAGGAAGCGCGACGCCATCATGGGTGTCAGCGTCAGCGAGACGAAGGCAGAGACGAAAATCGTCATCGCAATCGTGATCGAGAATTCGCGGAACAGGCGGCCGATGATGCCGCTCATCATCAGGAGCGGAATCAGCACGGCGATGAGCGAGACGGAGATCGAGATGATGGTGAACCCGATCTCCGAGGAGCCCTTGAGCGCCGCCTGAAGCGGCCTTTCGCCCTCCTCGATGTGGCGCGTGATGTTCTCCAGCATCACGATTGCGTCGTCGACGACGAAACCGACCGCGATGGTGAACGCCATCAGCGACAGATTGTCGAGGCTGTAGCCCGCGATCCACATGAGGGCGCACGCGCCGAGCAGCGCGAGCGGCACCGTGACGCTCGGGATGATCGTCGCCCAGATGCTGCGCAGGAAAAGGAAGATCACCATCACCACGAGCGCGATGGTGAGCATGAGGGTCAGCTCAACGTCGTGGACGGAGGCGCGAATGGTGGTCGTCCGGTCGGAGAGGATGCTGACGTGTATCGTCGGCGGGATCGAAGCCTGCAGTGTCTTCAGGGTGCTTTTGATAGCCTCAACAGTGGTGATGACGTTCGCGCCGGGAATCTTGTACACCACGAGAAAGACGCCCGGCTTGCCGTTGCTCCAGGCGGCCTGCGTCGAATCCTGCGGTCCCGCCACCGCCCGGCCAATGTCGCGCACCCGCACCGGCGCGCCGTTTCGGTAGGCGATGATGACATCGTTCCAGTCCTTGGCCTGGGTCAGCTGGTCATTGTCCTGGATGGTGAAGGTCTGCGTCGGACCGATCAGCGCCCCCTTGGGGCTGTCCACCGTCGCAATGCCGATCTGTGCGCGCACGTCCTCAAGTTGGAGTCCCTTTTCGACCAGCTTCGCTGGATCGATCTGGATGCGTATGGCCGGCGTCTGCTGGCCGCCGACGCGCACGAGGGAGACGCCAGACATCTGGCTCAAGTGCTGCGCGAGGATGTTTTCGGCCGCATCGTCGACGTCGATAACCGGCGCCACGTCCGACCGGACGGATAGGATGAGGATGGGTGTGTCGGACGGGTTGACCTTGCGGTAGGTCGGCGGGCTGGGCAGATCCTTCGGCAGCTGCCCGGCGGCGGCGTTAATCGCCGCCTGAACGTCGTTGGCGGCTGCGTCGATGTTGCGGTTGAGATCGAACTGGACGGTGATCGCCGTCACGCCGAGCGAGCTCGTCGACGTCATCTGCGAGACGCCTGGAATTTGCGCGATCTGTCGTTCGAGCGGCTGCGCGACCGAGGTCGCCATGGTGTCCGGGGAAGCGCCCGGCAGCGACGCCGAGATGGTGATGGTCGGAAAGTCGACCTGCGGCAGGGGCGCGACGGGAAGCGAAGGAAAAGCGACCAGGCCGACCAGAAACACCGCGACCATGATCAGCGTGGTCGCGATGGGGCGATGGATGAAGGGGGCGGAGAGGCCCTTGTACATAGGCTTAAGTTCCGCTTCCCGTATCGATCGAAACGATCGATCCGGGCTGGAGCAGGAACTGGCCGGCGGTGACGACGCGGTCGCCCTCGTTCAGACCCTCCGAGATGACGGCCGTGCTCACGTCCTGGCGCGCGAGCTTCACCTCACGCACCTCGGCGCGGTTGTGATCATCGATGATGAAGACATAAAGGCCATTTTCGCCATGTTGCACCGCGTTGGCGGGAACGATCAAGGCGCCTTTGTCCACTCCGAGTCGCAACCCGGTGGTGACCGCAAGGCCCGGCCAAAGCGCGTTGTCCTTATTGTCGAACTCGGCCTTGAGCCGGATCGTCCCTGTGGGGAGATCGACCTGATTGTCGCTGATTGACAACCGCCCGGTCGCGAGCTTGTGACCGTCAGCATCCATGACAGTGACTTCGGGCGAGCCGGAGGCGAGCTTCTCGTTGATGCGCGTCACATATTCCTGCGGCTCGGCGAAGATGACGGAGATCGGCTGCAATTGCGCGATCGAGACAATGCCGGTCTGTTGCCCGGCGTTGACAAGATTGCCCTCGTCGATGAGCCGGAACCCGGCACGCCCGGAGATCGGGGCGCGGATGGTCGTATAGTCGAGCTGCGTCCTGGCGGCCTCGATCGCCGCGACGTCGGCGGCGATCGTGGCGGTGAGCTGCAGCACCAGCGCATTCTGCGTATCGAGCTGCTGTTTGGTGGCGAAATCCTGCTTGGCGAGCGTCGAGTAGCGAGCAAGATCGAGCTTCGCGTTGGCGAGGGTGGCGTCGTCTTGCGCCTTCTTGGCCACGGCCTGGTCGAGCGCGGCCTGGAAAGGTCTGGGATCGATCTGGGCCAGAAGATCGCCCTTCTTGACCATCTGGCCTTCGTTAAAGGCGATCTTCATGATCTGACCGTCGACTCGGGCCCGGACCAGAACGGTGTTATAGGCCTGGACCTGTCCGATGCTCTGCAGGACGATGGGAAAGTCTGCGCGCTTGACCGGCGTCACGGTGACGACGATCGGCGCCCGGCCGGCCGTTTGACTCGATTGCGCCTGAGAGGACGCGGTCGCGGCGCGGGCGGGCGGTGTCCAGATCCTGTCGTGCAGCTCGTGGGCGAGCCTGCCGGAGGGAGGGAGCCAACGGTCCGCGGTCGCGGGCGCGTAAACGCCATAGGCGGCGGCTGCGCCGCACGCCAGTACGGCAATCCACGCGAACCGGGCAAACCTCATCGTCAAAAGCCTTTCTGCAACTAAGCGAAGCGCCCAGCCACACCCCTTCACGCGGAGCGCGCACGGCGGCGCGCGCTCGCGCGGGACTCCCGGCGCGCAGCGCTTCAAGGCGCTGGTTCTCGCGGGACAGCGCGCCATAACATTGTTTTGCTCGGCGCGGGACGTCATCAACCAAATTTGACCGGCGCGTTGGTAACCGGCGAAGAATCAGATCTAAAACGAGACGTTCTGCGGAATGAAGGCTTTGATCGCCGCTGCCGGGACGAAATACTTTGCGATGTCTGTCGTGCGGGCGGGCGCGCCTATTTTTAATGGCCGGCGGATGATCGAAATCTTGCGGCTCATGATCCCGAGCAGGCACAGATCGGCGGCGTCGAACACCCCGGAGCCGGAATTGCCGGTGGTGGCGACATCCGCGATCGCGGTGTCGAACCGCCCGCGCAGATCAGCCGGAATCGCCTGGCGTGGCAAAATCCTTGAGGGGGCCGTTCCTTCGGGAACGGCGACGACGACCCTTTCGCCAGTGTAGGGCGCACGCTCGCACAGCGGCATGCGGCGCATCCTGAGATCGACCGGCAGCTTCGTCGCGTCAACCGACAATAGCGTCAGATCCACGCTCTCGAGGCTTCCTTGTTTGACGAGCTGAGCCGGCAGGTCCTGCCCGGCGATCACGACGTGGGGCTTCGTTTGCGCGACGTTTCCGGCCACGTGCGCCGCCGTCAGGACGAGGCCGGCGCCGAGATAAACGCCGTAGCCCGGCCATGGCTGGCGCGGCGTACGGTTGATATGGACCGCGAACGCCTTGAGGCCCGCTTGATCCGATTGCGCCCGAACCGCAGTCGGCGTGAACGCAATCGCCAGGCCGGCGCAACCAAGACCCAAGACTTTCGCCGCGACGCTCATGGTTCTCCTTTTCGGCCGGCCCGCGTTCCCAACCGATTGCAGGCGGCGCGGGAGAAGCAAAGCCGATCCTCCAAGACAACTGTCAAGAAAACACTAGAAACTGACCGAATGGAGGAGCGAGCGGATCGGTTCGGACATGATTTCCCAGGCGCGTCCTAAAACCGAGGTGGGGCCCAAAAGGGAGGAGAAGAGGCGAAACAGACAGAGAATCTCGATCAACGCCGCAAAAATGACGTTAAGGAACGTGAAATCTCGGGGCGCACGCAGTCCCACTTCCTCGCGCATCACATGGTCGTAAGGAATCTTTTGTACATAGGAGGACGTTCGACCGAAAATTGAGAATACCGTCAGGCCAAAATACTGTAGTCTACCGGAAATAATGAATATAAATGAATACAATAACCCGATTGTCGCCATGATAATTTCGGTGTTTCTATCGTGAATATTGTCGAAAACGAACCACGCCCCGGCCAGTATAATGAGCCCGGCGACGATTCGAAACATACCCACCAGCACGCTAAACATAGGAACCCTAGTCTCTGTTAATATTGTTCTTGATCAAACCGCCTGCGGCGACAGGACAACCCCCATAGCTCGACAACCTTTGCTTGTCCATACGACATCGTTGGCGTTCGCAGCCGGACCAACAGAATTTACCTTGGTTCAAGCGCTTCTGGCGATTCAGGAATCGGCCTAGGCAGGACCGGCGCGGGCGGCCGTCCCTCATTCGGCGGCTTGTCTTGGAACGAGATTGGCTTACACTGCGCCGCGTCAATTGGGCGGTCGCCGAGCGCGGCGTGCGGGTCTGCGCTACGGCGTGACTTGACCACATCGGAACGATGGGATTTACCGTTGTCGCCGAATTTATCAATCCAGGACCTGGAACGTGCGAAGAGTGAGGCGGCCCACGTTCCTCAACCAAGTGTGAGCCCGCAAAATGACGACTGAGGGTCAAATCGCGCCTGAATCGGCGACCGGACTCGCCGCGACGAGCAGCGGGCCGTTCATTGCGCCCGCGAGCCGCTGGCGCTTGCCGATCTCGTATGGATCGATCGCGTCGACCGCGTTTTGCGTCGACCTGGCGCTGATCCTTGGGAGCGCAACGATCGCCCAGGTGATCTATCACAGGATCCCCGAAGCGTTCGAGGGCGAATATTCTCACACGATCGCGGCCGCGATCTTCGTCGCCATTCTGTTCGTCGCCGTGATGCGGCTGCAGAAGCTTTACAGCCCCACGCGGCTGATGGAGTGGGAAGACCAGGCCCGCAGCGTGCTCGCCGCCTGGTGCGGGGCTTTCCTGATCCTCGCCTCGGGCGTGTTCAGCTGGGGGGTGAGCCACGATTTGTCGCGCGGCGACGTTCTCCTGTTCTGGGCGATCGGCGTCGTGGCGCTTCTCGGGCACCGGGCGGTATGGAAATTCGCTTTGCCCCGCGCCTTGGAAAGCGGCGCGCTGCGCGGGCGCACGATCGTCAGCCTGACGTGCGAGGAGTCCGTTCCTCCCCAATTCACCGACAATCTCACCCGCCACGGCTATCAGGCGGCGGCTCATTTCCATATGCCTGACGGCGGACCGAGGGCGGAAGAGGTCATCGAGAGCGTCATTTCGCTTTGTCGCGCGAACGATATCCAAGAGGTCATGCTGTTCGTCGATCCCGAGCGCCTGTCGAACGTCCGATGGGTCGCGCGACGGCTCAGAGTGTTGCCGCTGCCGGTCACGCTGGTCCCGTTCGGAACGCTCGCGCAATTGTTCCAGCGCGCCCGCTACGACATCGGCGATACGGTTGCGATCGAGCTTCAACGCGCGGCGCTGTCGCCTGGCGAGCAGGCGGTCAAGCGCGGGATCGACATCGTTCTCTCGGGGATCGGCCTGATCATCCTGTCGCCGATCCTGCTCGCCGCCGCGATCGCGATCCGGCTGGACTCGCAGGGTCCCGCGCTGTTCCGGCAGACGCGGCACGGTTTCAACGGCCGCCCATTCCGGATTTACAAGTTTCGCACCATGACCGTCATGGAGAACGGCGACGTCGTCGAGCAGGCGAAGAGGGGCGACAAGCGGGTGACCCGCGTCGGCCGGTGGCTTCGCCGGTACAGCATCGACGAACTGCCCCAATTGCTCAACGTATTTCTTGGCGACATGTCGCTGGTCGGGCCGCGGCCCCACGCGTCGGCGCACGACCGCCATTTCACTGCCGTTATCGAGAAATATGCGTTCCGTCACCACGTCAAGTCCGGAATAACGGGTTGGGCGCAGGTTCACGGCGCGCGCGGCGAGACCGATACGATCGAGAAGATGCAACGACGGGTCGAACTCGACATATGGTACATCAACAACTGGAGCATTTGGCTCGATTTCTCCGTTATGATAAGGACTATCCTGGTCGTCTTCACCGGCGACAATGCGCATTGAGGACGCGGGCGCTGAGTGGTCGCGGCCGGCAAGCCGCGGGCGGCTTCGGGATCTCGGAGGGTCGCAAGGGAAGGCCGGCATGTCGATCGAGTCGGTGAAATCAGAGTCCGTTCGGCCCGCCTCGCTCGCGGCTAGCGCGGAACGCCGTGGCGTCAATGTTGTCTTTGTCGCGGCGCTTGCGGCGTCGTTCTTTGTCGCCTACCTGCCGACCTATCTGAGGCTCGCGGACGGCGCGTGGCGCACCGAGCAGGAGGGGCATGGCCCCCTCATCATGCTGGCCGCGGCGTGGCTCGCCTGGCAGCAGCGCGAGAAGCTCCGCACTGTCCAAATGCGGCCGGCGCTGGTCGCCGGCTGGATCATCTTGATCCTGTCCCTCCTGGTGATGGCGGTCACCCGGTCGCAAGACATTCCGATGATCGAGACAGCGACCCAAATCCCGGTGATCCTGGGATGCCTGTTGCTCGTCGGCGGCTGGCCGCTCGCGCGCGTTTTCGCCTTTCCTCTGGCCTTCCTCGTCTTTTCCATACCCCCGCCGGGCTGGCTGCTCGACGCGTTCACCGTGCCGCTGAAAGTATGGATTTCCGACGTCGTCACGAATTTCCTGTACAATTTCGGTTATCCGGTGGCGCAGAACGGCGCGA
>Ga0335073_10014348_pt1 | contig 11099 bp, 10 predicted proteins | sample Lox_Sample_22_FD_207093 | JGI IMG/M metagenome (GOLD analysis project Ga0335073, IMG submission 207093) | Soil microbial communities from Loxahatchee National Wildlife Refuge, Florida, United States - Lox_Sample_2.2 | ecosystem: Environmental > Terrestrial > Soil > Wetlands | place: USA... | reverse complement strand
ACGAGCCCTGTGGCCGAGGCGAACGCCAAGAGGCCGTCTTTGACCGAGCCGGCAACCTCGGCCAGCGCCACCGTTGCTTCGAGCGGCAGGTCAGCGACCCGGGCCGCCTCCTCCGCCTCCGCGACGGTCACAACAGCTACCTTCTTCTTCATCGGTGGTCCCCTTCCTGGGTTGGGTTGTCTTGGTGGACGCCCGATTCCTACCGTCCGGCAGGACTCAGGCGGGGGACCACCGCCTCACTTCAACAACTCAGGGGACACCGTCCCGATGGATCAACCCCGGACCTTGTCCGAGCGCCGCGACGCCGCGCTGGAGCGTCTCCGTGGGGGCGGCAATCTGTGGCTCGCCACGGCGAGCGACGGTCGGGGCCCGCATTTGATCCCGGTGTCGTTTTGGTGGGACGGCACGCGGCTGACGACTGCCACGTTCGAGAACAGCCGGACCCTGAGCAACGTCCAGGTCGAGCCGCGCGTCCGGGTCTCCGTCGGAAGTACGAGCGACGTGCTCATGATCGACGCCGTGGCCGCGGTTGTCGCCGCCGCGTACTTGGACGAGTCGGCGGTCGAAGGCTACGAGCAGGCCTCGGGAGTCCCGCGCTCGACGCCCGGTTTCGTGTACCTGCAGCTCACGCCCAAGCGGATCCAGGTGTGGAAAGGTCCTGCGGAGTTCTCTGGCCGCACGGTGATGCGAGCCGGGGTGTGGCTCGACGATCCGATCGACTGAGCAGCCGGCGGGGATGTTCCTGGCACGACTGAACAGTCCTTCTGCCGTCCACCTTCGGGATACAACCCGAAGGTCGCGGTGACATCGAGTTTCTGGGGACCCGCGACCTGCACGGCTCGTAATTGAGTAGGCAGCCTGCGTATGCACTGCCCTGTGCAGGCCCGCCTACCAGCATGTTTGTCGCCGCGGAGGTCCGAAGTGGTCGAACGGGGGCAACCCCCCGCCATCACCCTCTGAACAGGCAACCGCTCAGTTACGCGGCAAACGAAACCGCAGCTCAGCCGGCGTGTTCTCGAAATCACGCTTCAGTGGGTTGATCAAAGTGGGGCGAGCCCGTGATCAGGTTTGCATAGGCGAGTTTAAGTGCGCTCAGCATCCTACTTAACCGGGCTGGCGAAACGGCTGGTCAGGGAGACCGCAAGACGGCAGCAGGGTACCGGGTTGCCTAGGCAATCTGGGGACGACAGACGCAAGCGATGGTCCCCAGAAACGGGTCCGAGGCGCGGATTTTGAGTTTATGGAGGAAGGGTGGCGGGTTGGCAAGACGCCTGCGCGCTGGAGTTTCGCGGTCGAGGCTGGGGTCCTGGAAGCGTTGTATAGGCATGCCTCGTGGGGCCGATGCAGTCGTCTACTCGCGGCCCGAACGAGCGGAGCCCGCCAATTTCGCCCACGACCCCCCTGTTGTCGCCGGTCAGAGCAGCTCGTTTGACTGAGTGAACCGCGGGCTGGGGACTACGCGGATCTGTGGATGCCGCATCGAGCGCACTTTGCCAGGATCGCAGCATCGAGTGAGTTCGCTACGAGGTTACGCCTGACGTCCGGGAGGGTGTCGTGTCAGAGGAGGGTTCCGTGGCTTCGATTGGACGACAGATTTTTCCCGTGGGTTCGGTTGACCTCGCCGCCGTCAAGCAGGAGCCGCTCAGCCACGGGGAGTGGCGAGTGTCTCCGAACTTCTTCGCCATGTCGTTCGGGCTGGCCGGCCTGGCCGAGGTGTGGCGCGCTGCCGAGGCCCCGCTGGGGACGTCATCGCTGATCCCCGATGCCATCAACGTCCTGGCTGCAGTTGTGTGGATCTTGCTGGGCGTCGGCTACCTGAGGCAGGGGCGTCGGAGGTTGCTCGCCGATCTGCGAGATCCGGTGATGGCTCCCTTCGTGTCAGTTCTAGTTATCACCGGCATGCTTCTGGCATCCGCACTGAGCGCGTTCGCTTTCGGAGTCGGGCGGATCCTGGTCGCTCTTTTTCTTGCCGTGACGATCTTGATCGGCGGTTGGCTGACTGGTCAGTGGATTCTGAGTGATACGCCGGAGGTGTCCTTTCACCCCGGATATTTCCTTCCGACGGTGGCAGGTTGTCTGGTCGGCGCCTTTTGTGCCGCTCAGGTGCATCTGCACGCGGTCGGCGAGGCCTCGTTCGGGATCGGCGTCGTCTGCTGGGTTTTGCTGGGCTCGGTGCTGTTGAACCGACTGTTCTTTCGGCCCGCATTACCGGTGCCGCTGGTACCGACGCTGGCTATCGAATTGGCGCCTCCCGCCGTTGCTGGCATCGCTCTGTTCGCCCTGAACGGACAAGTAGCCAGCCCTCTTGCGTGTGCTCTCGGGGGGTATGCGGTCCTGATGGCACTGGTGCAGCTCCGCTTTCTACCGCTGTATGTGAAGCTCACATTTAGTCCCGGATTCTGGGCGTTCACGTTCTCCTACGCCGCGGCGGCCACCGATGCGCTGCTGTGGCTTTCCATCAAGAACCCGGCCGGCGCTGCCGTGTACGCCGGCTGCGTCGCTGCGGCCATCACGGTCCTGATCGTTGTTATCGGCGCCCGGACCCTCCACCTCCTGGTGCGGGGAGGGCTATTCCCGCCAGCACAACCCGCCACCGGCCAACCCGCGGACTCCACTCCCGGTCGGGGTGTGGGGGAGAGCGGATCTGCCAGCTCGAGCCCCGTTTCCGTCTCGACCAACCACGACAAGGAGTAGCCGGTGCGTAACATGAAAGTGAGCGACGCCTCAGAGGTCATGACGAAGTCGAGCCCCTATTCGGTGGCCGAAACCGTGGCCCGGTTCCGCCAAGTGGTGCGGGCGAGGGACATGAAGGTGTTCGCGGTCATCAACCATTCCGAGGAGGCTCACAGGGCGGGGCTGGATCTGCCCGAGACCAGGGTTGTTATCTTCGGAAGCCCCGAAGCTGGTACGCCGGTGATGCAGGCGGCCCCCCTGATGGCTTTGGAGCTGCCGCTCAAGGTGCTCATCTGGGAGGACGAAGGCCGGACCAGGGTGACTTATACGACACCCGGCGCTCTCGCCGAGCGGTATGGCCTGAGCCCAGACGTGGCGCAGATGCTCGACGGCATCGAGCCGTTGACCGATGCGGTCATCCTTTACAGCCAATACGACCGGAACGGGTGGTGCCCGTCATGGTAGAGGCCACCGGCCGTTCGAGAAACCTGGTCTTGACGGCGATGATCTTCGCCGTGTCGATGACCTTCATCGACCAGACGATCGTCGCCATCGCGGCGCCCCAGATCCAGCGAGAGCTGGGGCTGTCGAGTACTGACATGCAATGGGCCATCAACGCCTATCTGCTGTCGCTGGCCTCGTTCTTCGCGTTTGGGGGCCGACTGGCCGATACCGTCGGTCACAAGAGGATGGCGGTGCTCGGGGTCGTCGTCTTCGCCGGGTCGTCGGCGCTGTGCGGACTGACCCCTGCCGGAGGGTTGGCTGAAGCGTGGCTTGTGACGTTCCGGCTGATCCAGGGGCTCGGGGGTGCGATTATGTTCCCGGCCGCGTTGGCGATCGTGGTGCAGACCTTCGACCTGCACCAACGGGGCCGGGCGTTGGCGTTGTTCTTCGGGATCGCGGGTGGTCTTACCGCCATCGGCCCGATCCTGGGGGGTTACCTCACTCAGTGGACCTGGCGGGCCATCTTCTGGGTCAACCTCCCGGTCGCGGTTGTCGCTCTGGCGCTGATCCTCATCTCGAAGCCGACCACTTCGTACCGGCCGGCCAGGATGGACTACTGGGGGTTGGTGCTCATCGTCGGCGGTGTCGGGCTCTGCGTGGTGGGATTCCAGCAGGCCTCGATCTGGGGGTGGAGCAACCCAGCCTCTGGAACCTGCATCGCGGTTGGCGTCGTCCTGCTGCTGGTGTTCGCCTGGGTCGAGTGGCGCACTGCGGTGCCGCTCATGCAGGTCCGAATATTCACTATCCACGCTTTCCGCATGGAGAACTTGGTGCTCGGCATCGCCATGCTGGCGTTCGTGCCCGTGTTCTTCTTTGCCAGCGAGTACGCCGAGATTTCACTGGGTGAGTCGGCGTCGCGGACCGGTCTGTACATCTTGTACTTCTTCCTCGGGTTCGCGGCGGCCTCGCAGATCGGCGGACGCATGCTGGACCGGGTGGGCGCCAAGCGGCCCGTGGTGTTGGGCTGTGCGCTGGCCGCGGTGGGGTTCTACCTGTGGGCGGGGCGGGTTACTGACCTGAGTCTCGGTTCACAGATCTGGTCGGTCGTGCTGGCCGGTGCTGGCATCGGCTTTATGCTCACGCCGGCTAGCACCGACGCCGTCAACCGGGCATCTCGACTGTCCTACGGCGAGGCCACCGGAATCACCCAGACGGTCCGGAACTTTGCCGCCAGCCTCGGGCTGGCCATTCTGGGCACGATCCTGGTCAGCGAGCTGCGCTCCCGAGTGAGGACCTCTCTCGTGGCGAAGGGGTTGTCCGTCCGGCAGGCAGCGACCGAAGCGCACCGCATCGCCGAGTCCCAATCCGGAGGCGCTACTGGGGCGATTCCCCACTTCATCCGACTGGACTTCGCCTACGCCACCCGGTCGGTCCTTCTTGTGATGGCGGCGCTGATGGCCGTCGCCACCCTGGTCGCTCTGTTCGGTCTTCGACCAGGGGTGCAGCAGGCTGCCGGCCAGAACGAACCCCAGGGAGCCCAGAACGACCAACCCAGGCAACGTCCACAACCAGAAAGGTTTACACCTGATGACCGGAATCCAGTTCTCTCCGACAACCGTCTCCTTGGAGCGAGCCGAGGCCGCTATCGAGGCCGGTAAGAGGGAGGCGGCCCAGATCGGGCTTGCTTTCACCGTAACCGTGGTCGACGCCGGAACCTATCTGGTGGCCGCCACCCGCATGGACGGTGCCGTACTCGGCTCGATCGAGGTCAGCGCCACCAAGGCTCGGACGGCCGTGCTGTTCGGACAGCAGACCAAGGATCTCAACGCGGCGGTGCAGCCCGGTACGAGCATGTTCAGTATCGACAGGGCAGTACGTGAACCCGTCACGTTCGTGGCCGGCGGGATCCCACTCGTCGACGACCGTGGCCTGGTGGTAGGCGCTGTCGGCGTCAGCGGCGGCTCCCCGGACCAGGATCATCAAGTCGCGCTGGCAGCCGCCGGTCTGGAGCGCTGATGGGGCGCCCGGAGCCGGAGGCACCGTCGCTCGCCCGAGGCTTCGCTCTCATCGGTCACTCCGATCAGGGCGGCCGCCCCGACGGCATGCAACTCCAGCACTACCGAGATCACGTCTATGTCGGTCACGTCTTCTCCGGCGGCTTCACCGTGATGGACACCCGAGATCCCCGCACCCCGACTCCTATCCACTTCGAAGCGGCGCCATCGAACACCTGGAACATTCACCTCCAAGCCGCCGACGACCTTCTCCTGGTCATTCACGCCAAAGACCTATGGGCAGAGTTCCGAACCGAATCGCAGTACTACAGCGGTTCCGTCGGGACCAAGTTGGCCGACGTCGAACGGAACTGGAGCGCCGGGGTGGCCATCTACGACATCAGCCATCCAAGCAAGCCAAAGCAGATCTCGTTCCTAGCGACCGACGGCGTCGGCGCGCATCGCCTGTGGTACGTCGGGGGCCGATGGGCCTATGCGTCGGTGCTGCCGAAGGGTTACACCGACTACATCTTCGCGGTGATCGACCTCGCTGACCCGGTGCACCCGCGGTGGGCTGGGCGCTACCACCTGCCCGGCATGCACACCGCAGCCGGCGAAGAACCCCACTGGGACACCAGACGGTGGCGCTACGCCTTGCACCACGCCATCATCCACGAAGACGTCGCCTACGCGTCGTGGAGGGACGGCGGGCTCAGCCTGATCGATGTCAGCAACCACGAGGCCCCGAACCCCATCTCCTACCACAACTGGTCACCCCCATTCGGCGGAGGAACCCACACCGCTCTCCCCCTCCCGGGAAGAGACCTGCTCGTGGTAGCCGACGAGGCCACCGCCGACGAACTCGCCGACGGCCTAAAGCACGTGTGGGTCTTCGACATCCGCGAGAAACCCAACCCGATCTCCATTTCCACCTTCGAGACCCCCACCGAAGCCGACTACGCCCACCAGGGCGGTCATTTCGGCCCACACAACCTTCACGAGAACCGACCGGACACCTTCATCTCAGACACACTCATCTTCGCCACCTACCAAAACGCTGGTGTGCGAGCAGTGAACATCAGCGACGAGTTCCGGCCCCGAGAGGTGGGCGCTCTAGTCCCACCCCCTCCTTCGCGCCTGGTGGACCCTCGACCAAACCGTTCGCTCGTGACCCAAACCGCAGACGTAACGGTGACCGCAGATGGCGTCGTCTATCTCACGGATTACAACGCCGGACTCTACGTGGCCGAATACAGCGGCTGATCCCAACCGGCCCTGGGTCTTCCTTCGCACTACGCGCATCGGTGGATGCGACCATCCAGCAATCCGGCATTGACTGAAATCCATGGAGAAGGCGACCCCCATGATGAGCACGCAGGAGCAGACCACAATCATGCCGTACATCAATCCCGACCACGCTCCACTCGACCGTCCGGGTCACGGCTGCGAGCGGCCCCGCACAGAAAGCGCCGTTTGAAATGTCCACTGTTACAGCCGTGATCCAACTGGAGGCCCTCGTCGAGGGACCAGTCTTCGGCCCCGCCAGTCCCGGTTTCGCTGACGCCACGCGGGCCTGGAACCTGACCGTGGACCAGCATCCCGCCGCAGTGATCTTCGCCAAGTCGGCGGATGACATTGCGGCCGTCGTCAGCTTCGCCCGACGCCACGGCCAGCGTGTCGCCGCCCAGGGAACCGGACACAACGCCGGGCCGCTGGGATCGCTCGAGGGCACACTCTTGGTCAAGACCGAGCTGATGAGGGGCATGCACATCGACCCCCACCGGAGGCTGGCCCGAGTTCAAGCAGGTGTCATCTGGGGCGATGTCGTGGCGGCCGCCGGGCAGTCCGGGTTGGCCGCCCTGGCCGGATCCTCGCCGGAAGTCGGCGTCGTGGGCTACACCCTGGGCGGCGGCCTCAGCCATCTGGGCCGAAGGTACGGGCTCGCCGCAAACCACGTGCGCGCCATCGAAGTCGTCACCGCCGACAGTCACCTAATCAGGACCGACCCCGATCATGAGTCCGACCTGTTCTGGGCGTTGCGGGGCGGTGGTGGCGCTTTCGGGGTCGTCACTGCGATCGAGTTCGATTTGCTCCCGCTGACGACCGCCTACGGCGGCGCCCTGTGGTATCCCCTCGAGCGCGGAGGCGAAGTACTCAGAACCTGGTCGGAGCTCACCCAGACCGCCCTGCCCGACGAACTCACGACGGTGGCCCGTGTCGTGAGGTTTCCGCCGGCTCCCGAGATTCCTGAACCCCTGCGGGGGCAGTCATTCGTGGTCGTCGCCGTGTATCACATCGGCGACCCAGCGCACGCCGACGAGTTGCTCTTGCCTCTGCGAGCCCACCAACCGGTCAACGACACGATGCAGATGATCCCTGCCTCGACACTCAGCTCGGTCTTTCCCGACCCCGAGGGGCCGATCGCCTATATCGGCGACAGTCTCACGCTCAACGAGTTACCCCCCGACGCGATCGACGCTCTCGTGCAAGTCACGGTGGACGATGAGACTTCGCGGCTGACCTCGGTCGAGTTCCGGCATCTCCAAGGAGCGCTCGCTCGGCACCAACCCAGCGACGGGGCCGCCTCGGCCATCGACGCCGCCTACATCATGTACGCGGTAGGGATGACCCCAACTCCCGACCTCGAAGCCCCGGTCCGAGCAGGGCTCGACCAGGTCAAGGACGCTCTTGGTCCGTGGCGCGCGCCGCAGATGCTTATCAACCTCGCCGAATCGCACGAACCGCCCGAAAGACTGTGGAGCGCGGACACCTACCGTCGTCTGCAGCAGATCAAAGCACGATTCGATCCGGATGACCGCATTCAATCCAACCACCCCATCTCGCCGTACGCCCGGTGACTTCGGCGGCCCTAGTGGCAGGCACCAGGAAGCGTTAGTCGCTCGGTTGCCGATATTCGGCCTCTACGAGCGCTTCGGGCAGACCCTATTCCCTTACAGTCGAAACAGTGAAAGGAGCCCGCAGTGGCTGACAACGACTTGAAGATCATCGAGGATGCCTTCAAAGACTGGATGGACGGCACCGGCTATGTCAGCCGCATCTTCGCACCCCACATGACCTGGGAAATCGTCGGACGCTCGGCCGCCTCCGCCAAATACGCCAACGCCGACGAGTTCATCACCAAGGTCCTAGAGCCGTTTGGCCGGCGCTTCAGCGCGACGGACCCCTTTCGACCCGTCACGATCCGGGGAATCTATGGCGACGGGCCCACAGTGATCGCACTATGGGATGGCGCAGGGACGACGATCGTGGGCACCCCATACCAGAACACCTACGCCTGGGTTCTCAAAATGAAGGACGGGCTGGTCGTCGACGGGGTGGCCTTTTACGACAGCATCGCCTTCAATGAACTGTGGGAGATAGCCCCCGCGTGAGGGATCACCCGCTAGCACACCGGGAGACCGGAGCTGCGAGGCAGCCTCCCCAGCCGAGCGGAGTCAGCTGATGGAAAGAACGTGGATAGTGACCGGCGCCTCTCGTGGCTTCGGTCGGGCGGTGGCGCGAGCAGCCCTCGAAGTCGGGGACCAGGTGGTGGCCACCGCTCGTAGTCCCGAAAGCCTCCGGGATCTCGTCGACGACTATGGCGGCAGAGTTCGCTTGGCGGCGCTGGATGTCACTGATAGCTGGGCTGCTCGTCGTGCCGTCGATGTCGCGGTCGCCGAGTTCGGTCGACTCGACGTGGTCGTCAACAACGCGGGGTACGGCAATAGCGTACCGATCGAGGAGATGACCGACGACGACTTTAGGGGTCAGATCGATACCAATTTCTTCGGCGTCGTCAACGTCTCGCGTGCCGCCGTGCCGGTCCTGCGCCAGCAGCGATCGGGCGTCTTCGTCCAGTTCTCGTCGATCGGTGGCCGGGTCGGTGGGACGCCCGGCCTGGGTGCCTATCAAGCCGCCAAGTTCGCCGTGGAGGGATTCTCGGAGGTCTTGGCGAGCGAGGTGATGCCTTTCGGGGTGCGGGTGATCATCGTTGAACCGGGGGCATTTCGAACCGATTGGCAAGGTTCGTCGATGCAAATGCCACCAGTCGGAAACGACTACGAAGCAACCGTCGGTGAGATAAACCGCACTAGAAAAGCAACCCACGGCGAAGAGCCGGGGGACCCCGCACGCGCCGCTGGAATCATCGTCGAGGTAGTAGGAATGCGCCAGCCGCCACGCCGTCTCCTTTTGGGGGCCGGCGCGGTGATCATGGCCCAGGAGAGCGCCCGCCTCCGGGCCAGGGAACTCGAAGCGTGGGCTGACCTGAGCCGATCGGCGGACTTCTCCCAGACGGGATGACTGCCAATCCCGCCGAGGCGTTATACGACGGTGCTAGAAAAGAGAGCGCCCCAACTGGCGGCGTGAGGTAATCCCGAGTTTCCGGAAGACCTTTCGAAGGTGGTAATCGACCGTACTGGTACTGAGGAACAGATGGGCAGCTATCTCGGGATTCGTCGCTCCTCCCGAGGCCAGTTGAGCAATCTTGAGCTCCTGTGGCGTCAGATCATTCGTGGTCGTCAGGGAACGGCGACTCACACGTTCGCCGGTGGCGAGCAGTTCGGCCAGCGCCCTCTCGGCAAACCCCACTGCTCCCATGTTCTCGAAGGCCTCATAGGCCATGCGGAGTTGAACACGGGCGTCGACTCGGCGTCGCTGGCGACGCAGCCACTCGCCATAAGAGAGGTGAGCCAAGGCGAGATCCGTGACGATGAGGGTCTGCTCCAGGTGAGCGATGGAAGCCTCGAAGAGTTCCTCCGCTGCAGAATCGTCAGCCATCATCAGCGCTTGAGCGCGTCGTAGCAGACCCAGCGCCCATGGGGTAGCCGTGGTGGTGGCCCGCAGGTCGAGTTCGCTCAATGCCCGCTCTGCCGTGATTCGATCTCCGCTCCGCAGCCCGGCTTCTACCACTAGCGGCAAGGCGAGCGTGGTCCAGCCGATCGCTTGTCGATCAAGGCAGAACTGTGCGGCAGTCAGCGCTTCGGAGTAGTTCCCCGCTCCGAGTTCGAGGACGGCGAGAGCGTGGTGGGCCTGAAATATCAGCCGTGCGACGCCGATGCTCTCTCCGATCTCGATCAGCGTCTTGGCCGCGGAACGAGCTCCGCTCTCATCTCCGCGCCACGCCAAGAGCTCGACATCCATTACGGAGTACAGGGCTAGACCATGCGTTCCGCTGGCCCTGATGACCTCCAGGCACTCGGCAAAGCACTGCTCGGCAGCGGAGAACTGTCCGGCGCGGATCTGGTGGGTGCCGCGGGCGATCAGACCGACAAGCAGAGAGTAGGAGGCTCCGTGTGTTCTGGCCAGAGCCTCCAGACTCTCCGACCATGCGATGAACATTTGTTCATCGCAGAGATCCTCCGCCAGATAGCCGTACGTATGGAAATGGAGTATCTCCTCGACTGAGGCAGACCCATCGGAAATCATTTGCCCCGATCGCCGCAGTGGCGGCACGGCTTCGGGATACCCAGAAGTGAGCAGGACGGCGATTCCGTGAAGGAGCAGATCGCGCAGCGAGTCTTGGGCATCTTTCCGGAGGCTGGTAAAAGCGACCGAGGCAATCTCCGCTCCGGTCACGTCTTGGGTCAGGTACTGGGAGTTCAAGAAGGCATTCAAGGCGTCGCAAACCACAACCCGAGCCATGTCCTGATCGAACGAGAGAAACTGCCGAGCAGCACCAAGAAAGAGGCTAGGAGCCACAGCGCCGCGCATGGTGGCGACGTGCAAGTGACCATCAAGCTGTTGAGCGCGTGCCAATAGATAAGGGTCTGTGGAGCCCTGACGAGCCTGATCCAACAAAGTGGCGGCTCGCGCTGGTGCGCCGGCAGTCAACGCAGCGCCGCTTGCTACCAGGAGTCGCTGCGACCGCAAGGCCGTGTTCTCCGTAAGCGCGGCCGCTTGCGCCATCCAGGAAGCCTCAGCCACGAACCCGCCGCGGTCACGAGCCCTCTTTGCGCCCGCCTCAAGATGGGCAGCAAGCTGATCGTC
>Ga0335073_10014346_pt1 | contig 11099 bp, 10 predicted proteins | sample Lox_Sample_22_FD_207093 | JGI IMG/M metagenome (GOLD analysis project Ga0335073, IMG submission 207093) | Soil microbial communities from Loxahatchee National Wildlife Refuge, Florida, United States - Lox_Sample_2.2 | ecosystem: Environmental > Terrestrial > Soil > Wetlands | place: USA... | reverse complement strand
GGTGAATTGCGGCGAGGCATTGTCACCCGTACCGGCATTCGCATCCTGGCGCAGAAAGCGCACGCCACCGGCGCCGGCGAGCACCAAATCGGTTTTGAAGTCGTAATTGAAGTCGATGGGCAGGACGGATTCCGGCCCGGGTGCAATGGCATGCGGTCCGCTGGGAAAGGGATAAGCCGCGCCGCCGGCAAGCTGGATCGTCTTCGCATTCGCCGTGACGACCAGCGGGAGGCGCGTGTCGTCGAAGGATACCGCGCCGATCCAATCCCAATCCTGGTGATGGGGATTGGCCAGTGGCTCGGGGACAAACTGCATTGCCATATCCGGCTCGGCCGGGTGCGACTCGGGCGATGGCAGCCGCAGGAATGCTTCGAAGGGCGGCGCCTCCGCGCCGGGCTCTGCGTGAATGACGGCGAGATCGCTGCGAAAGGCGGGCAGCTGCATCAGCACATTTTTGAGGAAGATGCTGCGCGTCGCGGCCATCTGCGGAGGCCCGCTCGTTGCCGCTGCCCGCAAATCCTTCAGCCGCTGCTGCGCATCCTGCGGCCAGTTCGATGACTGGGCCGCAATGGCCGTCACCGCGGAGTGCAGCGTCGCCGCGTCTCCGCGCTTGGCCGCCATGCGGCTTAGTTCCAGCAGCACGGCGAGATTGTTCGGCTGGGCGGCGAGAATCTGCTGGATGATCTGCTCGAATTGCGCTTCGCTGCCGGGCGCGCCCTGGCGTTCGATCTCGAGGGCGAGCGAGTAGGCGATGCGCGGGTTCTTCGGATCGAGCGCAGAGGCCTGACGGAAATCGTCGATGGCTGTGCCGGAATTGCCGCGATCGCTTTCGAGCAGTCCCAGCATGTACTCGATGCGCGCGTTTCTTCCGGCAAGGGACGCGGCACGATCGAGGCGCTGCTTCGCCTGGTCGTAATTGCGCTGGCGCAGCGCGAGCAGGCCCCAGTCGGCCCAGGCGGCAGGTTCGCCCGCAGCGAGATCGGTGGCCTCATGCAGCGAGTCTTCGGCGCGGGCGTCGTTGCCCACCTGCATCGCCGCCAGGCCCACATAAAAGGCCTGTACGAACTGTGTGTAACGCATCGACTGCGGCCTGGGCAGATCGCGATGGCAGCCCGTCGCCAGTAAAGCGGCCGCTGCAAGCGCGGCAGTGCTCGCGGATTTTCCGGCCTGAGTGGAAACAAGTCGCATCGATTCGCGGTACGGGTGAGCCCCTCTGAACATAGCGTACCGAAGCGCACCTTTGAAACGGCAATTTGCAACAGATTTCAGCGAATAACCCCCACCGGCTCCTTCGGGACTTCCCCGGCCGCTGGGGCAACACCCGGCGCCGTTTTTCTGCGGCCTCTCTTCCTGCTTTTTCGCCGTACGCTCACCGCTTTGAACCACAGGAATCCCACACCGAGAAAAGGCAAGAGGAAGAGCAGCAGATTCCAGCGCCCCAGCAGGGTCGGTGTCACCATCACGTCCGTGTCGGTCTCACCGCTCACCGCGGCGCTCGCAAGGATGACCCGCACGTGCCACATCTCTTCCTTGTCGAACGGGGCAACGGTTTTGAACTCAACTCGGTCTTTCAATTTTTCGCGCCACGCTCCGTAGATTGCCTCGGGCAGCCGCTTGCTCACTGGCTGCACGGCAACCTGCACTTTGATATCGGAGGGAACCGAGGCGCCTCGGGGCGGATCGATGACCACAAAGAAACTGCCGACGCCGACATCGGGATTGCTCCAGACCTCGATCTTCAGCGGACCGATCTTCCGGTTCTGCATGATCGGGTAGGGCGGTCCAATGTGCGCCCACGCCGGCGCGGCGCTCAGCGCCATAAGAAGCAAGGTTAGCCATGCGGCTCTGTGCCCTGCCATCGGCTTCCGCATCTTCAGTTCAGTCACTCGCTACCCCGCCATCATGGTTGCGCGCATATCCATCGGCTGCAGCATCAGCCAAACCGAGGCCGCGAAGAGAATGAGGCAAACCACCGCCCAGGGAGAAAACGCGCGGAGCGCGTGTTCCTCACTGTCGTCTTCGGCGAGCCTCCACGCGATCAGCAGCGAGCCGGCGAGGCCGAGCAGCAGAAAGCCGAACTCGAGCGGCTCGACTACGGTTTTAGGCAGCCCGACCAGCGTCCAGCGCGGATCGCCCAGGATCGGCCAACCCAGTTCAGCCAGCGCGTTTTGCGTCACGGGCACGATGGTGTAGAGACCCGTAAAGAAATGGTAGCCATAGTGCGCGAGCCACATGCCGAAGCCGAGCGGCGCGATCGAATACGTATAGCGCACCGCGACGGCGAGCCATCCGCTTTTAAGACCGGCCCACGCGCGCGCGACCGCTGCGGCTCCGCCGAGCAGCATGACCGGCTCGATCACGAGGAAGATGGCGAAGAGCATTCCGAGAATCGGCGCTTCCTGCTGAATGTGGAGTACGCGCCCCAGCCAGGTCTCGACGGTGTACACGGGGCTCACCATGCCGAAGGCGTTCATGAGCGCGCCGAAGCAGAAAACGATGACGAGGGCGGCAATGTCCTTGCGGCGCGAGAAGAATCCAATGCCCGAGCGCTGCGGATCGCTCATGAGTTCGGCGGACGGCAGTCGGCTCAGCATACCGACGTTGTCGTGGGGGCAGGCGTGGACGCAGTCGAGGCAGAAGGTGCAGTCCATGTTGCCGACCTTGGCCGGCTGAAAGAGCGCCAGCTCGCACCCGCGCTGGAAAATCACCAGATCGGAGCCAGGAGCACGACGGCCTCGAATGCAGTCCTTCGTGCCGCAGGTGTCGCACACCTCGCGATCCCGCACAGACACCTCGAGGGGCGATGCGGTGGCGGCGACGAAGTTGAATTGTCCGATGGGACAGACATATTTGCAGAACGCTCCGTGTTTGAAGAGGCCGTCCACGGCGAGCACCGCGACAAAATAGCCGACAATCACCCAGGCGGTCAGCGATGGCGACGACCAGAGACTGAACAGTTCGTAACTGAAAAGGATGAGCGCGATCAGCGCGGCGGGAATCCATTTATTGCGCAGGGCGCGCGGCCAGGTGAAGCGCGGCGTCACAAATTTGCGCATCGCATTGCGGACCAGCATGAAGGGACAAGCCAGGCAGAAGAGGTTTCCCGCCAGCAGAAGGGCCAGCACGAGCGCTCCGCGAAAGTGCACCCAGGTGAGGACTGTCGCAAGGTTTTTCGGAGAGAGCGCTGGCCCCAGCAGCCCCTGGAGGATCATCACGATGCTCACGGCCAGGAGCGGAATCGCGAGGAACGTGCGCGAATGACGCCAGCGGAGGAAGGCGCCGATGACAGGGACATGGAGCAGGTCGAAGGGCGGCGCTTCGGCCAGCTCTCCTTCTTCCAGATCGTCTTCCGGTTGGGCGACCGCGCCGGGCATCCGTGTCACTGCGCTTTGACTCCCCTCACATCCAGTTGCCGTTCGATTCTGGTGCCGTCTGCCAGGCGGATGTGCTCGAGCACGACCCAGTCGCCCGGCATATTCAGGTTCAGTTGCGCCTGATACGTCCCCGGCGCGATCTCTTTCGCGTCGGCAAACACCGGCGCCATGCCCGGATGCGCCATATCGCCTTCGACCTGGATGCGCACCCCAGCCAGAGGTTCCTTCAGACCATCCACGATCCCCGTAATCGTGACGGTCGCTTCGCCGACGCGGACCGGCTGTGGCGCAATCTCAGTGTGGATGGGCAGTGAAGCTCCCGCAGCCGGCCTGGCCCGGCAGCCTGCCACCGTCGACAGCGCAGCGAAGACGGTCAACATCGCGGGCTGCGCAAAAGTGAGGGTCGCCCACCGGCGACCCTGGAGGAAACCGACTCTGGTTTTGGGCCCCACTGCCTGCACCGCTTCGTCCATTACGCCGGGATCTCCGCTTCTTCGTTCTCGCCGGTGTGCCATGCGCAGGTGCAGACAGCCGTGTGCGGCTCACCTTCCGGCGGAAACATGTGGTAGTACATGGCGATCACCATGGGGACGAAAACAATCGAGTTGTAGAACAGATGAAGCTGCACGCGCGGGACGAAGAGCTGAACGATGCTCGTGGGCACCGGCCGCCCGAAGAGATTGTGGTGCAGCGTCGCCTGCGAGATCAGCAGGAAATGCTCGATGTGGTGCCAGAACTGAATCCAGAAAGCAATCATCCACCAGGTGTAGCTGCGCCCGGTGAATCCCTTGCGCAGAATCCAAAGACCGATCAGCATCACCAGCGCATAACCGTAGTGGAGCGCTTCTGACTTGATGAGCCAGGGATACCAGAGGCCGAGGATGCCGTTTGCCCGGGAAGCCGGCCAGCCCATCACCCAGATCTGATAGGCCTGCGCGAGATGCTCACCCCAGTGCCCGAGAACAATGAACATAAACGCGTAGAGAGCACGCTCGTGCCACCGGCTGTTGAGCTTCTCTGAAAAGCTCATGGGCGGCGCGGAAGGCAGAGCCATGCCGGCGGTACCGGGGACGGATGCAGCCATAGGGTGGTCTCCTGCAATTGGGAATTCGAATCGTTCTGGTTTTATGGGGGCCCGGGGACGTTGCTCACTCTAGCGAATCGGCATAACCGGTGTCTTCGCCGTGCGGATGGGACTTCCTCTCCAACTTTCGATGGAGGCCTGCGGACGTGAGCTTCGGACGCCAGGGCGGAAACGGAAATCCATCTTTGGTTGGTTGACCCACTGCGTCCTCTCCGGTGATTCTTGCCGAACCTATGCGCAAGACCTCCGCTGCATTGCTCTGCATGGCTTTGTCTACGTGCGCCCTGAGCGCGCAAACTCTCGTCTCTGACACTCCCGAGGCTGGGAGCGCTCCTGAATCGGCGCTGCCTTCGTCCAGCGCTCTCCCGGCTTCAGCGCCGGCGAAAGCCGCTTCCCCATCGACGAATTACTTTGTCTACGAACGCGCTCGCGGCGATGCCTGGAAGTGGTTTGCTGCACCTCCGTACAAAGACGAGTACCGCTACCTGCAGTCGCTCTTGCGCGCCGGCGTTACCCAGCGCAACGGCGCGTGGGACTGGGAACTGGAGATGGAAATGGCCGCCGTGCTCGATGCGCCGAGCAATTCCGTTTCGTCGGTCACCGCTCAGGGGCAGATGGGCATTGGCGCAACCTACTACGCTTCGAGCGGCAACAACAGTTATCCTGCCGCGGTGTCGTTCAAGCAGGGCTTCGCGCGCTACTCATGGGGCGCTGACAAGAGTCTGCGCCTCGGCCGCTTTGAATTCTTCGACGGTGTCGAATTGCATCCGAAGGACCAGGAGATGCTCTGGCTGCAGAACAACCGCATGCAGCAACATTTGATCGGCAACTTCGGCTTCTCCAACGCCCAGCGCAGCTTCGACGGCGGCGACTTTCATTTCGGATCGGGCAACTGGGACGTGACAGCGATGGCGGCGCGCGCCGATCAGGGCGTGTTCAACATGAACGCCAACCCGGAGATCAACGTGGATCTGCAGTATCTGGCGTACTCCCGCAGCGCTGCCCAGGGCCACATCATCGCCAGAGGATTTGCCATCGGTTATCACGACGGCCGCACCAACGTCACGAAGGGCGACAATCGCCCGCTCGCGGTCCGCCAGGCCGATCATGACAACATTCACCTCGGCACGTATGGCGGCGATCTCATGGCCACCGCTCCGGCGGGACCGGGAACTTTCGACTTCCTGTTCTGGGGCGCCTTTCAGAATGGAAGCTGGGGCACGCAGAGCGACAGCGCCGGCGCTGCGACCTTCGAAGGCGGCTACCGCATGAACTCTCCGACGAATCCCTGGCTGCGCGGCGGATGGATGCGGACGACGGGGGACAACAATCCGAGCGACGGCACGCACAACACCTTTTTCCAGGTGGCGCCCACGCCCCGGGTCTACGCGCGCCTGCCGTTCTATAACTTCATGAACAGCACCGATGACTTTGTGCAGTTGATCGACAAGCCGGCGAAGAAACTGGAGCTGCGCAGCGATCTGCACTGGCTCCAGCTCACGTCAGGCAAAGACGACTGGTACCAGGGCGGCGGCGCGTTCGACAGCAAGGTCTTCGGCTTCACCCCGCGCCCGGGAAACGGCCACACCTCGCTCGCGTCCGTGTGGGACATCAGCTCGGACTGGCAAACCAGCAGGCACTTCAGCTTCAACCTCTACTATGGTTACGGGTGGGGAAAGACCGTGGTCCGGGCGATCTATCCCACGGGCCCGAACATTCAGTTCGGCTATGCGGAACTGGTCTACCGCTGGGGCAAGACGACCGGCGGGAGCAACCGGTAGGATTCTCCTCGGGGCTGCCCCGGTCTGAGCCGCCCCGGCGCCTTCTTTCGCCGCATTGCCAGCCCTTCCGGTTGACCCTGCCCGCGGTTCCCGATACACTAAATTGGTTTGGCGATTCTGCCCGTCCCGTGTGTCTCCGGGGCCTCTCCTTCGGGAGACGTTAAGGATTCCGCCCAGCTCAGATTCAGCAAGCGCGCCCGCCGGGTATCCGGTGATTCTTGTCGCGGGCGCCGGAGGTTATATGTACGCGGTCATTCGCACAGGTGGCAAGCAGTACCGGGTCGCACCCGGCGACGTGCTTAAGGTCGAATCGCTCGAAACAGCGGAGAACGGATCTGTCGAGTTTGCCGACGTTCTCGCCTTCTCGAGCGAGTCGGGCTCGCTGGTCAAGCCGCGGTCGGCGAAGGTGCTGGGCACCGTCGTGGGCGAAGGGCGCGGCGACAAGATTCTGGTCTTCCACTTCAAGCGCAAGAAACAGTACAAGAAGCTGCAGGGACACCGGCAGAACTTCACCCAGGTGCGCATCAGCGAAATTCAGGTGGACGGCAACAGCTACACCGCGTAAGCGGCAATTTTCGTCCGCCGGGCGCGGACCCTCAGGAACAGGCACATGGCACACAAAAAAGGATTAGGCAGCTCAAAAAACGGCCGCGATTCGAATGCGCAGCGGCTTGGCGTGAAGGCTTTTGGCGGTCAGACGGTCACCGGCGGCTCCATCATCGTTCGCCAGCGGGGCACGAAGCTCAAGGCCGGCGTCAACGTTGGGCGCGGCTCTGACGACACCCTCTTCGCCAAGGTCGCGGGACGCGTGAAGTTCACCGACCGCGGACGCACCGGACGCTTTGTCTCGGTCGAGCCCGTCGCGGCAGAATAGCTCTTTTCAGGCTTTGCATCGCAGGCCGGACCTTCGGGTCCGGCTTTTACTTTTCCGGCCAGGCATCACGCCGGTATTTCGGCCAGGGTTGCGCGCCACGCTGCGCGGATTCCTCAGCACTCGGCCGGCTCCGGCGCAGGGTCATCCGCGCCAGTTCATCCAGGCGCAGCATCGCCGCGGTGGAACGAGCCAGAGCCGTGGGATTCTCCGGAAGCGCATAGCTGATTGTCCACAAGGCCACGGCCGCGCAGCAGGCGAGTTCGTGCGCGATGTTCTCCATCTGCAGCATCGAAGTTTTGCTGGTCCACGACCACGGTCCCGCAAGCTGCACGAAGGGCTCAAAGGCGAATCCGATGAGTATGGCGAACGGCCGGCTGTTCCAGCGCACCTTCCTGATGGCGCCAACCAGCAGAGCGAGCACGACCGGCGCGAGCTGGAGGACTGAAAAGACGCACCACCAGCTGCGGATGAGCCGCAGATACGCGCGGTTGTTGAAGTTCACAGTGATCTCAAGCAGCAGTGGGATCATCACGATCATCCCGGCAATCGCGACCCAGCGTGTGGCGATGCGCGCGAGCCCCTGAACGCCAGGAAGTCCCCTGAAGAATTCCGCGGTCGCTCCCACGGCCACACGCATTTCCAGAAAGAGCAGAATCAGAGCGGCGCTCCAGAACCAAAAGTAGTAGATCAGGGTGGACAACGTGGTTTGGACTGACCGGAGGAGAGCCTGGCCTGGCCAGAACAGGACAATGGCAGTTGCGATCGCGTTCGCAGCGCGCACGATGAGGTAATCCCGCATTTCGCGCACAGGGTTTTTCGTACCGGCGCGCAGGCACGCAGCCAATGCGCTGACGGTGAGCACAGTCTCGGCCAGGACGAGAACGTTGAGCGCGATCAAAAAGGAAGGCTGCATGCCGGTATTCGCAATCTCAGAGTGACGTCATTTCCCGTCCGCACACGACACAGATTTGCTTGCTTTACAGCCGGCCGGCGCGGAGTTCGGTTGGTGGGGGGAGTGCATCTATTCTGCCCCAACTCCGGTCCGCGAACAAACGTGTCGGTTTGGCTCCGGGTCCCGGGGGAGCGATTCGCGACCAGCAAAAAGCCCCGGAAATCTCCGGGGCTTTCGGGTCCTGGTCTGCGGCAGGGTCAGCGGCTGGTCACGACAGGGTTCTTGGCGAGCACGCGATCGACCACGCCCTCGATGTCCTGCAGGAAGAAGCCAGTCGTCGGAGTTGCCACAGCAGCTTCGGGAGTCTGTCCGATGCCTTTGGCCAGTGCATTCCAGCGCGCCATGACCGACGTGGGCGGAAGCACGATCATATTGCGTTCCGTGGCCGGTTCCGGCAGCAGGAAGTAGGTGGCCCACATCAGGAGCACGCCCATGGTGACGAACTGAGAAACGGTGTTGACCGGCGACAGCGCGCCGGGGAACCGCACGATCAGAGCGGAGTTGATCAGATCCATGGCAGCCTGCAGGCCAAAGCCCATGGCGATGCCGAAGAGCTGGCTGCGGAAAGACCGGCCCAGCGCATGGATGGTGAGCGCGAGGAACGCGACCAGGCAAAGCTCCATGATGGTGACACAGCGCATCAGGCTGGGACCGAGCTTGCAGATGTAAAAGAGACCCACGCTGCGGGTGTTGGCGGAAAGAGTGATGGTCCCCACGGAAACGACGAGGGAAACAACGCTGACCCAGCGAAACGCCATCAGTCCGAGCCTGCGGAGACCCGGCACCGGCTCCATCACCTTGCGGAAGACTTCCTGAATCACGAAGAAGATCGCGATGGAAACGACGAGGTAGTTGAGGTAGAAGCCGAAATAATAAACCAGGTACAGGATGGTTCCGTTCCTGGGCTCGCCTTTCCAGACAAGCGCGTCGAGGACCATGCAAAACAATCCGCGGATCGCGAAATAGGAAGCAAACGCGGGATATTTGCGCGCGGAGCCGGAGCGGACGAACGCTACGGCCGCGATCAGCAGGAGCAGCGGTTCAAGCCGTATCAGCAAGTCTTGCAAGTGAGCCATGATCTTCCTCTTGCGAACTTAGAGGATACCGCAGCTCTCCCGGCCGCTCAACAAAAATTCCTGCGAGCCGGGGTTGCATCCTGCAACTTTCGTGGTACGCTTGTGACCTGAGTAATCAGCTACTTCGCGCAAACGTTGAGCTGAGAAGGGCAGCCCTGGCTGGGCGTCGGCAGATTGGCACTCAACACCTGATGGCTCGGCGTCGAAGTAACGACGGTGTTGGCAGCGTGAGAGGAAACAACAGCAGCGGAAGCACCAGCAGCGAAAACACCGAGAACGAGCGCGCGAACGACGAGTTTCATGACCTTATCACCCCTGAAAAATTTGAGAATTCCTTGTGGACATCGTCCACAATCAGGAGTATAGTCGCTATATTCAGAATTGCATCCCTGTAAACGTGTTTAGAGAGTATATAGAGCTTAGATTACTGAAGTACTTCTAACCTCTCTCAGCCCTTCCGGTCTTCCCCTCCTATCTCCTTCTCCTCATTACTAAATTGCCCTTCTGGCTAAGTGCCTTGGCGATTATTTATCGCTGCTCGCCTTCATCACCTCGTCAACCCCTCAGGCAGGGGATAGCCACAATATCCAGGGGATGTTATCCATAAATACCCCAGGATGTAAACGTTACCTTACGTTTAGCCTGACCTTGTTCCGATCCTGCGACCGCATTTTCCACCGGCTATGGAAATCGCACGGGACCGGCGCGATCTGATGAAGGTGTCGTCGCGGCGCCTCTACCGGCCGCGCCGGGGATGGGATTGCCTCTTCTCGAGGGCGAGCAGCGCCGCGGCGACAGCCTTTTCCGCCCGTTTGCGGCGCGATTCCGGCCCCTGGCAATAGAAGATCCCGAGCAAATGGCCGCGCCGCTGGATGGGTGTCATCACCTGCCATCCTTCCCTGGCCTTCGGCTGCCGGTTGAACGCGGCTTCGAGGATGGGCGGCGTTACGTGCTCGCCTTCCATGGCCAGCATCATGCGCTCGGCCCACAACTCGGCGCGGGAGGTCCGCGCGGCGGGACTCTTCGGCTCGGCGACGGCGGCGGCGATATATTTCCGCATGTAAGGGCTCAGGGCGTCGTGCCAGCGGCGGAGCCCGCGGTTCTGCCGCAGGAGCTTTTCCAGCTCCGGCGGCACAGGCGTTGCGGGTCTTGCCTCGATATCAGGCTCCAGCGCCACATCGGCCATACTGCCCTGCCGGATGCCGGCTTTCTTCTGGACCTGTTTGTTGACCGGCAGCACGCAATTGCCGGCCGGGGTGCGGAAGAGCGAGGTGCGGAAGTGGACCCCGGCGATCGATCCGCGAACGCGCAGGCCTTTGCGCCTGGGCCAGACCTCGACGGGCTCAAACGGCACGCGAACGATGGTCCAGCCGAGGCTGGTGCCGTCCGGCTCGAGAAGGCCGTGAAATTTCCGCCGTCCGGCCATCGTCGACTACTTCTTCGCGAGCGGCTTTCGCGCAAAGTAGTAGAGCGAAAAGGCCAGCAGCGCGAACATCAGCACCGACACCCCGTCATGCGACAGGAAAGTGTGCGGGAACTGCACCGGGTTATCACGATGGGTGACGCGCTCGAGGAGCTTCATACCCACGCCCAGCAGACCGACAATACCGCCGGCGGCGATCAGGCCGCTGGCGTACAGTGAGCCCGGGCTGACTTCGCTCTCCTCGGCGTGCTCGCCGGCTCGCGCGGCCGCCTGATCGACCATCCACCGCACCATGCCGCCGACGAAGATCGCAAAGGTGGTGGCGATCGATAAGTAGGATCCGACCGCGAAGGTGAGCGAGCGAACGCCCATCAACTCGATGGCGATCACCAGGAAGACGCCCAGCAGTACCAGGCCCCAGGGCAATTGCTGGCGAAGGATTCCGTTGATCACGGTCGCCATGAGCCTCGCCTGAGGAGCGGCGGCTTTCTCGCTGCCGATGCCCTGCGTCCACTGCACTTCGATGGTCTTCGTC